>Ga0065711_1029808_pt1 | contig 34742 bp, 22 predicted proteins | sample Hoacrofraction12_FD_59098 | JGI IMG/M metagenome (GOLD analysis project Ga0065711, IMG submission 59098) | Hoatzin crop microbial communities from Cojedes, Venezuela - Epithelial fraction 12 v2 (version 2) | ecosystem: Host-associated > Birds > Digestive system > Esophagus > Crop | place... | reverse complement strand
GGGGGGGGGGGGGGATGAGAAAACAAAAGGGAAAAATAGAAGCTAAAAAATTCACCAGAGGTGAAAAAAGGGGAAAAAAAAGAGAAGATATACATAAACTAGTTGTTTTTGTCTTTCTAGTTGCTATGATGTGCACAAAGGAAATAGACTGAATAAAATCACATCTCAGGAACACCAACATAAATTCCCCCTTGCTTTGACAAGTACGTAATTTTGTGCAGTGATGCTCTTCACGTCTGGAGAGTTATGAGGCAATTTCATTCCCATCTGACAAATTTACAAAGAAACATTAGAGAGAAGGGATTAGAAAAGCGAGAAATCTTTATAGACTTTTTCCTCAGGCTGTATTTTCCTTCCATCTTTTGGCTCTTCCTTGAGGAATATGTATGAGTGACTCATTCTGTAAGAACGCCATAACCGAAACACTTAGCAGATAAGCATAACATGAAATGTGCTTTAAATCAACTAATTGTATTTACATTATCTGGGAGGGCTGATCCAGATTGGGTAAAGTTTGTAAAAACTTGCTATTGTGCATTTTCAAGATAACAATTTAAAACCAAGCAAAAAACCCCAACACCCTAAAATATTAGCTACAGAACTTTGCAGAGAAGTCCATATCAGAAAAAAAATTTGCATTCGCAAAGCACTTCTCAGCTTAGAGCTCTTACTGACCTTTTTGCCCTCATTAGGGTCTTGTGAAGACCAATAATATTTTTTCATTTTATACGTTGGGAAACTGAGGTAGAATAAATGAGCTCCTAAATTCACAGAGAAAATAAATGTCACTGAAAAAAGGACAGGAAGGGACTAGTTGGGCTGAGCTCGCTCTTCTGCATGGCAAACAGCCTTTCCATCGACATCGAGCTCTGCAGCTCTAGAGAATGTCTGCTCCACACGGGCCACCTGGTACTTGCCAGCAAACATTGATAGACTTTACACCACTAAAAAAACAAATGGAAGGATGAGATGGGGAGAGAGCAAGGCCTTGCCAAAATCCATGAAAGGCCAGGGAATTCCTGGATTTTGTGGCTGCACCATTACAGATTCTTTCTGCCAAAAAAAAAAAAAGGTTGGTTCAGTCTTCTCTTTGCTGACAGTGGACAATTCTGGCACAGGTTATTCTAGAAATAAATGATAATAAGAAATGCTGTAAAGGATTTGCTTTCACCTGCAAGATTTTAAAAACCAGACAGCTGTGGCTTGTTTTAGTTACAGCTGCTGAACATATTTAAGCTAAACTGATATATGGCTACTACAGGATATTAGTATTTTACGTTCTATAAGTAATCAGTATAATTTTTCTTTTCTTGGGTGTTTGGTTTTTTTTGTTCATTCTTTAATATCAAAACGTTGGCACCAATTGTTCATTACTGGTGTAATGTCAAGGAATTTCCACCATGGATAACCTGGGCCCTGCTAATCCAGATCTTTTGTTTCTGCACAGTTTCACATGGGTCCCCTTTTAAGGTCATTTCAAGTGCTGGATGATGGTACTTTCCTCCTCCTTTTATTAATGAAAATTATATGATAGTGCTCAGACATTTCAAAACATATTCCTTTCTTGGCACAAAGATGAAATATAATAAAATGCAGATGCTTTCTGATATGGAGCACAGATGAAAATGTTTTATAACCACGACTTATGGAGAGAGGAAAGCACAGGGGACACGGTTCCTATGGCCCTGGTTGAAAGCCCCAAAGCAATCACTGCAATATCTGTAAAATGACAGAAGAAAGTCGGGGGAGGGGTATTTATTATCTTTTTCATGGGACCCAGGTGGACTTCCTGGCAGCCATGTTTATGACTCAGGGTCCATTTTAAAATAGTGAACCATAATAAATGGAAACTCAGATGTGTAACTGTGCTGGATTTTAACATGTTTCAAGTTTTATTGTCTCTGCATTTGCAATCATTTTTGCACAAAGCATACCAGTTCTCAATAATTTTTGACTATTCTGTTTCACCCTTTGTATTTACTTCATCTGACATGTCCCCTTGCCCTCCTTGCATTTTGACAGCTACACGGACTGGATAAAAAGTTCTGTTACGAGACTTTTGTTCCACTTAAGGACTCAAAGGGAGACTTGAAAGCCACACCTCCTTTTCAAACTATTAGATAGCCAATAAAGAAACAATTCCTATGCTTTCTTTAAAAAGAATGTTTAACAATTTACGTCTCTGGACAAGACATTCTCTTTGTATTTCAGACATGGAAGCTATTCCCTGCCCTTGGCGCACAGTTTAGATATTGCTTTTCTTTAAGCTAAATAAACATTGGGCACACGTCCTTTAAACATAGAGAATTATCAGAAGTTGTTATATACTGGGGCTGTCTCTTCAATATTGGCTAAACACACTGAAAATGAACCCTAAAAATAATACAAAAAAGGAGAGGTGGGTCCAAGCCAAGAAGGCTGTAATCTCATCTGCCTGTAACCTTCCACAAGTTCAAACACAGTTGGATAAAGGATTTTGGTTCCAGTCTGTTGTTGCTAATAGAGATGGAAACTCTAAGCTCAGCTCAAGATCTAAATTTTATATAGTTAAACAATTGTTTAGATCACAGCTTATGTCTGGTTGTGCAGCTTGTTCAGATGTGGTCCCAAGAGCATGGCTACTGATCTGAGCATTTTCTTTGTGTTAGAGACAAAAATCTTGTGAGAAAAGATATTTTTGCTAACATTTCTAATGTGCTCTGGCAAAAAGATGACCACAAATATAGATAGCTTCAAAATATTTTGGCATTTTTGGCTTCAGCCCAATCCAGTAATCCTGAGTATAGGAAAATACAAAAATGTCGTTAACACAAACGACAAACTCAGGTGAGTTTAAGATCATTATTTATTCTAACCAAGTGTTTCTGTTATGAGCAAGAAACAATTTAACTGACTTGCTCCCCTGAGCAACTACAGGACTTTCACAAAAATCCTGAGCAAATTACCCAATGACACCTGCTCTTGGTTCGCAGTGGAACTGAGACCACAAAGACATTGGCCAAAGGCGTTCAGCATTTGGGAGAATTCAGTGATTGTCCCAAAGCTGGGTTTAAGAGAGCATAAAGCTGCACTTCTACCCTTCCCTTAGACATGGCATATGGTGTAGCCCTACACGTTCACTATTCTGAGCAGCATATGGTCTCTTTATTCTGCAGATCATAATTTAACACTTCACACTGGAGAGGTCTCCAGTCAATCCTACAAAATAACATGCTAAATCAGGAAAGTTCACACCATAGTTCCCATAACAAATAATTTCCACAACTTCAAGGAATTCCTCTGAAAACTTTTACATCTTTGTCTAAATATTTTAGGCAGAGTTATCAAAAAGCGCATCTTTGTAGAGAACATCTTTGTAAGTGCTGCTGTGCTTAACATGTTTGTAGAATTCTTATAACTGCATAAGTTTAGTTGACTGATAGCTGGGTGCATGCAAGATTTCTTAAATAGATAATCAAATATGTAACTATCTTCTTCATGAGCAGAAACTATGGCTAACCTCTTTGAAAACTTAATACCTACCTAACATTTTGAAATTAGTAGATTGCGATGAAGAAGGAATGTCTATTTAAAAATCACTTTTGAAAATAATTAAGAAAAAAAGTCTTTAATTTTTTTTCTTTTCTCTATGTGTGAGATATCTAAGCATGACCAATTTTGTACTACAGGTAGTGGAAATAAAAAAAAATAATACTTGAATTATTTTGATCATGATAATCCGAATTGTTTTGAAAGTAAATTGTATTTGAAAGTCTCTCCAGAATGTACTTACAAATTCATAGAAATGCCATTAAAACACAGCATTAATTAACATCCACTTTTATAAAGTGCTTCTAATATTGTGTAAACAAGCAAGAGTTGAAAAGCTTATTTTTAACTTGTATCTGCATATGCAGTGTGATCATAGTGAGTTACAAAAATATCCAAATAGCACTGGGAAATTAATTTTCACAGTTTGTTTCTGGTTGAAGACACACCAAAGTACCTGTCTTTAATTTGAGTAGCTGTGAACAAAAGGTACTTGCCAGCTTGCTTAGCATCGTATTTATATGCTCATGTCAGTGCAGCCATGGGTGGAATACTGATGTGTCAATATTTGTTAGCCAAAATGATAATAAGTAACTGACTTGAAATAACTTAAAACAATCAGAAGCAATTGTGTAGCATTGTATCAGGTTAAATCTGACCGTGTCATATTTCATCTCTTCAAAAGTAAAGCCAATTGCCTGGCATGCTATACAGTCCACATTCAACATAGCAGTTGCTGTAGGACGTAAATCTGAGGCGAGACGTGTTTAACCAGCTTCCAGACTTCCACAGCTTCCGTTAACATCCCAAGTTAGTGAGAGAGAGCTCCAGTGGGGCTGTCTGGGGACAGATAGCCTAGAGCTGTACTTATCCAGTCTAGGTTTACAGTGGAGAGCAACATTAAAACCCCTCAAAACTCAGTTTTACTAGTTGAGGTCCTAAATTTTATGACTTATCTTTCAACCATCTAGGTGATGATTGAGTTCACCTTGATTTTACTAGTAACATCTTGCTTTCAGTACCTGAAATCTAACTCCAAATTTTACAAAAAAGGTGTTATTTGTTGTAATATCAAATTAATCAGGCATTGAAGGCAAAGTCTGTTGAAGGATTTAGGATAAAACAAAGAAACAGGATGATTTAGAGAAAGAAACTCATCCCCCCTCTCCCACATCTTGTTTTATATATAATTTTTGAATTTGGCCATCTCTCTTGTATTCCAGACCACTTCTATAGGGTTACATTCCATGTGTGTGCAGAGCTTGGCCTAGCATCATATTAGACGTGTAATCATTTTGTATGTGGCACCAGGTTAAAATTATTGAAAAGAAAAAAAATTTACCCTCTGACTGTTATAAATAACTCAGAAGGTACTCTGCATTTCATTACCATGCTGGAGAACAGGCGGTAGTGGGGAGCTATTGTCCCCACTGGAACACGTCCAGGGAACATCACAAAAAATTATTTGCCAAGATCCCTGCAACACTGAATGTTGGTTTTTGGGTTCAGCTCAGTTCATACAGGGGCTCTGAATATGTAAGTCTCTAAAGCTCTGTAAGTACAAAGAGGGTCTCCCTAAATTTGCCTCCCTGCCCAGATGTCACTGTCATGTCCTGAGTTATGCAGAAAGAAGGAACTACTGAAGGATCAAGATCCACAGGCATCCCTGACAGGTCTTTAATCCAGAAGACCCACAAAGCATCTGCTCCACACCTGCTACAAACACTGGGCTGCAAAATACTTATCAATAACAAGGATCAATAAATGACAACGAGAAACACACTGTTAGCTACCATGAAGACAAAGCAGTAGATTTCAGGGCAGTTCACAATTCTTGAATCCTATAATAACAGCAGGGAACTTATTAGGGGAAATCTTTACCCTTAAGACATACATAATTTTAGAATTAAAAGCCTTTTTTTTCCCCCCTCCTCTTCTTGAAAGAGAGAAATCCTTGAAGTGGTCACTTTTATTACTTTCTGGAAACAGTTACTCACGCCCATATGCACTTATTGTTGTGGTAATGGTAATAATGTGGGGGTTATGATGGTCCAAAGACACAAGAGACATGCAGTTTGTAGGTGGAGGTAATACCTTTTATTAGATCAACTGATTAGACTGAAAAAAGACAGGCAAACTTTCAGAATGACATGTCCTTCTTCAGACTTTAAATGTAATAGACATCTTGAATACACTATTATAAAATCTTGATATGATGCTTGAAAGCACTGCTCGTTCGTAAGATCACTCAAGGACTTCTTCAGAAGCTGCAAGTCTTCAAAAGTGATCCAGGAAATGCTAAAGTACTCTGTATTTTTCAAAGGCTAAAAAAAAATCTTCCCGTTGTGAAAGAACAATAGGAAATGATTTTGCTACTTTTTTTTGGCTGAACACCTTCCAAGTTACATGTTTGGATGATTACCCTTCTCCGTTTTAAAGGGTAATGTTTACTGAGCGTTTACAAAGAAATAGCAGTCTGCTGAGAGCCAGGTTTGCTTTTGTGCAATGTTCAAATAACTAGTATCAAGAATTGTTCAAATAATTAATGTCAGGAAGAATGGCTCACAACTATATTAGAAGTTCAATGTTCACAAAGGCTCCTAAACAATGTCTGAGATGCAGCCCAGGAATTCCTTCCAAGGTGGAAGGAAGAATGCTTCGTGTTTCTGTGATTTTGAGCAAGGCTAGTAATAAAATTACTCTCAATTCTGTATGGCTGTCCTCGACCCTACAGACTGTGCAGCGCAGCCGTGCATTAGTGCTGCTTTCCCCATGCAGACTCCTGATGCTGAGAGAAGGGTTGGCAGAGAAGTTATCTAGCAGCACCGTGTTACTGAAGAATATCTCTGTCCAGAGAGAAACTCCCACTTGCTAGTTTAAATCAGCTTTCAGAAGCTTTTGTATCACCAAAATAGCACAAAATATATTTACCCCAAGCTGATATCCTAAAAATTTGTGCCTACTACGAATGCTAAACGAACCAAAACCTTGAACGTGCTGAGGACAGTATAACCAACAGCAAAGATATTCTGGCCTCGATTTTTACATTCTTCTCCATCTCTATTTTTTCTGCACCATATTTTCTTATTTCTAAACCAGATTAGAGTAGATGGCTGTCAGTTCAAACTTGTAGGGTTTTTGCCAGTGATCATCATGTGTAACCTCTGGACAAATCACTTCTCAGCCCTGAGTTTATCTCACTTAGTAGTAAGCACGCTAACACTTGCTTACCCCACAGAGGAGTCACAAAGTTAGTTCACGTATAAAGAGATCCAAAAATGGAAAATATAAAAGAAATGCAAAGTGATACCGCATTTCTCATTTAAAATGAGTGGGTGACAAATTGCTCATCAGATTGTACAATTTGGGTTGCTCTTGCTTGCTTGCTAATTAACCAGTCTGACATTATGTTTCCTCCCTCTTGCATCCACCCTGCCTCTGAACTAATCAGGGTTCAATGACAGCATCACTTATCCCAGGACACATTCCAATAATTAAGGTTTGGAGGACATCTTGCAAACTCCATCATATACCAATACGATTTTCTCTCCGTCTACTGCTGCGTATCTGACATGTGACAAGACAAAGCCCTGCTCTCATATACATAACAGCAGGATGCTTTCCCACCTTTTAATGGCTGACTGAATTTCTTCCCCAGCAACTCTGACAGTATGAAAGTGCACTGTAAAAACGATTGTGTCTTGAAAAGTGAAACCTCACAGTCTCTGGACTTGGGAACAAAAAAACCCATGTTGTTATATGCTGCATCTATTACTAAATACTCTTACACAGAAATTTTTAGTGCAGGAATGCATGATCCCGTAGGCTGTGTTTTACTGCCTACACTTTTTTCTTTGCGGCTATCACTTCATTTAATTTCCATGAATACAAGCACAATTTGGCTTTACGTAGGAAAGGAAGCACATGTAGGGGCACCTCATACATGTTTAGGGAGGAGAGACAAGTCAGTAAGAATCGCTGCTACTTGAATGCTTTTTAAACCTTCATATGCAGTAGCAACAACAAATCGAATGCTGGGCTTTCCACTGCTAAGTGCTCAGAGTATCTTCATTAGCACTGACAGAATTATTCTGAATTTCTCCACTAGTAACTGGCTACCTCTCCTCTGGTTTTGTTAGCTCTGATTTAATTCAGACTCACAAGCCAGCATGGTCAACCTGCCCCAGGTCTGCAGAGACCAAACTTCAGCACAAGCCAGTCATTCCTTCCTCAGATGATTTCTCCCCTGTAGTTTACCTCCTGAGAAAAGCCGACTCGTGAGCCAGTGAACAGCAGGAAGCACGAGCCCCTTTCTAAACTGAACGTTTAGACTTTGCAAGAGAATAGTTTGATCCCAGGAGTTTCACATGAAATTACAAGAAAAAAAAATACAACTTGGATTCTATTTGCATAGGAAACTTCAAAAAGGTAAATTATTTCACTAAATAGATTCAAATTTTCTGTTTTTGCTAATCATCGTTAGCATTCCTCAAAGTATCAACATGAATGTGGCTACAAATACCCTTCTCTATGAAGCTTAAATGTCCTGGTGATCAGTTCTCCTGAAAAACAGATGAAGACACCATTTATCTTCTCTTGGTGCTTGATTCTGAAGCACTGTTTTCATCCGTATCAGAAAGAACAGTGGAATTCTGGATTTGATTCCATCAAAAGCATGTTTTACCATTGATTTCAATGCAGTCATGATTTTGCCTATAGTATAATTAAGTAAGGACCACCCCCCTTCCCCCCCCCCTGAATTTCTGTAGGTAACTTTAGACTTAATAGTAAATTATCCAAGAATATTTCGTATTTTATTTCCTGGTTGGGGGGGACTGATTGCTGAAATTTTGTTTCAGATTCTTAGCCAATAAGCCTATATTGGTTCATAACAATGTAAGGATTTTCTTCATCTGTCTCATCTGAATAGAAATCATCCTAACTGCAACTCCTAGAAAGAGTGTTTTCTGTACCTGGGAATGGAAAGAATGCAACAGAGCAGCCTAGCACTATATGTGGTTGTTTGCCATAGACAAGATCGAAAGCGTCAATATCTGGCAATGTGATATAGGTATATCACTAGGATTCAGTCTGCATGTGGCTTATGTTTTCAAGAACGGAACCTGTTCAAGCTGCTGAGGCACAAAATGAAGAGAACTAAATTAGCAGATTATTAATTTTGTAATCTGCCAGATATTCATGAGGTATCCGCAGTAGCAGATAACTATATTATCAACTGTAGTGAAGAAAGATGCACAGTCACAATCTTTGTCTTTAACTCATCTGCTTCTTTTCACAGCATCTAGTATTACAATATGTGGCATAATAAAATGAAATGCTCATTTATTTTCTGCCGGGTAGGTATGAATTACATTATGATCACATCTTTTACAGCTACCTTCCTCACAACTTCTTAATGGTGACATGAGTGAAAATGACCTTGCATCAAAACACGAGACAGAGGACCTGGAAATGCCTGTGGAATTGGGAGACCTTTGTGCATGTTTGCATTGCAATGAGCCATGCTTTAATCAGAAGGCTGCCACTGCTTCCGACTAGACACTTCAAACAAAATTTACAAGGCAAGATACAAAAGATAATAAAAGACAATTTTGTGCCCCTAAGATCTCCTGATGTGACTTAACATGGGAGGCAGAAAATGGGAGTAGGAAGCCAGGTTACAAGAGCCTGATCAGACCTGCCCAAGGACATAGGGACAAGAGGAATTTAACCCAGGTCTAATGGCACAGCCAGTATTGCGTCTGCCCACAGCGCAGTGCAACTGTCTCGAGTCTGAAGCTAGAGTTATTTCTTCTCCAATGTCTTTTGCATCATCAGGTATTTGCTTTTTTTGGTCCAAAAAAAGTGCAACAAACCCTCTGTTTCATATATAACTTTCAAGGTCACTTGCATAAAATGTACAAAAAGCACATTTTTGTTGATGGAATGGCCTTTTGCTAACGAGGTAATTAGTGATATTACAGCAGAAAAAAGGGGGGGATTTCTTTCTCCTTTTCTCCCTTTTTGCAAATCCAGTGAAGTGGCAAATTTTGTCGCATTTGCTGTATGTGCACAATATTTCAACCAGCTCTACAAAGTAATGTGTTTTTTGAGTAGCTACTGTATTTGCTGAAACTAAGTTATAATAATTTGATGACTAGGAGCAAGATTAATTCAATGAACTCCTATTTTCATGACAATTGCAAAATATAGTAGGGGACAGATTTGTATTTGTATTGTATATTCATCTAGTACGACTAGAAATGTTTAGGGCATCTTACTGCTTCATCAGTGAGAAGTCTGAGATGGAAAAATATCCAACAAGGATATTAGGGGGTCATATCTCTTGAGGTGCAGCAAGGTAATCAGTTAATTTCTCTATAAGAAAACCAAGAATGCAATGAAAACTATCATCAGAGGAAGCATGAATATATATACAATAGAAGAATAAAAAACAGTGAAAGATATAATTACATTAAATTATAGCAACTGCCATGTAAAAGTACCAATGAAAGTAACAAAAAGAATTGTCATTTCTTTAGAAATTATGTTTGATAATATCGCAGAGTCTTCACATCGCCTCACACATGGAGATATGCCAGTTATCCAATATCTAAGGGGAAAACAAAGAGCCCCATTCCAGCCTCAGTTACAGTACAATTGGGAACAGCACCTGGCTTATCAGTCAGCATGTGACAATCAAAACTAGAGCTCCTGACTGAACAATCTTTGGAGAAGGGGATGTTTTTTAAAAAACAAAGTTATAACATCTAGCACAAAGAGACATTGACCTGTCTCTTGCTCTTTCACAATATAAATAATAACCATCAATAATACTAGAAAGAATTTTTATGAAATGGTTCACAGATTAGTGTTTTCTTAGTGTAAGTATATGAGACCAAATTTAGAGCGAGTGATATGCACGTACATTATGTAAAGGCCTAATATTCACTGAAGGTAAGGAAGTATTTTTCAACTGCGTGTACACCAGAGAATTGGGATTTGGAGATCTATAAACAGTTTGCTGAAGTTGTGGAAGAAGAGAATTATAGCACAAAAAATAACAAATTAAAAATTATCAAAAGTAGAGTTGGTAAGAAAATTTTCTATTCTGAATCAGAGTAAAACCCAAGTCCTTTTCTCCTGCCACTTTTCTGTTAAAAAACCACTTTCCCCAAATCAGATGTTAGCTCAGTGTTTTGGCACCTGCTTGGATGTGGGATACCATGGTTCAAGATTCTCTGCATTGTGGTTTTACAAAGATATTATGAATGAGAGAATTCAGTTACTTCTTTTGGAATTATTCTGTGCAAATAGAAGAAATTCACCAGTGTATCCCTCATTTCAGCTGGATATATAACCACAGGACTACAGAGCATTCCCCTAGCTCCATATCTGATGGACGGGTGATCACAGCATTCTTCTGGGATGTGAGGAGGGGTATGTCTGCTGTTAATAAGCTTTCAGATGTTTGAGTTAGCCTCTATCTTACTTTGACCAGGTGATACTAGATATGGAAAAAAAAACCCAAAAAAACTTTCTCAACAAGCCTTGAAAGCATTATATTCTTAGTAAAATCATGGTCTGGAGAAACTGGCATCACCAATCAGAAAGCATTCCAGGATAAAAATCCCAACCAAGTGGAGAACTGACCCCTTTTAAATTTCCTAACATCTTGCTCACTGTTGCATATTGTTTTACCTGTTTATACTTTATTTGTTGCACCGCTGCATAAGTTTTAATCAGTGAAGTCCTAATGCAAGTGTATTTTCTAGGTAGAAACTATGCCTTGGAAAATGACACACAAATTTCCTTAGCTGAATGTCAATGCATGTAAAATAAGTGGTAAGTGGATACAAAAGGATATCTTGTAATGTTATACCCACATGGCATGGATGTATTGTCAACACAAAGTGCAAAGTCATAAAAGATCAGGACTATGGAATCTGAAGTTCTCGCAATCAAGTGACTTAGCATAACAAACTGAAGATTGCAGAAGTCTGAATTGTAAAAGTAACAGAGCTGTTAAAATAAGTTTTCCTTAAAACTAAGAATAGGTTGGCCCATTTCTTTTAACAGCAAACAGTGAATTTTGGTTGTCCACCAGTGGTCAAATCAGATGCCATGAGAGCAGGAGTACACTTACTGCAAAACAGAAAGCTCCTGCAATAGACCTTGGGCCTTACTGCTAGACCTCACATGAAGCTTCATGGAAACAACAAAGATCCTTTTGTATTAAACAAAGCAAAACACACACAGATCCTGATGTTAAAATGGAGTAAATATCTGATCACAATAGACCTAGCTGTCATGATATCTGCTAAAATGAGAGCAGCGAGGTCATATGTGGTACGCTAAGCGGTTACCCAGACTGTTATGCATTTGGTTATATTTACAGAGAAACTAGAAGTATATTGTATTAAGTATTTTGCAACATGAGGTCAAATTAAAGCTAAGATAAATTAACATAACTCAGTTGAAGTCAGAGGAATTGTGCCCAGTAATTCATGGCATGCTGCAGTGACAAAACACTAACAACAGAAGGAAGAGAGGTGCACACTCTTGTTCTGCTAAAAAAATAATGGATCCTCTAATTTACTGATTCCAAACCAGCTTATTTCATTTTAGAGAAGAATGTACTGTGTTGCACCTATCCACCAAATTTCAGAATATCTATTATTAATTTACTTTTTATGTATTTTTATTGCAATGGCTGATAGCAAAACTTAAGAAGAGTATATGGTCCCACATAAGCAGCTGTGAAAAGATCTCCTAGAATTCAGACAAACGGCATTGTTAATAGACTACTCTTAGTGAAGAGAGAAAACATAGTGTCAATCATACATGCTGACAGGGTGCAATTAACCCAGCATCAAATTGTAGAGAGATGGATGGGACCAGATGGTCCTGTTATCCTAACAAAGGATTATACAGCAAGTGTCCTTCGGAAGAAAGAGCGTTTTTTAACATAGACCTTTGGAACAAAAAAAGATGATGTGAACTAAAGAGACATTACAGAAAATGGAAACTAGCAAATGATGTTTTAAATACAAATTCCAATAGTTAATTATGTGCTTTAAATACAAATATATGTTATTTTTTTGATCATAATGATGTCTACTGAAATTTACCCAAAAAGGTCTCTCAAGAGATCGCTGTCAAACAGAATCACTGAAAATAAAGTGAATAAAGTGAGCAAGAAATGATAGAAAAGCATCATTCTTGCTGTTCCTCAAAAAGTGATTTTATTTATTAACCTAAAACTGGCCAAATGCTGCTCCCCTAGTCTGCTGCACTTCTGGAAGATACGTACTTTGAAACCTAATTAGAGAGCAACAACTGTACAGCACTGAACAGAGCACCCTGAAACCCTTCCCAGAGCACTGCAGTGACGAGCATTTGGGACTGTATGATTAGAACTAAAGCTCCCCCCCCCGTAATGAGATAGACAATTGAGTATGGGGAGGATATAACAAATTTATGAAAAGAAATCAGGTAAAATAGGTAGAGGAATTTCTAATGGAGTAAAATCTCAGCTAAGTAACAGAAACTTGAAAAAACCCCACTTAGTATTACTGTCATGTGAAAAGTGCATAGTAATAGAGAAATCCCAAAGCTTGTGCCACTCCTGGTATTACAAGACGGGTCTTAAACCTCAGAGCCTTCTGCCATCTCTAGGCTCATATGATTTTTTGTCTAAATATATGGAGTTAACCACATCACAAGAAAACATCACATTGTAGATTTCAGGATAAGGCAAAGGCTGGAAACACATACAGAATGCTACAGAAACTATCACAGTACTGGTTATGTGTTAAAACACTAAATAATGGTAATAAAGTTCAGTCATGAAATTATATATTTGACTATAGTGACACAATTGTAATAGTAGCTATGTTTCCAACATTTTGATGGAATTTCTGTGTGCTTCCTAAGAAAGTTCGGAAGTTTTTTAGCCTAAAAAAAATGTAAACAGGACTTACAAAGGGTGTAAGATACAATCCATAATCACCTATTGAATCACTGAAGAAAATACATTCCTCAGATTCCCTCTCTAATTGAAGACAAAGTAAGCTATGCCTTCAGTCAATGGTACTATTACATCTTCTATTTTTAAAATCAGAAAAACCCATGAGGAAGCCATGCAGTCATGTCTCAATTAACTAGCTACATGATGTAGATTTGTGTGCTTATGGCTTGGCCAAGTACGCTGTTATTTCTGCATGTCTAAGAAACACAGACTGCATCCGAGATTAGAAACCAATTCCTTCATGCTTACTGTGTGCACTCAGAAAAAAGTAAAGCCCCCAGTCACTGTGCAAGACTCAAAGCTTGTAGGACCTAAAGTATATAGTAAGTATTCTTTAATATAGATATCTGGCTTCCTTATTTTTGTGCCCAAGCATCATTCTCTTCCAGGTGCGCATACATTCTCACTGAATGATTGATAAGATCCAGACTTTCTACTTTTCTTGGTCCAGGGCTGGCTACAATGTCTCCATCAAATTGTTTTTCACAAAAAAAAAAAAAAACAACAGACAAAAACCCAGGCATATAACTGAATGATTTCTTAATGTAAAAATATCTGCTATTAACAGAACCATCATTTTTAATTGCAAAGAAGAAAAACAGAAAAGAAAACTTATCCCTGAAAAAAATTCCCCTTTGATATGTCACTATGCCCTATAGGAATCATAGTTCAGAATTTTCATGGTAGCAGTTTCATGGGTAAGACTGCTTTCCAGGTGGACATTTCTCACTTTGCATTTAAGCTTCAGAATTTAAGTAATTAAATTAGATGGGTAAATATATATATACACATACATATAAAAATGATCAGGAGGCTCAACCCCACAAGGTGAATAGAAGCCTCACTGCTGCTCCTGTAAGGCAGTGCAGGTGCTGCTTCTGTAAGAAATTTTCCTTGGAGATGAACTCAGAAAATCAAAATATATGCTAGCAGTTTACTAGAGTATAAGAGAAATTGTGTCTTGGCAAGCTCACACAAGATTCCTTCACAGAAGGTGACATCTGTAACGTACGCTGCAGACACTCGGCCACCTCACAGGGACTCCATTTCCCTTTTGATCTGACCCTCTGCGAGGTGTGTCGCACTTTGTGTTCGAATTTTTGTGGCAGAGGTGTGAAGAAGCTTCTGTATTTCCCTGGGTTTTTCTGGATTATGATTCTCCTCCTTTTCTAAATTCCACAAGATCTAGACTTCTGCTAGTGGGCCCAGAATTGGCTTCTCTTTCCTTTCATGACATCATCTTGCACAAAGGCAAAGGAAATGTTTTGCAATGTAGATCAACGCAACTATAACTAAAAAAAAAAAGTGACCTGCTCCATACATTTTCAAAATTATCCAGTCTGAAGAATATCAGCTTCCTCCAACTAAGGAAATTATAAAAGATCTAATCAGCAGATAGAATATAGCCATAGAAAACGCACATCAGCATACCTTAACGAAAGTAAAATAAATCTTGAAAGTTTAATATCCCCCTTTCTTGGATCTAAATAGGCCCCTTTGGAAAACTATTTTATTGTTTCTCATTAAATTAGAATTGTGCTGAGATGCCACTATCTACCATTTCCTATTATTATTAATGTAAAAAAAATATAAAATCGCTGCACATTCAGCATTTCACCAGTTAAAACTAGACAGAAAGAAAATCTGAGTTGTGCTTTTTCCTTAACTCATGCTAATTTAAAAACAGAAAGTTCTTTACTTTTTTTCCCCAGTTTACATCTGCATTTAAAGATAGCAATATTTTCTAATGATAATTAAGAACCTTTAATTTATTAGTGTATTATTTCTGTGCTACATTAACAGCTCTTACAGCAACAGCTCGTAGATAGCACATGTGTGAATGTGCTTAATTCCTCTCTCATTAACCTCAGAAACACAGTAATTTCTAGCCAACTCAGACCAGAACTCACTGGATTTTCTTTGCTTTTCAAGTTGTTAGTGAAAGTAGTAGCTTATAATCACGTGTCCCAAGTCTGTTGTTCACTGAAATTTCAGCTTTCATGACCCTCTTGCATTAGGCAATTATTGCTGTAAAGACGAGCTTGTCATGTATCATCATTTACATATTAGGGTATGTTCTATTAATGACATGTTAATATTTTTGCGTAGTTTGCTCGAGGCAGAACACTTAAATCAGCTTGGCATTTTTATCAAGAAAACAGAAAGTGACAGAGATATGCATATGGATAAGATTAAATTCTCCCAGTATCCACTGAATACGCTTCTTAATAATGTAATGGTAGGAATCAACATTTCTAATTTGCCCAAAGACTCTTCTTTTCTTATTTACTACCAAAACACAGTTGCTTAAATTTTCCAGACATTTCTGGGTTTTGCTTATTTAACATTCATTGATGTGAGCATGAGTCAAGGCAAGGCATGGAAGAGAAGAGCTGGAAAAAGAGGAGAAAGGACCAAGTCTCTTGCCCAATGGGCAGTGGATCAAGCTGGGAGCAGGACAGGGACTGGGGTTCACTTTATGTGCTTGGATTGCTTCTACATTCTGGTCAAAAAGGAACGTTCTATTATTGGGTCTGAGAATTAGGACTGGGAGCACTTGCTTTTTGTTCTAGTCCTGGGAACGCGGGGAGGCACAGCAAGCGCTTGTGGGTGAGGGACCTCCTGTGAAGATAGTGAAAGATTGAAATCTCAAGGTCAGAAAATAAAAGAGCTCCAGCCTCATCTCCTGTAGGACATTGTGAAGATAACCATGAGACTCAGTGATCCGTACCAAAGACTTAGTGTGATCCATCACAGCACAAAAGTGGTATGGCGAAAAGCATCAGATTTTCTTGTAGTGAGTGGTGACAGCTTGTGAAGCAATGCACACAGGGATGAACGTAAAGCTGACACTGGAGTTCTCTCCCAGTTCAGCAAGTCCCAGTCTCCATTCCCCACTAGCTCCCAGACCCAAGATTTCACACTGCAAAAAGAGATGCAATATTTGATACTTTTTGAAGAGCTTTCCAGCAAGTAGCACAGCCCTCTGCAAAACTCCCAGGCTGGTGTACAAACTGCTCCGGTCACTGAGAAGGAACAGTTCTAAACTCTGTATTCAGGTGGCCACAGCAACAATGTCATCACTATTATTCAAAAATCACAGCCTGGCAAACTTCACTCTGGTTGATGAAGAAATCTGCAGTCACTCTTATTCTGGCTATTAATTCTTATAAATTCCCTGCTCTGTGCCATGGGGAGAAGGATGCTGTGGCTTGGACTATGCTTGTCCCTAGCAGATCTAAGCCGCTACAGCTGCTATTTTCTGCCCTGGCAGAATCTGTCTTTGGGGATCCCATGGTCTCCTTGCAAAATTCAGTCTTTTCCAGTCCATTATTTGGAAAAAAATTTTAGGTGAGATGCACACCCTTTGTCACCCCCTTCTTTATGAACTGTTAGAGAACTTCGAAGCATCTGCATCTTAACGGGGCAGATCACACGAGTTCATTAGTGCCTAATCCACAGTTTGCAATGGCTGTGTGCCATAGAGCTTCTGCCTGAGCGACCTCGACAGGCAGCGGTGTAGTCATATGGAGTTTTTAATAAGTGTCAGAAAACCTGAAGTACTAACGTATCCCTAATGTTACTTTTTGGCATCGTTATCCACTAGAGATGAAAGAATGAAATTGAAATGTCTGTTTCCAGAAAAAAAGAAATCTCACCTGGGTTGAGTGGGAGGGAGTGAATGGCTCAAGAAACCTGCATTAGGATTAGGTTAAATCCCTTCCAACTCACTTGCTCGAATCCAGCAGGGGTCAATTGGAAATTATCACTATTTGACATCCACAAAGGCATAAGTTTCAAAACAGGCTTTTTAGTTGCCTTTTGGGATGAGTTACCAATGAAATTAGTTGTTGGCTTGACTGCATTAGTATTTACTACGTTAAGTGTTGACACTGTGCCCTGTGCAATAAGACCTGAAAAACTGCAGAGAGACTTTGATGCTCTTGGCTTAAAGCACAGAGGAAGAGGCGCAGGGGCAGCAGGGATCACAGAGACAGGAGCGACCGTCTTTCATACCCACAACAAGAAGAAAATGTGTTGATCCGTATGACAAACAAACTCACCCGACATCAGTATGCACTCTGTGAACAAGTCAGCAAAGTTTCAGCCTCAGGATTCAGCCAATATTCCACAGTTTAAGTTTGTAGAAATACTTAAGTGGCTAACCTCAAAAAAATTAGAGCACAGAATAACTTGTGCTTTAACTATCTTTTTTTATTCTAGTGTGACTAGCTTGATTGTCTTTACTAAAAGTCAAATTACAAATGTGTAAGAAAAGCCCAAAATTTGACCCTATATTGTATATCATGTATGTATTTACAAATACATTCTTAAACTATTAGTGTGATTGTGGTGCTAAGAAGGTTTTTTAATACATATTTTTAAAGACTATCCTAGCTGAAAGTTTTAAATCTTTTTTTTAATGAAACTATGTCTGTCTTTGACCAAATAAATGTGATAATTTTAAGGAAGGAAATTTCTCTTTTTTTTTTTTACTATTACGCTTCACTGAATAATTTGTATTAAGCTATGCTTTAAATCAGCATTTTCTCAAATTGAGGAACAACTGATGCTAAAGTATATGGTAGATTATAATACTTGTAATTTGCATAAAAATAAAAAAAAATCAGTTTATCACTAGTGTTCTTTCTAGCAAGGATTTCCAAAACCAATGGCTAGGAAATATTGTTGGTTTTCAGACCACACTTCATCTAATTATACAAACCATATCCACAGAATTGCCAGGGTTCGTGGAAGAGGTAATCAAATCACAACCATTCAGAATGAGAGAGATGCTCAATGTGGAACTGCTGATACAGCAATTTAATTACAGCAGTTTAGCAGCAAAAGAATAAAGTTCTTTAACAGATGCCACAGGTTTAACATTTTTAAGTATAGAAAGGGATACAGAAATTGAAAAAAACCAGAACAAAACACAAAAGCAGATGAATACTCAGGTCTTCAGGATGCACCATTTTTTTTACACAGTTATATTACTATTTCCTCGGAAAAAAAAAATTTCCAAGTGCCCAGCACAAAGCAAGCATCTATCTCGAGTTAATTCAGATCAGTGGCACTACAGGCAAACTAATAATTTCATTTAGGAAATATTAATGATCTCAAATGTATTTCTAGAGATATTTGTGCAGTGACTTCTACATTTATTTATGTACAAGTACAAAAGGGCTTTATTCTCTAAATTGTATCTTTATGACCAAAACCATCATAAAGATTCTTATTGATTCAAAATAGTTTTTGCTGATTCTCATGTTTGAAATAGAACAGATTTTTTTTCACCTAATTTTCTGCTTTTGTTTTAGCATGTTAAAACAGTGTAACCAGTTATAGTGAAAATTAATCTAATACCTATTGTTTGAAGACTACATATGTACTGCTGCACTTAAGAGACTTTTATTGAAAATTTGGCCGCAAATCTTAAAAGCTGGCAAGGATGGACCACTGATTTCTACCTGGAAGCTATTTGGAGGGTATACTAATGCCAATATTTAGCACTTCAGTTCTGCTTTTTGTTATGGAAAACTTAGGCAAAAACCCTTATTTCATTCTTGTATTCTTTTTCTTTAAAAAAAAAAAATTTAATTATTTAACATCACACCTTTTAAGCAATAATACTACTATTTCCCTTGTTAACCCTCAATTCTGTATGCACTAGAGCCCTCTTAGAAATCAGGTAGTCTACACGTAAATTAAATAGTAGGATTGATGGCTTTAGCATTATGTTATCTCGAGCGTCATTAAAATACACATCAGTATAAAAACCTGCATGTGTGAAAGGACTATGGACACACAGAGGTCAGGCTCGCATGATGAAATAGACGGCAGTGCCTGCATCATCAGACTAACTCTGTGCAGGCTGGCGTGCAGGTGTTGGAGTTACCGATACCTTGAGCTTGTGGAAATACTGTCTCAGGCCTGGAAAACTCTATAACCGTTGTTCTATACAAGCTCACTTGCACTGCCTCTAGGCAGGGATTATCACCTCGGGCACAGGGCTAAGCAGGTTTGCAATACACAGTTTTGGCGCTAAGTGGGTTGTTTCTGCCTCAGCTGTCTCTGCTTTTCTCCACTGCTAGAGATGTTAGCGCCAAGAGTCCCGGGATTTCCAATGCATGCAGTGCTTCAAGTCTGGGTGCTTAACTGGGAACCGTTTAAAGAGATCTGATTTTAAAAAAACAGTATTTAGCATTTTCCAAAGATCATATCCTCGTAATGGGTCTCTAGGTGACTGTTCCAAACTGGGAACATTCACAATTGCTAATCCCTTTGGAAATTTGAGTCCATGGGGACTTGCACAGAAAACATGTAGCAAAACAAAGATTTGCATTCAAATATCCTCTGGGCTTAGGCTACCATCATTAATACTGGACCATCCCATATAGTATAGGTACCTAAATCAGAAAAACAGAGATCTTGTAAGAGATGCACTAAGACAACTAGTATAAACAAAACCAGCAAGGAATGTTATAATTTAATGAATGTTTTTTAACCTGTATTGGACTTTTTTTTTTTTAAAAAGACCTCAAAATTCCATTGAAACAGGTTAAGCCTTTTCCTCTCCCAGCAAAGTCATAGACTGTTATTGCTACTTTATATGATAGATGAGTTAGAGTAGTTCCCATGTGAGATTTTGGAATATTTATTTTATTTCTCCCACTATTTTTATCAGTTCTAAACTTAATGCTGCATTTACACAGGCTTCTTACATCAATGGCATATAAATATCTGGTGACCGAAAATGTGTGTCAGCAGTACACATCAAGACTTTTTCTCCTATTATTTTATATTAAGCTCTATTAAATCTGGGATATGTCAGTTGGTCTCAGCTTACAGCTACTGTAACCTTACTTAAGCTCAGACTTGTACACTGCACATTTTAAATGTTAATGTGCAATGTTAAATTCAAAAGTTTTGGTGGAAGAAGTGGTTGTTCGCCAACTCCTACTTTCATGCACGTTGAAGATGGCACTGCCTGTGTTTATACGAGAGCAAAATCTGGTCCTCTAACATCTGATTTGTACAGCTGCGAAGAACAGCCAGAAAACAGAGAAACAGAAACTCTACAGATTGGGGTTAAAGTGGGTTCTGCGTTGAGCATTGTCAATAGGTTCCTTGTTGCTAAGGAAACTATTTCCTTGGTAGCTGCGTGTTTGCCACATTTTACTAAATTGGTGTCAATCTCAAGCACAGAACAATGCATTGTGGCATCACGAGAAATAAAAACCCAAATAGGCTTAAAGTTTATTAAATACTAATTAAAAAAAACCCCAACAAAACAAACTGAAAACACTATACGATAACTCACTGAGGAGCTCTGATTGTGTAAGCGTCATTAGCTGGCCATGCAGGTAAAAGTATTTGTACAGTAAATAAAAATATTTCGTCTTCTAAAGAACTGAAAGGCACCCTTTCACAAGAATGTACTTTTTAGCTGTTGAGAATCTCAGGTGAAGGACTCGCATGGCAGCCAGTTTTGTGCACCGGAAAGGATGCTGTACTATGTCGTCATTTTTTTCTTCCAACTGACATAAACATTAAATGATGTTTTTACCATCTAATGTTATGTTGTACGGTAATTTACAATTTTGAAGTGGGTAAAGCAGATTCTAACCGCACTTGTAGAAACCCAGAAGTAGAAAAATACCCTGCACACTTTTTTGTGCACAATTGTCAAGAATGGTTTGTAAGGAAATGATCAAGTCTACCAATTATTGTATCCCATTGTACTGCCCCTCCTCTCTGCTTTCCAACTACAGATATATTAGCATTGCCAAGAATTTTCTTAGGCAGATTTTTTTTTGAAGTGGGAGGTTCCAAATATGCCAATTTAAACTCCATGGTATTCAATATATACTGTTAACTGTGGTATCTATCTCCACGTTAGACTATGAGCCAACCAAATCATGTCTAAATGATTATGAAATAAATTTAGTGAATGTGGCTGCAGAATAAGATCAATTGTATGATATGAACCACACTGAGGAATACCAACACTGTTTCTATAGCTAATCTAAACCTTACTCCAATTCTATAAAATCAGAAGACAAAAAACCTCACACTGTTTCAATATTTGTGCTTTTTCCCAAATGACCCAATGAGTCATTATTTTGTCCTACTCAGGCTGTTATGTCCAGAGTCAACATACCCAGACCATAGCAAATTACTTTTTTTTGCCATGTTTTTACAACCTTGTAATTCGTATGAAAAGGAGGGGCAGTGAACATTTTCTACATGGAATAACTGAGACCTGGAATAAGAAAACAGCAAAAGAAAAGCATCACAAACTAGAAACATCTCCAAAAGTGAGATGCTGAAAGTCAACCAGTGCAAGGATAATCCTATGAAACATATCACAACCAAAGCCCTCCGTTTTTCTGCTCCTTAGATAAGCCTTAATGATAACATTAATTATTTGTATATCTCAAAGTTCAGATTTCTAAAGGTGCCCAAACTATATGAAAATAGACACTAGAGCAAAAAGCTCAAGAGAAAATTAACGCATTGAAAAGAAACAGAAACTACGTGGACATTTCTACTCTACGGATCATTTAACTACCAATATAATTTAGTTTTTTAAAGCATTTTATTCATAGTATTTAAGCCTCTTCTACATCACATCTATAAACTCCAGGAAAAATATTTTTCCTCTTCATAAAGTGCTATAAGCAAGCGTGTAGAAAAAAGAAGCAAAAGAACAGAAATTATGGCAGGAGGTGATCCATGAGAAATTAGTTTGATTGACAGCAGTTCTATTTCACAACGTACTGCAGTTACCAAATCTGATGCAGCAGAAGAATTCATGCACTCATTACTACTTTTCTTGGAAAAAGTAAAACATATTTTGCAAACACTGGCTAAGCTGTGTAAAGTCAGCTCCCTCAATCTACGTGGTTTTTGATAGTTTATAAGAGTTTCCATGGGTATTCTGTGGGTTTCATGAAGAACTGCAGAGAAAACCCTACTTAAGCTCTATAATCTTAGGCTTCCCATAAGTGAGCACATTCACTCATTAATCAGACTATTGCAAAATACGTAATGCTGTTAACTTCCATACCTCAAACCTTTGCGTGGGAATCAAGATAACATTGTGCATTAATGCTGCACATCATTTGGATCTAGGAGATTCAGCTTACCTAGCTGTTACTGGTAGAAATATCAATAAAGGCTACAGTTCTCCTCTCTTTTCAGTGAGTTTAAGAAAACAACAACAGTAATGGATGTAAATATGGTGATCAACATTGATGCAACTCGTATTTTCACTAAGACGAGAAAAGAAATACAAGTAGGACAAGAAATTTAAAAAGAAACTACGCAGGAGAAAAAAAAAAGTGTACGCATTTAATTAGATTGTGAAGGAGGAAGCAATGAGCAGAAACTGGCTGTGATTCTCAGTGCAGATGAGGCAGAGAGCACACAGCTGATTTAACTTACACTTATCCAGACCACCTCTGTTCAACAGGAACTCTCTGCATAGAATTCGGGGGAGGTTTGATGGTGGCGCGAAAAGTCACAGGGAGAGATATGCTTTGCCATAGGTGCACAGCTGCTCATAACACTTCGTGTGCAGGGGCAATAGGATGGATGTGGGATGTAACTGAGCTAACAGGATCCATGTTTCCTAAACCAGCCCTTCTCAGTGAAGGAGCACTTATGAACATTAGGAACTGCTGTGGGAATGCGGTCATGAGACTGAATCAACTTCTGTATGTAATTGACAGCATACTCCGTTCCACGCAACTGAAACACGGAAAAACCATCTTTTGCTAATTGGATCTTCTGGATCTTTCTTATTTTTTCTAGGTATGTTTTAACATTTGAAATTACTGAAACTGTCCTAGAAGCCCCCATCTTTTTCTACGTCCTCAGGAAGAGGTCAGGTGCATTCTGCTTAGCTAAATGCAATCCTGATTTATTAATATGTGGGTTTAACAACAGTTACTTTGCGTATTTGAATGCTGCTTGTGGCTGCATTAAGAATAGTGAAAATGTACTGTGCTGAAAGGTGGTGTGTTTTTCAAGTGCTTCTCTTTAATTTGTATTCTTGGTGGCTTGGTACATTGTACCTTCCAAACTGTTTAGCTCTACAGCACCAAATATAACCTGGTCTCACTTCTGCTAATTTAAGTCTGATACTTAACACCGGAGATCAGAAATGCTATGAGATATGGGAAATAAAAAGTGTATTGGAGGACTTTAGTGGGGCCATCAAGGTTAATATCTGTCTACGCTCTTTCTTGAGAAACTGCAAGCAAGACAATTTATTGAATTGGACCCGAGTTTTATGTTTAATTATCTAAAGCATAGTTTCCTTAGCAGGACAGCTCTCCATCGCCTGCCATCTCGAGAGACAACTGAGTCACTACAAAGTCCATCAGCTGGGACCTGAACCACAGGTTACACCACGAACAACAAAGTCAAAAACACCATGCAGAGGGCTGATATGATAGACCCTAACAAAAAGACTTCACACCAGGCTAACACTAATAGGAAACTGCTGAATATTCATTAAGCCACTTTGAAATAACAATATTTTAGCTATTGCAAAATCAAACCACACAGAAGATCAAACAATGAAAAATTAGTTCTTGGCACAGGTTCCTCTGACACTTTATTTCCTTACAGCCTGGAACTACAGGGACACAAGAAGTTTCCTGCAACTTCAAAATAAAAGCATTGCGGATAGCTGCTGGAACAAGTGGAATATCACACTGGCATTTTAGTATCATTGGCAGCCTTCCTTGATTATTGACACCACTGCTCCTGTAACAGCCGGCAGAGCTGCAGCCAGCGTCTCTAGTATTTGTCACTGTCACTTCACAAGTGCTCGGCATTGTTCAGGAAATTGTATGTGTAAAGCAAAACTGCCTGCGACCAACTTCGACAAGGGAGTGGGGATGTGAGGGTGCTTGAAACTGAAACAGAGGTTTTATGTGTCCTATTATGTGCCCCAGCAAGAGCTATAAATAATTGTGACAAGGATTTTTTTTTTTGTGTTACATGTGAAAGTCCTTGACTGTGCCTCCTGCCTCAGCTCCCCCCTCTCTCTCATGCACTACAGCTGCCAAGCTGCATGATGATAGATGGCACTATGCAGCAAATGACAGCCGGATAGATTTTTTAGTTTGTGCTTTAGAGAGAATCAGATATGCTGTATAAAGCAATAAAAAAAGCATACTCACAAGGTGGGTTAAAAATAGCTAGCACAGCAGTAGATGAGTTTGCTGTTTATCAAAAAGTTAAATCTTTACAGGTAAAGTCCAGGTGATGTGTTAATTCTTTTAAATCTTAGCAAGCAGTAATCTTAATCTGACAAAGCTACAGAGTTTAATATTTTTTTTCCTCCATCTTTTCATGTAGAATACACTGAAAGCCCAGATAGAAACTTTTCTGAATAAGGGCAGCTTACAAAATACAAGTGGAATAGACTTGATTCTTATAACATGATGAAGAAAGTCTCAAATCTGCACAAGGTATATTTGAAAAGTTTGCTCTCAAACCAGATCTTGAAACATGAGCCCCAAACTCCCTGTAGACTGAGTCATCGAGCCACTGAAGTCAGCAAGACTCTTTACTATGAAATTTGACCAAGATTATTTGAGAGCCAATATAGTAAATTATTTTTATCCTTGATAGATTATGTCTGATGAAAAACACGTATTTAGGTTTTTAGTATATGTTATAATCTCTTATAAGCTAAAACGTAGTAATTTTGTGGTCATAAAGCAGACAGCAGTAACGAAAGTGAGAATTCAAGCGTGTCAGAGCACTCACAAAATATTTGTGGAATATGCATTACAAAGACATAGGCAGCCATTGTGATTGCACAGAAAAGCTAGAAGAAAAAGGGTGTGCAAATGCTTCCATTCTATACACTGGTAAAAACTGACAATTACATGTACATAAGGCAGTAGCTTTTCCTCATGCTTAATATTTTTCAGTAATTGAACACGATGTTCTGGAGAACAGGATGTTCCCGTGAAATGTACACGGTGAACATCTGAGATGTGCAGACTTGGAAGTTGTACTGTCCTGTCCACTGGATGTTAACTTTACTTGTTTTCCTCTATGCTTTCTATTGATCTAGATTCTGTGTAACAAATGGCCTGGTTTCCCAGCCACCTTGGAAATGTCATGCAGGAGTCAACAAAAATACTTAGTGTATATTTTATAAAGAATTACAGCTGGCTCTGAATTACTCTGGCTTTCATCTCCGCAAACCCAGTCCGGGTTCCTCTCTGTATCGATGGATGAGCAGAAGTACCAGGAAATGATTCAATGAGCCAGTGAGTCTCCCAGTTCACGGATATGACAGCCTGAGACATACTTATTCACTCTGCTTCTGTCTCCTCATACACTATACTTGAAGCTGCTATGTAATTTAAGAGTACTCAGTATATCAGATCTCAGCTATTTTTCCCCCCTGATTTCTGATGAATCATGTTAGGAAAGCTGTGGTTTTAATGCTGGAGGATGTGACATAATGCAAAACAGCACAAGAAATATATTAAAAAAATATGTCTGTCAGACTTTATATTGCTGGAAGGGGATAATTTGAATTATATGCCCATAATTCAAATTTGGGGATAATTCAACACCCAAACAGATACATTTTTAGTTGTACCCAGTCATCTGATGTAATACTGGCTGTTGTTTATTACTTACTAGTATGTTATTATAGCATCACCTCCCCATGCTACGCTTAGGGGACAGTTTACAATTCCATAATAAAATCCATTTTCTATAGGTTTACAACTCAGTTTACATTTCACAAGGCTGCAGCCTAGCATATGAATTTCAGTTCAAGTCCTATCGGTTTGACTAAAAATAACTTTCATACATCTTATTTATTTAAAAATAATTAATCAATGTAACAAAGAAGTTTTAAAGAGTGTAATATTGTTTGCCAGCCCAAGGAGTTCTAGCAACTCTGAGCTATTCACTAGAAAAGGATCTTTTAAAGTCCTTTTCACAAGAACTTGATGGATTTAGGACCAAATGGAACTACTTAAATAAGCAGATGTTCCGGCATCGCTATATTTAGAGATAACTCAGAACAGTAATAAGGCACAATGCTTTAAAACTGAAAGTGAGCATTTCTTATATGATGTGACAGCAGCAATGCATAGCTGTACAGTTCTGTGGACCTGGCATGCCTACCACCGTGGCAAACCCCCCCACCCTGTTCATAGAGTGCCCAGGAGGGTCTCGTGGTTCGTGGGTACTAAATTCCACAAGTGATCAAATCACTGGAGGAACAAAAGTACCTGCTGACTTCGGTGTTGGTGTCTCCTTAGGTCAGGCATGGAAAACCTGAAAAGTCTGGGGCAGAGGTATATGTCGTTGTTTGAAGAGTAAAACCTCAAATGCCTAACTCACAGTCACGCCGAGAGAGGCGATGCTGAATGTTGCCCTCTCTCCCCGGCAGCTGTCTGATCTAACACATTCTTCCCTATGCACCTCTTGTATTTTCCTCAAACTTCTAATTTCCACCACAATATTCTCCACTCTCAGGTTACAGTACCATCACTGCACAATTAGAAGGGCATGGATGAACTTTTTATTTCCCTATCACTTTTCATTTTCTCAGGATTTCTGACCAAGGCAGGAACGAGAAGCGCTAAGAAAAGCTGGAGGAATTGCCAGGGATCTGATCACAGCACCTGATTTAATGCTTGCCCACCAGAAGCAGTGAACTAAAGATTGAATGTGTGTTCCTGCTCAGCAGAAGAACTTCTCCGAATTTCCCAAAGGTGTCTTTCATTTGCTGAGATACCCTGAAATAACAAAATATTCTCAGCCACATAAGCAGAAAATAACATAACTGTCTCTTCATGCTGACACCCTTTCTACCTGTGCCCAAGAAGCTATTACAAAGAGCTGAAGTAGTTATGAGTGTTAAAATGGGGAAACAAAAAGTCTAAGGTTTTCTACCATGGTGAGACGCATGGTCTAATACACATGAGAAAATGTGAAAGTTGTATCTGATATCTGTTCACCAGAGCATATGATCATGCTTGCTGTTTTTTCTGATTAGTTCTGGAAAAATAATTATTTATTTTAAATCCATTAGAGATTTTAATAGAAAACAGTCAGTATTGACAAACGTATAGCCATCTCTTAAACACAGAGGTCTCTGTCTCTGGGTGCAATGACAACTCTAACCTTTCCATATCCCCATTTTTGCCCATTTCCAACAGCGTGTTGGCAGCGTTGCCAAGCAGCTGGGAGGCTCCAAGGGTTATGCAAGTAGCCAAAATCTGCTGGAAGACAAAGGTAACACAAGCGTACTCCCAGTTCTGGGACATGCCTCTCCCACATGCCCCCGAGCAGGAGGAAGGAGACAAAGGGGTGCGGTGCGGCTCCTTCCCAGGCAAATTATGGAGCTTTACCATCGCTGTTGTGCTCAACTGGAGCAAGGGTTATAAAGCAAGTTTGTGAGTTTGGATGCAACTTTGGAATATCACGTTAAGCTAGTACTAGTGTTTTGATTATTATAGGGTTTGTGATCTCCGCCTTCCTGACCAGGGTTCATTTTAAACAGCCATCACAGATTTTGCACAGGTTGATACATGTGTCTCTAATCATCAGAGCTAAACTAGGGTTGCACCTCATAAACATTGTCTTTCTTGGAAGAAAATGTTTTCTTTCAGGTCAAACTGAATCACTGGGCAAGCAAGGAGGAGGAAAGGGGGAGTTTATTATGCATGTCTAGTCTGTCCAAGAAAAGACGGGATTAACAGCTAATTTCCTGCCATTATATTTCAGCCCCAAAGAAAGCTTTTTCAAAGAAATGACTTGCATCTCAAAATGACTTCACATCTGCAATGAACAAAGATGAGAAACTCACCAGGACACAGCCTGAATTCTAACTCCTCCTTTGTAACTCTTTCTACTGAGGTAGTATGAAGTTGTTGTAAATCGTTACAAAGAACAAAAAAGAGCAAAGAGTGCCTCTACCTGAGGCCAGTGCCCTCTGCTCGGAGCAGACCCCTCGGTCCGCACTGCTGATCCTGGAGAGTTACAGGAATCTGCTCGCTGTCAGAAGGGGTGAAGTTTGGAGCTGGGAGCTGCTCCAGTTCCATGAACCCATGCGAGTCAGATCTCCTGTGATTACATTTCAAGGAGCTGTGGAACCTGCCAGCAATTTGAAAGATGTATTTAATGCTGAAAGTCAGCTGAGATCATCAGGCTGCCTAACCTCCTTACTAAACAGATCACATTCTCCAGTTCTGGTACTCCAAGATCCCACCTTCGGGCACATCCCTATTATCCGCCTGTTGTGGTGGTGCAACCACCTCACACCTGGCCAGGATGGAAAAGTACTGATACCTAAAGTCAGTCTTTTTGAGACCCTATTAACAGCAGTACCAAGGAAGGCCCTTTGATCTCTTCTGGTTTGCAGCGGGCCACTCTGAGTGGCTTAAACTCAGTTGGCATCACCTGGGCTGATCTCGAGACTCAGCCTTTGCCCATTGAGAAATCATTTGATTTGAAATGAGTATTTCACTGAACTTGAAGGGAAATTTTGTGTGTCTGTGAATCGATTCAACATAATATTCTATTACTGTGATTGTAATCGCAAATTCTTCTTAATCACTTAGTAAATGTTAAGTTAACCAGTGATTAATAACTGCGAACTTCCTGTGATTCTCCCTCTGTTCAAACTGTGAACACACCATGAATTGCTGTTAAACATATTCCTTAGACATAAACTGTTGTTGTCTAAGGCTGGTTCTGGATCCAGCCGCACCTAGGCTCATCTCTGAGAAGGAGTTTTGAAAGCAAGGGGGTCCAGTCCAAACCTGGTGACTCAATGGGAGGGTCTCCTATTCCCTTACATTTTCTTATACTCTGTGTAAATAATTTTCCATACAAAACCACTTTTGATTTTGTATTCCATTTATTTAATCAGTAATAGAGTGAACCTTGCTAAAGAACTTTGTAAGATCACTTTTCCTAAATTTTCAGTAAAATCTTTTCTTGCAAAACCTTTAGTGATCATTTAAGTGACCTAACTGCTCATCTGCGACACCTGTGTATGTAATCCAAGTGTGTAATTGTGCTCCTAGAAAGGAGGATGATGCTATTGGAAAATCCATCCTCAAGCATCTTGGTCCCTTGTTTTCTTTCTAGAACAGACTATTCTGAGTTCTTGAAGAGACGAAAGCAAGAAAAGTAGGCCTGTAAAATTTTCCTGTCCCACCTTAGCAACTTCCATTTTTCTTTTCATTCCCATGGTCCAGAAAAACAGGAGAGAGAAGAAAAAAGAACCCACTTGATGTCAGATTATCCAAAGCTTCCTGGGGGCCTGGGCACAGTTTCGGGGCCTGGGCACAGTTTCTGCAGTGCCGTGCTTGTGCAGAGCACCCACAGGACCCAGCAGCAGGGGCCGGGCAGGGCGAGCACCCGCTGCCCTTCCCCGTCCCGTGCAGAACAGCCCAACGTGGGAAGGCCACAGCTGCACGGAGCGAGGGTACAACCCATTTACCCCATGCAGTAGAGTGCTTGAGGCGACCTGTGTGGGAGTCCTAAACTGTCCAATTACCTTAATAGGCACAGTCTTACCCCAAATTTATAAACTGCTTCGAGTTCTACAGATGAGCAGAAAACTGTACGTAATGCTGAACAAAGAGTTATTGCTACCTGCACCGGGAGACTAAGCAATTGAAACCACCGTGCCTGCTTTTGTAGGTTCTGTCAGTTAAACAACCAGACGTGTATAGTGATAAATTACTGAGAGTCAGTAGCACTGTAAAACTCACTAGAACAAATCTTCTGCTGGTGTAACTCTACTGAAGTCAAAGGAACAATGTCAGGAAATTTGGTCTTTTAAATTAAAACAATACAGATTAACATCATTCTGGATGCATTTCTGTCTGCATCAATATTACCATTAAGTGTTGTGGAAGTGTTGTGACTTTATTAGCAAATGAAGTGAAAGGGAATATTAGCTGCTGAAAAGGAAACAACCTATGAGTTGGCAGATCAAATAATTACACTTAAAAACTGCACTGTGTTTAGCTGCTCTTTAGCCAGGTTAATGCAACAGAAATAGAAAATCAAGCAGAATCTCACTATTCTGTCAACATCTGGTTTATAAAACTGCATGTGTGTTTAGTAACTGCACATGTAGTTAATCATGGTCACTCTGCGTACACCAGTCTCCACATTGAATAGGTGATGCTTTTTCACAGGGACAGGTTTTTCAAGCAACAGACCTTCTTAGTGAGCTCTATCTAATCCATAAACTTGCACCCGAGAGTCCGCGCTCACGGCAAGCGCAGCTGGACTGGAAGGTTATTTACTGGCCATTCCTGTTCGGTGGACGGGACTGCGTGCACTGGTTTTACAGATATGAATTGGTCCTTTGAAGAAACATCTCTCTCAGCACCTCGTGCATGCCCTGGGCCAGCTCACGCTGCAGCCAATGGAACTGTTCCAGTCCACATCAGCAGCACCCATGAGCCCCACTGTCTTATCTCAGGCTTCAGTAAGATAAATGAGTTTAATTCATCCTGTGTGTAAGTAGGGACAACTCCTAGAAATTAGACTGGAGTTATATGCCTCAGCTTAATCCCTAAAATTTATTCTTCTAAACAAATATTTGTCTTAAAATCACCATTCTTACGTCTGTCTTTAGTAGGAGTCATTTGTGACATATATGCTTTAAAAATTCCCCATCTAGTAGTCATCACCATAAAAGATCACTCAAAGCACCCAGTGATATTGGGTCAGATTCTGATTGCAGCTCACCACTACCAATACGAAAAACAGACTCTGTAAAGAATTTGTTACACAAATTACATTTGTTCAGAGCCACATAACAAAAGAAGCCAGAATCTAGATTATCATGATTATACTCCAACTCAGAAGTCAGCCAGTCCTCAGTAACAGATTTCTTTTCAAAGGCTTGCACAATTGCTCATGGGAGTTTGTAGCTTATGCACACAAACCTCCAAATATACACAAAGGCCAATAAATAAAATAAAATTAAAAAAACCCACCTGTAATGCTAAAATTAGTGGAAAAGCAACACACTGAGAAATATGTATTTAACTCTTCCCCACATACACAAAGTTGCTAGGGAACGAGCAAACGCCTTGCAAACTGCCAGTACAATTACATTTACAAAGAACTGACAAGGATTGACCTTTGCCTACTCCTTCCTGTCTGCCTTTTACCAGGCATGGAAAAGCCTGGTGGCTTGACAAACAGATTTGATGGGCACATTTCCAGACAGCGTGCTGTCTGGACGGGTGAGGTAGTCCTCTTCTGCGAGTCTGCTAAGAACTAAAGAAGCTTTTAAGAGCGCCACAACTGTCAGTGTTTAGCTCTTCTAGTAAAGGGGTTCTTCCCTTCGCTAAGCTTATGTAGGCTTTGGAAGCATGAAATTCATTTAGCACTTTAAAGTACTTTCTGCCCAGTCAAATAGTTCCGTCAACAACTATTAATAAAATTGCAGTATAATTCCTGCAAAAAGAATGAAATAAAGGCTTGTATTTCCAAAAAGACATGTGCAAAATTTGCCAATGCTTTTGCAAGTTGGAACTCTACATTTGTACAAAGTTGCAGGTTGTATACGAACGTTGCTGTACAGGGGCGATACACCAACTTCCACATAAAACCCTGAAAATATGCGTAAAAAAACACGTACATAATTTAGTATGAGCAGCTAAGCAATTCTGTGCCATTATCTGTATATTTTAATAATTTCAACTTTCAATGGTAGTGACATAAAAACAATTACTTTTTGAAATTCCTCTGTGTATATGCATTTGAAACCACACAGCCATTAAAAACAGTCTGTCGAATTAAAGGTTGTGCAATTAATTAAGTGCAAATCCTGTAAAACTGGACCAAGGAGAAAATTCATCAAATATGTGAAATATGACCTATCCTGTCCAAAAGACAAATATGTTTAAACAACATATGAAAATTGATGACAAAATTACTGGTAGCAAAATGCACACAGAGCAAATATGAGACAGCTGTACTTTGATTCAGCATGGGAGGTTCACCCTTACAGAATTTGTGATTCATTATCTCCACTGTCTTGTAAAACTTTTCCTAGTTAATCTCTAAGTACGGCCTTTGTATCTATGATGGTAAAAATTCTCAATAAAATCCCATATAACTGTTTAGCAATGATTTACTGTCCCTTTCCAGAATCAGATTAAATCTATTATAAATTGGATGTGGGTATCCAGCAGCAAGCTTTCGCTCCAATACCTGAAATCTTTGCCTTTTGTGGCTGCTGCTTCCAATCAACGAATCTAATTGGTGTGACCCATGTGGGGACAACCAGCCACACGGGCACGAGTTGGTCTGCAGTGGTGCATGTGGGTCTGTCTGCTCTGTCCTGAAGTATAGGCTGGATACTAGATTTTACAAGGGAGATTAGGTGCCTGCTTAGCACCTAAATATTTGCTGCCAAGCAGGAACAGTCTTCTCAACTTTGACAGCCATGAAGCTAGATGTGCGGACCTTGTTAAAGACATGTGGGGTTCACGCTTCATAGAACAAGTGTTGGTATACCTGGTGACCACGTTCTGGTTCACCTCTGTACACAGGAACCGTGTTTTGATGGGTTTTGCTGTCAAAAAAAACAACCCCAGAATGAGACTTTTTCTATTTTACCCACAGCAACCCATTGACAAGGAGAGCTATAGATTCTCGGCCTGAGACAACTTGAAAGTAATTTTCAATAGCTCAACAAATTATTCTAGCAAGAAGGCAACAGTTTTCTCCTGTTGCCAGCTTTGGGTACAAGTCTTCCCACATGAGTACAAGCAACTTATTGCTGATGGGCTGTGACTGGAAATGGTTGCAGTGGCATACTGGAGAGTAGGATTTTCCCAGTCATGTTGAATTTAGTGTTTAATATTAATCAGATCAGATAAAAATATGATGCAGGGAGTAAAGGAGAAGTTGGTCATCTAAGAATATTAAAACATCATATTCAAGGAATCCACAGAATATTTATATTGCACACAGTAGAAAATATCACAAAAAATGTTTGGGGAGACTGAGCCAGAAAGGACTTTACCACTAGGACTGGAACACTTAAAGGGTTCATGACTGTCAATTTTAGGCAGAGAGAAGCGTCTTGCTTCAGCAAACCAAGGAGTACAGAGTGAACCACCTTTCTCTGTGCTTCATTTTCTGCTTGCACCCTAACAGAACCTGGCTGAGGCAATGCATTGCCCCAGAGAAAGCAGGGGCACGAGACAGGGAATTCTGCTAAGCAGCAGGGACTCCAGATCTTCTCTGACAAAATCACTCAAACACACTTAAAATTAGCTTACTTCTATTTACACATGTATACCATTTTCTTCCTGAAGGACATATGCAAACTCAATGATTCTTGAAGAATGCGCACTATCTGTCAGGAGCTATGACTTCAAGCAACTGTATTTGTAAGGTGGGCATGTATAATATTCACTAGACACATTGTATTACATGCGCTTGACATTATAAGCAGGTTTAAGACTTCACAAATCAAAATCAAATTGTAAAGTGGATGGTAGAGAGGATGCGGACTGCAGGGAATGCTAGGAATACAACCTGTTATTTTCATATTAAAATGTAATGGTGCCATTAAAGTTAAAACCACTGTTAAACTTGATTGAGTAAATTAGTTAATTAACCATAGCATCTAATGCATTCCTCCAAGGCATACCTCAGTTCCTCAAGACAGAGGCTTGATAGAGTTCCAGTTGTACATTATCCTAGCTGTGAATTTTAGTATGATTACACTCTTGGCGTGGCTTACTGTTTGTCAATGAAAAATGCAAACTGTCTTTTGGGTTTGAGGTTGATTAAAAATTAGCAGGAAAAAATTGAAATGTTTCCTTTTTTACTATTTTGGTTTAGAGAAACTCCTCCCATTTAATAAATTTTTCTTACTATTTCTCTGCCCTTTCTCAGAAAAATTTGTATTAAAACAAGTTAAAGGCACACATTTTGGTCATCTCCAGTTAAGATTAAGGAAGGAGGGTTTAGTTCCATCCTGTCTATAGTCATCCTATACCACAGAATCACAGAATGGTAGGGGTTGGAAGGGACCTCTGTGGGTCATCTAGTCCAACCCTCCTGCCGAAGCAGGGTCACCTACAGCAGGCTGCACAGGACCGCGTCCAGGCGGGTCATGAATATCTCCAGAGAA
>Ga0065711_1029807_pt1 | contig 34742 bp, 16 predicted proteins | sample Hoacrofraction12_FD_59098 | JGI IMG/M metagenome (GOLD analysis project Ga0065711, IMG submission 59098) | Hoatzin crop microbial communities from Cojedes, Venezuela - Epithelial fraction 12 v2 (version 2) | ecosystem: Host-associated > Birds > Digestive system > Esophagus > Crop | place... | reverse complement strand
CTTCATCCAGGTCGTTGATGAAGAAGTTAAACAAGACTGGGCCCAGTACTGACCCCTGAGGGACACCACTTGTCACCAGCCTCCAACTAGACTCAGCGCCGCTGATGACAACCCTCTGAGTTCTGCCATACAGGTTTTTATTGTGTGGGGCTCTATGTCTAAAACATTAGTCTGATGAGGACAGGTAAGTAAGAATGACCTCCTACGTAATGTCATGAATCCAACAAGAGTCTTCTCTTCTGCTAAGTTAGAAGTGACCTGTTCACCCAAGCCAAATCTCAAGTTATCCTGCATGAAATCACTTACGGAGAAGAAAAAATGCACATACAAATGGTTTGGACAGTGTCACCCATTCTTCTGTCTAAACTCTCATTCTGATTGCAAAATCATCACAGATTAATTTGATTTTCCAACGTTCATTAACTTGAACAAAATGCTCAGAGACTTTCTGTCTACAAACAAGTGACGCTTGAAACTTCCCAACACTGTTGTCCCAGAATTCGAGACTAGGAGTCATCCAGCACAGGTGGCTTCTACCTACGTAACAGTGGCTGCAGTGAGCTGGATAAAAGATTCAAGTAGGTCATGTCATGCTGAAGAGTTTCTACTAGAAAGTAGCAGATGTCTTGGGAAGAGCTATGATAACAAAACAACCAACCAAACATTTAAAAAAAAAAACAAAACAAAACAAAATAACCAAATGAAAAAGAAAGTTTACAGTGAGATAATTTCCCCAGTATGTCCATCTAACTTTCCAGTGCTGATAGTCCAGGACTTCCTAAAGCAGCTGTGTCCTTGCATTTAAAAACCCTTCTGTGAATCCACAGTCTGCAGCAATGAGTTCCATAAGTGAAGTATATAACATGTGAAAGAGTATTTTCCTGTGCTACTTTCAAACTTCCTGCCAAGTAATCAAGTAATTTTAATTTCTGTTTGGTACTAAGTCATGACTTATGAGCTTATGAAAAATAACAGTACTATACCTTTATAGTGCCAGTCACCCTTTTCTGTGCTTCTGCAAATTCTGTTGTGACCTTTTTGAGATGAAGCATTCAAAAGGCAAATATCTTTTTGATGTATAGATTTGAGCATAGTTATTTCCATAAAAGCAATGAAAGAATTTGTCTCTCGGACAAAACTGCAACTATAATAGTGAAATGCAGTATGGCAGCTACTTGTGGGTTTTGGTTTACAAGGTGCAACTCAACTGGCACAGGTGAAGCACCTGGAAGCCAGAACCTCACTGCGCTGGCTGCTATACAAGCACTGAACAAAAACCACTTCCCCAGCCAATTTAATTATATAACTGGAGACACAGAGGTGAATAAATGCATATAAAAGGAAGGTAAAGAGGAGAAGATAAATTTGGCATCAAAACATGTCATCTGTTCAAAGGAGTGTTTCATGATTTTCAAAACTGGAATTGCTATGTGAGTAACATTTGAAATTAACAGTCTGCTTTAGGAAAAAAAAAATTAGTGATTCAAGGCTAAAACAAACAAGCTTAAACTTGATGCAATATTAATAATCCAATCAGATATTTGTATCTGGGGGAGGAACAGAGCTCAAGGTCTTGCAAACTACAAACAAAGAGAAGAGATAGTGCTGCAGGGACTTCTTTTTTTTTTAATGTTGTATTTGTTATACTTCTTGAACACAAAGAACTGTGTCGTCATTTCTCAGCATACCTTTAGCTTTCATTTACTTTTCACACGTCCCAGCACAATCTCCCCCCCGCTGTCTATCACTTGTGGCTCAGGTGAACTTCTTTTACATTGTACAGCATCTGACCCTGTTAATGCTGGTACCAAATCTCCTGCTCCAAGCTGTGCTTAGAAAGGAACTCTTCTTAGATTACCACCAGTTCCTCCTACACATGTATTTTTTAAATATCCAGCACTTGTGCTGATTGTGCTTTCACTGGTTGTCTACGAGCTGTACTCCAATGGTGAAGCAGCCTGCTCTCCAAATCATCCCAGAGGAACAACTTATCTTCCTCATGTTCTAACTGATAATTATTTCCCAGGTATGGAGAAAACCTTCTTTCACTGTTAGCGCCTAAACTTCCTCCTTTTATCAATGAAATGTATCAATGTCAGCCAAAACTATAAACTTAGGAAAAACAACAAATCTCGAATACATGCCACAGAGTTTCCCCAAGGCAAACCTACCCTCTTACAATGCCTTGCGGCCACAGAGGTGCAGTTCTTTAGTATAGGAAGGCTGTTGGTTTTCTCCTCCTCGACACCCGAATCCTGGTTACATGTCAGGTACAGTGAAATAAAAATCTGGAGACACTGGCTACTGCCGTGCCTCCACGTGGCTCAATTTGTGCTGCTGTTTACTCTGTGGCACAGCTGGCTAGCAAGGGCAAAGGGCTGGTTGAGGACAGACGCTGACAACCATTTGCTATTAGGTATTACCATTAATGGCTTGGATGACGGAATAGGTGGCACACTTCTTAAACTGATAAATGAGAAGAGCCTGGAAGGTATACTAGCATGCTGGCAGATGGGGGCTAGAATTCAAAATTTTCTTACTGCCCAAAAATAAATTATGTGCAGCTTCAGTGATGCAAAGTGTAGTTCTTTGAACTTCAGCTGTGGCAACCAAACTAGCAAACAAGAAATTGTTTAGAAATTATCTGGATATTTCAGCTATCAAAAAATAACACGTTAAGCAACAAAAGGAAAAACTGTGAAAAGAGCAAATTTTATATGGGAAATTTTCCACATGGCGTAGAAACCCTACTTTCCACCCAACATCAGAAAGGATGTGTCTGTTGTATTGTGTCCTGGGGACCACTCTTCCAGGAAGATGAAGACTACTTGGAAAGAGCTCAGAAGAGAATGTCAAGAATAACAAACGTCTGGTGTAAAAAAATATGGCCCATTAACAGAGATGGAAAGAATTATGCTTGACCTGTATAACCAGCAGAAGACTGGGGGGGAAAGTGATAAATATTTTTCCTTCAAAGGGAAGAACAATAAACAATTTTCTATATACAGAGGGATGGGAAAAGGAGTAACCAGTTTAAATTATGGCAAATTAAGACAGACATCAGAAAACAAAAAAATAAACACATTTCTAATATCTGCAGAGCACTAAAAAACACTGATGAGAGCTTGTAATTTCTCCAGCCACAGCTGATTCTGCCTCGATGCGGAGAGACAGGCCCAATGAGTCCTCAAAGTCTCTTTGAGCCTGTTTTTCTGCGGGGCCCCTCCATTGCTGAATCCACTGGCACACTCGCTTCAGAGGAAGGAGCAAGACAGATGCTTGCATTTACAATTAGTTACCATTTTTCACGTATCCCAGCATTTGTCATGAAATGGCAATGACAATTCATTGTAACAGTCCAGATGGTGGTTGCTTCTTTTTTTTCCTGCTCCGTTGTTCCTTTTTTTTACCAATATTTTTGTATGAATGGAATATAAGTGTTTGCAGTCCTCTATATTAGCAAGTGCATTACTTGTTCTGTCTTAAAAGGAGATCATATTTGAGAGGGTTTTGCTAAAAAAAGAGAGCAGGCAAAACATTATAAGAAGCATAAATGTCTATAAAGCACTTAACCTCATACAATGAAACAGAATTTGGAAGAAAAGACTTCAACAATTTCTGGGAAAAAATTATCCAACGAAAGCTAAATATGCACTGAATATATATTTGTGTGTGTATGTATCTATTTTCTCTCAGCAGCCCATAAGAATTCTTGCAAGACATTTTGCTGCAACTAGACTATGAAGAAAAACTTTATCAAAAACAAATTATCTATTTGTCTCAGCACACAGCTATGCAGTTACACAGGCTGCAGCATTTTTTTTTAATTTATCACTGTAAGAGAAGAAATGAACAGCAGTGAAACTGACTTCAAACAAGTTTTTGAGTACAAAATTTACAATATGTACGAGTACAAAAAATGTCATCTCTGTCATCAGTTGGTTTTCCTAAACTTTACTACATGAAATATTAGGGAATGTGCTGTTTAGATAACCAGATACGCACTGCAAGAAGAGAGTGGTTAAATCAAGCTCCCCGTGACCAGCTTGTAATCAGAAAGCAATTTGCACAAGCTATTTGGGAAAGCTGAATAAAAGATGGTTGATTCTTGCCCCCAAGTGTTTGCTTAAGAATTAATGCAAAACAACCATAAAAGTAAGAAAATGTTATAAATTAATTTCTTTTGTAAAACACAACCAGAGAACATAAGCCATGTTCATCTAAAGTTTTCGATAAGCATAAAGACTCTTTGTAAGACAACAACTCCTAGAATTTTTTATTCTTAAAAAACAGTAAGATGAATCATATTTGCTGTGTAGAGAGTAACTTGCAGTTTGTACTTATTAATCATATGCACATAACAGTATAAAAGACCAACATAATTTTCTTTAAGAACTCAAGCAACTCAAACAAGAGGCGTTGTCTGGGTACTGTGAATTAGAGTGGTTTCCATTAACAGGGCTCAACGGATCTGCAAACAACTGCTTGGCAGTGCATTAGGTATGGCTGAGTTACATACAGATGCTGAAAACCAGTGTGCTGTTAAGTGCTTCGCTGCTTGAGTGAACGCGCGTGCTGTGCAAAGCTTGCGCAGGCAGAGAGCCTCATTGGTGGGGCAAAAGTGACAAACGGAGCAGGGGTTTCCGAGAAGCTGAGGGCAGAAATCTTCTGCTTGGCACGTGGGAACGACTCAGTGGAGTTCAGCATTTTACCTTGCAGCTCGTAGCTTGAGCAATACGGCCAGAAAACTGTTGGCAAACAACTAGATGGTGAGGCGCGGTGGGGCCGAGCCGACACATCTGATAACCCAAGAGCACCGTGGGCAATCAACTGGATTGATCAACATCACCAAGGGAGTGAATGAAAGAAGCAGTAGCCATTCCCACCCCCTGCAGATCAGAGAGGAAATGTGAAGGAGGGGCTTTTTTTATTATTTCCTAAAGCATTAATCAAGCCCATCCCAGGCATGAATTTTCTAGTATTTTCTATTGCCTTTCATTAGGTGCTCAGTTCTTTCCTTGAAACAAATTTGAAACAAGATCATACCACACATCTCAGACAAAAGCAGTGTCTGTCCTTTCTCATAAGGAGTTACTAGAATAATTGACTCCGCATGTGTTTTCATCCTCACCCACAGGGTTAATTATCTGGAATAACAGCTCATTTTTGCTAAAGCCCACAAGGACATGAAATCTGGAGTGGAGATGGTTATGAAGACAGATATTCAAAGTGTGGATGAAGTGCATGCTGTTGCTGGTGGGAACCCAGCAGCATACATTTATTGCCCTCCAGACCAGGAAGGGCTCCTTATCTACTTAAAGAGAATCTATTCAGTTCCGAGCAGCAAAGATGACTGGTCTTTCTAAAGTAAAAGGAAAAATTATGAAAGTAATTTGTAAGTTGATGAAACACACAAGACAAGCCTGCACTTCTACTATTTTAGTATAATGTACTTGAAATATATATAAATACGTACATCTGATCCTGTCATAAAGCTAATCTCTTTTACATTGCAGACCATGTTATTAAAGGCAAAACATAGCAACCTTGGCAGGTAAATTGTCCAGTGTTATGTGTCATCAAGTATCACCTCCCATTTAGTTTTCTATAAAAGCCATTACCTAGCAATGATCCCAGTGATAAGGCAGCCTACTTACCCATTCGTTCCTTGCTGAAATAAGCACAGCCTCATGGACCAGCTTGGGAGATTCATTCAACTGGATGCTAAAGGTATGTGCCTACATATATTAGACTGCTTTACCAAGAGTTTTAGTTACATTTTGGTAGTTTTTTTCAGGATCGACAGCCAAAATGAGAAAATTTGTTTCCTTTCTCTTGTAACCTTGTACAAAAATAGCAGCAGTGTGCATTTTCAAGATACAAAGAAGAAGGGAGAGATGAAAAAAGCTTGTAGAATAAAACTGTACACTGAACAAGTAAGAAAAAGTCTCTAGTTATTGGTCCTTTATACATTTAGAATAAAGCTAACACAGTTTTAATCAGGCAATTACTTCTCTGAATGATAACATATTTTAATGTTTTTTAGATTAAGGCAAAAAGGTAATCACAAATCTATCTAGACTGAATAATCCTTGCAAAGGGGCTGCATATAACGTAGTAGGCATGGTGGTGTTGGGTTGATGGTTGGGCTTGATGATCTTAGTGGTCTTTTCCAACCTTAATGATTCTAAAATAACTCCTTCCAGTTAAGAGGTCTGTCAAAAGCTGAGCTATCTTTCTAAAAGTTGTTATTTTTTAATATGTTCATTAATGAGAATTCAATCACAATTAAATATTAGAAATGTAAAAATAAAAATGTTATACCTTATTTCTGCTATGCAAGACCTTAACTTCCAGTTCTTCCTTCTTGGTCATATTACCATCTTTTTCCTCACTAGATCAAAGGGCTTATTATTATCTATCAGTTTTCTATACAAAAAGTTTTAGATTGTGAAAAATTACCTGCCGACTAAAGTTTAAAAAAAAGCCAAAAAAACCTTTACATTCAACTTACAGCGTCAACATTAAAGACAATGTGAATTTCTGAGGTTTTTATATTAGCTCAAAACAGTATGTCCTTGGCCATGTATCCCTGGTTATATATGCAGGGAAGTCATTTCTCCTTTAACAATATTGACTGGAAAATCAGGTTTATCTGACTAATCATGCTGGTTCTTGGAAATTCTCCAGTAATCAGTGTTTCCTGAGGCAAAGCATCCACAGCCCATCCTGAACGTATGAGCTACCTTAGTAGCTCTACATTTCTTCTACATTTGGCTCCAAACATGTGGTTTGCTCCTGGACCTGGATTCCTCTCATTTAGTTACCTCCTTGCTTTTTTACTTATCTATCCATTAATCGTTGGATCTTGTACATTGTTTTTATTCACATCTTTAACAAAAATATTTTTTATTTTAGTGCCTACATGAAATGATATCTGAAAGTAGAGTAAGGATTCTTAAAGACACTCATCTATTAGTGCTAATTCCTCTGGTGAAAGACAGGAATGAAAGCAGTAGTACGATATTAGATAATCTTACGCACCAGCAGCAGAACTTTCACAATCAGATAAAACATTATGTAGACTTACTGTACTTGCTGCGCACAAGAGCTGAAATACTGTTTAATTACATATTTGCATAGATCATAAGTTACACTTCTGCTGATTAAGCTAACTAGTGATTTTTGCTGGCAATGGACTTTTATGTAGGGATACACTCTCAGTCTCTTACCTAGCACAGCGTGGACAGGAGGAATAAACACACACAGTGCACTCCCTGGAGAAAAGGGTCTGACCTGCTTGTGGTCTCGTGCTAGAGTCTATGGGCAGCAGATGCAGACACATGCCAGGAATGCACTTTGTTCTGCTGTTACACCGGGAACACACAAAATGCTTGTCTCGCTGCACGTACACTGGTGAGAGAGCGGCCTACAGATGCCACCTATCGCAGATGCAGCAAACCCAGAACTCCACTCCAATCCACAGCTATGTACAAAAGCACACGTGGCTGAACAGCTTTGCAGCGGGACCCAACAGTCACCAGAGCTAGGAGAGAAACTTTTGAACAGTTTTCCAACAGAATACTGTTGGATGATAAAAAGGGGTCACAGTAAATTATACCGATATTGATCAAGGTTCTTACACAGACCTTTAAAGAACAACATGAAGTAAATGCTTTCCCTTCAGAAACATTTTGAAATCCAGCACCACCTGGGATTTCATTATCACAGTCCAGAGACTGAGCAGAGACCAAAGCAACATCCCAGAGTGCTGATGTGGTCATGATAGCTTTGGCAGATGACTCTTGCAGCTCTTTGTTTCTTTGCCCAACTGTAATAGCCTCAAGTAAATCAGTCTTACGAAGGGTATATTCTCTTCCTACAACACATGCCACATTATTCAATCTATTTTTTGGTTAAAAAATGTAATTAGAGAAGCATTTAATTGGTGTTAAACACTGATCCAAATAATTTATTTTCAGGTCCTAATTATTTTTGCCTCACAAACTTTCTTTGATTTACTGTGCTTATGGACTTTTGAAATGACAGAATAAAGTAGCAGATAACAATCTGTAAACGAAGCACTTTGCAAAGACACTGGTCCATTTATGACTAGATACAGGAAAGGTCCTATTAAGTTTCCCTCATTTGGATGTTTTGAGAACACTCTGTTGAAATCCATGCTCAAAAGATCATTCAGCAACAAGCATAAGAAAATTACACTTCCAGGTATTGATTATATTCATTACTGTTATAGCTCTTAGCCTTAGAAATTTAAATGTTGGCTTTTTTTTTTTTAAATGTCAGTTTGTAGAAACCATGGGGTAAATGAAAACTAAAAACATTCCTATTTCAACATTATGGAATCAGACCAGTACAAACCTAACGAAAAGAGAGTAGATTTCCTTTTGAGCCTGTAAACTTTCAAGTTTTATCCATAAATTTTAACAACAAAAGGGTGAGACTCCCTTTCTTATAATTCCGTATCATTCTCCTTTTACCTTATTTCTCAGAGCAAAGACCAGGCCTTTAATGGGATACTACTGTAAGAATCAGCTGCTTAGCTTTTTACAGTAGGTTCACAGCAATCCATTGTTTTAGATCACCAAAGTATGTCAAAACCCAACCTTTTCCATAGAAGTGGAACTATCATTTGACATTAATGTGCTTAAAAATGTACGTGCTTAAAATATTGCAAGGTATTATCTGTTCTCAGGCAGCACTGAGCTAACCTCTGAGCACAAAATTCTTCCAGGGCTCTAGAGCTCTAGACCATGCTCAGAAGCAAGCTCACTACGTAAAGAGAGAATTTACAATTAGAGAGAAATTTTACAATTGCTTTCCAGTATCATAATTACATGGTTGTCCTTTCTCAGGTGCCATTTAAATGCTAATTTGAAACTAAAGTGTGTTTGCTGTGTTCACTATTAAGGAATATTGAAAAAGATACGATTGTACTTAACAAAGAAACTGCTGGAAGACAGAAGGAAGTATCATCAGGAGTTTGCCTCATCCACCTCATTTCATGGAGTGCAAAATATTGTCCAAACACGGAGCAAGACTCGCAAAGTGCTGTGGTTGTTAGTCGTGGTGGGCTGTCTTGCCGTTGTTATCTGGCAAATCTGCAGTCGCTTCATCTACTACTTCAGCTGGCCAACCACAACCACGGTGGTGGTGCAGTATATGGAAAATGTCAAATTCCCTGCTGTGACTTTTTGCAACTTGAACAGGTAAAAGTTATGTTTGTTGTTCACTCTTGAGAGGCAACACCTCTTCATCTGAATAATATCAAGCAGTCAGATTCCACAACTTGTTTGAACAAATTACATAAAACAAGGGGAATATGGCTCTGAGGGTCATGCCTTCCACACCACCACATAAAATTTAAATGAGGAAAATAGAAGAATCAAGGAAGTGAGGTAGTTGGGGTTTTTTCAGTCTTTCCCCTCCTTCAGATGAACGATTGCACTACAGATTTTTAATTTTCAAAGTATAAGTTGGAGTAGAAAAATCTCTCTGGTGCTGTTCTTCTGAGTGTTGCTTCTACAGCGTAACTAAGGGACAGTCATCAGTCATATCCAAGTTAAAAATAAAAGACAAGATTTGCAAATAGATTCAAATAGAAACCTCAAAGAATTGTAGAAATTCTAGGCAAAGCAGATAATTTTTTTTTTTAGAGGTGCTCAGCCTTTACAGCTCCAGCTGATGTTAGTGGGATCTGCAGGAGGTAAGCAGTGGGGTTTTTTTGGAAGTCGTGTATCTAAGCAGGAACTTCACTACAGATTTCTACATTTCAAGCTAATGGCTAAGATTCAGATGCAGTCACTTTGAAAATAATGTAATAAACCTACAGCCCCATTTTTAAAGCAAAAATGTAATTTAGGAACGGTTCTAGAAATACAGAAAGTTCACCCAGATTTTTTCCTCAAGAATTGTAAGTTTTCTTATCTTCTACCTTTGCTGGCAGAATCGGCCAGAAGCACAAGTCTCAAATATCTGCCTTGCTGCGCCTATTGCATCGCCCTGCATAGAGCCACCCCGGGTTATACTGCGCAACGTGCACTGCATGTAGAAGTCCCTCTTGATCACAGCAGGCCGTGTATTACCAAAATCTCTCACTCCTTCTAACTATAGCTGCAGCACATTGTAAGTGAATAGTCAGCCACTGAGCAGGCAGTTGTCTGCCTAAGCGACAGTTTGCTGCCACATCCATCTGTTGTTCATGCTGTGCTTATCCTTCTCTCCTGTTTTTAGTAACCAGTTATTTTGTTGGCTTGACAGAGGTACAGATCTACACTTCTTTTTGTCTTCTGACTCAAATTCAGATGTGAAGAGTTGTTCCTACCAATCTTCCTTAAGTTTGGGTATTAAGATCTATTATACAACTACAGTGATATGTTTTTAAAATAGGATTACAGAAAATGGCATTTTGAAAGAACATGTTATTGCAGTTTCATTTGGTTTTATTCTCTTTTCAAACTTATAACTGTTCTGTGAACCCTTACTTTACTTCAAGGACTTCAGTGCTGTACATGAGGAAAGCACGTCCACCACCAATGTGTTCGAGATTTCCAAGTGGATTCTAGGAGTAAGGACCACCCTTGTTTTACACCCCTGTGTCACCAGCCATAGAGCTCATGAGAAGGTAGATTGTCTGTACTCTGGGGTGTAGTGCCTTAGTAAAGCAGGTGCAGGAGATTATTGCACATAGAAATAAATTTTCTAAATTATAGAAGACATCTTTTTTGAAAGGAACAGCTCCTCCCAGCCAGTCTCCCACATGTAAATGCAATTGTGCAGCTTGTCATTGCTTCTGTGAATCTGGTGGTTGGTTTACGCAGGTGGCTAATCTGCTCTCTTTGTTTTTTATAAACAACCACACAAAATAGAAATGTTTCTAACACAACTGACCAGAATAGCCCTGGGAAGGTGTCCATTTTCTGTTTTCAGGTATGGAAAATACTTCCATAGAATTGGGGACTATATTGTTTATTCATGTTGCAAAGATCAAAGTGCAACGTGGTGGGCAAGAATCACTGATAGTTTGTGAGCAGACATCAAATCGTGCAACAGATTTGGCAAGAGCAGCCTTGAGATCAGTCCTATAACTCTCCAGAACTCCAAACAATTCTTTCTCCTTCCCATTGACAGGTTTCAAGCTCACGCAGTAAGCAACCTCAAAATCATTTTTTTCATTTGGAACATGGTTTATGGAGCTCTCCCAAAATTTCCTATGGAAGATAAATATTCTCAAGAGCTAAATGATTTCCTTCTTGGGAACCAGAACTTCAGCATCAAAGAGTTTACAAGGAAAAATGGGTTTTATCTGAACAGCAGCACATTGATAGAATGTGAATTTTTTGGAAAGCCATGTTACCCCCAGGTAAATACGTTTATTTTATTAAAACCGTAGCATGAAGGGGTAGGGCATATATCCTTACCACTCAGCTTGAGACATCTACTTTTGCCAGCTATTCCCCATTTTCCCTTTACAGTCAACCAACGGAGATAAAAAGTCCTGCTCTAAATCACTCTGAGCACCCTGCTTCTCCCACTGACTGCAGAGACAGCCTGCTGGACTCCCTGAGCTGTAAAATGGGATTTCAGCCTGAATGCTCTCTGCCTAGTACCACTTCTGCATAGATAGCAGCCTTTGAAAGCTGTCATACCTCCAGGCTGTATCTAACAACCTTCTCCATAAATGGCCTATAATGAAGGTCAGTTTGAATGGAGTTTTTTGCAGGACATGATTGCATAGTTTTGTTCTTGAGGTCAAAAGTATAAGACAGCCAGGGTAACTATATACAGAGCCCACAGGAATTTTAAATAATCAGATTAAAATAGCCCATCTTTGGGAATTTTGGACAACAGCCATAGAATATGATAGTTGCATTTTTATGTTGATTCCTCCATAGAGCAATTCCCGACTTAAATAGAAAACACGAACAGAAAAGTCAGGCCTACATTCTTTCAAACAAATCTTACCTTTAGATATGCAATACCTTCTAAAATTAAACATTGGGGAGCTCTTTTAACTGAAAGACACTAGTGCTAATAACTAAAATGAAAGCAATGAGATGCAGTCATACTAGCAAATGTTTTCAGTTAAATGATGAGATAGCTTTGGGAAAAAAATGCAAATATTGTACTTTCATAAGTAACAAAATTTAGTTTTGAAACAGTCTTGACTAAACATTTACTGGAAAAATTAAACAAGTTGGTTTTGAATTTCTATAGAATGTAATAGGTGTAGAAAACCAAGACGACCTCATTAAATGTTTCTGAGTTCATAGGTATTAATAACCAACGTGAAATTTCTCCTTTAAACTTCATTTTCTAGAGAAAGGGATGAAATCCTATTGAATATTTCCATCAATTACCACTTTTCTGATTGTAATCTTTAGCCCCACCTTTGGGGAAGAAAACCCAACAACCAGTCGTCCATCTCTTGCATTGTGACTCACTAATGAAACTTCAAGTGATCGTTCTTCCCTATTTTCCTTTATTGAAGGATTTTGAACATGTTTTCACTGAATATGGAAATTGCTTTACTTTTAATCATAATGATCTTCCAGCAAGAAGAGTGAGCTTGTCTGGAAGAGGCTTACATTTACTTTTCGATGTCCAACAGGTACAGCTATCCTAATGATTATAAACAACTAATCATATAATAACTTACAGATGAGTAGAGCTGTCTTGTTTGGGGGCTGGTTTTTTGTTTGGTTGGTTTTACACAGACCTTCAGAATTTCATGCACCAAATTCTGTATCAAGACTATCGATGAGTGGGAGGGTATTTTAACGGAAGGATCTAATGCAGATTTGAAAAATCAGAAGTAGTGTTGACTCTGGTCTCAGCTAAAAGGTTCTGAAAGTTGTGAGTGAGCGTACACATGTATATATACACAATTACCTAGAATTGAAACACACCATCAGAGCAATAATTTAATTTTATGCAAGCATTTCAGAATAAAATAATTTCATTTTAATAAAAGGCATAGTAGGGAAGGTCATATGGTGCCAGTTTCTATGTAGTACTGGATTTTAGTTGCAGTAGCGGTAGCTACAAGTGCTTACTACCAGCTAAGATCTGGTCTTCGCACTGTAAATAGTCTCTGACCTTATTAAAATTGTCTTTGACCAAGAAAACCCAGAAAACTCAGGGAATATCACCTAGTGAGATCGGGGAAGAAAACTAAAATCTGGAGTGATAAATGCATTAGAGAAGCACTTTTTTTCCTCTAGGAATTATGAGACAGGAGTGACAGGTTCTGGAGAGAGTGATGGAAAGTCTGCTGAAATGTGATGGGGAGTTGCAAGTAAAAGGAAGGTCTATCCGAGTTATGAGTAAAGGTTCATCTATCCCTTCTTGCTTTTGAAATTGGGAGATGACAGAACAAATAAAAAACCTGAAAGTTTATAGTAACTGGAAGGAAACCCACAGAGGTAATCAACAAAGGAAATTCAAATCAGTTTGCTTCTACACTTTTCTGTAAACTGCCAAAAATGTAACTAGAGATACAAGACCAGATAAAAGAAAGCATAGTACCATTTTAAACTGAGCTAAAGCTTCAGAGGGTAAGCAAAGCCAAACCTATTTTAAATTATTCTTTTTGTATCAGGAACAATTCACTGATGAACCTGCTCTTGGTTATACTGATGCTGGTATAACTTTTGTAATCCATTCACCCAAAGAGCTTCCACGCTTTGATGGTTTAGGTTTACTAACACCAGTCGGAATGCATGCACAGGTCGCAATGCGCCAGCTGAAGGTAAGGACTTTGTCGATCAAGTGGAAATATTGGTCTTTACTGTCTCTAATTCTCTTCTGAAGCATGACAATGTATTAGACATTTTGGAAGTTAAAATATTAATCTAGCCAAAGTGACTCCTAAAAATAACATTTCACCTCCAGACACAAACAATCTAAACAGTATTACTGCTGGGGGGAGGCTGAATATCATTAGTAAAAACAGATTATGAAGACCAAAGTCAACCTTTCTTTTCAAACATCTTACAGTCTCACTGATATATAGTGATAAAAGGACACCACAGCAGCTCTCCATCAACACAGTCTGTTACTTTTAATGTTGTCTCGGATTCCTCGTGGAATCCAAGTGGAGTGGACTACCCTTCTGCGCTAGGCTGTCTGATCAGGTCTTACTTTTGCTCATGATGAGAGGAGATGATTTTATAATCCCAAAAGCACACACTGTAATTGCCTCCAACTAAATCATGATGTTACTGCTTCTGTCTTCAACAGGCTTCCTTTATCACTTTAAAATGTGAGAAAATAACGTCTAAATTTAAAACACAGACAAAAAGATTATATCTTCTGTTATTATTACCCTACAGTCAATTATCCAAGAATACCCATGGGGAGAGTGCAAGCCTGACATAAAGCTTCAGTACCACAAGATTTATAGCACTAATGGATGTTTGCAGGAATGCAAAGCCCGGTACATACAGGACTGGTGTGGCTGTTTGCCATTCATCCTTCCAGGTATTTCTCAGGAATGTCATAATAGCATACACTGTATTTAAGGATCATCCCTCTAGGATGTTATTGAACACTTGCTCATTGAACAGCAAAGGAGATGGGGCACACGCTTGAGGGATAACTACAGCTGGGATTAAGTAAAATTATATGCATTAGATTTTTCGGTTTTTTAATTCAGAAGAAAAAAGCAATATATTTGGTCAGCTCTACCCTTAGCATCTGGTCAATGGCAATTCTTAGGATACAGACCAAAAATCCTGAAATAGAAAAATATGTTTCAAGGCTGTGAGACGTCTGTAGTCTTCAATGTGACTTCCTAAACAGCTGAAACTAAATCCATAAAAAGTTACAGGTTTTCAGATATACTGCAGAAAACCTGCTTTGCAGGTGTTTAGCAGCCACAGCAGAACTCATTGCCTGAAGACAGAAACTGAGCTCCCCTACATGAACCCTGGAAAGAGTTTGGACCAGAAGAGGGCTCTGCAGAAGCCAAAAGGCTGCATAGTGCCATCTAATGAGCCTGAAATGCTGAGCACAGGCGTAAGCTGTAATACTCCCCTTGAGAATCCAGGTATCTTAATCACTCTAAAAATGCAAAGCAGTAACTCTAAGCCCTGACCACTCTAACCCCTCGCACCTTTTCAGCATTAAAAGTAATGATAACACTGTTGTCTCTCTCTGAAGCGAGAGCTGGAACCCAAAGTTCTGCTCTCTCAGTTCTTGTTTCCACAAGCAGTGCGCAAGAAAGCCCCTGTCATGCCTGCACTTTCTGACTCAATGTATTTTTAAATATGCCCAAGAAAAGTACAATGTTTTCACTAGGAGACACCCATTGAGCAATCTCCAGCCTGTTCATTTAACAACCTTTCGGAAAGGAGGTTGGCAATCTCCTAGAAACTCTTGTGGAGAGGGGTTTGAGATGGAAATTAAGTCTAGGTCTCCCATACCCAGGGTGAGTGCTTTATCCACCGGCAATTAGACAAAGGAGGGCAACTCCTTGCTTGACCATGTGCTAAAAGGCTAAGTAATATTTCCATGCAAGGAAATAAATTGAGGTGTAACTGAGGCCATCTGAAATCTGAAAATTTTCCTGTTAGCTCAGGGTGCTACATCACCCCTCAGATCTCAGAGCAACTCTCGCATGAAGCCCAAAACTTTTGCTGAAGCTTGTGGGGTGTAATCATATATTCCATCTACCTGCTTTGTTTTTTCATTTCCACTAGCAAAACCAGAAATTCCTGGCCTTAGCAAGCTAACATGAAGAGTGAGACACAAGCTTAAAGGCAGCTCTTGCCGGCTCACATAACAAAGAGATTCGCTCCAAGAGCAAGCCTCCCGGCTGCTGTCTCTTTTCACTATGTGCCCCTTTCAGTGTTGGTAACCGCGCTGTGCCCAACTGGCTTGCTTTCTCAGTGGTGTGATGATAAGCATGAAGTGGTGAGCACACTTTGATGATCTTACATTTCAGTTTAGTACAAATAGAGCTATAGCTTAGATTGCTAATTTAAGTTCCTGAAGTTTGTTGTTTATTTTTAAGGAAATGGAACAGAATGTGATTTGCTGAAGTTTTACAATTGTGTTTATCCTGCAGTCTGTAAGTAATAACTTCATATTTTCTAAGCCAATTCCAAATAGTAGACAATATTTATCAATTAAGATACCGAAAGCAGCACTGGAGTACATCCCAGTTCATTTAATATTCTGAAAATAGAGACAAGACAGACCATCAAACAGATGCCAATTAAAAAAAATAAGAATTCATTTTTGTAATCAGAAATCATTCAAAATGGAAGAATGGTAAATTAATCTGTTTTCAGTTATCAAGCTTCTGGCTTGCACTTTTGCATCTTCATGGTATCATCCTTCTAGCTCCAATGTTGTGTTCTTTTTGTTTACGACAGAAGAGTGAACAGCACAGTAATTACAGGTTTGCTAAATGATAGCAAATATAATTCAAAAATCACTGGACTTTAAAGTTTGTTTCAAAAGTAAAGTGGGTCATATGTTTTCAAAGTGCTCCAAATGCAATTTGTTTCCATAAGCATATAATCTGCACACAGTAGATAGGAAATTTGGAAGTTGCTACAAAGACTTTCTGGAAAATACGGCAAACGGTAATCTGAGAAGCAACTTCTCATGAACTTTAGAAAGCTTCCTTTTTAATTGGTTTAGATTCTGCTATGTACCATGACTTTCCCTTTCCAAAGGACCGAGTGACTAAGATATCAAGTAGACTAACAAGTTTTGGGGAGCCTGTGCGGGGGTTTATGTGTGTTTTGATTAGGTGTATGCAACATGCATGCAATATCTATTACTATGAACAATGACTATTTCTTTTTCCTGTGCCTTTTTCAAAATAAATTCCACTAAGTTCACATTCTTATATGGTCATGATCTTTGATAGCCTATCATGGTGGAAATATGCATATTATTTTACTTAATGGATATTCTGTGACCAAGTTTCAAAGAAACCACTGTGCAATAAACAAAAATGACCCCTAAATCCTATCGAGGGTGGACAGGGTTCAGAGCTGGACCCCCGAAGGAACTGGGATCACAGCGCTGTACATGGTGAACCATGTATGATGTCTGGCTTGATGTGTCTGGTCCCCAGGACCCCAAGTTAAGTGCCAAGTCTCCTTTTACAGTGCAGGAGAGTTAGACACCTGATAACAAAGGCTCAAACAACAGCACACTGATTCAGTATCTGCGGGACCTACCATTGGCAAGAGCATTTCTTTTAGGAACTTTAAAGGCTGGCTATCCAGAATGAAATCCACAACCCTAGCATCCCTGGAGGGTGCCTCAAATCATCAATTAACAGGCTGAGATGATCACCTCCCCTGTGGTCTGCAAAAGCGAAAAGCCGATGCGCAGAGGGAACAGACACAACAGCCACCACCACACCAGGGCAAATAGATCATCACAAGCAGGAGGCTATGTCGCTCACCTCAGGGTACCAGATGGCTTTGGGTGATGGTTCACGCTTCAGGAAGTATTTATGCCTTACCATTTTTCTTCTACATGAATTTCCTCCAACTTTCCTAGATCTCTATGATTTCCTTCTGTTTCTCCCCACTTTTGTGAGCAGCCCGACCTGCAGAATTTTGTGACTTCTCTTTGGTATTTGAAGAAACAAAGCCGTCCCTAAACCCTCTTAGCTGTCTATAAATGTAATTATCAAATGGCAGACAGAGGTTAAGGAAAGTGAATTTAGCTTACCAAGATTTTTCTGTAGTTATCAGATGATAGTAAACTAGAATTGGTGTTGCTCTGGAAGCTGTTTCTGTGCATTGAAAGGTGCTAGGCAAGCAGCAAGACCAAAGGTTATACACTTAAGTATGTAATCAGAAAGCTAGCACAGGACATTGAAAGTCTGTTGTGCTACTGTTTAACTACAGATGAGAAATAATAAGCACATAAAGTCCTAATGAAGGCGGAAAGACTTACAGGTGCTGAATTTCTTTGGAAAAAGTGACCAAAAAAAATCTCAATCCATACTGTGCACCACTTTCCCAAATGTCAGTTACAAATACTTATTTGTTCCTTCAAAACTGGTAAGAATCTGACTTTGATAAATATATGGGTTAAAAGCAATTGTGTAAGTTTAAAAAACAGTCTGAAAACCATATGCTTTTTCAGAAACATTGTGCAAACTCTTTCTCCTAAAATTTCAGATGATATAGAGATAAAAGGATTATGTACAGTAGGAACTCACAATTCCACCTGCCCTGCCCCATGTGAAGAAACAGATTATCCTACCACTGTCACATATTCAAGTTTTGGAGGAGAAAAAGCCATAAAATACTTTTCTGCAAACCTGAACAAAAGCCCAGAATACATTAGGTAATCATGTTTAATACCTTGTCTAATAAAGAAACGATCAATTACTTCTAAGTGTGCTAACAGAGTGTAAGATGTAAATGTGACCTTTTAAAAATATACTTTTATGTGTGGTATGAATAATGTTGTCTGTGAGATAAAATAATGTTTTAGACAAAACTGGTTAAGATTTATACATATTTCATATATACATATAAAATACTTAGATATGTCCAAGACTTGTGGGTGTCACGCAATAGATACTACGATTAAAAAGTAATGTTCTCAATTTCCTTCTGTCATTGATCTCTTATAATAAAGTTTTTTGATCTCTTCTGCAATTAAGAATAAAGAAAGGGCAGAGTTATCAAACCTATCCACAATCCACTTAAGCAGTCCATCCAATAGAGAAGACAAACCTTCACCCCTTCACAGCTGAAGTCAATGAACAACCTAAATAGATACTATATAAAGTTGTTCTCCTTTCTCTCAACCCATTCCCTAAGGAAGCTTCATAGCACTTAAGAGCTAGGTTTTATTGTAGCCGTAATGCCACAAGTTTATTAATCTTTATTGTTGTTAGTAGAATTCACTAATATTGTTTACATTATAAAAGTTATTTAGAACATATTTGTTACCATATTAATTCTCATGAGGTAGTAGAAGAATGAAATAGCACGGCTCCCTCTGTGTGACTGAAAAGACTACACAGAAAAAGTAAGTAGGTCTATGCCCAAAGAGGGGGCCTTCTAGTGTGAACATGTCTCAACAGTATTGACTACACATTTTATCCAGGAAATAGTGTTAGAACTTATGTTATGCGTAGAGCTGTGTCACTCAGTAGTAGTGCTGAACTGACATAATCTGCATACTTTTAAATTTATAGAAGAGGTATCACATATGCTTGTGTGTTAATAGAGCACATGTCTTACTGTTGAAATTTAATAATAAATTGATGCCAGATTTCCTTGCAAACACAAGCTTTATATATCCAAACCCAGAATTATTTACAGATTTTTTTGCTGGAAGGATAGAGTCTAGTTGTCAAAGAGCATTTAATACAGTGTCATAGACTGAATCACTCACAGATGTAGATGTTAGCAATACAAATAACTATTAAGACAGGTGTTACATGAACTCATAGTATCCACAACTTCAAAATGTTTATAAAGAACTGTAGAAAATTTGGCTAATGAAATATCTGTGAGTATTTCATTGTTTCAGTGACATCAGTTTTCTCACTCTTGAAGCCATCAGTCTGCAAATGAGCAGGAACTGCACAAATCACAGAATAGTTGGAGTTGGAAGGGACCTTTCAAGGCCATCTAATCCAACTCCCCTGCAGTTAGCAGGGATGTCTTCAACTAGACCAGACTGTTCAGAGCCCCATCCAACCTTATCTGGACTGTTTCTAGGGATGGGGCATCTACCACCTCTCTGGACAACCCACTCCAGTGTTTCACCACCCTCACCATAAAAAAATTTCTTTCTTATATCTAGTCTGAATATACCCTCTTTTAATTTAAAACCATTACACCTTGTCCTACAGCTACAGGCCCTATTAAAAAGTCTGTCCCCAATGAAGATTATGAAAATTAAACCTGTCATTATATGCAAAAGACATTAATGCTTTAAGGATGTTTTATCTTTGTTGATTATTTTATTGTCTGTAAATGTCATGCGCAACCCAGCAATTATTCAATTAAGCAAGTGAAAATACAGAACATTCCCCTGTTACCAAGCCTTACCCAATAGGAATCCTTCCCACGTATTAATGAGTACATATTCTGAACTATAAAATGTAGAGATCTACTGATTTCTGAAGATGTAAGAAGGGAAAAGTTAAATATTTATTGGATAGTTCTGCTAGCAACTCCATGACAATGGTAGGAAGTCTTATTAACAGAAGCCATGAGAAGATTTTTTTTATTACTCGGTGCTACCTGAATTTTAGAATTCTAACCTAAAGAGATAGAAGTGATCATTTTGTACATCAAATACTTTATTTTCAGTGAATATTCTTAAACAGCTCATTATCATTGTCAAGCAAAAAAATCTGTAACTGTTCAAAGTTCTGAAGAATAATTACTACTTTTATTTTTAAAGGTCACAACATTACGTGTGCCATCATTTTTTGTGTCTGTTTTATTCCATAACTGTTATGTTTATATTCTATCTAGGAGTTAAGCAGAATCCTTCTGTAGACACAGTATCATAAAGATCAGCTCTTTATTCACACTGAGTCATTCCACAGGTCTTGCTCCAACTGCGATTTACCTACTCTTCCACTATGCAGCAGGCATAAATATAATTAGGTAAGCAGAGGATAGAACTAAATACCTGAGTACAGGACAAGGGCTCTTCTGCAGAAACATGTTCATTGAAGTACACACAATTAAATACGCAGTTGCACATAAATAAGAGTGGTAGACTACACCTCCGAGCACGGTAACCACTGTAGGTCAGGATGCTCGACACTTCTGCTCACTCTTATCTCTGCGATCCTTAAGAAGTACGAGTCAGTCTCACAGACAGACCTAGAGTTACTTTTCCAACATAGCCTGAAGATCTACTCCTCTGATAAGCTCCCGTTATAACTGTTGTTATTAGGAAACTTCTTTATTTTTTTTATGTTGGTCACCTAACTCATTTTGGTAACTGTCATGTGGCTGTTCTTTAAAAGACACCATCACTCTCTCTGAACTCAGTCCATGTTGACAGATGTTGGTAAAAAATGAACAGCACTCCTAATTGTCTCAAGTAATACTGTATGTATTTGTCATTAGGCAGAACCTTGTGTGTATTGACATTAAATATCATGATCTGAGCTACAAAATAACACAGCAGCAGAAGGCCTTGACTATATCTGAGTTGCTTGGTATGTGAAAGTTTAATATTTATTTGTTGCTGATTTTTAATTAAAAATTATTAACAGGTTTGTTACTCTCCCCCCTCCTGAGTCATAGGCCATGTGGGCTTCTAAAGAAAAAGCAACCCCTTTTACATTATAATGGTATTAATCATGTCTGCCTCATGCTCATTTTTGATACTATCTCCTGCCATCCCATTAAACAACCTGCAGTATGGACAGCAGCTGAGAGTAAGAATTAAGTTTGGCACTAGTTTATGGCTATATCACACGCAGGATTGCAAGAACAGTGAAGTTCACAGGATTTGAAGGGGAGAGGGAGATTTTGGGAAGGAGAAGCAAGAGAACAGTTAGAAAGGCATAGAATTAGGAAGTATTTTAAGTATCTGTTTCACAGTAGGATGTGTTGTGTTGTACTTGCTTTGCTTAGAATTTTAAGAAACACATTAGTCTTCTCCAATAAACATTCTTAAGAATATTAATTCTGTTTTCTTAAAGTGATAGATTGTGTATAATGAATGTATTTAACACTTGAATCCGGCAGAACTTTGTTTGCTTGCTAGACTAAACCAAATGCTTAGGATGACATATGTTTATTTCCTTCTATTACAGCTGATGTAGGTGGCCAGCTTGGATTGTTTTGTGGCGCCAGTATGATTACAATCATAGAACTGCTGGAGTATGTTTTTACTAACTTCTGTTGGATGTGCATCTTTCTTCTATTGAAAGCTCCTGAAATGCCTCAATGGAATAATCCATCCCAGAACCAGCCAAAACACAAGGACAAAAAGATGGGAATACAAGAATGTTAGTGGCTTGCAGAAGCACAAAACTAACTGTTTCTGCAACTTCCCTTCTTTTTTAAGGGATAAAAAGGAGACCATAATATTTTGCATGGAACCCTTCCCTGCACTCCTTATTCTTCCTGCTTCTTTTATTGCCTAGAGCTATTTAACTGTGCTAGATATCTCCAAAGAGTGAGCTTTGGAAAGTCTCACTTTCTTCCTCATCTATAGAAAAATATAATATTTGCCTAAAGTTTTATTTCAAGAATTACCAATGTTTTTCAAGTAACATAGCAAGAGATACTGTCATACAACGCAATTTAGTATTTCTGACCCAGTTTTTATATTTTGTATTTTGAGTGAAGAGAAATAATAGGCATGCCAAATTAACGCACGCGCCAAGTTTCTTAACCATCATAAAGGTGGAGCATCGCCACGCTGAAAAAGCAGATTCCTTATTAATGACAAAGTCTTTGCTAGTAGGTTACTATGATTACATGTTCCAGTGAAGGATATCATAGCTTTCTTGTCAGAATCAGGAGTGTGCCTAATAACATTAACTTCTACAGTGTATTATCTGTTTGTCTGAAACACATAAAAAAATAAATCTCAGGAGCCTGCCAACTACTCTACATACAAATCATAGGGAATTCGAGTGGATGGCAAGCGGGCAAACATAGGCCAAGTTCAACGGTTAATGTCATGAAAGCTGATAATAAAGACTAAGGGCTTCATCTAAGTCTTACTAAAAATCAGTGAGAGCAAGAATTTTGTGGCTTTGGTGCTGAATCAGGCTTCCTGAAAATTTAATCATTTGAAATTGTTCAGAAAAGCTTCTCTGGCTTCCTGTGTCCATGTGGGCCGATGGAGCAGTAGCAGTTTAGAGGCTTATGTTTATAAAGAAGAATTTGGTTATTAATTAACTGCCAAAGATGTGCAATAACGTAAATAGACACTCCCCTCCCCCACACACACTAAAGCTCATAGAACAAGAAGCGTGCACTGGGGCGTTTATTTGATCTTTTTTCTTTATACGTACAATATCTTAGCAAACAGCATAGCCATTTAAAAATATCACAGTTAATATTTTCACTTTATACAGTATCTTTAGTACATTTCTTTCTCTAATAGGTCTCTGAATACAGTTCTGAAAAAATCCACACTTGCCAGAGTCTATCAGAGTTTCTATCAATCAGAGTTTTTGATGCATTTGGAGGTGCCAAACAGAGCCTGGATAGAAACCCTTTAGGAGAGGTAGACACAAAATCTTGGACAAGATGCACCAAAGACTAAATTTAAGACTACAGGACAAAGGATTATCCCAATTTGAAGCTGACTGCTATTCAATTAACTATACATAACAACAGTAGATAACTCTTTATTTGAGAACTTACAGACAGTTGTCTCGACCTCAGACTAGCACTGTACAGACTGTGCTAATCAAAACATTTTTACATTAGAAAGCTCACAAAGGCTACAACATTACACCTTCTGAACCACCGCTCCCCAGCCGGTGCTGGGGCCCTGCAACCCTCAGTCAGCCCAGGAGCATGCCTCTGTACTCTTAAGTAACATAAACGTTGCGCCTGAGACTCCAGGTAAGCCATTAGCCATAGCCACCCTCTATAATTCACACTATTCTTCCACACCATCCACTCCAATTCAGCAACTAATAATGAACTAGTTTCTACAAAGAAAGTAGTAAGTGTGCTGACTAAACAGGCAAGTCCTTAAGGTTAGATATCAAGTAGTGAAAACGCTACCATTTGGCCATCATTGGCAACTGTTTCCCTCCAACGTGAGCCCTAAGATAAGCGATTTAGGAAATATAGAAATGTTTTTGCTTCCTAGGAAGAAATGCCTTGATTTTACTCCTCAGTAACTGCAGGCTTGAGAGACCTTAACGTTAACTTAAAGATTTTTGCTCCACTTCTTTTTATTGGTCATTTCTGCTGGGATTTCCCCCCCTCCCTCTTACTAAGCGTACACACACATTTGCAACAGCAGCCATACAAAAAGGTCTCTCTAACCCCGCTGTCTGAGGTGCGTATTGGCCAATGCAGCGGAAGAACGGAAAGAACAGAGCAAACATACTGCAATATTTCTCTGAAGATTTCTCCCAGCCTCGAACAGTTTGTAGCTGTGGAACCCCTGAGCCAGAAGAAATTACATTTTTGGAAGTGGGAATCAGGTATTATCTGGCTTTTGGATAAAAAGAAAAGCAGGGGAAAGATTAAATACAGTGATCTAATACACCTCGTATTTCAGAGATCAAAGGGGTTTGTAGCTATCAATCACAATGATTTTTTTTGTTTGCTTCTACTAATAAGGGCTAAATAACAGCAAACTGGTATTGTAAGGATTAAACAAAAGAACACTGGTATTCTTTCTACTGTGCCAAATGCAGTGGAGCACAGAACGTGCTAAAGAATCGGCAAAAAAAGCCAGTTCTCAAAACAGAAGGTTAAATTAAGCAAAGATGCAAGTACAGGACTAAAAAGACTTTTGCTTACTCCACTGACTTCGGACAAGGACAGCTGAAATCACTGCTTGGTTACAGATTCTTCCAACATACGTGGCAGAAGGAGCTCTGAAGAAAGCACAAAAACTGATGTTCTGCCCAAGGCCAAGCGATAGCCTGAGACTTTTTTTTTCAGCAATGGCTTGTGATGAGCTTATATAAAGCAACTGGTTCAGCAGCACAGCTAAATATAGCAAGTGTGCTGTGCAGCAGAGCAGAACTAAGGGTGCTTTTGTATTTTGATGTACGACTACTGTTCTATTAAGGCAACAGAATTTTAAAGAGTTTTAAGAAACTAATTGGCCTTACTGGATAGGTAAAGATGACATTATCTGTAAGAGCAGCAGAAGCAAGATATTTTAACAGTTTGATAAGATCGTCTCCCAGTTTAACATTACTTTGCTGTTTATTTGGTTGCTTTTCCTTTTCACAAGTGTGCATCCATGCTCCAAAGACAGATATCAGCAAGCTTTCCCCATGCTAATTGTTTGATTCCAATATGTTAATCCTAACAGTGAAGTTGGTGACATGATTGGGAAAGTGCCCTCGGGCTAATTCTAAATCCTTGTGTGATGTGCACAAAGAGAGACAACGCAGAATTTTGCAGCTAGAAACACATCAGTCCGAAGATGACACCCTCTAACTGGCCCAAACTAGCAAGTGTTACACAACTAAAATTAAAATGGAACATTTTAAAATGCATGCTGCAAACGTAATTAATGGTTATTTAACACTGTAGAGAATATCATGCTTTTGCATGCAACATTTTCTGAAGAATGGAGGAAGGCAATTGGGTTCTGTGGATAACAACCTGTGTTTGGTTGCTCTGGATTCTATGTCCATAGAATATTGTTATGTTGTCTTATGCATTGTATTCATTTACACGCCCTTGGGCAGCAGATCTGAGTATCAAAGTAGCTCCTGGTACAAGGAAGGCAGCTTTATAACCCATCAGACAGACAACCTGCCATGACAGGACGGGGTGGGGGCTGGAGATTGTTAAAGACTTGCATCTCAGCTTTTGACAAGTTTCTTCAGCTCATTTCCTTTCTTCTTCTAACGAAGATATTTCACAAGACTACTACTGCAATATATGTGGCAGGCATCTCTAAAGGAGGTAAGGATTTATTCAGGGAGAAAGTGCAATTTTGGCCAAAGGGCTTGGAACGCAGGCCTGGCACTCGCTTGTTTGGCAAAGCAAAACGAAGACAGAATGGCCTGTAGAGGAGAAGGCTTCCACAGCAGATTGATTCACTGCAGCGCCTGACCAGCAGGTGCCCCACTTAGCTTAGGCTTCGCCTGTTCACAAGCTGCCTCCTCCGTGGAGTTCATTTCTCTGCATCTATCACGGAATTACTCAGTAGCACTTGAGTCAGATTATTTCCCTCTGATTAATAATGTGCGAGCTGAGGCAATATTTCAAAGGAGTTGCTGGCAAACCTGACATTACTTAGCTTGAACTGAGTGACAGCGTCTTTGACACACAATGTTTACACTAGTTTCTGAGGAAAACAAAGAAAAACATACAGCCATCCCCATTCTACATCAAAATAAGCTGATCAAAGCATCTCTTAAGGAGCTTACAAAAGACAGCTGATTTATTGTTGCTTGAGAAAGTATTGGTTAAGGTAAAATAAGAATCTCCTTAACCCTCACAAATTCTTTAAGCTGAAACTACACAGGAAAAACCTAATATCCCTATACAATCACTCAAATTTGAAAGTAGATAGCGGAGTCCATCCTCTAGCCCCAACACAACTGCTGGCACTGTGTGAATCTGGTGCTGGTGAAACTTCCAGAAGGCAGTATTTCTCACCCAAGAAGTGCTCCGTGGCACAATGATACAGCCCCTTAGTTTCTTACAGCTCCTTTCCAGTTTAGCACTGCTCTGGGGTTGCTCCATATTTTGGAAAGTCAAGGATCATCATGCGACTCTAAAAAAATCCCAGACCAACATAAACCACAGCAGTTCACTCATACTGCCTGTCAAAGTACACAGTGCTTTAGAAGTGTATATCCTTTATTACGCTATAAATATTAGTACATCTAGTTACTGTAACTGTATCCTGAGTTAAGCACATTCTCAGGCTGACAGCTGATGTGCCTATTAAACTCAGGATACAGGAAATGTCCCCAAGCTCGTATTGGAGTCATTACTTACTGCAGTGTTGAAACATGACTGGGTTATAAACAATAAGCTCTGTATGAATGGGATACTGCTATAGATCCAGGGCTGGCATCCCATCTCATTGATGCTGCTTATGGCCATCCTCGTCCTGTTAACCCTCTTGCACTGTCCCTTTATCTGCCAGGAGGAGCTCACCTCTGCCTACCCCTCACTAGAAGCAAAGTCATCACAAGAGGCAGCAAAGTTTCTTCGGAAGAGCAGAAACTCCGGAACGGCCCTTCCCACTACACACACAGCCAACATCCAAACAGGGGCTCCCTACCCGCATCCTATCTCAGGACAGGGATGCTCAGGGTGATTTTTACTTTTTTAATTTTTTTTTTTAAACATCTTCCGGGATCAGGAGTGCTTTTACAAACTGTAGAAGGGGGAGAGAGAGTCATCCACACTTGTAGCTGTTCTTTCCAGAATGAAATACTAAAGCCCTTCTACCTCTAGGAAAGTGTGTCATTTTGCTACATACAGCCTGGTTAAGTGCATATCTAGTTTTGCCTTGGTAATTGTGGGGTTTCCTTTCAAAGAAATGATCCTGAGCCTTAGAAAATTGAGTAATACTTCCAGTACAATTCAGGGTCCTTGATGAAAAGAAGATTTATAGCCCTCATTATGATTGTTAGTGTTTCTCCCTACTTTGTGACACTTTCAAAGCCACTCTCCACCTAGCCAGTTGTTTTGAGTCAAAGTCATGAATACCCAGATTTACATACATTATGTCCCTCGTGGGTCTCCATGTAAGCACAGCGCTGGGTTCCCTTATCCATTCCACCTATTGAAGACTTGGCTAACAGGCATTAAAGGCAGGATTGATAATTATATATTTGACCATTGCTGAGGTACCCATCACATACTTAAAGGCTTCATTTTAAACTGTGAATCAACTGGGGATAAGAAATAAGAACAGTTACAAGAAGGAAGACTTCTGTACACAAGCTGTGAAAAATGGAGGCTTCTCAGGGTTGCACACATGCCATAGAACATGCAAAAATTGTTGATTAAAAACAAAATTTGCTTCTGGTGGTGTTCAACTCAACCCATAAGCCTCCCACAAAAATGACTCAATTCTTAGTGCCGTTTCCGTAAACGATACTCCCAATAACTTTAGCTAAAAATTTTAATATAACCTCTTTTCCTGGGGTAACCAACAGGTCTTTGCATGCAGTAGCTGCCAAAGAAAACACAGAAAGCCTGCTACCACTCCTGGCTAATAGGACTAGTCCTGGATCCCTGGAATATTTTCCTTTTGGTCACCTGGCCCACTATGTTTGCAACCTGAACAAATCCTCAATGTTTCTAGCCACTGTCTACAGGATTAATATTATTCGTTACAGACTTGATCCAGAGTTCAGTGGAAATTTTCCAACCTAAAAATGCCAAACAATTTCAGATCATGCCCCTGTAAACTTACAGTTCACTTACAAATTGCGCATGCTGTAGTCTGGAAGAGTGACATTACGTCTTGATCATTTACTGTAGCCTGAATAAATGGAAATTTTGGGGGTTATTTTAGTTCAAACTTCTGAGCAATGTATGAATAAAAATAGCAAAAAACATCCCATGTGAAACAAACCAGATATGAGAAAAAACAACTATTTAACTGGAGAAACATGACAAAATGTTTGTTTTAGGACTAACTGTAAGAAGCTATTCACTGTTGAAAAGTGAAAAACTAGCAAACAGTAACAAGTAGCAAAAAAAACCCAAAAAACAAAAAACAGGCAGAACTGTTACTAAGAGATCTACGTAATTCTAAAAACTCCTGAGGGAAACAAAGTCATCGTGCAGTACAGCACCATCTTTCAGAGACTTCCTTTTTCCTGAAGAGTAAGTTGCTAGTTGCTCTCTATTTTCCATTATCCCAGTTCAGATGAGGACTCCACCATGTGGAGAGAGCTTCACAAGACGCGGACCCTGTTCCAAAGGCCCTTCAGCCTTAGAAAACTGTGTCTGCCTCGTCCCCCAATTCAAAGCACCGAATTCAAAGTGCCCAAGTGTTTCAAGACACCACTTCAAATGGTCAGATAGGAAAGTGGGGTAGGTAGGCAACAGCTATTACCTGTTCCCTCATTCCTGCTGCTTGCAAAGAAAGCTTCGATGTCTCAACATAAAACAAATGGCCTAAGTAGAGAGCAGGCAACAGCCCCAGCCCTGCCATGGTGCCAGGCGTGACTGTCCCTGAGCCTCCCTGGCCAAGGCAGGCACGTTACACACCCGCTGCGCAAAGACGGGGGGACAGAAATGGTCTGGAATTGTGTTGAACAGCCCAGCTCCCTGCCGCCCCGTCGTTTCCATGACATCTTTGAGTTTGCTCCAACAAATATTAACCCACATAAGCTCTGCTGGGGACACTAGGAAATACCTGATTACAAGGTTTGTATATAAATCTGGAGACAATCTATTCATTCTTTATTGATGATACATGACTGAATTCTCTCCAGTTGGCACTGCCAGTTTCTGCATATCCTATGAGAAGTTTTCAGTACAATAAGCCGATAAGAAAATTTCAGCAGAAAATTCTGTTTGGAAATCAAGAATATTAAATAAGCAAGTTAGTAACTGCATTCAATCCCAAAGATATGCCCAATAGGGGAAACGAGCTCTTTGGGGAAGAGAAATTGGCAGTTTTCAACAGAGTATTCCTTGTCACACTTCTGATGAGAGGTATGGTTCATACCTCTGAGGAAGACCAGAAGGGCTGAGGATCCAAACAGTACCTGTGCCAAGGAAAAACCTAGACATTTGCTTTCTTTCTTAACCTCTGTGTCTTTCCTAAGACCAAACAGGAAATACACCTTCTAAACACAGAGCCTGCTACTGAGTTTGCACTCAGCAATGGAGTTTGGCTCAGTTAATTAACCCTTACAGGAGCTTTCATCACACTCTCACAGTATAAAGTCAACAAATATATTTCAGAATTCAACTGCATAATTCTGACATCGTTACTGGGCACCCTAGGGCTGATCTTGAAATCACGTAAATGACTGATCAGTTTGTGCAGGTGTTTATATTCTTTGCTCTATCGAGGGCACAAAAACACGCAACAGTCACTTATCAATATGGATTTCATTAACAAAACAAACCTGTGCAGTAGTGGTTAAAGCTAGCCAAATTCTGGAAGGCTACATCCAGGATAAAACTTTGACTACTTTTTTTTTTCCCCAGTCTCCCTGGCTGGATTTATAAACAGTAGGTTACCCAAAGGCTCTCTGCTTTCTAACGATCACCTGAGAGATGCTGAGGGTTGTTTTCTGAGATTATTCAGCAATCAGTCATCAGGACAGAACAACTGCCCTGCTAAGAAAGCTGAAAGAAGCAGGGATTTCTATCATGTATTCTGACCACATGCATTTGGCTATGTATTACTAACAACAGATTAATGAAATAAAGCATATACAGGACTTGTGAATTAAAATGAATGCTTAGTTCACATGCATCAACAGATGACTATTTGCTCTAAGGAGCATGAAGGACAGCAGAACAGACAACAGATACCAGGCAGCTCTCAGACTCACAAAACAAAGCAAGAATTCCTTTGGCCATACTTACAGAATCAGTTAGTGCCCAACTTCCCTCCCTCTTTTTTTTGTTAATAGTCAAAAAGCAGAGAATCTTTGAGTGCTGATGGGGAGAAAGCCCTTGGAGGGACCACAGCCCCCAGCACCTTGCATGCCAGTTCCCCTCACCAGGTCCCCCACACCCACAGAGCCACACTCCCTCTGCTACAGGGCAAGGCAGGTGCACATCACACGCTGCTGCTCATGGCAGCACCTGAACAATGAGAGGTGACCAAAGGAGGCCTCGCACTCAGAAAGCAATCAAGTCTCCTTCGCCCCGCAGCCTCCTGATTATCTGTTCCACCTGCCACTGTAGGGTGGCTACAGGCACCCCTGATGTGTGCTGGTGGATGGAGGCTGTTCCTTTCATCACCTAACTTTCTGCTCATGTCCCTATTGCCTGATTGCTACTAAATTGTTTTTGCACCAAACCACACACTGACAGGATTCACCCACTTGCATATCAGCCAGAAGAAAGCTGCTTTTTTTGTTTTCCCATGGGCAGGAAGTTTTGAGCATGTGTTTGTTGTTTCGGAGCAGGAGATGTTCCAACCTGACCCAGCTACTGCAGTTAGTAACGCTAAGAACATACGGATGTTTTCAAGTACAGCAAGCAAGTAAAACAATTCTGATAAGTGCAGCCCAAAGTTCGTATCTGTGTTATTGAGATTAATAGAGAGGAAAGGGAGTTGTTACAGAAACAGATGAGGGACAGGAGCAATGAATCTTTAACATTGGTCCATCCAGTTTATCCACAGCCTCATAATTAAAGATTGTGCAGTAATTTGAAGATGACAGAACTGAAGAACAGAACAGAAGCATCAGACTCAGGGGCTTTTGGCATACTCAAGGTATGAGCAACAGTCTGGAAATAATATTATATTAATTTTTTTCTTTTTTTGCAAGTATTTTCAATCCTGTCTCCAGTTCAGATGGCTTCAGTAACGTTTTAATGGAACATTTTCTGTATATACACCAGTATTTGACCTGTCTGTGGTCAAAATGGACATAAGGCACAGAAACAGATGTATAAAATGGACTACTCTGCATTGGGAATAGTACTGTTGGTCAGTAGAACGTAGCAGAGAAGTGACCACTCCGCAGCAGAAGCCACTCCTGAAGTGCTGACAAGCTCTTTCAGACAACTAATTCCAATAACGGACCAGATAAATGCACCACGGTAATGCCCTAACATAACTTTGTCTTGCAGCAATGCTGCAGTTGCCACAAGTCTCCAGGTTCATGAGGGCAATACAATAGGCCGCTACGCAAGTGGAAATGACACAAACGTTCTTCTGTGAGAAACTAGCCATGAAGTATGAAATGAAATGAAATGCTTAGAAGGATGTGGCGTCTTTAACAATTCAAACAAACAATTATCTCTTAAACTAGGATCTACTTTGTAACAAGTTTTAGTTACTTCTGGGGTACTCTTTGTCTAAGAGCTTCCTGCATAGGTAGTCATGGGAATACTGTGTGCTGCCTGGGAAGTTTAACTCACTTCTTTTGGATTGGGGTTGTTCCGCAACAGTGTTGTTACGTAATCCTCACCAAAAGAGTCTCCAAAGATCAATGGCATTTTAAATATTTCTTATGCATAGATAGATAGAATAATAGATAGATAGAATGGAATAGTTTATGTTCATCTAAAACACTAGGTTATGTCACATTCTTTTACACACGGCAGCTGTTACAATGCAAAGCATTGATGTGTTCACCAGAGGCAAAACGTCTGGTTTGTGTCTCCCTGAAGTAAAATGTAATGAACCACATGATGTATGTTTTTTAAATAACATTAATACTGCCAGTACTAGAAGAACCGACCACAAACATTAAACTGACGTCTGAGGTCCAAAGCAGGGTTAGAAGAAGTCAAGAAGGGAAAGGCTTGTCATTTTCTTGGGGGCAGTGGGAGCAGGCAGGGGTAAAGTAAGAATTCAGCACTTAGTAGAAACAAAGCCAATGAATCAAAATGATGGACAACGTCCCTCGATGGCTATGCAGCATGGTTTGGGGACCGTTCCCCCTGAAAATATGTTTCAAGTAAAAATTGAGGTCGAGCCTCTGACAAAGGTAAAGGTCTGATTGCTAAACCAGCACTTTTGTCCAGCCAGCCTCTTTTCAGCCTTACAAAATGAGCAATGGAAATTAATATCTCTAACTCTGTACTTTGACACATCATTATGTGTCAAAACACGCAATTGCTTTCAAAATTAATTTCCTGTGTAACAAAATTGACCTTTGTTTTCTTCCAGCAGCCAAAGCAAAGCAGCAGCTACTTCCACAGTCTTCCTTAGGAGGAGAATTGAGTATATCAGGAAAGCAAGTTCTTCCAACGGCTGCTGACTTTAGATTTTGCAGTCTGTATGCCACCCTTGCTACTCTACGTAAGAGTGTACAGTACACAAATGGGTGCAGAGTCAAGGGCGTCTGTCTGGCCAGTGATTAATTCCTTATCTTCTAAGCAGGAGTACTGGAGGCACAGCAGAGAGCTAACTGCCTGCTAGTCAGGAGAAAGTCAACAACAACTAGCCAGATGACCCTGTGCTTCTTCCCTAACAAACATCAGCAAGGTCCTGCTGCCTCCAACCAAAAGCAAGCCTCCAGCACCCACGGTAAGTCCCTGGTCTCCAGGCTGATGGCCAGCTGCTTCTCTGTACCCCTTCGCTCGGATGGCGGCAGCCGGGGAGGTTGGTGAGACCCCGGAGGGGCACAGCCCTGCACCCACAGTGAGCTCTTTGCCCCTTCCCTGTCCGGCAGCAGAGTCTCTGCCCTGTGATTGCAGATCAGACTTCTGGGTGCCTAAGAGAAACATCTGCAGTCCTACGAATGATCTCCAGCCATGATCCATCCGTGGAAGTGAAGTATCCCTATGTTCTGTGAATTTACCGGCTGCCTTCAACGAGAGTTTCGCCTGGGCATTAGTTGCGAAGTCTTACGTGAGACAGCTAAGGGGACTGCAGTGCCTGCTGTCGGTAGAGGCGACGGCCCACGACACCGGCAATCAGCCAGCAGGACGCAGAGACAACCTCCGCCCGACAGGAACTCTGTGCAGTATGTGTTCACGTCACAGCCTAACAAACATGGAGTAACTCGGCACCAAACACACCAGCGTAGTCAGTTAGCTCCCCTTTTCCAGGGAAAGCTTTGTCTTCTAATCGTGTATAAATACATAACAAAAATTAAAACACCATAGGGTAAAACTGTACAGTTCACAGTACCTTCTTCTATAGACTTCAATTAAAAAAAAAAACCCAAAGAAAACAGACACATTATTTCTTCAGGCAGCTCCTGCTCCGCCCTCGGACGACCTGTTGGAGAGTGTTGATGTCTTTTCTGCTGGGGTCAGGGCAAAGCAAGGCCCTACTGTCACTCTTTCTCAATGTTTTATGTGATACTTTCCCCTTAACCACTTTTGAGTTGCTGCCCAAGAAAAATAACTCTTCCTGCTAAAAATTAATTAACAGCCCGGACTAGGTGAGCAAATGTCTTCTCAAAACACTCCTGCCAATGCTGTGGTGCTTCAGCAGATGGCGTGGACTGCCAGGCTGAGCGCGGGGCCACCAGAGCCAGCGCAGGGCTGCAGGACTGTATTTGGGAACCCAAGCCTCGCACCTTCTGCAAGACAAACACAGGCTCAGCATCCAACCTGACTGCCTCCCTGCAAGTTTCAGCTGAGAAAGGGTAGGATTTCCTTTTCTAAAGTGTGTTCTTCCATCTGTTTTGTGATGACTTTACAAAGCGAATTGACACTGTTTTTCGGAATTTTACCCCGGTGGTATCATGGTGGGACATGCAGACACCTCTCAGGCAGGATCACACGCAAAGCAACCCCTACAGCTTTATGCCATCAGCCTTGCAGAGCTTTCAAAACCTGACGCAACAGTCCAATGTGATATCCTTTTTGTTTTCTTCAAGGCTGTTGTAACATTCTACATAGATTCCCTGATATTATTGTAGCAACAAGGGGAGAAAATATGAGCACCCTGCAGCATTCAATTAGAAAACATGACATCATCTGACACAGCGCAGGCTCTTCCATTAGGCAAGAAGGAACACAAAGACGGGACTAGCAGCTGTGCCAGTGAAGAGCTACCCAGTCAGATTTGTTGGTTGGCTACTGCGTGATCTGCCGTGCTGCAGCCACTCTTAATTTTGCAGGTTCTTTCTGAACAATTTATTGGAGAGTTTTTAGCCTGTTGAGGCCAGAAATAAAGAAAGCGTAATGAGAAAAGGAATCAGTGGCTTTTTAAAGTGTTGGGTTCCCTTTGGCTCTTTTTCACAGGCTATGGTACTCAGTCACAGAATGTTCGGGGTTGGAAGGGACCTCTGTGGGTCATCTCATCCAACCTCCCTGTCGAAGCAGGGTCACCTACAGCAGGCTGCACGGGACCTTGTCCAGGCGGGTCTTGAACATCTCCAGAGAAGGAGACTCCACAACCTCCCTGGGCAGCCTGTTCCAGTGCTCTGTCACCCTCAGAGGGAAGAAGTTCTTCCTCATGTTCAG
>Ga0065711_1003094_pt1 | contig 34745 bp, 15 predicted proteins | sample Hoacrofraction12_FD_59098 | JGI IMG/M metagenome (GOLD analysis project Ga0065711, IMG submission 59098) | Hoatzin crop microbial communities from Cojedes, Venezuela - Epithelial fraction 12 v2 (version 2) | ecosystem: Host-associated > Birds > Digestive system > Esophagus > Crop | place... | reverse complement strand
AGATAAAGACAGGGAGGTCACTTCCCAGTTACCATCATAGGTAAATCAGATTCATTTTGGGGAAATAAAGTTGACCTATTGACCATTAAAATAAATATTTAATTACTGAGTAAAGTAGTGAGAAACAAAAACTAAACAAACATTTGCACACTTAAGGAAAACATTTTCTCCCCCTTTCCCAGGCTCAGGGTCACTCTCTGCTGCTCCTTCCTTCTCTCCCTTTTCTTCTGCTCCAGTGCAGGTCCTCCACAGACTACAGTCCTTTCAGGGTGTACCTGCTCCAGTGTGGGTTCTCCACAGTCTACAGTTCCTTCAGGAAATACGTGCTCTGGTGTGGGCTTATCCATGCACTACAGTCTCTTCAGGTGTGTACCTGCTCCATCATGGGGCCTCCACAGCCCACCATCCCTTTGTGGCACGGGGGTGGGGGGTGGCCTGCTCTGCCATGGAGCACTTCCCCCTCTTATGACCCTGGTGTTCCCTCTGCTCTTTCTCACTCTTTTTGTTCTGTTTTCTTCACTTTGTCCACTGTTTTCTGCCCTTTCTTAAATACGTTTTCACAAAGGCATGTGCGTGGCTGGGGTGTGTCTGTAGTGGAGCCATCTGGAACTGGCTGTGTGCAGCATGGGGCAGCCCCTGGCTTCTTCTCACAGAGGCCACCCCTGCAGCCCCCCTGCTGCAAACCTTGCCACCTACACCCTGTGCAAGCATCTTAAAATATTTGCTTAGAAAAGCTATGCATATGCAAAGTATGATCTAAAACTCTTTCTTAAGGCTGTAAAGGAAACTGAGTAAGTTTCTCCTGCTTTCTGGATGACTCCTATAAGCATTAGCCTGAGGGAAAATGAATGTTGTGCTTTCAGAGGTATTTTTAGTGTGTTGCACTTCCAATATGCAATCATTCTTTCAAAGTCTTTTTTTAGTAGACTGTTCATTGCTATGAATCCTGAATTCAAGACGGTAGCAAAGTGCCTAATTTTGGCTAGAGTTTAAGACAAATTCCTGTTAACAGCATTTCCAATTAGTGATAGACAGGATTTATTAGCTAGGGTTCAAACTATGGTGACTATGGTCCTGTTGGCACAGCTCTAAAGTGCTTCTCTCAGAAGTGGTTCAAGAGAAAAGTGGAGCAGGTATTCAGACCACAGTCAGTTCCTAGATTTCTCTGGTCATGAATAACTTTATGTGGTAAAGAAAATTAGGCTTTCGGAGACTAGTGTCTTCCCATTCAATTTTCGGTCTGTAGCTCACCGAAGGAAATCCAAGGTTTTTTCATTAATTTAATGGCATTGCTGCTACTTGCACAAAAAGTTTTGATTTCTGATCTATTTCTTGGTCTCTTCTAAGGCCAAGGAGGTATCTTCTAAAAGTGCTGTGCCTTTTGTATTATTTTAAGAAATGGCACTGGTGCTCATCATGCTTATACTTTTCTTTTGTTTAACACAGACATATTAAGAATGCCCTACTTAGCCACATCACTTATCCATCTAGCACAGCATTCTGTGTCCAGAAGTAGCATAGGGACTCTGTTGCCTTCACACTCTGCCAGAACTGACAACTGTTGTGCTGGGGATACTTGAGGGACTGTCACCGACTAATCCTTTTTGTATGCCTGTTGTCCAGTAATCTAATTTATATGTCAACCTGCTTATACCATCTGTTGTCACATGTTTTTGTGTCTGCAAATTTTACTGCCTGATACATAAAGAAATATCTTCCTTTATCTCTTTTCATCTGATCCTCTACTACTTTTATCAAGGACCCACTAGATCCTGTATGTGAGCACCAACTGTCCATAAATTGTCTCTTGTCTTCATGACTTTGTAAACATTGATCAGCATTTTCTCTCCGAAAACAGGAGCCCCAAGCATATTAGTCTTGTGCAGCTGCTGCTCCATGCCTTTGATCTCATTCTCTAATTCCAGTACTCTCCCAGAGATGCAAAAACCAGAACTACATGCAGTGTTCATAAAGTAGGTTCACCAATTTTTTATATGATAACAGAATGACAGTTTTTGTGGTTTTCTCAATACCTGCCATGTTGATGTGCAACATGTCATTGGCTTCTTTGCCAGATGCTGAACACTGAGCTGCTGAGTTCCAAGAACTCTAACAAGTGATTAAAAAAATCTCTCCTAAACTGTAACAACTAGTTCTGAGGTCAGCATTGCAGAAGCATCGATCAGTTTATTTTTCACTGTTGAAGCAGATGTATCACCTTTTTGTTTGCTTCTTCAGTGTTGTAATGTCATTCATAATTTGAATGACATTTGATTATCTGTTCATAAATCTTGAGATTTCATAGAATCATAGAATCATTTAGGTTGGAAAAGACCTTTAAGATCATTGAGTCCAACCATAAACCTAATACTGCCAAGTCCACCAATAAACCATGTCCCTAAGCGCCACATCTATGTCTTTTAAATACCTGCAGAGATGGTGAGTCAACCACTTCCCTGGGCAGCCTGTTCCAATGCTTGACAACTCTTTCAGTGAAGAAACTTTTTCTAGAATGCAGTCTAAACTTCCCCTGGTGCAACTTGAGGCCGTTTCCTCTCATCTTATCACTTCTTACTCGGGAGAACAGACCAACACTTGCCTCACTGCAACCTCCTTTCAGGTAGTTGTAGAGAGCAATAAGGTCTCCCCTCAGCCTCCTCTTCTCCAGGCTAAACAAACCCAGTTCCTTCAGCTGCTCATCATAAGTCTTGTTCTCTAGACCTTTCACCAGCTTTGTTGCGCTTCAGCACCTCAATGTCTTTCTTGTAGTGAGGGGCCCAAAACTGAACACAGTATTTAACGTGCAGCCTCACCAGTGCTGAGTAGAGGGACACAATCACTTCCCTGCTCCTGCTAGAAAGTATTTCTGATATAAGCCAGGATGATGTTGGCCTTCTTGGCCACCTGGGCACACTGCTGGCTCATATTCTGCTGAATGCTGGCTGACAACCCCAGGTTCTCTTCTGCTCACAACTTTTTTGATTTACTTCCTCTTCTAGGTCATTGACTAGACATCAGGTAAACTAGTCCCATGACCAGCCTCTGTTGGACACCACAGCTGACCCTTCTCCATTCTGGAAAGTGACCGTTGACTCTGCCCATTGCATCTTGTCCTTTAAGTGGCTTTCAGTCTCTGAAAGAGCCTCTCTTCCAGTCCCAGAACACTTGGTTTCTTTAAAAAACTTTGGTATGGCATCTTTTCTAAGAGTTTTCTTATTATTATTCTATGTTCTTCAGTGTATTAGAGAGTGAATTTAGACTGGTTTGATGTAGATTTTTTTCTATTGTATATCATTAATATGCTGAATAATCCTACCACAATTTAAGAACTCAAGTTTTCATACCTGATAACCATCATTATTTAATGAGGCCAGGCATTTGAGAGCAAAGAGAAGATTGCAGCTGGCTTTTTTTTTTTTTTTTTGACAGAATCCAATATTTTCTGTTTGAAATGCTATTTCAATGGAAAACCCTGTTTTTTGTTTCTATAAGCAAAATTAGTGCAGTTGTGGACCAAAATTCTGCTATTATTCCACATAAGAGTTTATATAAGAGACTTGTATGTTTACAAGAAGATGTTCAAAAGGGTATACTGGTGTGGTCCACTGCAGTGTCACTGGATGGAGAACACGTAGAACTAGAATCAATTTTACATATTACATTGGGGAATGCAATACTGGTCAGTGTCTCAGGCGACTTCTTTCATTTTTCTATATGACTGTTTTCTCCAATTAGTGAATTAGACTTATCTGTCAGATACAGAAACAGAAATACATCAGCGGTCTTCCACAATATACGCTTCTTCTCTGGACTAGCTTAGATAGATGATATAAATACAATTTTTCTAACGTTGCTTATCTAAAGTGGAAACTTCATGTTTTGATAGGGATTTGATATCTCTGTTGTCAGATGCTACTATGACGTATGCGAAGGCATAGAAAAATATATCTGTGTATTTGTATGAATCAATATAAGGTCCATTGGCATAATCATTGGAAAGACAGCATTTTTAATGTAAAGTAATTCTGGGTGGAAGTTAATAGATATGTTGTGATGATCTTTCCTTTACTGATGCCACTGTATTTGTATTTGGTTGAGAGTAAATCTCCATTTAGGCATAAGATATGGCAAGGTTAAAATGTTCTAGAGATACAGAATAATATACTTTTTTTTTTTAAATAAATGAAGGTCAGATCTGGCTAAACTGTGTTCATATATTATATATATGTATGATGAGAAAGGTTATATTTGCCATGGATATCAAGGACTGTGGGTGATAAGAGCTATGCAATCTTTATAGATCATTAATCTGTGCATGGAAATCATTAATTTGCATATCAGATATAAGAATTAAGGAGTTTTACTTTTAAATTAATTTTTTGAAACCTGACTGCTTCATGTGTAGTTGTCTCTGTACGGCTGAATTTTAGATGGCTGTATTTGTTGTCTCAGTGTTGCTACCTTTCATTAGGCAGTAGATACATGCCATGCTTGTTCATGTATTCGTGCCATAAGTAACATAATGGGGCTCAGTAATCCAATGGCTCCCCCTTAGAGAGAAGAACTTATTAAGATGCAAGTGTTGTCTATAGGGCTCAACATATAAATTGAAAGCCTCCTTGAAAGGGCAACTACTATGTAATGAACAGCAGTATGGAACAAAATTTCAGTAATGATCCATAAGAGATTAACAGATTTTAAGGCCAGTCTGACCTCAACCATGTCACTGACCATAGAATTTTCTCATTAAAGTTTTCAGTAAGGAAATTATTTTTCAATAAGTGACTTTAGTGATCTTTACTTTCACTTACTGTATTACTATTATTATTCCAGTACTTGATATGTCAGCCTCAGCTTTCTAGGGAAATTTTTGAAACTTATTCTGCTTACACTAAAATCTCTTATAATTTTGCTTACAAATAAAGAATTGCCAATTTTGGGCACCTGGTAATATGAATACAGTTGTCAATAAAGATACTGGTTGGTGTTCTTTCTTTATTCATTTTAAAATAACCATCAAAGAAAAAGATGACAGAGTTATAATACTGATATAAGTTCGACTAATAGTTTCGATAATTTTCTGTGAATTGATTTGCACAAGCAGAGGATAAGGCTATAGGAGTTGTGCCTTGCAGACCTACATTTTGTTCTTCATTTGTGGAAGGTAAATGAATATTTGTTAAACATTTCAATCAGCCAAAAAAATGGCTGAAATGTTAAAATGTTAAAAGGGAGACAAATTGCATGCTGAAGGGCAATTTAAAGATGGTGTAATCAGGGAATTTTTTTAGATTGTGTTTTAGAAAGTAAGAAATGATCGGGATTGGAAATCAGCAGATGAAAATTACTACCTTGGAACTTGTCTTCCTGGTGAAAAAAGAATAGAAAGAATGACTGTTGCACTCTTTGCACCTGCTGAGGTCCTGCGGTTGTTCTCCTTTGATCTCTTCGGGCATTATGTTTGAGTTCCTCCTGCTGAAGATGGTATGGGTACGGATTGTCTGGCTTTCCTTTCTTTCCAGAACCTGTGTACTTTGCTCATGCCCTTGCAACTTATTATATTATTGTGTCAGAAATTGTTCTACTTATAGGGGTGTCTGGCCACTGTCTGTGTCTCGTGATATTCTTCCATACATATTTGAATCTGTATAACTCTATTTCCTTGATGTTCCTTTCTTTCATTGCTCCTTTTTCTCCATATCCCTTTTTCTTTGCCGTTCTTCACTTGATCATGAAACAAACAGGACTGCCCAGCAAAAATCATTAGCAAGCACAGTCTAACTGTGTTTGCTTGAGAATAAGAGCTACGCAGTGTCCTGAGAAGACAGGAAGAATACTTGTTTCAATTTTGTGCATTTGTCATGGCAGGAAAAGGCATGATTATTCACTATTCAGAATTTAGCAACAAAACATGTTCACTTTTTTCCCACAGGTTCTCCTTCCCCTCTACACTGCCCTAGTGAGGCCTCATCTGGAGTACTCTGTCCAGTTCTGGGCTCCCCACTTCAAGAAAGATGTAGGGCTACTGGAGAGAGTCCAGCGGAGGGCTACGAGGATGGTGAGGGGACTGGAGCATCTCTCCTTTGAGGAGAGGCTGAGGGAGCTGGGCTTGTTCAGCCTGAAGAAGAGAAGGCTGAGAGGCGACCCTATAAATGCTTATAAATATCTGAAGGGTGGGTGTCAGGAGGATGGGGCCAAACTCTTTAACATGGTGCCCAGTGACAGGAGAAGGGGCAATGGGCACAAACTGAAGCATAAGAAGTTCCGTCTGAACACAAGGAAGAACTTCTTCCCTCTGAGGGTGACGGAGCCCTGGAACAGTCTGCCCAGAGAGGCTGTGGAGTCTCCTTCTCTGGAGATATTCTGGAGACGAGATCCTGTACAGCCTGCTGTAGGTGACCCTGCTTTGGCAGTTGGGTTGGGCTAGATGACCCACAGAGGTCCATTTTTGTTCAGTTTCTTAAAACTGAAGTTGATGTTTCATTAAGTTTCAAAACTATCAGTGACTTTTCTATTCTTTGCTATGAATTTCAGAACCCTAAATGTCATCTAAGCCTAAGGCACTATGGTGCTATACATGGTGGATCTTTGTGTATATTCATTGCATTAAAATTGATAATGTGGTACCTTTAAAATTTATTTTTGAGATTTTTGTAGTATTTTGACTGTACTGACTAGTTTCCTCTGTTTATTCCAGATTTCTGATATTTTTCATTTATGAATAAAATATGTAGAAGGCTGTTAAGCCCCATAGACTTTTTAGCAGAATTAAAATTGGGTTTTTCAAAATCAAGTTCTCTATAGATTGATTCAGCTTCATTGATGTCCCAGGCATAGTGCCAATTTTTGCCAGCAGAGAATTTTCTCCTAATTTAAGGTTCTGTCACCTAGTTGTATTCTGCCTTTTTCTCTGTGCCTCTTCTAAATACTCTTTCATTATGTGATCATGGAACATTATGTTACCTAGCGTAGATTAAGGCATTACTATCAAGGAATCATCCTTTTCTTTGACTGCAAATGTCCACAGACACACTTTGTTTCTGTATGTTCATAGTCGTTTGAATGATAAAACAACCCTCGAGTGAACATATGTATTTCAGATAGCAATAAAGTCGCTGTTTTCTTATCTGAATCAGCTTCAATAATACATTACTATTGTATCACTTCCTGAATATGCCTGCCTTTATCTCTGTTTTTCATGTCTACTTTGCTTGACTTTTGATTTTGACTTGATGGGGTTTTGAAACTTATTATTAACCTTTTCCTGTTGGTTATTTATTCTGTTCCTTCCAGGTGATCTAGCATGTGAGGAACAGGGACTCAGAGGCTTGAATTATCGTAAAGGTTTATGTTCTTCACATTCGAGTTAGTATCAGGCTACTCCCTCTGTGACCTTTCTTCCTTTATTAAAGTCTGCCCTACTTCTTCGCATGGTAGAAAGATACCATTGCAGTGGGACATGCTTAAATTATCTTTGCTTTTGTAGCCTGTCATCCATTTATGCAAAGCTTCTGGAACTTCAATTTCCAAATTTTCTTGTCTCTAACAATCTGCTTTTCTACCTCTGTGCTTGCTCAATAGATATGAACTAAGGCATGCTGCCCTAAAGAGATTTGGTCAAAGCTCTGATGGTGTTTTAATATTCCCTCTACATACAATTCTTTCTCAGTCTCACCATAACTTTCATTGTTATACATCCCAAGGCCAATGTGGGTTGCTTTGGAAAGTCTTGAAAGCCAGCAGTTAAACATTAGCAATTCATGTGAACAAAACCTTCTAACAGCAATGTTGGAAATTTTGAAATATTTACTAGAAAACAAAGGAGACAAAACATGTCCTTAAAGATTCAATGCCAAAAGAAAAAACAGTAGGCTGGTACAGAGATCTTTTGTAAAAAGTCTGAAACACATTATTTTCTCTGCTGATGATACTGTAACAACAATTAGAGACCAATGAAAAGAGAGGAGAAAGCAAGCCTAAAATGAAATCTTTTAAACATTTTATTCCAAATGAGTGAAAACTAGGAAGCCTTCAGAATCATATAAACAAGAAGGCATAGAAGTGCAAAAAATACATTCATTTTAACCATCCTTATACAAACACTTCATAATCTAAAATAGAAGTGACTGGGAAAATATCAAGGCTCTGCTTTCTGTTTACATGAGTGTTCTTCATAATTGTAGATGACATTACTTGCAGTCAGATATTCTCCTTATATTTAAATAATTGCTGACTGTCTTGTACAAAGCTGTCTTGTATCTTTTCTCCCCCAGCTTCCCCACATCAGCAGAATATGGAAAGAGTTACTATGCCTTGGTAAGCTGCCTAATGTTTTCTGCAGCATGTACTTCGGGGAGCAAAAAGACACACAACCCCCCTGCCCCAAACCAGTCAGTGATCTTCAATAGGACTTGCAGAGTTCAAGCTTCGCTATCATGCTCTCAGTGAATAAGTAGTATATGATCATGAATAAATACCGTATCAAAGCTATTCAAAACCCTAGAATCAAATAGTATACACAGAGGGCAGAATATAAATCTGGTTACTTGATTTCCAACACACTGTTTTGTAGTGCATTCATTGCAATTGGAGATGCAAATATATTCTTATTGTGTCACAACAGAGGGCTTTTTAACAAGGGTGACTACCAAGCAAAATAGAGAACTATCAAGTTAAATGTTACATAAGTTAGGTTTTACATAGACAGGACCTGATTACATTCTTCCTATAGTACATAAATATTTAACTGAAATAATATCTGGGCTATTAGCAATTAGCAATGAAAGGTTTTATAGGACAAAAGGAGGGTCCCGGAAGAGTAAAGATGGGAAAAGATAAATGACTACCTTGGCAAGGAATAGAGGCCAAGAGGAACTATAGGCCTGTAAGCTTTCCTTTGCTAATAAGAAAGGTTCCAAAGCAAACTGAGCAACATTCAGTTTGTGAACATCTTGAGGGGAATAAGTTCAAGCTAACAAGAAACAGCCGTATCTGTTAGTCACAATAGAACTGGCTCAGTGTATGGCAAAAGAAGAAGATACAATACTTCTAATTTAACAAGTCCTGCTGAATTCTTCAAACATTCAGAAAGTTGTTATAAACTGACAGTAATCAATTCCTCCCAGAGGTAGGAAAGGAAGAATGATCAAGCTAATTTGACTGTGACATATCTGTATTCAGGTTGATAGTAGGATAATTATTTCCACTTACAAAGACAGACTTTTCACTTGTTTAACAAAGGCTGTAGAGATTTTCAAGAATTGATAGGCAGAGATCTTTCAGAAATAGTAGTAGTAGTCAGTTTGGCAATATAATCAGGAAGTAGATTAGATGGCTCATATGCTTTCACAGCACTATATCTCTGCCTGCAGAGGAAATTATTTTTGCATTGTTGGGACTCAATAACTTGCAATGAAATGAAGGAGATCTACTTCACATCTTCCATTTTTAAATTTGTGGATGAGAAGAAAAATTAAGTATTTCATTGCAAAGTGCATCTTATAGCAAATAATTGCTTGTGAGAAACATGAAACAATAAAACATTCTTATATGCTGTGTATATATTCTGCGGTAACATTTTTTAAGGGTAATCAATCATTTCCAGAATTCAAACAACAGTAAAGAGAATCCTGTTGTTTTGCTGAAAAAACTAGAAAGTTGAGAGAGACCAAGTGTTGAACATGAAGAGCTCATAGCTCTGTTTACCAGGGCTTCACTTTGGAGAACATTTGCAATGGTGATGTTATGTGTTATTTTGTTCCTGTTCCATTTCTGCCTCTTGTCCCCAAATATTTAATGCGTGGAATGACCTGTGTCCCAGAGAGTGGTAATGGGGCAACCTAGAATGGGAGGACAAGTTATGTGCAGAGCTTCCCGCCAATGAACAGAATAGCTGAAGTTAATTCATAATTTGACTGCTTTGCCTCAGCTGAAAGAAGAAAAACAAAATAAAAATGGTTGGACTCGATGATCTTAAAGGTCTTTTCCAACCTAAATAATTCTATGACTTTTACCCATCCTTAACTCAGATAAAGGAGGATAATGTTAGGGCACACAGAATGCAGAGTTATTCCAGACAGGAAAAAGAGACAGAAGGATATAAAAAGTTCCTAAAATAAAGGGGAATGCAACACAATAAATAATGGAGTTTCCATCATATAATAATCATTGTGGGTTTCAAGTAAGTAAGGGGCTGTAACATTTTGGGAATCTGCCTCTGCAGACTTTTTGTAGACATGTGCTGTTTGCAATTCCTCATCGTATTAGCAGCATTAGCATCATTGTGCCTTTGTGCAGCTTGGCCTAAAGCACTTTGTAGGACATTCTGGTTGCTAAATATATCCCTCAGAGTGACAGCACACCTTTCTTGAGCTTTCTCCCTCTACGTCAGGTAAGGCTTACAATGTTGCTGATCTCATCTGTCTGCAAAGTATCAAGTTTATAGTAAAACTGAAAGAAGTTTATACAGTAAGGTTTAAGGTCAACATTCAAGTTACAGAATTGAAAGCAAAATGTTGCAAGTAAATCTAACATCACTAGAATCATGCATGTTATTTTCACAGCTATACTCTAGTTGCTTAATCTGAATCCCCAGTAAAAAAAAAAAAAATCTATAATACTGAGGTATAATATTGGGGTATAATACTGGGATTAGCTCCATCAGAAATGCTGAAGAAACATGTATTCTTCAAGGCAACACTCAGAACCTAAAAAAAGCCTGTAAGACCTGTCTGCCTAGTTCTGCATGGTTTGTTATGGTCTAGGTTTACTGTAGCTCTGGAGAAACTACTTGAGTTCCTCATTTTCTTTTTTTTGTTCTTTGGTGCCATCACAAGCTTTCAGAATCTACAACTTCATTTTCATATATAGCCACCCTGCTACAGTATCTTCAGTTCAATATACCTTTTTTAGGCTCCTTTTTCCCTTTTGCAACATCTGATGTAGTTTTAATTACTAAGATTTCCATTATGCTTGGATTTGAAGGGTGGGATTTTAAAAATAACATCATTGTTCTCTAAGGGACTTAGCTGTTCAGCTGCTATTACACCTCTCTAGCCTATACTAGCATTCCTATGTGTAAGACACCTTTGTAAGTGCCCTGATGACTGCTGCTCTACTACTCTTTAGCTTGGAATATCCATTTCACACTCTACAGACTGAAGTGGCAGCTGCTATTTTACTCATTATGCATCAGGTGCTCTTATTCTATTACTACAAAAACTATGCTGTTACCAGCTGTCAATGGAGAATAGTAGTGATGTATCTATTAGCAAGTTGTCTTGCTTGGACCTAGCTGTAGGAGCAGCTCATCTCTTCCTCACGTCTTACAGAGGGTTCTTCACCATGTGCTCATCTCTAAGCTCTTGAATTGTGTTTGCTGTTATTGAATTTTATTAAATAGAAATCATTACAATTAAAATAGCTATCTAAGTCACTCTTCAACAAAATGTGTATTAGCAGAATCATAACTAATTGGCCACTGGAGAACATTCGTGTTGTAGCAAATTGTTGCTTGAAAAATCATGTTTTCTTTGCACATTGAAAAGCAGACACAGCAGTTCCAGGTATGTGCAAATTTTGCCTGGTCTATGACAAATTATTTTTAATATAATGGATAAACTAAAAGTTTTCAAATTATAATATATAACATTAAAAAAGCATAAAAAGGAAAATACTGAAGCATAAAAAGACAGATGCAGAAGGAGAAAATTAAAATTAAATTGAGTGGATTCCAGCTGGCTCTTATAACACCTGCTAATAGGTTTGGAACAGTTTCTTAAATTAAATTGGAATACATTTTTTTATAAAGAGAAGCATAAGAATATTATGTAACAGATCTGCTAAACGTATAGCTCCACTATGAATAAATACAGTTTTAATGTTTAGAAACCACTTTATAGTTCTTTTTTTTTACATTTTGATGCTCACAGTTCTGATTTTAACTTTCTGTGAACTTTTGTACTTGGTAATCTGTCATGCCACTATTACCTTCATTGGATTTTGTTTGCTTTATTAATAAAGGTCAAATTCTAAGGCAGTATTTCAATTAAAAAGTGTCCCAACAGTGGAAGCAGTATCACAATGATAGATTTGCCACAAATCATTGAAATTTCTGATTTCTTGGTATTACAGTTGACATTGCAGAATAGATTATTTTTGAGGGCATCAGCTAGTCGTGTGCCTTTTTACGCATGGCTTAACTCCTTTACTTAGTAAAAAGTAATGCCTCTAAATTAAAGATTGTATTGCATTTTATGATAGGAAAACTAATATCATTTAGTAATTACATAGCCTTTCATTTTAAAGAATGATTCAGAGAACCTCTCTAAACATTTCAGAATACCAACAGTCTTCTTAAGTTGTAGAAGATCATGAAATAGTGAAAATGAGAAACACACAAAATGGCCAGCATGCACGGTTGGTCCTCTGTATTTCAGAGCATCTTTTATTTTCTGACACTGCAGTAGCTGTGCTTGCAAAGTGATTGCACCATTACAGGAGCAAGTTATCTATTAATTTCTGATACTTGGTACCACATTAGCTAAGTCAAAATGCATAATGCAACTTCCCCTAAAATATTGTTGTGATATAGAGATAACTATATCCCTCTTAAGAAAAGAAAACGAAGAACAGATTTTGTGCCTGGAATACCCACTGGGATGCTCTGTGGTGAGTCTTTGGATCTAGATCTACCCATTCACACCATAAAGTACACCAGAACACCCAATTAACCCTCATTTGAAACTTGCTCATGTGAAAACCATGAGAGAAGGGAGATAATGTGCACATGAATTTGGGCCTACTAAGAATTTGAAAAATAGCTGCTATGCATCTCTTGGCTTGTTGCATCAAGGACTTAGCAGAGAAGAACTACACTGGTGATACGTGTGTAGAAAGCATATATATACCCTATGTGTCAAAGCTGAGGTCCTGGAAACCTCCACCTTCTTCAGTGCACCTTTCTCAGGCAACATATAGTTTAGTTGAAAATTCATTGCCTCAATTTTTTGGGTCCTAACCCCAGGAAAGAGGTTTCTTTTGCTGAAGCCCTCAAAAGCTATAGCTATGCTCAGATCACTGCAAATGTTAAGATGGGACTTCAGACTCTTTGTAGAAAGTGGAGTGTTCTGATGTTCCCTTTTATGCAGTAACGTGATTAAAGTACTGTAATTCAGTCAAGAGCATTTTCCTCATGAAGAAACTGCTATATCCTAGGAACCTGCATAACTTCTGTGAGTTTGTATCTTATTTAGCAGATATCTTCCAAACCACTGCATTCAACAGCTGGAATTTGTCCTCAGTTACAAAAGACTGTTCATAGGGCTCTTCTCTTTCACAGGCAGCTTAATTTTTCTTTTTCTCATTTACTTTTTAACATAATAAGACTTGTTCTGCTCTTGATAAATGATCAAGAAAACGTAGACGGATGTTTCTGCCTGAGTAAGGGGATATTTCTAAATGTCTGTTAGTAGTGTATAATGTTGAAAGGTACTTTGATCCTTTTGTCTTTCCTTTTTGTGAAAGAATAGCAGTTAAAATAGTTTTGTGCATCAGCATATTTTCTGTTCTAAGGGAACAGTCGTTCTCCAAGAGTAGCATCAAAAATTATATTACTGGCTCTTGCTTGACGTAGATTAATATAATGTGGCAACAGACTACGGTATTCTAAATTGTGGTATCTTGGTGAGACAGCAGAACTGTCAGTTCTTAAGTAGTAAGACTGTAGTGTTTTGTACATTCTTTTCAGCAGCATTTCACATATTTTGAGGAGCATGTTGTCATCATCACTAGCTGGCGATGGCTTGTGTCTTTGTCTATCTGATAGATACAGAAATAAAATAGAATATGACTGCAGCAAAGATAGGAGCAGAACTTCTTGGACTTCAAATTAAGTTTTGATTCCTGTCGGAACCAGTGAGTGACAAAAGAATATAGAAGTAAAATTATGCTTCCTCAATGTATCTTTAGGATCTTAAGTATCTTTATCACGTTTTCTGCAACAAATATTATTTCAGAAAGGTGTTGTTTTCCTTCCCTGTGGAGGAATACTTTTGAAGCCTGTTTTGGCTGTACTTTAAAGAAGATGGCAGCATTGCCTAGAAGAAAGTAAAGAAATCTGAGAATTCAGGACTTTTACATATAATCATGTCTCTACCACTGACTCATTGGGTACTCGAGTGAACAACTGACTTCTTTATGTGCCCAGTCAAGTAGTCAGGTAGTTTATAGGATTAGATTAAACTCTTAGCCTCAATTCATCTTTTTTTTTTTTTTAACTTTTGAAGGAAAAATTGCTTCACTGCAATGCTGATGGAATTAATTAATAGTCTATAATTTGTCAAGGACAATAGGCTTATGGCTGCAAGAAAAGCATTTTTCAAAACTTCTACCTTCACCTAAAGGTAAAACTTCGATGAGAAATGCAGTCTTCCACTGCTTTTTAATCTCAATATAGAAAGAGGCTTGTCATTACTTCTGAGATACCACCTGTTTCTACTTTGGAATAGTGTCACTGAACTGGTAAAACGTCTTTAGAAACAACTGTAAGATTAAGAAAGACTCACAGAAAAAACACTTTCTATTAAGTGTTGCAAAAGTCAATACATTCAGTATTAGATTGAAAAGATGGAAAACCACACTCAACATAAAAGCTAAAATGCAGTGATGAAAGACACTAAGATTGTAGATCTCATGCAGCAATGTATGAAATTTTTTCAACATATGTAGACAATGTGATCTATCATGTAAGAAATATCACCAGTGAAATAACATTATTTCATCTTCTCTTCTGAATTTTTGAATGTGATATTGAAAAAACACAATGAAAGTATGTAAAATTTAAAAAGGATATAACTGTTAGTCAAAGGCTAACATTTAAAAGAACAATAACTAGACTTTGTCTTTTAAGTATCCAGTACAAGACAATTTAAAATGGTCTGTTTTCTTTGTTTTGCAATGGTTTATGATGACACTTTTAAGAAATCTCTGTTTGAGAAATTGAAATAGTCAGGTGTGGAAAAGCTAGTCAGAACCTGGTAATTGTAACTTAGTATTCCCAGGAAGTTAACAATTAGCAGAAAAAAGTTCATTAATGACTCATTCAAGATTGACAAGACTAACATAGAGAGATTATATTGCATCTTTCATCATTTATCAACAATTTACGTCAAATTTTCTTCCTTTTTAATGTTACAAAATATGTTGGATCAGTTCATGTGTTTACATCTAATTTAATTGCATGCTATAAATGCCTATCACTTTTGTAGGCTTTCCAACAGAAAAAAATTGACATATCTAGTGTGTCCACAAAGGTTTTCCAGTGAAAATTTTGTTGCACTTGGTTGCATCTCATGGTTATTTTTTTTCTGAACTACCTCAATAAGTGAGAGTTTTAAAGTTTCGGAACCCTTCAGGTGAAATTCAGATGGCCAAACTACAAGCAGCTATAGGCTGCTAGGAATTGATCTTCATTGCACTATGGTGACATCACAAAAAAACTCCATGAAGTCAGAAACTTTCATTTGCTTGGAGGGGTGCCAGTGTGGCTGGCAAATCACAGATGAAGGTGCCCTTTGAGCTTTGTTCTCTAATCATTATCATCTACGTGTGAATTCCTTGTCCTCTTCTTGCTAGTAACAGTACAAAGCTACACTGAAGGTCAACAGACAGTGCCAGGAAAACTTTGAAATTGATTTTGATAAATGCTACTGTTGCAATATATCCCTCATGCTTATATTCCTCTCTAAAACTCTACTGTGGGACCAGTTACAGTGATAAAAATCTATAATCTCAAGTGTATTGTATGATTATCTTGCATTTTCTATAGACTTTGCTGAGGAGAGCTTACTCTTTGCCCTTGCTTAAAATTGCAGTTCTCAGTTGGGCAGAGTTTTCCTTGTTGAATTTTCTTCACGTGATGCTTCTCATAGTGTGTTTACTTTATTTTTATTTAACGTAAGAATTCTGATTTTCTTTCAGCGTCTTCTTTGTAATTTTGATATGACCTTCACAGAGGACATACATGGATGAGGCAGCATCTATAACAATGGCTGTTGTTGAAAGCTTGCTAAATACAGATGGCTGTCAATTTTCCTTTGTAAAATTTAATGACAATATAAGTCCAGAATTACAGTATATTAATCACCAGAAACATTAATATTCCATATGTCTTCTGTGTTTATTGTTATATATATGTTAGGGTTGTTAAAATATAATGCCTGATGGCTACAAATGCTGAAAATACTCCTTTTATTTCTCCCCCCTAATAGACTAAATTCCTAGTATGTATAGTTTAAAGTCTTGTGAAAAGTAAAGGGGTTCTGGGATATTTTAGAAAGAAGACTTATCTTGTATAGTGTATTTTATCTTATCACAGAATGTAAAAAACACCTATAATTCCCAATTCCATATAACTTGAGACCCATATATATTACTGGAATTTTTGAAAGGTTATGTATGATATGGCATAGGATTCTTAACCTTAAAGAAGTAGAGCTTTGTTGTGAGATAGTGAATGTGATATACATTCCATTTTTTTGTTATTCCTTTTATCGTTAAACTAGAAATACTTAGAGCTAATGTCTGTTGTGTTCTTTATAAATTTCAGACACAGAATATTTGGATACGTAAGTATTTAAGGAAAAACTGGCATAATGGTTGCATGTCAGTCATAACAAGCTCTTTTATTCTGTTGCATGAATGTATAAAAATCAGTTCTTAAAAATGAAAAGCACATTTTATTATCCATGTATTCTGTTTTTATCCACTAGCTGCTGTTGGAAAAAAAGTTTGCAGTTGAACTATTTCCTTTCTGCTAATAATGCAAGCATTTCAATAGTGGACAATTGAAATAGCAAGAAAGAAAAAAGTTTATTCAATTGTAATATCCTAGCAACTGAGAAATATCAGGATTTTAGGCTGACAGGAGAAAAAGTGGTACTGGTTGAGACACCCATTATAGATTTTGAATGTATTATAAATATATTCTCCATCTGTTTGCTTTTTTATTGGTTAACTTGTGAAGGAATATGTATTTTCTTTTAATTATGTGTTAAGAGACACTGTTACTGGCATGGAAAAATGTTTTTTAGCTTATAAGTGGATATCTTTCTTCACTGTAAATTATACTTTCTTCTAAATTATCCCCTCTTAAGCAAATGGAGTTGCTGAGAACATAAGCATCGGGTCGTGACAACAGATATTTGTGTGTATCCTGAACTTTTCTTCATGACCAGACAACTGGTCATAAAGACTTTGAAAGGGAAGAAGAATTAATCACAATTTTAGAATTACTTGAAATGGATTGAAATAGCCATGAGTATGAAAAGTAAACTCATTTAAAATTCAGAAATGTTGAATGACTACATTTGGTTGTACATTTTCCACATCACTTTTCTCCATTTTGGTCTTCCTTGAATATTATTGAAGAAATTATTGGTTTCCCTATAAAATGAACGGAAAGCTTCTTATTGATTTAGATAGGTGTTGAATTGTGTTGGAGCTTATTCTTGTATTTCCACGTCTTTGTGAAGGCAGATCCAAAAAAACCAGACTGTTCTTAGCCATTCCAGTTCACAGGTATGGTCTGGATTTTAGGGTGTGGTTCAACAGAAATATTTCTATTTGACTCAATTGTCACTGGGTCTTGGAGTTTGTTGTTCATGAGCTATTTGACTTTTTTTCTCCAGCTGAGACAAAATGAAGTTTTAAAATAAAAAGACAGTTTGAATGACTTGTTTTTTTCAGTCAGCTTCAACAAGTAATGTTTTCTTCTACTCTTTGTTTGATTATATTTAATACTAGAATGTTTAAAATTCCTTCACCAAGTTATATCAATCTGAGAAAGGTCCATTGAAGCATACAAACCATAAAAGTAATCAACAGTCCAAATATTTTCAGTGCTTATTGGCAATTATGATAAATATTTGGATGTAAGGGAAAAATAGTTATTACAATCTTTTCTTTCTTTACAACAAACACCTTAACTTCCAGTTTGTGAAAAAAAATATGTTATCTCACTGTTTTTAAAATTATTCTACGGATAATCCACATAGCATTAAACACAACTTTTCTATGGTCCAAACTCATATAAAGATACCTTGAAGAAAAGAATATTTTCATAGCACATTACATAGTAGACTAGGTGTGAAATTAGCTTTATGGTGAATGGACACCCTGAAGGTTGTTAGCATTTTATTGTGTACAGCTTCTCTTGTATAGTTATATTAGTGTTTTTTCATAGATAATAAAGTACACTTCAATGAACGAATTATTCTTAAAGTATATAGAGAAGTTCCTAAATATCTCCTCAGCTACTTTCACACTGTTATATTCATAATATTTCAGAAATTTGCATAATTTGCTTTGTTTACAAATATTAAGATATCAAGAAAAAGATGCAAATTTGGTTTTGTTAAAGTTTTACATTTCTGTCAGCTTTATGGTTAGAGTTTCTCAATATTTCTCTGGTATATCATTTTGGTTATACTGAAAAGGGATTAGAAGAGTTTTCTAATGTTTTTCTAATGTTGTTATGGGACCTCATCAGTGCTGCTGCAAAGCTTTCGAATATAACTTCTGAAGATTCTCAGTCCCAAGAGAAATGCTTTTGCTATCTACATTGTCCTGCAAATCTGAATTTGAGTTGTAGGCACACATAAGAAGCCACTTACGTACTGTTTTAGGTTGTTGAAATGGCATTTGTGTATAAGGTAGTGTCAGATTGATTTCATCTGAATTTTCTGATTATATAGCATGAAAAACTGGATAAGTTCAAAATAAGCAGAACATTCCTCTCCAGACAAAGATCACATTTTCTAATTTATGAGATTGCTTTTTGTTGGAAAATGTGTTTGCTAGGACAGAATAATTTGCTGTAAATATACTAATTTCGGTCTAAGATTCTTAGCTCTAGCAGTATAAGCCTGTAACAAATTCAGTAGTTCAGTAACTGGAAATTAATCAGTTAGGTAGGTTTTCTGTCTAGAAAAAAAAAAAGCAAGTTTTTTTTCTTCTTCACCTGATTTACATCTCGGTTTTAAACCATAGCTCATCCTGGCATCTTCTGCCACTTTTTTATGCACCTCTCCCACTTCTGATGTTAAACCAGCAGAATTGCTATCTGGTTACAGGTTAAACCCTGTAATAGAATGGATTCAGTTTGCTTATGTATATAAGCAATATATATGTGTCCGTGAATATATGTATTTTCCTAATGTAGATGTCTGTGTGAGTACAGCATCAGTTGTGCTGTGAGGACACCCCAGAGAGTGAGGTGAGTTGGCAAGGTGGGTGATGCTGCAGCTGGCACAGGAGCTGAAAGCAAGGCTTGTGAAGCTAGTCCTTCCAGTCTCAGTATTTTTAAGCATTGGACCATTCTATGATGGCACTGGAAATGGTTAGATACTGCTGTAACAGGAACACTTAAAATCTCAAATGCAGCAGCTAGACAATCATTTCTCACTGACTTCTGTTACGCATTTTAGCTCCTTGACCTAGACTTATACCCCATTTCCAAGTGATGTCAATGCAAACTCTGCCTGAAGAGTGCGCAGAGTGTGCCCTCAGCATTTTAGAATTTTTCGGTACGGATTGGTAGCTAGGCGTTAAGTTTGCCTTAGCAGTTGCAAAATAAGTCATAGATAATAACTATAAACTGTAGCCATTTCTATTTAGGCCATGTAATATCCTATTAAGGTGCTGGTTGAGCGGTTTCATGACATGTCTAATCTTTAATTGAAATATTTATTGTTAATTTGGGAGCTTCTCTTGCTCTAAGATGTTTCATATTCTTTCTGTAATTTCCCTATACTGACATAAATCTAATTATAGGAAAGTCCTGCAGAAAGTCCTCTGGGGAAGACTGAAAGAGTCAAAAGCAGCACACTTCCCTACCTTGAGAAAAATTGCAAAAAGCAGTGCTGTCCAGAAAGCAGCCATAGTTTGTGCTTGTACTCAGTGCATACCTTTCAACAGCCTTTGCCTCAAGGGCTACTGCCGAGGCTCCAGTGGAAATTAAAACTTACCCTGACCAGTGGAACTCCTAAGAAAAGAAAGACAGATTTGTCTTTTCTGTCTTGAGAGTGATTAGGAGTTAAGTTGCATTTGCACTTCTGTACAAACTGCACGAAAATTCACCCTACTGTTGTAAATTTATCAATTCAAATACCTAAAAATTATCTGTATTGAATTTCTCTTTTACAAAGAGACTTTCATGGTGTCCAGGGAACCCCAGTAATCTGGATGCATGTAAAAATGAATTCCGTATTAGCCTTTCACATGCTTTTTCACAAGAGCTGTTTCACTGCTGTACATGGGGAAAAAACCCAAACCAAACCAAAAATCCCTAGCTTTTCTAGGGATTTGGACTTTCGTCTCTGTAGGCGTGTTTGTCTGTTACAGAGGATAATAAAAAAAAATCACAGGCATAGATACCTAGTTCTAAAATAAGTGAATATATGCTATCTTCGTAGAAGAAAAGTAAAAGAAAAAACCTCTTTTGGCTAGAGCATTTGGAGGGATCATAGAATACACTTTGTAAAGAGATGTGTTCATACAATTTAAAAGGTCTGATGACATGGGGAGAGGAGATAGGGGAGATTATTTTCATCAGCAGTGTACCTGCAGGACCTGAAGTTGCCCACTGAAGGCTTAAAATGTCTACTCAGAAACTTAAAAGGAAAAAAAGAGAAAAGAAATGTCTAATTTCAAGTTTTATTCAGAGAATAAATAAAACAAAATATCTGCAGAGACATGAAAGTTATTTATGAAATATCTTTCAGAAAAAAAGTGGTTGTACAGATATGAGTAATTAATTTAGTAAGTAGCCTAGGAGACTTGGTAAGCGTACAATAAAAAGTCATGTTACATTGATCCCTCTGAGCAGTTGCAAAACTGCAGTGGAATTCACAGGTTGTATTCCAAAGATGGTGCAAGCTGGGGAGAGAAATTAATACGGTCACTTTAAAGGGACTGGATAACTATTCTGCATTTTTTCTGATGGTTCAGAATGGAGATGCTAGTGATCCAGCTGCAGCCTAAGTGTAAATCAGCATTGCTTACACATAAGAGAGCAACTTTCCAGAGTGTGTGCAAGATTTTCTAAGTATAAATCTGGAGACAAGACGTCATGATTTCTATAGCATAGGCTTCTATTGACCTGTATTTCCTGCAGTCTCATTAATTCAGGTCATATCATTGTTCTTCCTGTTTCCATCTCCACAGCAGGTAAGATTATCTGGAGACTCATGCAGTCTAGTCTTTTTCTAGCAGTTTAAGAACCTAATTCCTAATAAGGAAACCTTACTAAGAACCTGGGTCTAATAAGGAAATGTGATTCTCTTGTTGTATATTGTAATGTTGCTGCATAAATATTTTAAGGGCAAGACTGATGTCTTAGCTGTTTAAAAAGAATAGTGATTGAAAAAACCCATAAAGAATGAAAACTTAATGAGTTCATTTAAGGAAGAGATAGTAAATTTTGTTTTAAATAACAGGAAGGTAACTAAATCAAACAAGTGATTACAAAATCTAAAGTGTCATAGCACAAAACCAAAGAAATAACAATCAGGGAAAGGAGCATTAATAACAATCAGGGGCAAAATTAAACTAGAGAGATTTATACATAATTCAGTTCTCTAAAAAATGTTTCAGTAGAGGTGAAGGTTCATAAATTTTCTTAGATAATTTATGGTATCTCATTCTGAACTTCTGATATGCTGACAAAAAATAGACCAAAGAATTCTTTCCTTTCTTTGGCAGTGTCTGATTTTGGTATTTCCTCTGCATAGATGTCCTTATTCCATGTAGATACAATCTTCCTATGCAACTGTTTCTGCATACATACAATTGCATGCTGAGAACTGAAATCCTGTATTTCATTACTGCGGCAGGAATTTTGCAAATAGCATCTTTTTGTACACACAAACATGTAACTTCTACTGCCAAATCCATCACAAGTAAGTCTCCTCGAAGCTCTTTTACTGTCAGTGTATTGCTTAAGCAATATTCCAGTCCCAGCTAGAGTTTCTAACTGCATATGTAGTATAAATTGTTTATGTCTCAATATAAAATAAATAATGGCTCTTATGGGTTGGGCATTCTGTTAACTACGACAGAACTGAAGGAAATTATATTTCTACCATTACTGCAAAGTTCTTCACCCTCTACTTATTTCTAAACCAATTTATCCTCAAACTAAACTCGAATTACAGAGCTCAAAGGATTCATGTGTGTCATGAGACTATTGACCATATATTTGCGATCAGTGGCACTTTTTTCCACTTCACTGTAAGCTGTATCAGCCCATTATTCTCTCCACACAAAGATAAAGTAAGTATGCACCATTGTGTGCAGTGAACACCTTACTTCTGAAAGACTGGAATTATGAAATATAGTAATAGTCCATGCATAGAGTGACAATATTAAGAAGGGAAACTAGTATGTTCATAAGCAGTTTTATTTAGTAATTTTTAGTATGCCTATTATGTATTTTTGACTTCAATAAAAAAGGGTTGTTTTTTTGTTTTTTTTTTTTAAGGGAAAGTTCATAAAATAGTGACAGGAGGCTGAATTGTTTGATTTTTCATTTCTGTTCCTGAATTTTCCACTGGTTACTGATAATTTTTAAATTACTCTAAGTTTTAGAAAGAGAAAGTTTAATAATTACAAAATCTAATAATATTTGTATTTCTGTGTATTACAACTCAAAAAGTCCTCGGAGAGAAAGCTATCTCTAACAGAACTCTTAATAAAATAGATGAAAATAAAATAGCTTAAATTACAACTCTGTAATTAATTCTATCCAACTCCTTTTCATACTGAGATTGCAAATTTTCATTCACAATTTGGATATGAATTTTTGTTACATAGTAAACTGAAAAACATTATTTATTTAGAACCTTGTAGGACTCCCTGGAAGCCAGTCCAAAAGAGCATGAGGCTGACAGAAAACTCTGTCAGTTTAATGTGAACTGTAGGCACTATGTACTTATCTGTGGAGGTCTACAGCTCAGTTGTTTCGAACGCTCACTATGATCATCCCATAACTGGAGGTTTGATCGACCTGAACTACTGTGAGGCAACATAACCTACTAGTAACTGAATGTTGTGCTTGTGCCCACTCTACTCAATAAACAGAGGGGCAACTAGAAAGCCTCGTTCATTAATTTAAGCAAAGTATCACTCTCAGCATTGTTGTTCCTGGTTTAACCAAGCAGTTAGCTTTTGCACACTCTTTGTTAGACTCTAGACAGACTACTATTGTGAAGAAACGCAGGGTGCCTTCTGGGCTACTCTTGTTCTTTCTTTGGTGTCATTTGGGTGCAAAAGAGTTATTCAGACTGAAACTATGTTTGTTCTTTTTGTGTGAAGAAGCCGTAACTAGTCGAACTAGTAACTTCTAATAATGTCTAAGAACACGTACTGTGAGACAGCGAAGCCAGTCACAGGAGACTAAAGATTTCAATAAAAATGCAGCGTAGAATTCTCAATAGAGCATCAAGAATAAGGCAGAGCAGAGAGAACTGCGTTCTGTAGTAAAGGAAATAATAATTAAGGTGACTGTTCTGCTAATAAATAATAAATCAACAAGAGAGTTCACTGGTAATAATACTATTAAAGAGCAGAAAAGAGACACTAACTCTCTGTAAAGTAAGGTTTTTACACAATGTGAGCAATTTAACACACCTCTGAAGACTTTGCTCTAGTTGATCAAAGAGAATTTTATGATCAAAGGTGCTTTTTAGAGATGTAAAGGAGCAGTGAGAAAATAACCTTTATTGAGTGAGCATAAACTCAACATGTAATTCATGACCTCTAACAGCATAAAATCCTATACTGTGGACAAAAAAAAAAAATCAGTCAGTAGAACATGCTAGGGGAAAAATAGCCTTTATTTTACAGGCAGAAAAGGAATGGGACAGTCTTGGGAGGGATGCGCAAGAAAATGTATTTGAAGTGAATGACAGAAGCTAGAGGAAAAAAGAAAAGAGAGGGTTTTGGTTTTGGTTTGTTTCTTTTTTTCCACAGTTGATGACCCTTCACAACTGGAAGGGAGGAAGAGGCTATATAAGGTGATCTGGTAAAAGCTCAGCTTCCCATTAACATGGGTTCTCAGAAACATACAAGAGAAAATAATGCTCCTGGAATTTTAGAGAAATCTTCAAATAAAAGAGAATTAACTGGCTTCTTGCTTATGAAGTTTTAAAATTTGGCTGAGAATTCTTGGTGTAGCACTCTGTAAGGACATCCAGTCTTCAGGCTCTGTGATACAAAAAGGTCAAAATGACTGAAATAATAACTTCAAACAATATGTTTTAGTATTTCATTTTCACTTACTCTAAAACTAACCACTGCTGCACAAGTGAAATAAATCTCAGATAATGTCCTGGTAAAATGCACCTACAAACAAAGATGTCATGGACTAGCTAGGATTTCTTTGAAATAAATGAGCATATGTCCATCTCCTTTATATAAGCTAGTACTGATAACCAGGTACAGATTACATTTATCTGTGTGATGCAGATCTAATTCTGAACATAGCAGACTAGATTTAAATCTGCTGTACATGTTTAAAAGAAGCTGTGTTATCCCACAAGTTGATGCCCTTAATAATGCACTGCTAAATTCCCCAATACCATTCTGGCATTTGTTACTTGTGCCATAGGCTTATTTACACACAGACACAGACCATGTTATTGTCAGAGGGGTCTGACCCTGCTGTTTTCTGTTCCTACACACACACTGCTTCTGAAGATACCTCCTCACACCCAGACTCTCAGAAGGTGGTTGTCTGAAGATACAAAGAGGGACACACTCGCTTCTCCTGCAGCCCTTCCTCTGCTCCAGTAATAGAACTGAATAACCAAAGAAACAAACAAAAAATATTGCCCTCCTTCCTGTTGAAGCCACTTATTTAATATTCATTGCATGGCCAATAATATTCCATTGTAGTTTATCAAGCCTATTCACATAATTTAGTTTTATTAACAAGGTATTAATGACATAACTCCAAGTCAGAACCAATATGAATCAAGAAAGCTATTTTCCTGGTTTACATACTGGCAGAACCTTTAGATATTCACATCCTTGTGTAGATTTAACGAACTTACACTCACAAATCCACTCTGTGGAACATCATCTTATTTTGAGAAATGTTTCTTCATTAATTATCCCTGGGTAAATTTCAAAGATAATTGATAGTGTTAAAAAAATTCAAAATAAGAACTCATGAATTTAGGGTGACTGCTGTTTGTAGACAAAATTTATATAAAATTTAATATTTTATTTTCAATGCTATTGTAATGATTAGTACAAAAATAACTTTTAAGAAAATGTGCTGGCTATCTCAACAAAAGGATTTTAGGGATTTCAGTCTTTTAATAATTTAGTATCTTACCAGCTAAAAGGTCAACATCAGAAATTATGAGGCAAACAAACAATGTATATTCTGATTGTGGAAGATCATTTAGTGTCAAAACTTCCATTGCAACTTCATTATTAATTAAATTACAGGGAGAGGTTTGGATCATGAAAAGTAAAGTAGTCTTGCACAACTAGCATTGTGTGGAAACACAGGCCACCCATGTCCTGGAGAGGTAATCCAAGGAAAGAGAAGAGGAGAAAGACTCCAGTCATTAGCAATGCCTGGCTGACAAGCCTAACACCTGTGGCGTATTATGAACTCAGATCTCACCTGTTTTCATATAGATAAAAAGTGTTTATATTCAAAACCTGAACTTAGAAGTCAGTATTTTTACATTTGTTTACGAAAAGGTGTGTTCATTTCTCTTCTCTTTTTCTTTTGGTGTTTTTTATCTATGGGTACATAAGTCTTTAGTAGTTTATAGAAAAAAAAAGTAACAAATTTCTAATGAAATAGACAGTAGTTACTCTATGTTAAAAAATAATGTTATTCCAAAGCAGTTATTCTGAAATGTCTTAAAATCATCTCTATATCATAAAGGAACGGGGTAATAAGAATGAGGTACAATAACTTGCAGTTAAATTACCTGAGGATATAAACAGAGTCAATTTCCATGTTTGCTCCTCAATTTATTTAATTTTTTCTCATTACATGTGCTGGGTAAAAATACTTAAATAAAGAATCCTGGAAGAAGGAACGGTAACTCAGAACTCTTCAGCTCTAGGTGAGTGCTCTAATCACCCTACTACAGAGACATACCCATCATTGTAACCCCCCCCCTCTTTCCAGCCCAATAATTTTTTCATTCTTTGTTCCATTTTGGCACAGCTTCAGTAAGAGGGTGAAGAATGTCTCTCTACTTCTGTGGAGACCTAGGGTGGAAAATGTCTATAAGCTTTTTAAGTAACGCTCACAGCTCAAAAGTGAGAGGAAAGAGTGAGAGAGGCATTAGATCTGCTTGGACTTTTAACCACTGGAATATCTTGTTGCCTAACTATTAAGATACCGTACAAAAAATGGCCAGTGGCAGGTAGCACTGCAGGCTTCATTGCAAAACAAAGCAGTTGCACTTCCATTTTGTGAGGAACCTTGTCCAGTTTGTGTGTCGAGTGTGCTCTGGAGATAGTCTACCGTACTGGTCAGAAGAATCTGTTTTCCAGATCTTAGTTGCCCCTAGGCCTTTTATGTGTTCTTCAGGCCATTTTAGTTCAGGCTGGGCAACAGTGAGTTTTTGTAAAACAGAAGAGCTACTGTCACCAAAAATCTGGGAATAAAACCTCGTAACACCACTGTAGTGTTAAAAGGCAGGCATTCTTTATTGCAACGCTGGATGCACGGGGGTAATTCCACCAAACGTGCATACCTCGTACCTTTTTCATGCAGTTTATATGAATCAAAAATATATATATTTATTTTATTCTTGCATATTCAGTATTATTCTCTTTGGCGATTGGTGTAAACTTTTCTCACTTCTTACGTAGATTGTTGTGCAGACTCAGTTACCCTCTTCTATTGTTCCTTTTTGGGTAGGTGGTATTACTTGAGTAGGGGGTCTGTGAGTCGGTGCCGGAATTACCTTGTACCTACTAGGCTCGCAATCTTGGCAATACTGGTCAGTTTCTTCAGTCCGTTTCACAGAACCACACTCCATCATTTCTCTTGACAAAAACACAATTGCCTACTATGGTTAGCGTTAATGGTTACCTAGAAAATAGACCCTCTGTTCCCAGACCTAATGTCCAGGTGGGTCCAGCTGTACAAGGGACATAGCAACATTGTTCATGTTTATGGTTAACTGATTCTATCACCCTGGTTACACTACTAACCAAGGTTGTTCACTTTCCAGGACTAGCTTCTTAAGCTTTGAGTCCTTCTATTTGCATCTGGACCAGGGTTATCCTTTCCAGAAACAGTCTATAACTTCTGTGTGACGCTGAATACAAGTCCTGCTTTGGATTCTAGTTGTATTATTTTCACTTTAAGTACTGGCAAGCAACAGCATCAGTAGCAAGTCATTGACTCACTTTCTACACAGGCTGTTATATTCTAATGCAGAGAGTAACATCTTCGAGCAAGGAGAAATTCTTTACACTGCCAGTCACGAGTCTCAGCTGAGAGCACCAGGTCCCAAATGAATCTGGCACCTGCCTGTGTGAAAGTTTTTTTCCCAGTTTCCCTGTCAATCTCTGACTCTCAGTGGAGTAGTACTGAAAAGTGCTTGAATAGCATATACTGGTCTCAGGTGAGAGGTGGCCAATGTCAGATTCTGCTTGAAGGCATTGCTCTTAATTGTCACTTCTAAGCCCGGACCAGTACTTTGCTATGTAAGTACCTCCAATTTGTTCAAAATTCCAAGTGAAACATGTTAGCTTAAGCTAGAGCTCCAAAACAAGTAGAAAAGATACTTGACAACTGGCATGAGTGATGATGTGGCAACTTAGTGCTTTGCTTCTTGCAGGCTTGTTCACAGACCATAAAGACCTGAGCTATAGGCTGCTTGGCTCCACTTCTAAGTGAATGCCTTAATCTCTGGCAGCATTACTGAGAAGCAAAAATGTGAACAGTTGGAAGATTGACATGGAAGAACCACACACATCAGCAGTGTGACTAAGGACCTTCCTTGCAAAATGCATTTGCTGAATGCCTTTCTGTCATATACATGTTAACAGTATATTGGTCTAAGAGCTCTGTTGATTGTCAATTTTTCTTTTATATTTTGATTCTGTAAGCTCCAGATCTCTGTGTGTATATGCCTGTTTTTTTTATCCTGTGCTAGCATATTTGAGTTATCTTGCAGGATTTGCTTCACGGAACCCTATGGAGCAAGTTTTTTGTTTCACTTTTGCCATTTACATCTTAGTTTTTAGGGTAATACATAAAAAATCTAATTTCGCTACTGAATTTGACTCTGAATCTACTGAAAAAAATGGAACTGGAACTGTAGCAGATTCTTGAGAGACCCTGGTAAGTACACATGAAAATGGATTAGTCTAAGGGGGAAAAAAAAAATAGACTACAAATTGATCAGTGATAAGTATCTTTAATGGAAGCTGAGACAGAAAGGGTCAGCTGAGAAATCTAATTAAAAAGAAATCTGTGATTTGGTTCTCTCTCCTACTTCAGGAGTTTTTGCCCTCTCCCCCCACTACTAAATTTCTTCTTAAAGGTGTAAATGATGCAAGTTTGTAGTAGGTCTGGTTTTGCTTATATTTATACTGAAATAGATCTCATTGTACCAACTCCTTGCATTCTAAATGTAGATGTGTTTATAAAACCACCAATCAAGCTGAATATCTGTACATATCCAAATCCTCTCAAGACTTACAGACTGGGATTCAGACTAATTTTTTTTCCAGAAGAAAAAAATTTTAAGTATATGGTTGTAAATGGAAAGCAATGACTTTAATTAAGCTTAAGGATTAGAAAGAGGGCTGAAGGCATTAAACAAATTTGAATGTATTACTGAAATGCCTGCTTGAATTTGACTCAGTCCCTGAGTTTGTTCTCAGAGATATTTTCATACTGTAACTGGCAATAGAAGATTTGGAATAGCAACAGTAATAGAGAAGCTGTATGTGAAAAAACAACATGAAAAGACCCAGCAGCCATTAGCCAATATGATAGTTCAGAAGAGACAGTCTACCTGCTTAAAACTAAAGATATGCAACTGTGACAGTGCTGGGAAGAACACATTTCCATTCAGCTCAAGGCTTAATATTAACATGCAAAGAAGCTGAGGGATGTCTTCAATGCATAAGGATTTATGAAGTAGATGAAAATGATGCACAAAGGGTCAAATCTTGCAAATGCTTCAGCTCAGTAAAATTACAGGGAGAGTGAAACTACTCAAGGGTGTATTAGAGGCCTGAGCGTACTGAGTGTGTAGGCAAAGAACAGACAGGATTACAGTGGTTGTGGAACTTTACCTCACCACTGCCCCCAAAATGACTGTAATTTTATTTTGATTCTGAGAAAGCAAGACAGAAATCTAGCATTGTGTTAAGCATCAGCAGAAGAGAGATAAGGCTGGCTATTGACTGGTTAATTAGTCAACAGCTTTGAGTGCAGCACCCCTTCTGTGTTGATAATACTGATTTCAATTGTATGGTTGATGTTTTATTTGTAACTTTTCTTTTATAAAACTGTGATTTTTCATTTCATTCCTAGGTGACTAATTTCAAATGAGATAATAATTGGATTATTGTGATCAGACACTGACCAAACCACCACTTACTGATGGGTTTTTTTCCCTTTCTTCTTTTCCTCCCGTAAGCTGGGATAGCTAAAAATGTTTTGCCCATTAAAAAAGAAAAAAAGAAAAAAGAAAAAAAGAAGGAATTTCTAAAAAGAAATATGAATGTCATACAGAATGATCGTATTACTAATGACTTGGGCCTGATGACCCTGATTCGGTTGTGATTAGATACTACCATTATATTCATTGTTACTACATGTTGTTTTGTTTACAGGTACTTGTATAATAAACACTACCAGATTATTCCTCCATTTTTGTTGAGATGATTGTGGATGTTATTGAACACTCTTTTAAGAGTTGCTCAGTTATCTATTTTACAACAGTTTAAAACCTAGAATTTAGTATGTATCTGTTCTTTTCTGTTTGATTCATCAGGGTGTTAAACATGAAATTAACATGGAAATATCATACCCATGAAATTTCAAGTGAATAAATAGCAAGATGCTTTTTCACTTTGCTGAGGAGGAACTAGTGTTTAGAGGTTGAGTTTCTATACAGAAAAATCTTCCAATGTTCCTAAGATATTCTGATGATCTTGTATTTCTTCCTTTAGTCAATCTTCATTGTTTTGAGGGAGAGAAAGGGATGTAAAATCAAGTGCATCACTTGTTGTGGCATCAGAGCTAAGTAATTTAATCTTCTAGCGACCAGCATTTGATCAAAACTCTCTCTCTGTGAAAACTTTATTTTAGCTTGTTTATGTATATTTGCATTTTATCATCAAGACAATATTTATAGTCATGTGTTCAAGATTTTTATTGTAGTTATATTATTTGTGCAAAATCATAGAAGTATTCACTTATATTTCCAGTAGGATGTTATTGTAAAAAATATGTATACTTTTATGTGTATGTCATAAGACACACCAATGCACTGTATATTTGCTACCATATTTCCCTTCTGCTATTACAATGATTGGGTCATAAAATAGCAACATAAAACCATTAGACTCCCCCTGTTATCAAGGAAGTTCCAAATTCAGTAATTTCAAACACTTAATTACCTGTTAATATCATAATGGTTGAAACACTGAGCAGATACTTTGTTCTTAATTTGGTTTCTTAAGAGAAGTTTTAAGCTGTACATATCCCAGTAGCCAGCATAAAACAACTCTAAGCCATATCTCTACCAAAGAGTTTACTACAAGGGAGGTAAAAACAAGAAGAAAAAAGGATTATAAACTGTACAAAATGTAACTACTGTACTTAGATACAAATTACTGCAGTGGCATTCAAATTGACTACTCAGTGTGTTGGTCACCTGAAAATATTTTAGATTTACAAAAAAAAATTTCAATTTTCTTCACAAAACAGAATACTAAATTGTGAAGTTAATTTGGCTTGAACTAGATGTTTAACCTAATCTACTCACTGCATCCTGTCCCTTGCCAAATGCTTTCTAGAATTTTTAATTTATTTTTTTTAATACAAGACATGACAAAGAAGAGCATATGAATTAATGGATTTTTAATGTAAAGAGCAATGGCACTAACTAAAAAAATATTTTAAATGTTAGTTGATATGTGCAAAATTGAATGTGTTTAGTGTTCTCCTAAAAATGTTAACTTTGCTTACTTTCCTTATTTTTCCATCCCACAGGAGGGAAATAGGAAGGAAAGAGAAATTAAATTACTTAATTTGGGAGCTGGAAAGGAAAGACTGTCATTAATGCATACACTTTTGTTTTCTTTCACCTTTTAAACATTTAAGAAGAGGTATAGGTAAGAGGCAGGGATATAATTATTAGCACCTTACTTATCATTTTTTAGTCGACCTCTTGTTTTTATCTGTTATAAAACATGAATTTGTTAGATAATATTTCCTTACAGCTGTCCACTGTAGGTAAGAGTCAATAAGAAGTAGGTTTTTTATATATCTATAGAAAATAGAACAGATAGTAGAAAGGAGTGAGAAGATCGTGGAAAACCTAAAAGTGAAATATTCAAAAATTTACCGAGGGAGGGATGTGCGTGAAGGATATGAGGAGACGTTTTCTTTTCAGTGATGTTCTGAAAGGCAATTTGTACAAACTCTTATGAGTCATGTTTCAATATGATAACGAAAATAACTTTTGTTACAATATTTTGACCAAATACTAATGCAAGCCTACAAGAGGTGAAAGCATTTGACTTAATCAGTCTGTTACCCATCAGTAAATAGTAAATGGAATTCTTCCAATTTTTCCAGGCAGTGAGAGAACCAACGCTGCAGAAATGATACAAAGAATTGTCTATTAAAGGAAGAGGCAATGAAGTCCAATGATACATTACACTTAAAATTTTATTTTAACATAATTTAAAGGGTAAGATTTCAAGTAATTGATTGGGAATCACAGCATATGATTTTCAAAAATGTAAATTTCCAACTGCATTAACTTTTTATCTGAAGATGATAGTTCACTTGCCTCTTAAACCTTTCTTATAGCCTGCCTCATGTTCATAGAAGGAATTTCTCAGGTTGTCACAAATGTGTAGGTTAGCATTTGTAGGTTCACATCATCAGTCAAAAAAGATTAATTTTAATTGCCATAATATTCTAAAATCTGCCTGTGTATGGACACTTTGTGGATAAAAGGGGCCATAAGTATTCAAAATGTGGCAAAACATTTGACTAAGATTATTCTTATTTGCTGTAGGTGGGAAACACCTGAGGCAGATGTCTGTCAGCTCTGGTATAATGTTTTTTGGCACACCTTTCCCGAGATCGAAATTTTAATATTTGTTCTTGGTGGTGCTATGCCATATATATGTGGAAGTTTGTGCTGATGCTAGATTGACGAGGTAAGAGGCAATGCCTCTGTGCCATCCTCACTGTTCAACCTTAGAAGTACCCTTGCAACAGTGTTCTTGTATTAAGACGGACCTTTCAAAACTTTCTCAGCTGAGGGAAATATCATTTTTGTAAATAATAAAATAAGCTTAAACTTTATGGAAAAAAATATGGAACTGACCTTTAAATGCTCTAAAAACCAGTAGTTCTAAGGCATTACAATTTATTTAACCTTTGAGAGAGTGTTCATTTAAGTCATTCTATCTTTATTTTTTTAACTGTAACAAAATGAATTATGTCACAAAAGGTACATTTATTGTTATTGGATAACTGGTTTCACTATATTTCGTATTTTTTGTCATCCATTTACAAGACCTGAATGAGTCATTTGGTATGCCTGTCTCATAATGTTTCTTTTATTTTTATTTAGAATACTGTTTTTAAGACTGTATTAATAACTGGCATTTAAGATTTCTGCTTTAACAGTACAGGGCTTCGAGAGACCAAGAGACTCTGCTATTAGCTCAGTACTTGCTTTATCTCTTTACTGTAAGATTAATTACGTATTTCAATTGTAACTGTGCCGCATATCAAAAACTGAAATAAAAACATTAATGTAATAAACAGTAACAGTCATAAGAAGCTATAAGTCAATCTGCTGCCTCCTTTTTGTTCTAGCAAATGTTCTTTCTTAATCTCCATTTCAAGAACAGAGTGTTCAAAAGGTCCTGGTTGATGCACTGAGCTATTCTTCTGTTGTATCTAAGTTTCTCCTCAAAAGCCATGTCTTGTTTACTTACTAGAAAGAAGGCCTTTGATCTGAGAAATTATTTGGGGAAGAGGGTAAAATGGTGGTCTGTCACTGTGAACGTATTGTCCTTTCCTTCCGAACAGGAATACCTGGACTTTGTTCGTGAGCAGCACAATCATCACTCCTCACGGTTTGGCCCCAGCCAGCAACAAAGAGCCACGCAGTCGCTTTACCAGTCCTCCCCCCAGCTGGGGTCGGGAGGAGAATGGAAAGAAAAAGGCAAAAGTCGTGGGGCGGGATAAGGGCAGTTTAATAGAACAGAACCCAGCATGACAGCACATGGTATCGAATATCCTGTTTCATTTGGCCAGTTTGGGTCAGCCGGCCTGGCTGTGTCCCCTCTTGACTTCTGGTGAAAATTAACCCTGTCCTGGCCAAACCCAAGACATCCCTGCAGACATTTAGAAATAATACAAAGTTATTTCAATTTTCGTACGGACTTTAAAATGGCAAAATGTGTTTTCATGAATGCAGGAATGAATTCGGGAGCCACAGGATGGCGTTATAGGTATTGTATCTGTGCACAAGAATCTGTTTTGAAGTCCTCCAGAAGAAGGATTTAAAGCATTCTTGGGAGCACCTAACTTGTAAAAAGCATGTTTCCTGCATCTTCAGCAAGATTTTGAAGCTGAGACAGACTGTTACCTTGCAGTCTTGTTTAACTTCTTCATCAACAACCTGGATGAAGAGTTAGAATGTACCCTCAGCAAGTTTGCTGATGACACCAAACTGGGAGGAATGGCTGATACACCAGAAGGCTGTGCTGCCATTCAGCGTGACCTGGACAGACTGGGGATTTGGGCAGAGAGGAACCTGATGAGGTTCAACAAAGGCAAATGCAGGGTTCTGCACCTGGGGAGGAACAACCCCATGCATCAGTAGAGGCTTGGGGCAGACCTGCTGGAGAGCACCTCTGCAGAGAGGGACCCGGGTGTCCTGGTGGACGACAGGTTGACCGTGATACAGCAGTGTGCCCTGGTTGCCAAGAAGGCCAAAGGGATCCTGGGGTGCATTAGGAAGAATGTGGCCAGTAGGCTGAGGGAGGTTCTCCTTCCCCTCTACACTGCCCTAGTCAGGCCTCATCTGGAGTACTGTGTCCAGTTCTGGGCTCCCCACTTCAAGAAAGATGAGGAACTACTGGAGAGAGTCCGGCGGAGGGCTACGAGGATGATGAGGGGACTGGAGCATCTCTGCTACAAGGAGAGACTGAGGGAGATGGGCTTGTTCAGCCTGAAGAAGAGAAGGCTGAGAGGGGACCTTATAAATGCTTATAAATATCTGAAGGGTGGGTTTCAGGAGGACGGGACCAAACTCTTTTCAGTGATGCCCAGTGACAGGACAAGGGGCAATGGGCACAAACTGAGGCACAGGAAGTTCAGTCTGAACATGAGGAAGAACTTCTTCCGTCTGAGGGTGACGGAGCACTGGAACAGGCTGCCCAGGGAGGCTGTGGAGTCTCCTTCTCTGGAGATATTCAAGACCCACCTG
>Ga0065711_1029805_pt1 | contig 34756 bp, 20 predicted proteins | sample Hoacrofraction12_FD_59098 | JGI IMG/M metagenome (GOLD analysis project Ga0065711, IMG submission 59098) | Hoatzin crop microbial communities from Cojedes, Venezuela - Epithelial fraction 12 v2 (version 2) | ecosystem: Host-associated > Birds > Digestive system > Esophagus > Crop | place... | reverse complement strand
TGCGGGGCCGGGCCGGGCAGGGCAGGGGGGAAAGCGGGCCCGTGCGAGCAGGACAGCCCCGCGCCGGGGGAGCTCCTCGGCAGAGCTAGCGGCGGGCGGCAGCGGTCCGTAAATAAAACTTCTGAGGGGAGACTCATGGCTTCTGCTAAGCCGCTTGGGTCTGGTAATCCCAGCGTGTTGCCATGGCTGCCGGTCAGGCGGGTTCCGATAAAGGGCTGCTGTTAGCGGCGGTACCGCAAGGCAGGGACTGCCCGGTGGAAATGCCGCAGGCCTGGGGGGGGGACCAGCGGCTCTGTGGGTAGGCTCTGCCTTCAGCTGTGCGAATTTTAAACTTGTAGTTTAGGGAAGAAACAAACCCTGTAAGTTTTATGTTCTCTGCTTTTTTTATTTTGAAGTCTTGAGATGATTATTCGGCAGTGGGGGTGGTGTTTCTATTTTAGTTATTGCAGGCTGTGGGATCTGTCCTGCTGTCCTTTCTCAAATTAAAACTTACAGTGAGACGAACAGCTGATCTGTTGGGATTTGTGGCTGTTGCGCTCCTGTTACCCAACTGAAACTTTTTGTTCAGTTTTCTTCAGTTTTTGTCTCTCCACCCACTTCATGCCGAGCTATTCTTACATACAGCATGGCTGTAAAACTGTTTAGGAAGGACAAATTTTGCGATGGGATGAGATTTCTTATTTTAACCTGACAATTCTATCACAGCTGAACTGTGTAAAAATGTTATACATAAAAATATGTAACTTCTTTTGTGGAGAATGCCATGGTGCTAGACTGGTCACTCCTAAACTTAAATTCAGGGAGGGCTAAAAGGAAAATGTGTGTGGAGCAAGGTTTCCTACCTATGCATTTCTGAACAGGAAATATTCCCATCTTGTTAGTTCACAGAAGTGATATTTATGAAACTAAAATAACTTTCCTTCCATATGTAGGATTGAACCACCCATATGCTTGTTTTTCTTCCCACCTACCTGCAATAAATCTATGGATGTTTCCAGCTTGATGCAGTACCTGCTGCTTTAGTGTGTGTGTGTCTCTGCTGAACTGAAACAGTCAATTAAGTTACTTTTTAAGCTTATGGCTGTTTATTAAAGCAGCAGTATTAAAGGTGGAGAAGTCCCATGGCCTCCTCGAGGATCTTCCTGGCTGTAGGAGACCTCATCCCAAGGCTCGTGAGATTCCCTGTGTCAAATAACCCTCTGTTCAAAACCAGGAGGAAAGCTTCCCTGTGGAAGCAATTGCCCAACGGAGAAGTGTCCGTGGGAGCAGCTGCAGAGGGTGTAGGCAGGACAGCAAAACCTGAAAGCTGGCAGGAGGATCGCAAGTGCCTGAGTCCTAAGTCATAAAGAAGTGGGGAAATAGGTGAGTTGTGGTGTTTTGGCTAGAGAGGGTGATTGGCGAGACATTATTTTGATATGCACTGTGTGCACTGCTAAATAATGACTTTGGTGATTACACAAGTATGCCTCACTGAGGAGGGAAATACAGGAGCCCACGTGGTGACGGCTTTCATTCACAGTGGCAAGCGCTTGAGATGCTTCTTCACCACATCCTCAGACCTTTGAAAGCTTACAGGCAGAGACAGTTTTGGAGGATTTGCATGATTGCTTTCTTCCCTGTGTGATCATTTTTGGATAGAAGGTGGCAGGGAGTGGCAATAGTCTTGCTTATGATAGCTTCTTCGTGCCATTAACACTTTTATCCCGGGCTTGCTTTTGCTGTTGGTTTCTGGGCACACCATGATTGGTGCCTTGCAGTAAAGGTTTGATCTATCCTCCTGAGACAGGCTCGGGAAAGTTCTCATAAACCTGGTTTGGCTGATCGGTGGTTTTCCGCTTCTTGCGTGTTCCTTCGTATGCTGCTGGAGGGGTTGGTTCAAGTATTTTGGCCTGAAAGAGGATGCCGTCAGATGGGTCATTTGGAGATAGAACTTGCAAGACCATTGTGAGCCTCCACGAGGTAGTCCACACCATTGATTCAAAGGGAGAGGCTCTTGTTTTCTTCCTCTACAGTATAGCTTGAGCTGTAGCACAGGATCTTGGTTTGTTTTTCTTTGTACCTTAACATTAGGGTCATTTTACTTACAAGCATGAAAGGTTTTTCTTACTGTTTTTATGCGAGATACGCGGCTGTAACTCCCTAGTTAAGTGCATTTTTAGGAGTGAGCTCAAGATTACTTGAAATATCTCTTTTTACAGACAGCTTTCCTTACAGATGCTTGCACTGTTTTAGGTAAATCGGTTGAAATGTGTGCTGTGCACTTGAGAGGAGTTTAATTATCAAGCTTATGACAACTCATTTGTCACTTCTTTGAATAATCTGTCCAGCAAATTCTCTAGCCTTATAGAGAAGTAAATAATGTTGGGAAGTTAATTTATGGGGTAACTGAGTATACAGGCTTTTTTAGTTTCTATTTTCTACCATCTACTTACTCAAAGGACAAAGAGCTTTGCAGCAGAATAAAGAAACTACTGGACTTCCCCATTAATCCAGTTTATTCTACTTCCATTTTTGCTCTGTTACGTATGACTGCTCCTGTACCTGTTCATAGTCTTCAAGGGAAATTAAAGTAAGACTTCTTTTGACGTTTTGGTTTTTTTTTGGATGGGGTGGCTCTCTAGTGTTCAGTCAGTCGTTCTGTGGTCTACAAGGCAGAAGTGAAGCCTTGATAGCTCAAGATACACCCTTTACAGCACTGCCCCAGAGTAAGCAAAATTGAAGTGTCCCCCAGGTACTACCCAAAGTTTGCATGTAACTGTTCAGCATTGCCTTTGCTCCCAGCCCTGGCAGCAGCTGTAAAGCTGGAGTACATTATGCTAGAGCTCTTCTTTACATTCTAGGCTTCGTGGGGAGCCAGGAGGAGCAAGGCGAAAACTTGAATAGCCCCCCTGCTTGCCCTGGCTGGGAAGGGAAGGCTGGAAAACTTGAGGAGCCACAAAGCTGATCCTGCTTCTTGCTAGGAGGGCAGGAATCGAGTAATCAACAAACTGGTTTTAAGAGCAGACAGGAATGAAATGAAGTTCAGACTTAATCATTGAAGGTCTTGTTAACATCTGTTGATTTACAGTGCAAGTTTCCATTCCCCTAGCAGGAATATTGCATTCCTTTTGTCTGCTAGCCAGTAGGAAACTTTGGTTGTTAGGTGGGTGGCCAGTAGTCTTAGATTTCCACAGACTCTTCAACTCACTTTTAAAAGAACAGTTCCTAGCCCTTCTGAGCACAGGTCGGAAACACTAAAATAAGGATCAGCTGCTCAGAAAAGCTCTTTGTTAGACTAGATCTGCAGACTGACCCTTCTGCAGCGCAGCAGTGACCAGCTGCTGCTTTCTTTCATTACTGCTCTTCAGAGTCCTGTGGCCAGCAGTGAAATGAGAACAATGTGAAGGGTGCACCGTTGGCTTACCCGGATACTTAGCAGAGGTAGGCAGTGGAAATATGCATATGTAATGACCTTTTAATAGTCAATACAAAATGTGTGTGTGTATAAAATGCAAATAATACTGCATGTGGGAGGAGTCATCCCTGTCCCAGGATTAGAAAGGAATTGAAGCTGTGTTTTTGCCATTACCTTTTTTCTTTTCTCCAGTGTAGTTGTTGGTTGGTGTAGCTCCCTCCTGGGCAGCTAATTTTTGCAGGTGTGTTGCGCTGACACAGTTTTTTGGCTACACAATGACCTGTGTGGGAGAAATGATCTGTTTAGGGAAAGGAGCATACAAACATCCTAGCATAACACAAGGGACAGTGCAGGGAAGGAACTTGTGGGCTTTCCTCCCTGCAAAGAGGAGAGGGGAAGCTTGCTGCTTAAGCTTGCTGCTTAAGAGCTGTTGCTGAATGCCAACCTTATTCATCTTTTGGCAGTCAAAATAGGTATTTCCTGTTTCTTTGAAGTTCTTGAACCTGCCTGTCTACGTGCTCCACCAGTGTCAGGTCTGAGCACCCTGGAAACATTATCACCTCCATCTTCACAGTGCTTCAGGTAGTTTGATGTCAATGTGTGGGATTGAGACCAGGAGGAGGGTTAGTGGTGTAGATGGGAGATACCCTGTAAGGTTTGTTTGAATATCACATTTGCACAAGATTAAATGGAGCCATAATATTAAACCCACTTGATGAAGCACCAGAGCAAGTTAGGATTTGTCCATATTGGTGAATGTGTACAAGGCTTGCTAGCATGTGGTAGCTAGTCTTGATCGTGCTGCCCCTTGTGTAGGCAAGTTACTGCCTTCTCATTCGGTTGGCTGGGAAGAGTCTGTTTTTTGCTGGACACAGTTGAGGGAAAACTACAGCTAGCTCTGTTTGCCTAAATGTTTTGCAATATTTAATGAGACAGGATGACTGTTACTTGCCTCAGCTGAGAGTCTGGAAGGCTATATAAGGCTATCCTTTCCCCCTCAATTTTATAACCACCCGTGGCAGTTTTAATTCGCTGTTCTCAAAAAGTTGAAGTCCTCAGAACTGTGTCCGTAGTGAAGCTGTCTGTGGTTTGGTGGCTCTGATGTAGCGGCACTACTTCGGTCTCTGGTGGGTTTCCTGTCCTTTTCCTGCCCTGGTTCCCACCTGTAGATGTTGGCAGGCCTATAAAAGGATGCTAAAAGGAGTAGGCAGGGAATTGATCCTCCAACTCTTGTACTAAACAATTGTAGGTGCTGCAAGGGGAATGTGTGGACAAGGGAACTGACCATAAAGTGTCCACAATGTGTTGTCCCTAAATAGCATCTCCCTCTGTCACTGTTGGAGCAGACTGGTGGGCTGGGTGGATGTTGGTCTGACAGAGCAGAGTGTTTCTTGTGCCTGTGTTGCTCGCCTCGTGTGGTGGAGCACAGGCCAGGTGTGTAAACTGGGTTTTGAGTAGCCAGATGGTTAAAATACTGGTCAGTGTAAATACCATTTGTACACTTTCTCAAGATTGACTGCCTTTTCTTGCAAAGCATGTTAAGGCAATACTGTTACTGCATTCGCACTGGAGCAACTTGAATGGAATAGCTATTTTCATTCTTTCTTTCTTCTGTGCTAATGGCATGCCGTAATTTGTTTTCAACTTGGGACATGGGTTCTTAGATGGTTTAGCCTCAAACCTTAGGTGTTGTGTTAGTTTAAAGATTTCTATTCTAAATTGAGAATGTTCTTCAGAGCTTTTTGGAAAGAACGGTGAAGTGCAATAGAATACGCATCTCATTTGTCAGATTTCACAGAGAGTGTTTCCTGTAATAAATACTGTCTGGTGTCAGAGTGACTTTTTTTGAAGCTGGGTGGCTGGAGTCAGCAAACACTTTATCTATTAAATGACTGAAAAGGATATTTAAAATGTTTAACTTCAGGCAACTGTTTTGGGAAATTTGAATGCTTATATGTTTGTGCAAGGCTTTTCAAAATTTTAGCACTTTTTTAATGGCCAGAGGCTCTTATAATATCTCTGCCACACAATTCTGTGACAAGCAGGTATAATTAAACCAAGTTTCTGATGTCTTGCTGTGTGTAGACTTTCTGATCTCTAGTGAAAGATGAGCTTACAGGGTTTCTTTGTTCTGCCTAACTGCCTGTTTATTTTTGCAAAACTGGCGGAGGAACACATTAAGCTTCTAATCTCCTGTCAAATTTGGCTGAAATTCCGGAGGGAAGGAAGGAAAATGCTTGCACGCATGCATACAGGGTATGACTGCGTAAATCTCATTTCATGCTATGAACACATGCGCTATAGCAGAACAAAAAGCCTTTTACTGTACTGCATTTCATGCTCTAATGGAGTTCTGCATCATCTGGGGCACGAATAGCATTCTGATAGGAAATGGTGATGCTGGAGGCTGAGCTGGATTTGGTGTGGTCAGGGTAGCAAGGAAAAGATGTCAGCAGGCAACGTAGCAGGTCCCACTTACAGTGTATCTTGCTCTAGAGGACTGCCAGTTTTATCCTGAAGCAAATACCAGACTTGGTGTTTCACCCCTGCTGCAGCGTGGGCCAGCTTGGTTATGGCAGAGCTGATGGGTGCCACGAAAGAAGTCAGTCACCCCGCTGTGACTCATGGGAGGGTAAAGCTCCATGTTGTCTTAGGGCTTACCCACTACTCTTTTATCTTCAGAAGAGATACATGAACATACAGCCCCAGGCAAACCTGACCTTCTGCAATGACCAGGTAGGGGAGGACAGCTAATTGTTTAAAAATACTACAGTCCTGAAGGAACTCCTGTTCATTTTGCAGTAGCATTTAAGGACTGTTGAAACAGAATCGAACAGCAAAAGTAGACACTGTTTCACCTACAGCAAACCCGACTTGGCTTAAAGTAACAAGTAAAAATGGTGGAGGGAGCTGATGATGGCTAACAGAAGGTAGTATGTGAAGCATCACTGCAGCAGGGACTGGGCAGCCTGTCGGTGGCCTTCCTCCCGGTGGGGAGGCTGCCCGCACGCTCTCAGCCGGGCAACCCCAGCCAGGGGGCTGTGGGACCATCGAAGAGGATGCATGGGGTAGGGTGAAATGCACCTTTGGCTCCGCTCAGACTGTCCTTTTCAAAAAAACAAACCCTCCCCCAACAGTGACACATCAGTTTGCCGTTTTGGGGAGGAAGTAGGTTGTGTTTAACCTTCGTCGAGGACTGAGGTCTGAAAATCTTGAATGGACATCTCTGTGTAGCACTGAGAAAAGCATATAAGCTTTCCCAGCATTCCCTACTGACTAATTTAGGCAGCTCTCCTTCCAGACAGATGGCAGTTGGAGATTACCATTGGAGATAATTACCTTTCCTCGTGTATGGGTAAGGAAACTAAGGTGCATAATTCAGGGCTACGAACTCCACTACAGGATGAATAACCCCTAAAAGTTAGCACTGCAATACAGGCTGTTGTAGTGTCATGTTATAGCACTCTATACACAGAAATATGTAAATGAACTTGTGCAAACTTTTCCATAAGGAGCTGAGTTCACTTACAACAGCTAACAGTTGCTCCGTGAAGAATTCTAGTTCTGGTTTTATGTCTTTTGGCCTGCTCCTTTCTCCTGGGTTTTTATTGTGAATTAGATTTCAGCTTTGTCTAAGGAAACACACAATTAATGATACTCTGAATGCTGAAGTCGGATACACCTACATCTTTGTTCCCCTTGGAAAGCTCATTACCTTACAAATATTTTTTTTATTTTTTGAACACATGTAGACTTACTGGCAACCTTTCTCGTTCAGAAAACATGTCAGTTAGGACTTTACGCGCTGCATTAAATGTTCTTCAGGACTACATTTTTCAACTATGCTATGTACCTCATAGCTCTCAAAATCGTCAGGATAAGTAGTGTTTGGATATTGTATGTGGTAGTTTTTCCTATATTCACATTTAAGAAATGGAACAAAGCACTAAAAGCCTTTAGGGAATTGGATGCAGGCTCTGCTGCAACCTGTACAACAGTTCTTTGTTAGCTCAAAAACACTCTTATGTCCACAAAGCATTCTTATAATTATGAAGTTGTTCTTTAGAGCTTTTCATATGGTGGTGGTTGTTTTAAATATTTTTTGAGCTTTAGTGCTAAGAAAACAAAGCTGCATATAAAGAAGGATTTTGAAAACAGCCTTGATGTTTACAATGTCTGAACTTTTCCAGTTTGGCACAGTCAGTTTGGGTTTGGCTTTCTTACAGAAGTTAGCAGTTAAGGTGTGTATTCTGATTTAATCTGCAAGATCCAAAGGCAATGTGAATGTATTCATTGCAATGCTGAATTGAGAGCACTGGAAGCGCTCAGAGAAGCTGCTCACACTGCTGGTGTCCTGCAGCTTTCTCCTGAGCTGGCAGGACCACTGCCCTGGGAAACTTCCAAGACGTAGTAGTAGTGTGGGGTAGGTGCTACCACTTATCTCCATTTTCCTCCCTCCCTGAATTAATTTAGCTTTACACTTTTCACTGACTTGTTTTGCTGCATTCCTGAGAATCCCAGAGCTCTCTGTTGGTACACCTGCATCGCAGCAGATTGACTTGCAGAATCTTCTGTTGGGGTAAATTCAATCTCAAACAGTTTAGGGGGTTTGGGGTCTTTTGGTAGTTTTGGGTCTTTCGGTAGTTTGGCTTTTTTTAACAGTTGAGGGAAGATAGGGAGCAACATATCAAAATCAGGGAACATAGTAAGTTTGGGGCTCTGACTACAGACATGCTTTGCATGTGGTTTAAATGAAAATTAAACTGTTCAGTTTTGTGTGCTGAGAGGAGTATGTTCACACGCATTTGCAGGGCTTCTTAATCCACACAAATCTGTATAATGTAATTTGTTGTTTTTTGAAATACGGGGGCGATAAAAATGCCAGTAAAAAGAGCTGTGGCATGAGGTGATGGTGGTCTATGCATATTTGGACTTAATCAAGACTAGGGCTTGCAAATGCTACTGTGGAAACTAGGCAGACAAAAAGCACCTGTGTCTCTTTAGGGACAGATTCTGACACCAGTACAGATCAGGACTTATACTGTTAATGACTAAGCAAGAAATTAGTCTGATTTACTTGGGACTCACTGTTGGTGTAGATGGGGAGCATTTAATTCTCCAGGTGCTGGTAGTGAAGCAAGTAAATTAGCCCCTTCAGTTATCTTTTTTAAAAAAAAACAACCAAAAAACCTCCACCACCATCCTTGAGAGCCCTAATTTTGCTTGGGAGTGTTTGGCTGTTTTGTGGTTGTTTTTTTTTTTGTGTGTGATATATTTTAGCCTAGGGTTGAGATTATTCTGTATTTTCCCGAAGCTGACTGGTAGATTTAGTTTCGTGATTCCCAGCCATTTTTGTGAGAGCTGAAGTTAAATCAGTAGATCCAAATCAGCCAGAGCTGGATGTTTTAGATATCCTAGGCATTATTAGAAGACAAAGTGTGCCTTGTTTTAAGGTGAACTTAATGCTGTAGTGAATGTGCATGTAGAATACGGATTAAAATCTCTGATTGGACCTTTAATTATTTAGATTGATGATGGTTTCTGCAGGGGAAAACTGGTGAGCTGATGTGGTTTGTAACTGAACTGTTTTGAAACCTGACTAATTTGGCTATTTCCAGCCTTTTCTCCTTCCACTCTTTTCCATCTCTTCTCTGGTAAACTTAAGATTGTTTGTTTGACCTAGAGCCTCTGACTCTGGAGACACTCATGGACAAAGAACAGTGGGTGTGAATGAGTAACTGATGTTGCAGTGGGATGTATATCTTTATATTAATCGTTTTCTGTTTTCTCAAGTCTTGTGTAGTATGCCTGTTGTCTTTGTTGTTTAAAAGGAAGTGAAGAAGCAAACCACTTAAAACCATGATGCTCTGTTTCTTTGGGAAGAGCAGCGCTCTCAAGTTGACAGAAACCTTTTCAGTTATGCAAGTCAAGGTAGGAGTCCCTTCCAACCCAAACTATTCTATGATTCTAGGAGGAGAAAATGACTTGAACTCTGACCCCCAGAGCATGTTGCATGGCTTGTTTATACTCCAGTCTTTCTGGAAGAAGAGCTGAAGGGAGAGGGGAAACAGAGGCTGAGAAGGAAGTGTTGTCACCACAGTATGCAGGAGGAGCTGCGTGGATTTATAGCACCTGTTCTCTGTGTATTTTTTCCTGTCGTGTATTATACCGATACCTATGATGTGTAATTTATAAATAGCAGCCTAGCTTAGGCTGGCTAAAGCTTTAAAGGTTAATCTGGGAGAGTACAACAGGGCTGGAAGAAATCTTTCAGCTAAGGCTGCGTTTCTGAATTTGTGGGTTTTTTTTTTTTTATAATTTAAGATTGTAGTTACAGATGGATTTCTGGTATTTGTTTAAAGCTTTGGGAGTTGAGGAAGCAGAGCGATCTGTGCTCAGCTCAATGGTTGCTTTGGACTTTGCATGCACATTTAGCTTTTGACTGAATCCAAAGTAGCTGTTTTTGTACTGCACTGCATCTCTGTGGCTAGTGGGCATGGCAGTAACTGCTGTTCTGGGTTCACATGCACTGGAGGAAGAAAGGAGAAAAAAAAATAGCAGTGAAGCGTGTTGAGGGGAGGCCTGAGGAGGGTGAGGACACAGAAAGCATATGGAAACATCTGTTCCACACTTCTTGCACCTTTGCATAAATCGGCCACTTCCTTCTAGTCCTCATCTCAAGGCACAAAAGCAGGCAAGAAGCTGGGGCTGTGGACTTGATCTTTTTCTTGATCAGAATTATAGGCAAGGTTTCTGGAAATCTGTGATACTTAGTAAGCACCAGTTAGGTGAGAATCCAATAGTTATTGTTCCTCTTCCCCTCAAAGCCACGAGTCAGATTTGGATCTTCTCAGGGCTGACTCTTAAACTCAAGTTAGCAGTGTTTAACTGTGCTACAAAAAGTGTGTCCATTATTGGAATGAGCCCCAAATAATTTTGGAACATTAGGGAATATTGTTGGAGGGAATAAAATGATTAAAAACAACATTCACCAGCTGAGAAAGATCACACCAACTATCTCTTTTGTGCTTGCAGTGTTTACACCACGCAATGGAGCACGCTGTCACCTTGAGCTGGCGCCAGGCATCCACGTTGCACTGTGATAATCTGAGCCAAAATATTAGCTCAGATCTCAGGGGTGGAATAGCAGCCCTGTAATAGCCCCACACTGGAGGTAACATTCTGCCTCTCAGCAGGGCTAACTCAGCATCAGACACCGAATACTGCTCCTCTTTGAGGACCATTTCAGTGATACCTAATGCCCGTGCTCCACTCCGTTTTGCTCACTGGGGTTTTCTGGCAGGATGCACTGGCTGATGCTTTGTATACCTGTTTTTCATGCACGGAGCTAGTATTTGGTGTCAGTATAAGTGACATTGTTTTGCATTGGTAGGCCTGAAAGTGATATCGCTGTGCAACAGTGCACATCGTTGATTGTGGTACCTCTGAGAACAGAATCACAGCAGTTTTTTGCAGCCAAGAGGGGGACTGTTTCAGTAAGCTTTAAAAACCTTGTAGTTACTTGACCTATGCTTGTACGTGTGTCTTCTTGCTGTCCAAGAAACAGTCTGAGTGTGTGCAACCTGTCATTTTCTCTGGCCCTTTCATTTTTTCCTATTCCTGCCCTACCACTGTGGGGCACAGGTAAAAGCTCCTGGGTGCCCAGGCAGAGGGAGGGAAGAGGAGTGAAAAAGGAGCTACGCCACTGAACAGATGATACTGCACTAGATAAAAAGGAGGTAAGAACAAGAGAATCTGAGCATAGTGGTAAGATTGTAAGAGTAAATCAGGACCTTCTGGCTTTTGCCAGACTCTCCCTGTTGCCAGCACGTCTTCCTGGAAGGTGACAAACTCATGCTTTTCAGATCTTGCCTGAAATGTTGAAGGGTTTAGGCTTGGCTAAAACAAGCCACCATACCTGATTTCTTGCATTTAAAGGCGGTCATGGGAATGAGGTGAGAGCGCTGGGCTGGAGATGGAGGTTTGGAGTGGTGTAGGTACTGCGCTGCCTGTTATGCCCAAGGCACAGATAAATTGTACTTGTTCCCAGGCCTGCCTGAAGCTTTCTGGAAGGGAGCTAACCTTCCTCTTCCAGCTGTCCTGTCAAGGTAAATTAGGATTGCAAGGGATGAAAATACAATAGATTTGACTGGACTCAGATTCTTTATCAGTACTGTTTAGCTGAAGAATATGCCTGTGTGGGAAGAGTTTCTGAGCTTATACGTAGGACCGAAGAGTCACACAAGTGCAAAAGTCATGCAGAGATCTCCTTGGAGATTTTGGACAGAAGCAAACTCAAATGGCAACTGTCAATGAAAAACACTGATTAAGGTGCTTTTCTCCCTTGCTTGACCCAGCTAGCGGGCATGTTCTGGTGAGGAGCAAAATACTGGTGTCTGTACTTGAAAGGCAAGAATAGAATAAAATAATCATGAATTGTCCACAAAACGATAAATATATTACTGTCTCTTGTGGCACAGAAACAGGTTTCACCATTAGCAGGATGACGAAAGGGAGGAAGGCAAGAACTTGGGTCCTAAACCCGATCTGTTAACTCTTGCAGCCTGTCCTGAATTAGTGTGCAGCTGTGCAGAAGGTCAGAGGTGGACACAGCTCTAGTCTGCACCTCTCCCCAGTAAATTAATGTCAGCAGAGACTACATTTCTGGCTGTTATAGCTAATAAAGAACAAGGGGTGGCTGAATCTACTAAACATCAGTACTACTGTGATACTAAATCTACTGGACATCACTGCTTGATGTTGAGTACTTGGAGAAAAGACTATATTGCCATTTCTCTTCAGGTCTTCTGCAGTAGTTGGAGAACAGGGAAATCTTAGGGGAAACTTTCAAGACCTTCCTTAACTTTGCAAAAAGGCAGTCTTCCTCCATACACAGTTTCTGTTTGTTATCAGGGCTGCTGTGAAAGTACATGGCTAGTTCGGTGCGCTGTTGGAGGGGAAGAAGTCTCCGTTTTTCATAAGCAGTAGAGGAGGAGTTTGCTGACTATGCCCTCATTTTTGGAAGAGATTAGTGCAGAAGGAGCCTGAAAATGTCTTATCTTCCAGTGCAGAAGTCTTTAACTGCTGGTAAAGATCGCATGTGTGGTGTGATAGTGGAAATCCCCAGTGCATTTTGACACAGTAAAACCTTAATTTTTTTGGTGTCATGGTTTGTGCGGGACTTCAGGAACAGGAATAACTGCTTTAGTTTTGTGTGGGGCTGGGCAGGTTAGCAAGAATCTCTTCCAGTTAAGATACTGTTAAACTTCTCGCTTCGAAACCAGGTCACTGTTGTAGGAGAGTTAGAAATGTAGTTTTAGTTCAGGGCCACTTTGTTAGGATAATCCAGTATAGCTACCTTCCTCATTTAAACTTAGTATTTCTGAGGACTTCTGTTTCTTAAACTAAAATCGAAAGCGTTGGAAATGATGAAAAATTGAGGGCTGTGTGTGTGGGAAGGCGCTAGACTGACTCAGCCACTTCAGTACCTTTAAGACTTTGCTGCAGTGCCATTATATTGGCTGCTACAGCGTTTCCTTCCAAGAGGGCAAGAGTTAATTAACTATGCATGTACTTAGACAAAGAACTGGAGGATTTAGTTATGAATAGTGCATAGACTTGGCAGAAGAAATATATAGATATATGCCATAATGTGCTCACGTTTTGGCAGCTTGAGACAAATGAGGACATGAGAAAACTCCCTCCTTGGTCGTCCTGCTGCTGCGTAGTTGTTACACCAGGTACGCTCTACATCCTGACCGAAAGGAAGCAATGCTGCAGGACCGGTGGTCACAAGCAGGCCTGCAAAATACTGACTACATCTTAAAAATCCTGATATTTCTTTTAAACTTTAGTAGGTTTTTATGTGCTTTTTCCCCTGTCCTTTTAAATTTCAAGGTCTGCTCAAAGCACATTTTCAAGCTCACTTCCCTTCCTCCCCCACAGCTACAAGGGCTAGGAATTTGAGGTCTGAGTGAGCTGAAATTTTCATGCTGTCAGTTAATTGCAGCAGCAAGAAGTTAAACTGTCACAAGACTAGGTATGGAGCTACAATTCTTTTAAGATGAGTAGTATTTAATTTAGTCGTAATCACTTCTTAGTTAAATGTTTATTATTTACTTTAGTAGTAGTCAAAGGTGCTTTACAAAATAAGTGGGACAGACAGAAAAGCCTCCTGCATTGTATTATTAACAACCTAATTTTAACCAAGAAAAATAAAAGGAAGGTTTGACCGTTACAAAAAAAGCGTGATTCCTGCGTGATTATTTTATTCTGTGGCATGGCTGCATCAACTGCATATGCAAGTTGAAAGATAAACAGAAGCTATGAGATAGTGGGTCATATCAGATACCACTCTTACTGAAGTAGCAGAGTGAGGACTAATTGCAAGTAAAGATTCAGCTCTGATGAGGATGTTGGTTCCACACTTCCACCAAGGGAAATAAAATTTAGCCTCTGGGCTTGTATGGCTGATTTATCGTATAGCCAAATGCGTCTCTGTGATGGGTTGGTGGGAGCTGGAGAGGACCAGTCTGTCCATAGGAGATGCAGGCTGATCTCTGAGAGCTCTTAATACTGTAACAGAGTCTGTCTTGTCTAATGCTGTAATTGTGGCTCTGCCTTGGCAGGGGTGGGGAGTTGAACAGTGGAAGTTAGCTTAGATTCTATTTAAAAATGCCCATCAATCTTTCTGTAACATTTATGCATCTAGTTACTTTCTTACTTTCAGCAAATTGACCAGCTAATGCCATGAACGTTGGGCGCTGGCATGCTGGGTTCCTCATCCCTTTCATTGTGTGGATCACTGTGGGCTTTTTAGAAAGAGGAGGGAATTGAACAGCTGAGTTCCAGCTTTGTCCTCCTTGTTTTGCTTAACTCTGACTGACCTTGACCTAAGGGCACCGTGATATCTGTCAGTGGGGTTGATGGGCTTAAATCAAGATGCCAGGTCTTGTGATAAAAAAGCTGGAACATGACTGTCATTTTACATCTGAGCTGTGTCTTCTTGATTGCCTGTTTTCTTGCATCTCCGACTATGGGAATTTCCTAGTGCAATATTTGCATCGTAGGAGTTTATTTTCTTTTGATTAACTTTCTGTAATACTCAGCTATTTTAAAACAGGAAGGGAGAGCTGAAAAATGCTGTCGCCATTAAAAATACACCCAGAATAATTTCTTCTGTAAACAAGGCAATGGTTCTGTTTACTAAAACAGGTTAAGAAAGTCTTCACTAAAAAGACAGTCTTTCTTGACTGCAGAACTTTATTTTCAAAGTGCTGAATAAAGCCAGACACTGGGGGATGGGATGCGGAGAAGACGCTTGTATAATTAAAGACCATTTTGTGTTCCGGAGAGCTGAATTCGGTACAGCCTTAATGATGCTACATTCTTGTGTGTGCCAGGCTGAATGTCCTACGTAAGATACTGAAAGTTGTTACAGGTTCCTTATGATCCTCTTTGAAGAACGATGTTGACTTACTTCTCTTGTTGTAATGAATTTTTTGCAGGCTGTATAAATATCTTTGTAAATATTTTACATACAGAACAAGGTTTTTTCTCTGTGAATAGTGCTATTATGAATAAAATTTTTGTTTTTGAAAGACCCTTTATGGGCAGCTTTGCCTTGTCTTTTCTCTGTTTTGTAGTTTGGTCTGACTCTTCCCCGAGGTTCTCATTTACATTGAATTCGGCAAAATCAGTTGTTAATTTAGCAACTTTATCTGAAGAGCTGTTCATTGTGTTCTGTTGTTTAACTGATGTTTGCATTGATTGAATCGGGGAGTAAAAAGTAAACAGTTGATTTCCACTTTAGTGGGATATTTTAGCAAACTTTTGCAAAGCAGTAGGGGGTAAAAAATACTGACAACGAAGGGCAAAAAAACCCCCCAAAGAGTGCAGTATCTTTTTGAAGTAAATGAGTCAATTGCTGTTAATGACAGTTCACTGAACCCAGTAGGTGACTTTTCTTGTAATTTTCTTGCAGTTTTAGGGAAAGACTCTTCCAAACTTACTGTGATAACTCAGGGTTTGCTCAAGAAGTTAAGACTCACTGTCAAAAAAATTGGCAGTGACTCTTCAAGAAGAGTCAAGGGAGTTGGAGCTGTAAGGGAGGCAGTGTTACTGCCCAACAAGGGCTGAAAGGTTGAAAGTGCAGCAGCTGCAGCCTGTGAGTATATCCTGCAGAAAAGAGCAGTACAGCCTGAAGAATATGGGTAAGGTTGATTGATTATAGCTTGTTCATTGTATGGCTTTGTTTCTGGCAGATGCTGTTATAAAACCCTGTCTCTGACCTTACAGTTAAACTCCTGTGGAGGATAATGGGGGGCGCTGGGGAATAAATAAGGAAGTGGTGACTTGTTGCATTCAAGTCATTGTAATAAATAATTCACTGTTAAATATCTCTTCAGTGTTGAAGCTATGTGAGAGACAGTAGTTTGCTTCTCAATTTCTAATAACAAAATGCAGCTCTCCCTTGTAGTTTCTTGGCTTGTAATAAAAGGTATGAAGTTAAGATGTTACTAGCATAAAGCATATTGCTGCAAATCAGTTGAACTATATCTACCTTGAGTTTGATTGCCTTGGGACTGTTAAACACAGTTTTAAAATAAGAGCAACTTTTAAATATTCTGAAAAGCAACATGGAATTTAAGAAAAGAAAATTAAAAAATGCAGCAGTGTGTTTGGATGTGGCTTATTTTTGCTAGACAGCTGTTTGTTACCTTCACTTTAAAATACAGATGTGCAAGTAGATGTTTATGCATTGTGTGCATTGAACCCGCTTACCATGATAGAGGCAGAAGTGAATGTAGTAGAAGGATATAGCTCTGGGGTAAATCTCCAGAGTTACTTGTGGCTGGAATGGCTATTTTGGACTTTCAGAAGATTAAGCAACACCAGCTCATTCATAGCTACTGAACAGGCAGCTCAGTGTGTTAGATGTGAGCAATGCAGAACTTGCTTTTCACTCAACATGTCTTGCCATATATATGAGGTTCTGATGTTTCTCTGGTTTTCTTTTATTAGACTGTGCAGTGAGGTGAAAAATCCATTTGAAAAATGAGCACTTTCTCTGTTATTTCTCCATAACTTAGGAAGTTCCACAGATTGGGTCCTAATTTCTCTTCTTCGCTTTGCGATGTGCTAAAATACCATTTTTCTGTCACTTGAGCAATGAAGCCTGGCCTGTGTCAGGAGCTGGAATCTGTGCAGGGCATGAGGGCGTAAGCAGGCAGCTTCAGTGCAGCTTTAAATGTCCAAACCCAGACTTTAAGAATATTCAATGATCCTAAAAAAACCCACTAGCACTTTGTGGCGGCTCATACCCTGTTCTGCTTCATCGGCATCAGCCTGTCTGCCTCCTGCAAAGTGCCGATGCTTGTTTAACTGTGTAATTGTGGAAACTGATAGTGGGTGGCGCAAGAAAGAGGAGACGCGCAGGTAACCTGTAAAGCCCAGCTTCTGATCCAGGAGGCTGGTTTCTTTGGGCTGCCAGTGGACACAAAGGAGCTCCTACTCTGACATGCTTCTGGAAGAGCCCATCTTCCTTTTGTGTCTTCAGAGAGAACCTAGAGTGAGTCTCTCCCAATGCTTCTGTGTTACCGAGCAGATTATGCACGTGTGGGAGGTAGAGAGCGGTGTTCAGCTCCTGGCACTGGGACTTCGTGTGAGAAATCAAACCGGAGTGATTCCTCGTCAAATTGGTGGTGGTGGAGAATGGCTGTAATAATGACAATTTCCTTTCATAGGTTTCAGGATGCTTTATAAAAGTTCATTTTAATAGCATAACTTTCATTTAAATTTTGTGTTTTGTTTTTCTTACATTTCAGGTCTACCAGTCATGAAACGAATTCTTCTGGTTTTTATCCTGGCTGCTGCTGTTATGTATGGTATACTGCATGGGAATCTGTGGAGAAATAACCTCTACTGGTAAGGTGATGCTTTGTTCGCTTATGGTGCAGACACCCTCATAGATGTGTGAGAGATGTGGCTGTGAGTTGTCGTGTAGCTGAACAGCTGTTTACTAGTAATCAACAGAAGTGATTATTACTCAGTGTTTGTTTTGGTTTGGTTTTTTTGTTTGTTTGTTTTGTGTTTTGTTTTTTTTTTTTTACGGTGAGAGAATGAATATGATCATTCTGTCCTGCTGCCCCTTCTCTTGTGTCCCTTTTAAACCTAGTAGTCAATTTGAACCTGGTTGTATGGAGAGGTCAGGACTGCAGAAGTAGGGAGCCCCTCTGAGTTTCATGAAAATAGGTATTCAGGTGAGGAGAGGTATCTTGTTTGTGTGTGTCATGTGTCCATATCTCCCCCCATCCCACATGTGTTTAGTGTTAGCTTGTTCCTTTAGATGTCTGATAAATGATGGGGGAGAGACCTGCTCCACACATGGGAAGAACTGCAGGTGTAGTGGGCACCTGTGGAAAAACTCCAATTTGTTGAGTCCCAGTGGCGACCTTGTGGGAAGTGAGCCTTCACTATCTACAGGTGGCTTGGGACCTAAAATTTTGGGTACTTATCGAAGAAGTTAAGTTTCCGTTGGCCTTTGCACAGCTGTAACCAGGACTGACCACTGTGTGTGTGTGTGTGTGTTATGAAGATAATAGCGATAGTTTTTGAAAGTAGTGATTGATGTGCCTCTGTTTGTCTTGTTTATAGCACACAATTGATACGAATGGCTTTCTGTTGTGGTTTCTGTTTATGGCAAACCACAATGTTGTGACATTTCCCTTTTTGCAGGATTAGCTTTTATGGACAGACTTCCTCTGTGAGGGCTTCTCCTTCCTGTGAGACTAGTGGAGTTACTCAGTAAGTTCAGCAGTGGAGTCCTTTTGTGGTGGGGGCTTTCTTGTTTGGTTGGTTTTGGGGCAAGTGGGAGGGACTGAGACTAAAATTCATAGCCTTTGTCCATGGGCTCCTTGTTCAGTGGGTTATTGTACAGCTGTGTCCATTGACTGTTTCTGTTATGAACACAATTGTAACATGTCTGGCAGAAAGGACTTTCATTGTTTGATGTTTCCAGTGGTTGATATTTATGGGCACTTACAGTGATTGTCTGTAACAAGCAATGGGTTGTTGGAAGGAGATTTGTTTACAACTTCCAAATTTCTGCATTTCTGAGTTACACCTGGATAAAATTAGCAGAGCTATGAGGGTGACTTTTATGCTTAAAACTTAAGAAGTCAGAGGTGTGGTTCACTGGTGATGTGCAAGTGTGTGTATAAACAGATCTTGTGCTGGTAAATTCCTGCAGTTAGGTTTGAGGGACTAATGAGTGCCTATGCTAAAACTTAGAAGCAAGTGTCTCCTCTCTGAAGCTGTCCTGCAAAATGCTGTCTGTGAGGCTGATGCTGGAAAGCAATGAGCTGGCCAGCTGACACATTTCACAGGGTGCTTTCTCAGTGTCAGTATTCACATGACAACTTGAGGTTACCAAAAGCAATTAACCTTAATAGTCTGTTTGGCTTGTGGTTCTAATGTGGTGGTTTCATCATTCTGTTCTTGATGCAGCCCAGATGCACTCATTGCTCACAATGAACTTTACCCTCCCTTCTGGGCTTCATATTTGTTATTAATTGGGCTAAATTGCCAAGGTGGGAATGTGCTTAGGAGTGTAAGTATTAGCCTTATTATGACAGAAATGACTTATACCCAAAGAATCTCATTTTCCTTGAAGTACCCTATGGTGGTGCTGTCTGTTCCCCTCTCCAAACAAGACTTCCTCCTCTCTGAGTAGCGCTGGTGATGCTATCTGGCGTGACTGCAGGGCTGATTTGGCCCAAGTGTCCTGCTTCTCTGCAGGTAGGCTTGAGAACTCACCTCTGGTTTGGCAGTTGCTGAGCAAGGGAGGTTGCAGACCCCTTGGAGGAGCACTGTGAGATAAAAGCCTTTACTAGTAGAAGTAATGGTGCCGCAGTGAGAAAGATCCATCTTTATAATATGCAGGCAATCATGAAAATTTGGTGTGGTGTTAACTCAGTTATTAGCTTTTACTAATCTGGCTTGTCCAAGTTTCCCTTCCTTGTGGCTGCTACGCATTCCTGTTCTTGCTATTTCTTTGAAATTCTGCTTTTGCAGGCTGCCACCTACAGCTGTGCAGAGGAGGAGTACGCTGGACACTTGTCTCCTGAGACCAGCATTTGAATCTTTACTGGGGTGAGTCTTTTGTGGGAATTAGGGGGCAAAGGAAAGGCTGTGATGATTGACACAGAAATGGGCTATTGACATATTCTGGACTATTTCACATTTTGATTTGCCTCTGGAAGTACAGGTTTTGGGCTTGGGTTCATTGCTGCTTTTTTTGGCTGTGGCAACACAAATTGTTTAGCTTGCCACTGATCAGCATCTGAGCAATACCACACAATTAGCTCAGCATCTTGGTGTATGTACTGAATAAATAAATACTTCCTCTTCAGATATTTAGACAGTAACAGTGAAACTGTTTTAATGTTTGAAATACAAGCCTTAATTCCATGCCCTCCCCCCCCACCCCCGCTTTTCCTGTAAAAGAAGCCTTCATGTCCAAGACTGAAACTTAGTCATTCTGCTATTGAGAACCTGGACTTAAAAGTTGAAGATCTTTTGGTAGCTAAGTATTTCTGTAGCAGCTAGGGACCGGGGAAGTTCTGAAAATCTTTTCATTTTATTTGGAAGGAGGAGTATGTAATATGCAAAAATTAATCCAGTCTTTAATGATGTGAGATTTTTCACTTTCAATGGAATTTTGATTTTAATGGAATTTAGTTTTAATGAAATTTGGATTTATTCATGGTTTTGTTCCTCTGGTAGTATTGTTGAATTGTGTGTAGGTGTCCTTCAATTTAAGGTTTTCATAGGAAGCTTCCTTTGTAAAGAGGCAGTCAGATGAAAAAAGGAAGAGCTTCAGCCCAAAACAGGGGAGGTGTCTGGTCACAGAAATGCATCCAAGATGTTTGTGAGGAAATACTGTGAGTTTTTGTTGCTACAAGCACAAGTCTTAAATGAGCGACGTCAAGGAAATGCTACAGGCCAGAAGCAGACAGGCTATTTTGTTGGCTTTGTGTTTTGCCTGAGCAAACATTGAGTATGGCCCTGAGAAAGCTTGGGAAGATGTTTAGACCAGGTCGTGGCTGAAGGCGTCTTAAAGCTGTAAGCAAAGACACAATTGCTTCTTTTTTTGGTCTTTTTTGTGTACAAGAAAACATGGCTTTAATGCAGTGCTATTATTATTTTTAAGAACATGGAAGGATCTCAGATTTGTCCTCCCTGAAGCAGTTCTGTAGTCTGAGTTTTGGTCAGTTGCCTGGCCCAGAGAGGTGGTCCTAGGTCCCTTGCCCCCACAGAGTGTGCCCAGGCACGACAGGATAGGTCTGGTGCTGAGCAAAGGGGCAGGAACGGACTCGGAGGTGTGCAGCGAGAAGGTAGGTGCAGAGCTAGAAGAGTCTCTTGCATATTTCCTTAGCTCCCTTACAAGGATAGTTTGTGTGAGCAGAAGATCTGGTCTGTGCACTTCGGTAATAGCCTGGGGAGGTTGAAAGGATTTCTAACCTGGCAGAATTATTTATTGGAAAGGAACCAGAGCTAGAAGAACTGGAATTAAGAATCTCTCTGCAGTAGGTAAATTATTTATTATGTCTAAGCTTACCAGCTGCTTCTGAACAGCAAGATAAGTTATTAAATTTAATATGGGTGTTTAGTGGATGGTGTCTCAGTTAGTAGATTTTGCTTAGTTAACCTATGGCTTAGTTCTTGGTGTGGGCTGCGGTGTTTTGTGGGGTTTTTTTTTTTGTTATTTTCCTTTTTACTGTTAGTATCTTCTGAATACATAGAGCTTAGAGTGAGATACTTGGTTTGTGAAACTGAGAGGGAGGGGCTTTTTAGCAGCTATTAATATTAATGGAGAAGCAAGTCATGTGCTGGCTGTGGGTATTTATGATCAACGCTAGGTTTTCTCACTGTGACTGCATACTTTTGTGTGGACATTTTAATGTAAGACCTAGTATGCAGGATCGCTACAAAGTCATCCAGTTCAGTGAGTGCGTGTCAGCTTAACTCCCAAGGTGAACCCAAGGGCATGGTAGCATGTGACAGGATTGGGTCTACTGCTCGTTCATTTGGCTTCACTTGGCAGATGTGATAATGAGAGTCCCTTCCTTGCTATGAGATAACCCTTGTCTGTGGTTACTGTCTTTTGAACAAAGTGACCCATTCTTTCTATCTTGACGCTTATCAGGTATGACACCGTCACATTCTAGTTTGCAGGAGGGATGAGCTTTTGAGGCAAACCCCCCCCTTATGATCCCCACGAGCCATACTTCTTATTGCAGGGTGGCCCTGGCACGTGGGCTCTGGCCGCCTTTCAGCCGTCTGACTTCTGGCTAAGGCAGAAGATGCCCTGCAGGAGCACACTCAATGCACTGCAGCTGCTAAGGGGTGTTCAATCTGTGGGATCCTACTCTAGAGTCAGTCCGGAGTAAACGAACCTGGAATGTGTGTAATGTGGACGTGAGAACTCCATACTTTTTTGCTGTGTAGATATACCCTTGTTCCGTCAAACTACTTACGAATGTCAACACAGCCATAGTGAGCCACTTGTTTGGAATGGCAGCGCATCTAAAATAAGCTGGCATCTTCAGGAGGTGGTATTTTGAAGTTAAAACACCTTGTGTCAAATCCCATTCTGACTTACTGAATTGCCATGTATAATAATATCTATTAATTTGCCTTGCTGCCTCTGTTATGTACTTGCCAAATCTGAAGTTATGTTTTCCTGGGTTATTCTCTTAAATATGCCATCTCATGGTGTAAGCTTCCAGTCATGCAATTTTAATGACTCTATATAACTTACACTATTAAAGAAATCGTTTTATCTCACTCTCTACCTATATCTTCCATTTTAAAATCTTTTCCTTTTCTGTCACCTGCTTGCTTTCCCTGTGTTCACGAGTTTTGTTCTTTTAAAAATTGGTAATCATAGAATGGTTGGGTTGGAAGGGACAATAAAGATAACGCAGTTCCAAACCCCTGCCATGGGCAGGAACACCTCCCACTAGACCAGGTCTCTCCAAGCCCTGGCCAACGTGGCTTTGATAATACTTGAAGTAGGATTAAAAAAAGCTTTTTTTTTTTTTTTTTTTTGTAAAAGCAATTGCATGAATTATTTGCTTATTCAGATACATCATGTGGATTTTTAAAACTTCTTACATTTTCCCTTCATCAGTGTTGACAAAATATACCCATTCCTGTGCGCTAATGATTTTATCAGAGTGGCGGAGTTCCATGGGAACGATAAGTTTGAACTACCGTACGGAATAAGGAGAGCAGGTTTGTGTTCCCCGTGTACCTTATTTTTAAACAGAAATACCTAAAAGGCGTGTAAAGCCACCTGAATCTCTGGCCCTGGTCTTTCCTATTCACCGATGCCAATCCTTTTGGGGGTATCTAACAGTGACTTAATGGTTTCATTTAATCCTTATGACCTGGCACCTTCCTGTTTTAACAAGTAAACTACGTTTAGTTTAGTTTAGGCGTTGGGGTTGCCTCTCTTAGCGGAGAAGCTTCAAACAGGTGGGCATGAGGAAGAGTGGAGCTTATTGAGCTTCCTCTGGTTTGCACGTGGGCTGGAGTGCTGAAGATATTTAGGCAGTGCTTTACTAGGTGAAATATTAGCTGGGTCAGTGTGATGGGGTTTGATCAACACACCTAAGCGGATCAGGATCTGGAGTCCTGCTGAGGCAGAAGTCCCCAGATTGGGGCAGTTACATTAGCAAAATTTCACTTTTACTGGGCTAGCTTCTGCTGCCAGGGAGGGTGTCACTGGGGCTGCAGAAGATATTCCCGTCGTTGCATGGCTGCTCTACCCGTGCAAAGTGTTTCCCTGCCCATGCCTGCTGCCCGTGTTGGTCAGGGCAGAGTGGACAGGGCCAGAGACGCTAGGGGTCTTAGTTGCCGTTTTGGAAAAGGTTGTAAAGTCCTAAGTCTCGGAGTTTTTAACACCGAGCAGTGCACCTTCCTAGTACCCTGCGGATCTGGGCATCAGACACCTGGGTTCGACCTCCGTCAGTGTAACGAGGATGGTGCTTTTCCCCGCACCTCGTGGGTTGCGGTGAGGAGAAGTACATCTGGGAGTGAGTCGAGGCCGACCCTCAGTCGGGGGCGCGTTGAGTGTGAAGAAAAAACAAAGTCAATTAGGATGCAGGTTTTGGAAACTCTTCTGATGCTTATTTATTATAACTAAGGTGTTTTCATACAAATCCCATACTGTTTTCCAACAGGAGGGTGTTGGGGCAAGAAAACTTCCCTGAGAGGAGCTCTAATAAACCTGAGTTTCTTTGGCATCATTGATTAACCTGTGGCCCTAAATTACAAGTGTTCATATTTTGAGTTTTTGTGCACAGTGTGTAAAAACTACTGTGTCTGAAAATGCCGTGGTCAGTGTGGGATGCTAGTTTTTATATTGCAAAGCACAGAACATTTTCATTAATCTTTATGTTTGCCTTCTAGAGCAATTTTTCCGTTTAGCCCTTTCAAGACTGCAGAACTGTGGACTTTCCAATGAAGATGACAGGTGAAGTGGTTTACTTGCTACTGTTTCTGTTAATTGTATTTTTAATATTTAGTATTTGTCTGAAAAGAAATGCCAGTGATGTTATCCTGAAATGGCTCAAGTTAGCCAAGATGCAGATCTGACCAACAGTGTCCAAGCAATATGTAACTGATTCCAAGATATAAATAAGTTTGGTTTTAAACATATGTAGCAGCAGCATTCAAGAATAATTTTTTCTGTGAAGGAGCTTAAACTTACAGATTTCTTTTTATAAGTGTGTTACGAATTTGCTAGCTGAGTGCAGTCCCATCTGGCTGTAGTATCTTTTTGTACTTGAGAGCGAAACCATCCCTTACAAGTTGAATGTGATCTCCACTTTCAAAGTCACTGTTAGTCTAAGCTAGAGAATGTTTGAGATAGGCAGATTCAAACCAGTGACTGTTTCTATGCAAAAGAAATCTTATGCATGTCCCTGTGCCACCGCATCATCCGCTGGCCCGCTGCACACCATTGTTGGTACGTGTGCTCAGCTTCCTTCCCCGTGAGTGGGGGAGACGGAGGCAGCCAGGAAAGGCCGTTCCTGGCATTTTGGGAGTAGCCAGGGTGTGGCACGGAGTGGAGCATGCCTTAGATAACTTGCTTCCCATGCGTTAGGTTGTCCTGTTAAAAAAATCTCTTCCTTAGAAGCCACTTGTGCCAGATTTTTTTGTTTGGTTTTGGAGGCTCTTTGTATGTGTGTCGTCTTGTTATTGGGGGTTTGTTTAGTTTGGGGTTTTTGTTTGGTTTTTTTAGAGGTAGTGTAGTAGGGTTGGCAAGTATACGAAAATTCTGTGTTTACCAGGTGATGTAAATGACTTCTTAAATTTGCAGTCTAGCAGACGGGCTGACAAGCTGCTATATAACATGTTAATGTGCAGGCTTCTTAATAGGGTTGAATGCAAATAATGCGGAGGTTGGCTGTAGCTGGTTTTGGTTTTTTAATCAAGGAGATCAAACAGAAGATTGTTGCTTCAAGCCACATGCCAGGATCACGTTTTAATTAAACTTGGGCGGAATATGAACAAAATAATTGGCGTTCAAGCCTAAGAATAATCTTGGGTTTAATACCCAATTGTCATTTTCTTCACCTACTGTACTCCTTTCTTTACTGTGTTTAGTACATATTTCTGGGATGTTTAGGTTTACTCTTTAAGTTAGGGAGGGGGGGGAAAACAGGGGAAAAAAACCCTGTACTCTATCAGGAGTGTGATAATTGGGGAGACCTGTACAGAACTGGCTGACAAAGGCTAGTCTCTTGTCTGGAGTTTGAAGGATAGTGCTGAACGTTGTATTAGAAATTTCCCGAAATCACAAGTTCAGTGCTATAGTTGTTTTGGCTGTGAAGTAGACACACTTGCAGGACAAAGTAGTACTTTTTAAATGGAAGTATCTTTCTTGTAGATCAAAAGTTAAGGTAATTGGTATTCTCTGAATGTAGGTATTCTGAAATATAGATACGTTTGGTGGTTCTGGAAAGTATGCTTCATTTTAATGAAGGTAATATACTTCAGTAGTACTGGAGCAAAGTGAGAACTATTACTGTTTAATAGGCAGTAGTATAAATAAATCAAATGTACCGTGACTTCATACAATGTATTCTTTCTAGATCCATCAGATTTTGTGTATAGCACCATTAGGGCTTGAATCACTCTAGTAAGGAACAACTTTTACGTATACATTTAACCGAGATACAGTGGCTTTTAAATGTAAAACACTTTGTAAATTGATCCTAACAACATTCTCCAGTAATACGGCAGCAGAATTATTGGGCAGTTCTGTATTGCTGCTGCCTAATTCAGCCTTCTTGGCAGAATGCAAGAAATTTCCCTATCAACTTGTCTTGGGGCAGAGTATGGGAACCAGCTCTAAAGTATTTGAACAAATATTAGGCTGTATGAGCACCAAATCTGTGGTGCTCGTATAGCTGTATTTGTGTGTGACTTAGGTAAAACTATGTAGTAAGCTACAAAGGATTTTTTTCCAAACAGTGCCATTTTCCAGACTGAGGAGGGATTCTGACTGTGTAACGGTCTGGTTCTCCAGAACTTTTTGGAAGTGAGAAGTATCACTGACTCAGTGGAACAGCCTGTGGGGAAGGGTTTTCCAGGCTCAGGGTATATATTCACAGAGCAACTGCTGAACATCCACTCTACCCATTTCCTCAAAATTTTGGCTGGACACTCTCAGGACGCTAAGCTCAACAGCAGTAAATTCTTACACATGCATTTACATGATCCCAAGTCAACAAAATGTGACCTCTGCATCCTCCTTTTACCAAATAACCTCAAAGGAAATAATTTGCATTCCTTGACTGACTACAGGGTCTATGTTAAAGGAGTTGAGGTTGAGATCTTCTTTTTGCTTTTCCAGAGAAACATTATTTCGGTGGAATGTGGAGGATGCAAGCCTTTTGACCTTTAAAGGCTACATTTCCATTTAACATTATTTTTCTTTTATAGACTAGGAAGATATTTTGTTGGTATGGTGAAATTCTAAAAGAAACATCTAAACTAATGCCTGGCCTTGAGATTGAGGTTCTTGCACACCACATGAATAGGGCAATGGTCTGAGTGATTAAAGGGATTGCATTTAGACGTTGGAGATCAGTTATCAAGTGATTTGTATCAGGATCTATTTACACTCTGAGCTGATCTCTTAACACCTAAATGCCATCCCTTAATCACTCACACCATTGCTATAGCAATTGCTATAGCTGAGGTTGTAATATTTTTCGTCAGTATGCTGGTGGTTGTAAGCTGGACCTCCATACATTTCAGTCTGTTATATTTCACTTGTAGCATGCCTGGTGTTGGTTAAGAACATCTGAATTTCTTTTGATTCATGTCAATTTATTGTTACTTGTTTGGGGTTTTTTAATATGAAAAAAATATGAAAAAGGAAACCTTAAGAAGTGGGGTTGGTAAAATATCTGAGAGTAACGGTGCTGAAAATTAATGTGTTGATTTGTCATCTACAATAAGTACAGGTCAGTTTATTTAACTTCAGTATCTTTGAATACAGTCCAGCCTTGCTTACATATTCTTTATCTCCTTTTCATATGTCGATGTCCTATGATACTATGTTCTGGTTTTTTACTCTGTCATAAACCATTTCCCTCCCTGCTAATCATGGTCAATGGAATCTGTGCTGCTATAGACGTAGACCTATGATCATAGCTGCAGACATTTGAATACTGGGGGGATAAGGGGAGGAGGCAATTCAGAAATAACATGTTCGTGCCAGATTTCCTGTTTGAGTTGGCCCGCTTCAACTTCCTGAGCTTGTCAGAGATTAAAAGCTGGTCTTTCTAATTTGTTTGGCTGTATTTATGACTGTATTCATGTACAGTTCATCAGGAGTATTTGATCTGCTTGTTGACTTTATCCATTTTGGAAGTTCATATATCCATGTTAGAGGTTTTATTGGTTATTTGAAGGCAGCTGATAACTTTATTTTTGAGTATGCTTGTTATTAAGGGCACTGGAGTTTGAAAACTTCCTCAGACTTCAGATTTCACTGTTTTCCGTCCAAGCAGTACTAGTCACCTCTTAGCCATGAACAAGATCTGGTCTGCATCCATCAGTCAAAGGGAAGAGAGTTCAGATTTGACTTGAGAGCCAGCTACCCAGCCTCTGCAGCTGTGTGAACCTCAGTTGCCCAGCTCTAACGTCACATTTTATTTTACCCTCCCTGCCCTGAGTGTGTCTTGCTATGTCACAACAGCACAGTGCAGAGAGAAGAAACCAAAGAGCTCTTCAGTTTTACACCTATTACTTCAATAGCTAGGGATTGACATAGCAAAGAAGCCTCTGAAATCATAGCCTGTGCCGAAAATTGGAAGGTATCTAATAAGGAATCACTTAAAGTTCATCTACAAGGGACAGAACAAGTAGTGCATCCTGAAAGTAACATTTTGACTGCTTGTCGTGGTCAGAATAATCCAAATCATTTGTAATGGAGTTGACATCGCTTTTGTGAATTCACACCAAGTAGTCAGAGAGTATAAAAGAACATATTCAGCAAGACTAGGAGAAATTTTTCTGGTTTTTTTTTATTGAGACCTGAAGACGAGTGCTTGATGTGTCAGTCACTGCCAAACCAGGGCGTCCACCAAGCATCCGGGATGGATGCTTTAGCCAGGAGATACCACCAGGAGCTGGGAGTGTGAGTAGCAGTGTAGGATTTGCATTGTGGTGATGAGGCTTGTACCTCAGTTACCCAGCTGTGGCCATGTAACTTTTGGCAACACTGAATTCAGTGGTTTGAGATGATTGAAACTTCCAGTGATTTAGAGGCATGCTGTAAATGACAGGAAAATGTGATACAAGCATACGCTAGTTCTGTGCTTTTTTCCCCTCTCCTTCATTCCACCTTCATCACTTACTGATCACGGGTTTTTTTTGTCCAGTTTTCCCTTTTCCTTCCTGTTTCTCCTCACCATTGCTTCTCCTTAGCCCAGGATCTTGCTTTGAGCTCTATGATAGCTCCAAGTGACAAAGTGTAATTCAGGAAGAGGGTAACTTCTGCTCCCTTCCTCCCCCTGTAAGCTTAGCAAGAGGCTTATGTTCATCAGCCTGCTCCCTCGGGATATCTTAAAACTAGATTGAAAAATTAATTTGAAAATGAATGGGCTGAAGCGGTCCTGGAGTAGAGAGGGACGAGTTTTGTGGGTGTAGAAGGAATGGGTGTGCTGAGGACAGGATGATGTAACAGGTGTTCATCCCTCTGATTTCTGAGTTACCAAGTCACATGGACTTGTGGTGTTAGCTAGAAATCTTTTTATGAATGCTTGGCTTCTACTAAGCTGCTTAGGAAACACTAGAGAGAGGTGTGCCAGCTTTTACTATGTCTCCCCACCCTGAGAGCTGCAGTACTATTTTTGTGTATATATGCATACATAAAAATTTTTAAAGGCAGCTCCCTCTGCAGATGTGGCCCTAGAGCAACAAGTGAGAAGGTGCCATCGCAGCATTTCTTTTGAAAATACAGTGCTTTTTACAGTTGGCTCTCATTTTGCTTTTGCTGTAAGTTTTTCAGGTTTTCAGCATTGCTTTGAGGCCCAGTTTCTCTTCCCTAGCCCACGTGCAGTACAGTATAACTGTGTTAACAGTTCTGTAGGAAATATAGGGAACTGCTTCGTACACTGAGACGTCAGTCAGTCTCTGCTGGAATGGGTTGTTTTCATTGATGTTGGATAATACTCTCCTCGGCTGAAAAAGCAGGTTGGACTATCTGAGGAGAAAGATGTTAATTAGTCTGCAGAAGTGCCACACTGCGCATTTAATACAGATTATAGTACTCTTTGGGAGACAGTCCTGGGGTCCCCTACAGTAAGAAGTGGCATAGAGCCTTTTCCTTACTTGAAGAATCGTGGGAGTGGGATGTTGGGAGGTGGCTCATCCTCAGTAAGCTGCGAGTCTGTGTCTGAAATAAAAACCAACATTTTTATTTTGCCATTGTTCCTGCTGTAATCATGTTGAACAGCTTTTGCTCTAAATAAAGAAGCATTTTTACAACCAAAAAATGATGTGCTTATTCTGCAAGGAGGAGTTTGCAATCTTAGACAATGGATGTAAACCTTCCCTAAAGAGGCAAAATTTCTAGAGTAAAAACAAAAAACACACAACAAAAAAAACAGGAAGCCTATCTGTGTGCAGGTTGAGGTTTTTTTTAAGCAAAGCATACATTTTTACTGGCATTGAAATAAGACAATAGAGACCAAAAGATACACTTAAACCTAGGATAACTTGGAAAATCTTACCATTAGAATTTGCTTTCAGAAGTTTGCATAATACCATTTTTGGGTGCTTTCTAACTCTGAATATATTCTAAAATTGAAATGAATTACTATTTTGATTTGATGTAGTATAAAATCTAATTTGTAGCTCAGTGTTTTATATACTTAGTAATGCTGTCTAATTTGAATCTAGTCATGAGAATGCAACTTTTAATCAAGCATATCCCTCATGTCATGACAGCATGCACTTCACGTTTAAACATGTTTAGACAGCACTTTCTAAGCAGAGGGAGAAAAATCAGCATGGTTATATTCATTTGAAGAGCCATCACATGTGTTATTGGGCAAAGGTTTTTCACAAATACAATTCGAAGGCCTGTAAGGTAAATTGTGAACATAAATCTTGCTTCTTTAGCATATGTTGGAGATGTCTAGAGTTGTGTAGTTGTACAATATTGCGGAAGCACCTTAATTTGAGTTAGCCTGTGGTCCAGACGTAGTCTGTCCTGGTTGGTATACCCCCAGACTGGGATAAGTGTGAAGCGTTGTGGAAGATAGTTTATCTGATGGCACCTGTATCACCAACTGGTTGGATGATCTTAAACAGCAAACCACTAGGAAAAGGAATGTTTAAAAAGTTTTTACATGAGAGAAGCCATTTCCTGACTTGGGCAGTCCCTGAAATAACGCAGCTGCTTTTTCTGAAAGCAGCCTTAGCGTGCGATACAGGATTGAGACTGCTCTGCCTGGGCTAAGGGGTGCAAAAGATGCAGGACCTCAGTTAGTAAACAAGCCAGCTAAATGCAAATATATAATTAATAACAATCTGAAGCAAGGGAAGCTGTGCATATTAAAAATTCTGTTTGTTCCACAGCATTGCCTGTCGACGGTGTGTTGTGGTTGGTAATGGAGGAGTACTTCGAAATAAGACGCTGGGGGAGAAAATTGACTCGTATGACGTGGTAATAAGGTAAATGGCATCTCCTTTTCACTTTCTGTACATGCAAAGAAGCAACAAACTCATTGTCAGCCAGTGGCTTTGGAGTTCAGTTGTTGTACAAAGTAAAATGTGTAAAACTTCCTGTTTTACTTATTCTGCCACAGCCTTCATTTAAAAAATTTTAGGAAAAATTGGGTCACTGTTTTATTACACTGATTGATACAGGGGAGGAAGGATCACTGGGTGGTCAGTCTGCCTGGTGTACAGATACACACGTGCAAGATGCTGCCATCAGGGATGAGTCCAAGCATGTGACAGCCCGGAGCCCTGCATGTGCCCCTGGCTGGGGGCTGGCATCCCGGGCAACCCTGCCTGTCACCTTCCACCCCACGCCCATCTTACCCCTGTGCTGGCGTCTGCATTGCTCGGCGTGGATGAAACGTAACCTTTATGCCTGGGAGTCCATCTCGAGCCACGTGTCAGCTGGAGGATGATGTTGATGTCTGCCCCGTTTCCTCAAGCTTGTTAGTTCATGCTGGAAGTTTAAGAGATGTCTCCACGTAGGGGAGAATGCTGGGGTCTGAAGAAGAGGTGTCTGGACTAGGGAAACTGGGGAGGTGTGCAGAGACGAACAGGCAAGGAGAGGGGTGGAAAAAGCACAAAAGCCAAGCAAACTGAAAATGGACTACTTGGCTAATTATGACAATTCTCTGCACGTTAAGAAAAATATGTATCATTCTGCTTTGTGGGAACTGAGATTGTAACTGATTAAACAGCCTTTCTGCATGTAGGTACCCTGTCAGATAGCGTGCCTGAACTCTCTTTCGCTAAAACCTCAGAGCTGCCATTTCAGTTTGTCTGCTTCAACATCGTGTTGAACTTTGAATAAAATCTCATTTTTGTTATTTTGCCATCAATCCTAATGCTTATTTTAGTAATAGTGTTTCAGTCTTCAGGTGCTACCATAAGAGGTTGTATACAAAGCCTGGAGTTCAACATGTATTTGAAAACATCATCATAAGGTGGAAATGAATATATACAGTTCTTGAGTTGTAGCTGCTCTTAAAACTATTGAAAGTCATCCAGATAATATCCTCTTTTTTAGGAAACTCTACTAGCCTGACAACTTTGTGCTTTACTAAAAAACCCTACCTTGCAATTATTGCACCTGTGGGATAATGATGCAAGGAGGCTCCATGAATTTATTTTTTAAGCTGTTTCAAGTATTTGGGCTCCTTGTAGATCTATCTGCTCTTCTTGCAAAGGAAATCTCACACATTTAAAAACAGCTCTAAATTCAAAACTGTTTCAGAAATACAGTGCACATTTGTTTACTGTGAATGGACAAAGAGGGTAGTAGTGTTTGCGTTCTGCATTTAAGGATGACTTCTGATAAAACTTTGAAAGATTTCCTTGTCTGCATACCTTGTTTTGCAAACATTTGCTCCTAAGCAGTGTGCCTCCTCTTCTGAGCAGTCAGTTGCGTTGGCAGGAGTGGAGCTTACAGACACTGCCTGGATCCTCCAAAGAATATGCAACACACCCACCAAGCAAAAGCTGCAAGATGGAGACTTGAACACAGCCCCTCGTAACGCCTCAGAGCAGAGACACCTGACCCACCTGTTAATCTGTTATGTCCCAAAGCAGTGGCAACTGTACAAATAATATCTAAAAACAAAAAAACCAAAAACAACACAACCACCATCCAAAAACCCTCAAACAAACAAAAAAAGCAAACATAAAGATGTATCAGCATCAGGTACACAGTCATAATCCCTGTTTCTGTATGCTGTAGACCGTGAAGAGTATTAAAACATTGCTGAATTGCCTCCTGTCTGACTTGGATCATCTGGTAGCATTAATGGAGCAATGGGTAATTCTCCAAGCCGGTTGGTCTCTTTTGTCTTCTCCAGTTTCTGCGTTTGAGCCAAATCAGGAGGCACCTGCTCAAGTGACACACGATGAGCAATTGTGTGATTGTATTCTAAACCACCTTGGCCGAGTTCCCATATGTGCTTGATCCCTCTGAGTTAGAGGGTGAGTGCCCCTGATAATTGCTCACCTACCACGTAATCTGAGAAGTAAATTCTGGGCCACTGAACCCTCCTGTACCTGGACAGGCCGTCTGTCCTGCAGGCTCTCTGTCCCTCAGGCTAATGTGTGTGCCAGCCACCGCACAGTAAGGACAGGAGTGGGGTAATCACTGCCGTCTCTGTCCCCTGCAGAATGAATAATGGCCCTGTTATAGGGTACGAAGAGGATGTTGGGAGGAGGACGACTTTCCGCCTTTCTTACCCGGAATCCATCTTCTCGGATCCGATCCACTATGACCCTAACACGACTGTTGTTCTCATCGTCTTCAAACCACGTGATTTGAAGTGGCTTTGGGAGATACTAGGTGGTCAGAAAATAGTGAGTTTAATTATTCCCACACTTTGGCTTGGCTTGGCTCGCGACACGCATTCTCATGTGAAATATCTGTTTTGCTTTTACCCTTAGTCCTTCTAGCTGGAGGGGGGGAAGCACTGGATCTCCCAGTCAGTCTACTCAATATCCCTTTCCCATAAGTGCTTCTGTCTTCTTTCTCACCCACGTATTTGATCAGGTCCGTACCCCAAAGCAGTTTTCCTCTTGGAAGTAGCTTTTTATTCTCTTTCTAGCACTGTTTCATATCCTGACATGTATGCTCCAGCCCTTTCTCAGATTATTTTATCCTGTGCACTTGGTGGAATTGCACAACAATGTTGGAAAGGACCTCTCTCTGCAGGTCTGTCTTTCAGAAGGGTTTTGGACTAGAGCAGGGCCAAATTCAAAGCCATACCAGATTCTCAGGGCATCATCCCTGAGTATTTCCAGGGATGTTTCTACAATCTATGTTTCAGTACTGCGCCACCCTCACAGGAAAGAATTTCTCCCCATTCTTTCACTGTGTGCCTCTGAGAAGAGTCTGATCCTGTCTCTTTCTGTAAACTCCTGCTAGAAAGCTGAAGATGGGCTGACTCAGACCCTTCCTGTTTGCTGTGTGCTTCAGCACCTTGGTCGTTTCAGTGGCCTTTTACTGAGTTTGCCCCATTGATGGCTCTCCCCTGCACACCGGGGAGCCCAAAACGATGTTTGTGAGACCGCAGAAAGGCACACTACAAAGTGCTTGAGAAAGAGAACAGGTAGACAGAAGTTCTCAGTGCTGTTTTTAATGTGGCTGGCACACCAACGAGCATTTACTGCGTCTAGCCCACGGTGCTGGTGCGTGGTGTCCATCAGGGCCCTTTCTGCAAAGCTGTTTTCTAGCCAGGTGGCCCCAGCCTCTGCTGCTGCAGTGGGTTATCCTGCTGCAGGAGCACAATTTGGCATATGTTTTTGTTGAACTTCGGGAGGTTCAATGATCCTCTTCTTTCTCAACCTCCTGCCCTTGGATTTTGCTCTGGTTAGAGTTGCTACAAACCCAAAATCAACTGTTTATAGCCATTAAAAACATGTATTTTCTTCCCTGTTACAGAGTGCTAAAGGCTTTTGGAAGAAACCAGCTCTGAACATGATATACAAATCTAGTCAAATCAGGATTCTTGATCCCAGCATCACCAGAAAAACAGCTTATGAATGGCTTCGTTTCCCAACAAGGTTTCCCAAAAAAGAGGTAGGTTTTTTCTTCTGTGCCTTTTAGTTTTGTGCAACCAAACGTATACTCCGAGATAATTGTCTCTTTATTATAGTGGACTATATTAGAACTTTTTAGGTTCATATTCTCTTAGCTTGAATTTAGATGATCCTCAAAAAAGGTGGGAAATAGAATCCAGAAAGAGAGTGAGTATCCTTGTATGCCAAAAAACTTTTTTTATGGATTCTGTAATTAGTATTAAATGGGACTGCCTTTGTGGACAAATATAATGCCTTTTACAAAATTGGGAACAGCAGACAGGCATTGGAATGCGGCAGATCCAAAGAGCCTCTAGAAATATTAAGGAGTCTTGAATTATTAAATGTAAGATGTTTTATAGTTTTTCTTAAAAAAACCGCAAACCACAAAACAACAAACCAAAAAAACCCCAACAAAACTCCCCACCAAAACACCAAAAAACCCCCACACCAAACAAACAACCCCCCCCCCCCAAACCCAACAACCCCGAA
>Ga0065711_1029804_pt1 | contig 34761 bp, 13 predicted proteins | sample Hoacrofraction12_FD_59098 | JGI IMG/M metagenome (GOLD analysis project Ga0065711, IMG submission 59098) | Hoatzin crop microbial communities from Cojedes, Venezuela - Epithelial fraction 12 v2 (version 2) | ecosystem: Host-associated > Birds > Digestive system > Esophagus > Crop | place... | reverse complement strand
AAGACCCGCCTGGACAAGGTCCTGTGCAGCCTGCTGTAGGTGACCCTGCTTCGGCGGGGGGGTTGGACTAGATGACCCACAGAGGTCCCTTCCAACCCCTACTATTCTGTGATTCTGTGATTCTGTGATTTTTACCTTGCCTGCAAATTTGTGCGATAAAATAATCGACATTTTTCATCATTATGTCTTTATATCTTTCATAAGAGAACCACTCTCCTTGTTATCTTTATTCACTGCTGTAAAAAAAAAATATGTATAATGTCCCTTACTTCATAAAACAATGCCTTTTTTAAAGCTTTCATTTTAGAGCTAGCGTTAGGCCGTGATGAATTGCTGAATGGTTGATTTCCTGACACTCTTTCTTACTAACCTTTCCTGACAGCTTCTGGATTGCTCTACCTGGTAATTTGCACTATAATAATGGCTACAGTGAGATGTCTCCTAACTATTTCCTTTATTTTTAACAAGATTCTTAACACCCTCTGTAGGTGACAAAATGCAATTACAGACATGAAGTGTCCCCCCCGAGGATGGTTGTTCACAGATGCCACCAGTACTTTAGTAGTGCAACTGTGAAATGAAACGAAAACAAAGAATCAGATTCTCTAAACATCCAGTTCAAATAAAAATTTAATTAAAAGTTGTGAAGGCATTTTATTGATTAACAATCTTAGTCATTAAATAGTGTAGCTGACTTTTTTTGGTTGGATTTGTTCTTCCTCGGAGATCTCTAATTGTTGTATGGCTTTACATTTATTGATAACTCTTTTTGATGAATACAGATGCCACCTTTTATGGTAGCCGTTGACAGAGTAATCATATTGTGAGAAACACCAGGCTTATGTAGTAACAGCTGTTGCAGTTATACATACTGATATCCATTGGGAAAATGTGTTTGCTACTATCATGGGTACACAATAAATGGAAGGTGCAATAAAGCACAAGCTAACATTTTGAAAATCCTTACCACTCTAGGAACTTTATTGCAGATTACAAGCACTTTGATCTCTGTCCAGTACTTAAGTCTTAATTATCAGACTAATTGCACAGACTATGTTCATTTTCAGTGGTAATCCTTTTGTGATTAGCTTCTGTGTTCGATAACTGACTTATCCTTTAATTAAAAGGACTATTAACCTTAAGGCTGCTGCTGCGGCTTGGGATTAAACCTATACAGAGTTAATATTTAATATCATTGCAAAAGCCTTTGGTGAAAGGTATAGAATGAAAATATAGTGATTCCCTCCGTTACCGTAACTTGCTTTAAGAGGTAGCTTCATTATGTATCAGTATAATGTATTTTACTTTGACATACTATTAGCTTAAATCCATTAAGGACAGGCAAAAATACATATGCACTTTGAGCCCTTTTCTCATTTGCAGGCAGGGCATTTCCCACATCTTTCTATGTAGTCATGATCAATGGTTGATCTGCGACACAAAAAAATAAAAGAAACACAAGAGCGAGCATTTAAGGTCCAGCTTTTTTCAAACATTAAAATATTTTGGTATTAAAGGACTGGGTAGTTCAATTTTTGCTTATCTGGTGGTGGGAAGTTTATTTAGGAAAAATATGGAGGAAAAGGTTCTGCGGCTTTGCCCAGGGCCACTGTAATCCAACTGTTTGAAAGACTACAAAGCAAATCCAGAGTCACCAATGCCCAAGTGTGTAGACTCTGCCAAAATGCCAGATGCTGCTACGGGAAGCATTATGTATATTTTTGAGTTTGACATCTGGGCCCTGCTATGAGCAGCCATGCCTAGTGTCTGTCTGTGACTTCAGGTTCTACTGCTGCATTAATAACAACTTTTTTTTTTTTAAATATGTATCTATAAAGTCTGTTGTACGCCTTCCCCCCTCCCCATTTAGTCCTTCAGATTTCTTCAGAAGCAAGCCAGGTGCAAAGTCCTAAAATCTGCTCTCCTCGATAGCCTCACTGACTCACGTGGTGGTGCGGTATCTGTTTCTAATTCCATATACATTTTCCTCTTTCTTCTGGTTGTGGTGAAGGAACCTGTTCCAACTAGACTTCTTAGAGACAATCTTCTTCACTGAAATTATTTATTTTCTGTACAGTTAATTTGGGGTTAAGATTTAACTATTGGTTATTTGCTGTTAATGAAGGCTAGTAACTATTAACCAGCTGCTCAAAAGCCTTACAAATTGAAGAGGAAAATTTATTATCTCCCACCCATATTTAAGGCAGCAACAATACCCCTATCATTTCATTTGGATTATCATCTCACTTTCAAAGAAAAAAATATATTCTTCTTTTTATGTGCATCATTCTAGGAATTAGTATGAAACCTCATTGCCTTTGTACAACAGTTTCCTCCAAGATGTTACTTTTCTTGTATTACTCCAGTGATATACATAGTGAGGGTGACCCAACCACACTCTTCCCTGAATGGAGTGGAGATAAAAGTAGCATTGTATTTGAAATCAATAGAAGTGACTTGTGGCCTGTGATGGGAGCGTCTGGCTCCAGAATTATTGTCTAGTGTTAAGTGCTGACAATGCAACAGGATCTTTACAAGACATAAATACAGTGAGGGATCTCCAACAGCCTAGTGCTAGCCTGGGAAGCGAACCTGGCCAGGCTGCCTGTCCCAGGTGTGCTGGGGAGGGACTCTTGCCCACGCTTTTCCAAAGATAGATGAAGAGCACAAACTGAAGCATCTCCTGTCAGATATAGAATGAAAGGCTGAAGTGCTATTCTAAGCGCTTTAACCAACAGCAAATTTGACTGAGTTCAGAAAGCTGGGAGTAGACCAGAGATTTGGACACAGTTTTGAAATTTACTGTCATGTGTTGGGGGGATTACCTTGCATTTAACTACAGTACTCCCATGATTCTTGGTAATTCCCTGTGTGGCCTTACTAGTCTTGTTTGCAATAATACTGTTGATATTCATTGTTGTTTGCGTAGTCATAGCTAGCTAATATTTAGCTGCCTGCTAAAAAAACCAACTGAAGACACATGGGGAATTGAGACTCCTGGAGTAGTCACTTAATAGTTTGAGAAACAGGAACTGAATATGGAGGAGACCTTTCCTTTTTCGCTGACTGCAGAGAAAGATAAGCCTGCCTCCATTAAAGGGGGTGTCTCTCCAAAAATCCTTTGGCCTGTCCCTCCCTATATATGCCAATTAATTTAAGCAGCTGCATGGAGCCACTTTCCAGGGAGGCACTAACCCAGGCAGGGAGCCTATAGATTCCATTTGCTATCCACAGGGAGATTTAGAAGCACTAGGAAAACCATGACATGGCACAGTGGTATGAAGCCCATCACCTAGTCAGTAGTTTGAGTCATGTTTGGCGTTATTGTGCTCCAGGAATTTAATTAGGAAAAAAGAATCATGGATAGAAATGGACACATCCGCTTCACTGAGAGAGAGTCACGGATACCATTACGGATATGACATGCTGCCAGAGCTACCTGCTACTGGAATTACAAAGCCACGAGAGTCAAGAGATCTAGTATAGCCTCCAGCTAGGCACATACAGATAAAGTACCAGAATGCCTGCAGTTAGGGAAACAGTTGCTATTTTGCCATATTTTTCTGGTGATAAAGACAGAGGACTGGGCTATCCAGTACAGCTCCTTCAGTCTAACACCACATGCATGATGCACAAGAGTGGTGGGAGCACAGGGCAAAAGAGTGCTAGGGGAAATTCTGACAAAGCAAATGAGGATGGTCCTAAATCGTTATTCCCCTTAAAGTCACAATGATTATTGAAGGATATGCCTTATTACTACACTGTGACCTTCCCAGGGCAATTTTTTTTCTGTGTATTTGATTGTGCCCTCACTTCATCCCTCAATTTGGGTCTCAAGGCAACAAAACCTATTATATTCTTGAGCATAAAGGAACAGCTTTTTTTCTTTTTTTTTTTACGGAAACATTTACCTGTTTGTGAATGATAAAAAGCCAACCTTCTCAGCAAGTATAAGACGACCACCACAAAACACATTACAATGTTATTAAGAAAACTCAAATATCCTTTTTAACCTACAGCCATCACAACCCTTTGGCAATACCTGCTGCAACTGAGTGACCCTAGAGTGACCCACTGCAGTCTAATCCTCACCCCATCTATTTCATAGTTGTTTGTAACTTCTGATAATGCACAGAAAACAAATGTGTAAACAGAAAACAGCATCCAGGTTTTTTTTCCTTGTTTATTGTTTGGGTTTTCTGGGGGTGATGGTGATAGATATAGAAGCCAGAGGAGGTCTGCTGGGCTGGCAGATCACCTAACTCAAAATATCCTTTTCTTTCCCATCATAGCCAGAGTGCGTGACTACACAAGTATTCATCTGTATGTGATCTTCCATATCTCTTACCCAGCGGACATCTGTTTAACTATTTTACTCACTTTGCAGCACTGTCTTAGTAAATCAGCATGCACAGTTATGTTTCCAAGACCCCAGTTCATTATGGTACTAAGACCGTGCTTAACTTTAAGCATAAGTGTGAATCTACTAAATAAGCTTTGCTATAGGCCTGATAATATTACTATACTGAGTCAAGACTAATGTCTCAGGAATATCAATGCATTTCAAATGATAGTACAAGAACCCTACATTCTTATGAGAACTGTAAAACCACCATGAAACACAGTTAAAGCATGTCAATGCTTACTGTAAGTGTAAAACTGAAGAAGGGAATTAAAATGAGTGGAGAGGTTGTTACGTGGAAGTAATTACTGAAATTCAGCCCAGAAAATATGACTAAGCTCCGCACTTAAAAAAAACAGGAGCTATTTCTAGCAAGTGTGCTATTCATCTGTTGACGTTGGTAAACACTGGCTTTTCAATAGCTTTAACTCTGTGTTTTAATAGAAGGTAATCGGACATATTCGTCTGGATGCCCCTACACTGAGAGGAGCTCCTGGGCAAACAGGAACTTTTGTCCCTGAATGAATTCTGATTGCTGATTTTAGATGGCTGGGATGTGGTCTTCTTGTCTGCACCAGAGCAGCTGTAGTAGCCTATCACGCCAGCTCTTTGCTAATTTGTACAATGATAAGCACCCATTTCCATTGCTCCTGGTAATCTTGTCATTTTCATGATGTCATCAGCGCGAGTCAGAAGAGAAAAGGTCAGTGGTACAATGATGTACTGTATATAAAATGAGCCGTTAAAAAAAGAAAAATGGCCAGACATTTAAATGCCCAAGCTTGCCAAGGCACAGTGATAGCTATCCTGACCATCTCAGGATGTATTTATTATGCGATTCCCATCATAAGCAAATAACTTCCCCCCGCGCTGTATTTTTCCACAGTGGCGCAGTGTGTACTGCAGAAGGGAGCCTAGCTATGTCCAGATAGACCAGTGGAAGTCCGGATAAATATACTTTTAATGACAGCCACTATGCATATTCACTGAACCTTTTGAGTGCCCGTTGTTCTGCCTTTTAATTTTTCTAGTGTCTATACTATAGAAATATATATTTAAGTATGGCGTATACATTTTTACCGCCTTCTATGTAAAAGAAAGAGTAAGCAAGAGCAGTGTTACAAAACCTTTGGGTGCCAGAAATGAAACGGGAAATAAAGTCAAAATTCAGACAAAACGCGATGTTATCAACACTTTTGAAATCAAGTTACTATGTTTCTACATAATGGAGGGGAGAAAACAGAGGAACAAGCAGCCACGGTGAGAGACTCCCACTAGGTAACCAGTGCAGTGTTACTTCTCAGCTTGCAGACAGACCTCGTGCGTAGGCACTATTTGAGGAGCCCTCCTTTGCTCATGTGTTTCTCTGTTATCAGTGAAAGCAAAGCTGGAGGAAAAATGATGGCAGGTGCTCATTGCAGGAGGTAACCAGCTGCAGGACTTTTGCTAGAAGTGTAAAGCCAGGGATTGAAGCAGGCAAGCTGAAAGGTTGCTCTGTCCCTGGCTGCAGGGACAAGATCCACAGCCTAGCAGATCACAAACATCATGTCCAGAACAAGAGAAACACCTCTTTGCCAGATCTTACGCATTGTTTAGGAACAGAGAGCCCAAGAAAGTTCTAATATTACTGGCTACTTTTGCTTATACTTTTCTCCAGCCTCCCTCTTTAGAATTATGACTCCTGTCCTTTCAGCTACCTTCAGAGCGCATCGCTCTACAGCTCTTTCCAAACTGACAGAAGGATTTGATATGTTTAGCATATACAGGCATATTATCAGCATTTTAAATTTGCGATAGTCACAGTACTTTGTGGATTTCCATTACTACTGCTTACAAAACTAGGGATGAGATAAGGAGAATATGGGATTTAATTGGCCACAAGTACATATTAGACTCACTGATTCATTGCTACATTTTTATAAGATGCTTTTGCTGAAGTTAGTAAGTGGAAGAGTGAAAAGCACATATCTGTTCTATGTCAGAACTGAGGGATGACCAGCAATAAGCCGTGGATAAGCGTGAACAGATGCTTGCTCTTGTTGCTAATGGTGGCACAGAGAGGCAGCAAATAGTACTGTCTGAAGACTATATTTCCTTATTTATTAGTGATCTTTTACCACAGGTGAGCAGTGAGGTGATAAAATGCACAGATAACTAAATTATTCAGCTTGCTAAAGACTAGGGAAGTCTGTGAAGTTGAGAGGAACCTAGCTAAACTGAAGAAGAGATGCACAACAGCAGCTGAAATTCAGCACTGACCAACGGCAAGTAATGCAACCAGAAAAGAATACCCAGGGCTTCTCATCCTTTAACTCCCATTACTTAGAAGACGGCCTTGGACATTGTCAGCATGAATGCACTACTGACAAGCTGACTCAGGGTGAGGAAAAGCTAATGGACTTCCTTCACATGGGCTTTTTATCACGTGTTCCTCAAACTCTAGGTTTTGGTATCTCCTACAAGTCGGGTATCGGCAAATGCAGCAACCGGTTCCTTTCAGCAATGTGGTCCCTATATTCTTCAAGTTAAATATAGCCAGTTTCATATCACTGTTTGTATTGCACTTCTATAATTTAGCTTTCTTTTTAGAATGTGGGGAAGTCATGTGATTTTTATGAAGACTACACCACCGGTCTATTTGTATTGTATTTTTAGAGACATTGTATTGATTGAAAGAGAATTGGCTAACCTGAGATGTAAACAATGAGTGGCATTGGCCTTAACCCATGTGGTTAATATCACTGATTTGTCATGCTGAGTGATGTGAAAAGTGGAACGATTGGTTGTTGATTATTGAACAGCTCAACACAGGGCACATTTGGCATGTCAGATGAGAGGCTATTCTAATGAGCTAGTGCTGCTGCCAATTACTTAAGAGCCAGTGCCTCCTCTACAAGCTATTTCGTATATCTTCAAGAGGTTTAACTAAACTCCAGCTCAGTAACAGACTGCAGATAAGATGGTTAGATTTAAGAATCCATGCATATATATTCCTTTATCATCATCTCACTTGTACCTCCCTGCTAATGGAACCCTTCATTATCTGGTGATGACTAATTAACATATAGCACAGCAGTCAGTTTAAGAAATGTTGCATTGTTTGTATAGGCTGACAGACTTGTGTAATTGAAACATATGCTTGCACTTTTTATTTATTTATTGGATTCAGGAAAGAAAATTGTATCAGTCTTGAAAATTGTCAGAAGAATTAACTCTGAGAAGAGACATCTCTGATTGTGTGTGGCCCATTATGGCAACACTGTGCTCTTTCAGGTCAAAGCTGTAGGCATTAGAGAAACTATGACAACCAGTAAGGTATAAATATTACATCCCTGATTGTATCTCAGTACTGAGCACAGTGGTCATAAATATCTGTAGTTCAGTATCAGACAAAACTCCCATTTAATTTTTTTCCTGGATGTGAAACCAAATTCCTCTTTTTCCAGTAGCATAGACAACATCCACACTTGGGTCTTCTGTAGACCTGTCTTAAAACAGCATATACTCTGGCCAGACCCATTCAGCTACTCAACTCCCTCTGCTAAGAGCATACGTGTGGATGTCTGATTTTGGGATGCAAACACATGGTCTGGAAGACTGCGACTAACACCATAACCCTCAAATATTTTTATTTGCTGATGTCCAGAAATTATTTTAACTGGCAGTTAAAAACTAGCTAGCACATTTTGGTTTCAAACATGACTAAGTCATTTAAAGTTGTACTCAAGTTAATCTAGACTTTCTAGAACATCTAGTCTGCTCATATGAACATGGGACCCTTTGTGATAACAACTTACATTATGTGTACAGGTAATGACAGAATAAATTGTTTTCCAGTTTCCCATGCGTTTTGTTAGGCCGAAACAGTAGCTTATGTTAGTTACCATGGTACGTTGGTAATGTTAAAAAAGAAAAATCACATGATGATGTCTCTTTGACAGAAAATATTAAGGAGAAAATATAAAGAATTAACCTTTTAATGATGTGGGGACACATACCTCTTCTAATAATGTATTTTGTTTAAAATAGATACTAAAGTTTAGACTATTTATTTAATAGATAAATGGGTACAACAGAATCAGGATTCTTCCCCTGGAAACTCTGGAAGTTCCTTTCTTTGTAGTTTTACTATGCTATCTAGAAAGCCATAACAAAAATAAAAGCATTCATTTAATTTGAGATCTTTTTTGTCTGAAATTCTTCTTAAAAGTAGCTATATTGTTTCCACTTAGAAGGGTCATTATAAAATCTGACTGTAAATTGAATATTGAATAAATGTGAGCTTTTGTGAGCCTGATGGGTCTAGATAGGCTCTTTGACCATGAAATCAAGGGTACTGCAGTATTGTTTCTGTTCTGGGCATGTGTGCAAAAGAGCATGCTGTGTGCTAACCTGCACAAAAATACATATTGACTGCTTCCCTCCTTTGATGAAAGCAAACACGTATTACAACTGAAAACCTATTTGAATTAAACCTCACTGCAAATGCAAGTTATCTTTAGGTGCAATAGCACCACAATTTATGGGTATTAAAATTAATCAATTTTTCTAATTTTCCTCTAGATACGTATGATATGAAAGGCTCTTCAAAAATACATGTTTGTAATCATTTGTTTGGGGTTCTGCAGTTGAAGCACCTTTATATTTTTCCTGATGAAATATTTGCTGCCTCCAATCACCTGGGGAACATTACCTTGATGAAGCCACTGAAATATGCTCCATCAGTCTCAAAGGGTTTTCCTAGCCCACTTTTCACCCTCTTCTTGCCAATTAAGCTGCCACATTATGTATGATAGTGAGGGTCACTTGTTTTTTCCAAGTGTTATTCTGAATTGGTGAAGATGACAGAAGCATACTGGTCTAGTGAATAATTAGAGTGGGTCTTAAAGTCCCAAATCCCCATCTTGCACTGCCACATGCTAACTATTTTTAACCTCAGGTCCTGTCTTCTAGCAGGCTACATGCATTTTTGCCAGCAAAACCTACTGTGGTATTCTGCACTCTGTGCCTATATTACATACTAAAAATCTACCAGATAAAATAACTAGAGAGAGGATGTTGAAAAATAGAAAATATTTGAAGTAAATAAATATGTAACACAGGGCTTACTTCCACAGAGTAAACTGCAACATTGCTCTAGGACCGCACAGCATTAGGTATATTGTATTTGGCAAATATCTATAAGCAATCCTTCAGGTTTTGAATTTGCATACATCAGTTTATAAACATGATAAAAAAGGTAATTCTTCTCAATGCTTTCAAACGAAGAAGTGTTATTCTAACAATACTAAAGCAGTAGTCTCCACAGCAGTCAATGAGAGTTTTAGACCTGGTCATGGGGTTTTTTTGTTGTTGTTGGTTTGTTGGTTTTTTTTGTTGTGTTTTTTTGTTTGGTTTCATTTTGTGTGGTGGTTTTTTTTTTTTTTTTAATAACTGGCCCAAAATTTCTGTCCATTTTGCCACTGCACACTCTCAGAACAAACAGGAAGCACAGAACGGAGCAGGATTTAGTAGTTTCATGCAGTGAGAAATATTTATGAGTCTAAAACAGCCTTTCCAAAAATGAGACAAGCATCTTAAATGTTCAGGATTAACCCACTGCCCAAGACATCTTACAAAAAAGCTTCAAGGGAAAATTACTGAGAGTGGGTGAAGTTTTCAGTGAAAGAGCAGAGATACTTCAGCTCGGCTAGCTTCCCTCACATAGCTATTAAGAAATTTTACTGCAGTGGTGATCACCAAAAACGAAGGAGAAAATGGTACAGTAATGAAGGGCTGAGTAGTGACCTTTCTTCCTTCTTCCCCTCATCTTTCAAGTTGGGGCAATGATGCATCTTGTGACCAAACTCCTTAATTGAGCTCTAATTCCGTACAGAGTGAGAGAACTAGAAGATTTGCAACATAGATCAAATGTCTAAACCCAAAATAAATAAGATTGGCCTTCAGGAAGTACTCAAGGGGCTTCTAGTCATCTTTCTCTTTTAAAATGTAGCCACACAACTGCAGAACTTGCCCCAACCTCGCCCTATTCTTTGTTACACTCTTTTCCTTAACCTCAACTCAAGGTAAATTGTTTTGGAACTGTCAATTATTCTTGGTTTACACAGCTCTGGCATAAACGGATCCCTTATACTGAGAGGGACACTGGTCTCTTCTCTCAAATAGAGAAGATATGGATATTAGATATCCATAATTTAAATGAGTTGTTCCTCAAGCACATGCAGCCTGTGATTTGTTAGCCAAGAGGCAGGCCCCACACGCTAAGGCGGAAAACTATGGCTTCCACTTGTCTTATGCCCTGGCTCACCTTGGTTTTCTAGCTACAAGAAGATACCTTCTTCTCAACTCTCCTGTAAATTGTGCTACTAGTTACTTGCAGAAGTGGCCGCAAAGTGGAGACCAGATGTCCCATTTCACAAACGGAGAGGTGCTGGGCAGCTGATGGTAGAATTACAGCTTAGACCATGGTCTGTGCCTGTTCCACCACACTGGGGGCTGCACTGACTCACCCAGCCCCAAATACATAGGTGAAAAGACCTTCTCAGCCTTAAGGGTATAGCATACCTTCTGTTTTAGTGAGTTTTCCCTTTCCCCTAGACCATGAAAATTTTTCAACTCAGCATGCTGATAATAAGGACATTTCAGTATTGGTTTCTATATGGGAGTTTCCCTTCCCTACCTAGGATTTCAGCTGGCAATTTTGTTTTTATTTGTTTCTCTCCCTCTTACTTCATATGCTTTTAAAAAATAAGGGTGGCAACAATACAAAATCTGAGTGCAGGTGAACAAATTCCCCAAAACAGCCAACCCACATCAATATTCATATACTGGTTCTTTAAGATATTCCAAAATGGCATAGCAAGGGCAGTAGCAAGCAGGTAACTTGAATATGATGTTTATTTTAGAGTTAGTGATAAATCACTGTGAGATAATAGTGGGAGCATATGTCTCCAACAGCTTTTCAGAAAAGGTGTTCTATTCTACATGTAAACTACCGGACCAAAGAGATAGTGAAGATTTATTTCCTCTTTCCTGGCAGAAACAGATATCTTTCCTTAGCATATTAATGATGATACATTAAAAATGTTTACAAAATACCATCTCATGAAATTATGAAATGAATGTAATTAAATTGCCTACAAGCCCTTAGGGCTGTGAACACCAGCTTAAGCACTAGTGAGACAGATTGCAAGCCAGGATTCTAGTTGTTTCTCTCATGCTGGGGAGAAATGGAACTAGTATTGCAACTAGAAGGCGCACCACTGCACGAAACGTAAGGCTGGAATATGGCAGAGAGGAAAATCTCCAACAATAACTATCATTAACTTGAAATCCTGCCCATGTAAACAGTACTGCCAATTTGTATCTCTCACCAAGGTTATCCAGGAGAACATTTACTATCATCCATTTGCTAAACAGCTTACTTGGTACTTGCTATGGTCAGACTGAAAATGGCCTTGTGTGGAGAAAAAAAAAAAAAAAAAATAGGAGGCAGACCTAAAAGGGATCTTAGCTTGAAAAAGAAGTTCTCCTAAGGAATGGCATCATCCCCTTAGTAGACAGTTGTCCTGAGGACAGAACCAAGCTCTTCCCGCAAGGCTGCATGACCAGACTAAAGCATACATGCATTTACAGACTCTGGAGTCACCACTTTCTCATGGCTCCTCTGTGTGTTCATGGTCACCAGTGTCTGACCCAGCTTCTCTACGGGCTGCCATTCTGTCGGGTGACTGGTTTCCTCATTCAAAGTAATCTTTCTCTGTGCTAGAATGTAAGCGGATCCTCTGTCCCCTGCCTGTCAGATATGATTGCTTGTTAGCCATGGCTATAAATAACGGAAAAAGTGCTCCAGTCAAGAAAGAATGGAAGGTGGAAAGAAGGTCAGCAGATGAGATAGGAATGGGAATGAATGTTTTCAAAACAGGTTTTAACTATTAAGACCGTATTAACAAGTCAACTCCATCACCTACAAAACAAAATTCTCCCATCCCCTTTACTCAACAGCTTGAGGAAAAGTATGCTCACCCGTGTTAAAATTCCTATCACTCTTGGCAGAGCTGGTCACCTGGTGAGAGAGAAGGCACAGAGCTCCAGTGGCCCTCTTGGTTTTAAGCTTCCAGCATTTCCAGATCTGCCTGGACCCAGACAGCATAAGCCCTTCGTGTCTTGTAGATGATATTGAGTGGGAAGGCGAGAGCCTTGTTCCGACCATGATAGCTTGGCCCTCTGGACTTTTAAGTGTCGCAGTCCCCGCTCCGATCTAGACACCTGAGCAAGACCACATGCCTCACATTCAGTCTAGGTGTCTGTCAACTGTAGGCTCAGAAGCTAAAATTCCATGTAAATAAGGAGAGAGAAACTGTTTGTACATGATGTATCTATTTCTATGCATATTAGAGAAAGAGTCTCATTGACTGCACCAAATTTTTCTTTTGCATCTTACAGTATTTGATGTTTTAATCAGAGAAACATCTGGCACAAACAGTCCCTGTGCTGCTTAATTTTTAGATAGGATAACTTCTGTCCTTTTTCTTTCAGTTCTCACTTGAGCATCTATTATTCACCACTGTCAGAGATAGGTTACCAAATTTGACAGTCATTCATTTGGCAGTTTCTGTATTTTTATTTTCTTCCTGCTCCTGCCCAGTGTGTTTTGGAGAACATAATTACAAACAAAAGCTGTGAAACATTGTTTGAGTTCATCTTAAAATTAAGAATTTTAAACTTGTGTGTACGTATGTATTCATGCAAACATGCCCTATGCCAAGGCATCTTTGCAGAACTGTAGTGTAGACAACGTTCAGAATATAGCTCATTTACTACAAAGTCTGAATTCAATTTTTCTAAACATATATTGAAGAGAATGGTCTCACAATTAAGACAGTTGCACATGGCATATTCCGTCTCAGTTTGATGGTTAAATCAGCAACGGTGCAAGTGTTGAGCAACTCATTGAAGAAAAGATTTTCCACAGGAAAACACAAACAGTTGATCATCAGTTTCTCCTTTTTTCCAGTTTGGGAACCATTCAGATTCCAGATATTTTAGACATACATGCAGTTGGAGTCAAAAGATCTGTAAAAGCAGGGGCGGACATGCCGGAACTGGAAGCCCCAAGTTTAAATTTGAGGGATTTTTTGCTATGTGTTTGTTGTGTTTTTCTCAGTAAGTCACTTCATGCTTTCTTTGTACTCTCATGTATAAATTGATGAAAATAAAGTTTATGAACCTCTGCTTCAGAGGTATATTGCAGCTTAAAGAACTGATGCTCAAACAGTGCTTTAAACACAAAGTCTCAGTTTTTCCAAAGGTTCGCTTAGAGAAAAGTGCTCTGCATTTCTGAACAAGAATGTTTCTAAACTGTCCAAAATGAACTGAGATTTAATCTCTGTTTTTCAGCTGATGCCTGTCTACATATACAGTATAAAGGTGATTTCCAAGCTGAATACATTAACAGCAGCAACCTGTAACTCTGTAAAACCCCTATGGCAATGATTCCTTCATTAAACACATGTCCCCATTCTTGGGAAACATCCACCCAGTGGGACTGGGGTTCTGCGTAAAAATTATGTAAGATAATGTAATGAAAGATTTTGTTACCTAGGGCATGTTCCAAGGGTCAGATATGAATATGAATAAATTATCAGTAATAAGTTCTAACGCTATAAAATCCCTATGGCAATGATTCCTTACTCAGTTCAGGAGGTGAATATCAAGCAGACTGGCACAAACCCACACAGCGAGCAGAGTAAAAGAAAGAATAAAAGCAGACTGAAAAGTTTTCTTGGTTCTTGGGAACCATCCATCCAGTGCAATCTGGGTTGCCAGTACCCTCTTCTCCTTCAGGCTACAGGGGCTGTGCCCCTGGACGGCCTTCTTGCTGGGCAGGTATCGCCCACAGACACCACAAAAATGGACATCTTAGTGTTTGACATCAAGCTTTGCCCAAGCCTGGATGCGAAACTACACCTCCCTGGATGCTTAACTGCCTCCCAAGTGTGGTCTGCTGGTGTCTTCACCAGGTGCTACCTGATTCCTGTTTGCACAGACTAAACTGTAGAAGCACCCAGAGAATTGCAATTAACAGAAGGACGTGCATGTGACAAACTGAACAGTCATCTCCTCCTAGCCGATGAAAAGGTGGGCTTACTATAACCAAACACCACACCTAAAATCCCACCTTCTCAACTCAGAACTTTCTACCCCCATAGCCAGAAGGGTTTTTTATAAGTTTGTGAGAACTGCTGAGATACAGAAGATGCCTGACAGATTCTACATCCACCTGGACAGTGTAGTTCCCATCTGAAATGATACTCATTACTGTAAAGAAGAACACCCACAGAAAAGTATTGAATTTCATACAAAAAATTGCATACTAAGTCGGTATTACAGTTTCTGTATTACATATGCTACTGTAGAAAGCCTAAAGACAAAATCTGAATATTTCACCAGACCAAGTCCACAGACAAATCAGTGGATCTGAACTGCTCTCCCAGAATCTGTTTCACCAGTGTCTTACCTTACACTGCTCCTCTTGGATTCACAAGAAGTCCTTTCAGTACATATCAGAGGATTGATCTAGCTCAACGGTGAAGTCCAGAACATAGTTGCTTTGGGCACCACTTTCCTGAAACATTTTTACACTTAATTAAAGGCTGCCTCAAAACCCGTAGCTCTTCTGTTTACTGAGAGCAAGTCCCAGAGGGTGGTTCTTAGTTAGCACGGACACTTGTGATGATAGCACTCCAAAAGGGATGGCTTTTGCTCAATAATGAATGTATTAGCCTACAGCTAGTGAAAACAGCTAGATTAACACTAGCGTTTAAAACATTTCTCATTTAAGTGGCAAAACTATGGGGTAAAGGAGTCACTTTGTTGCTTTATCAATTCAGTGTTCCACTTTGATCATTGTTTAAAAATCATTTTACTTTCCTGTACCTTTGTGGATTGCAGGAGCACTAAATGCTGTTAACGATGGCACTACATTTATTCTCTACGCTACAGCAGTAGCACCTCATCCTCTGACATTCTTGTAAAAGACACATTAGGGTGAGTAAATTCCTGTTATTTATACGGCTAACCTCAGTGTGACTATAGGAAACTAAAAAGAATGAAAAAGAGTATCAGATTACTAGTAAAAGTTAAAAAACAAAAAAACCCAACCCTTACCACTCTCATTCCATGGTAATTAAAGCATTTTCAGACTCTACCAGACATGTTAGAAACACATAAAAGCATTTCCCAGATACCTGAGAACTACCCATTCTCTCTTCTGCAAACTCAACACTGCAGAAACTGAGCAGGTAAGAACTCCACATGACACTTCTGAATCACTGCTTTCTTATTTTAGGAAGAGGAACAGTCACCCCACTAACTTCTCTTATATGAGCTTTTGGGGCTACTATTACCCATTTGGCCTTATTTCAAGGAATATATCAAGGTGCTGGATCTGAATTCAGGTGGCAGCTCTTAACCTATAATTAAGGGGGTTCCTCCCAAGGCCATGTTTTACCTCCATCTCCATGGACCTACTACAAAGCCTCAATGCATCAGGTTTCAGAGAACAGTCTCAAATACCCATGTTTGTCACCTGTACAAAGGCACATCACAAACTTAGTACAGGCCCTGAGTCCTAATCACACTAAAAGCAGAGACTGCTATGTAAGTCCTCGTCTTCCTGCTCCATGCTGGAAGTGATCTAGTTGACTGGGCCAGGAGAAAACCACAACGTTATGGCCTCTGAGACAGGGCCGTAGAAACACCTTGTCTTGAACAGACTGGGAAAAGATATTTAGTTTAGCTGCTCCAGCATGGAAAGAGATCTTCTTGCAACAATACCAATTAAGCTGATTTCAGATCAAACGACTCTTTATTTCTGGGTCAGGGTCTTTTGAGAGAAGTCAGGCACCCACCCAGGGCACCAGCACCTGACCGTGCGCTTCCCTCAGGTGACTGTTTCCTGCAATTTGTGTTTCCCTGGCCATAGTGATTCAGCTTTGGCAGCTGTAGAGTTTCAGGACTGAACTCTAAAACTGCATGAAATATCTAGGGTAGCTTAGTCCAGCCGAGGCTGTCTCTTCTTCGAAGTTACTCCCTTTCCATCTCCATACGTCAGTAAGTGTTTGGCCATCTCTTGTCCCCTCCAAGAATGGCCAGCAGGCAGGTCCGGTCCAGGGCCCTCTGCAGCTCAGCTGCTCAGAGTCTGCTTGTTTGTGCCTTGGCGCACCAGAAGTCGGACATAACCTCTACCAAGTGAGATGTGGAACCAGCGGCCAACAGTTATCTCCTGCTGAGTGTGGAAATATGCCATTTGGAGTAGAATAGCAGCAGCAGCAAATACTGAAAACGGCTCATCTTAGAATATCCTTACTATGGTTGTTAGGTGCTTTCCTGGGAAAGATTTAATTCCTGCATGTCAACAATGGAACGTAACTTAATCTCAAGTGATATCTTTGTATCTACCAGTTTATAGGATTAAGAAAAAAGGGAAGCTTCTCCTCCATTTTGTGAGCTTGAAATGAAAAACATAGCCACTCAGAAATATCAGAGTACTTAAAAGCAACCTGCAAAGTGTTTCAGTTCACCTGGAAATGCTATTTTAAAGAAATAAAATAATTTACAAGAGCATAAAAAAGTACCCTATCCTGAGGGAGTTACATGAATTACAGTTATGGCACATCTATATCAAACTTTGATGACTCCATACAAACGATCTCTGTAAACAGCCATGTATTTTCTGAACCTTTGGATATATATTTTTGATCAGAGTTGTATCTTTTTTCATTTTGTGTTCCAGTGCTCCCCTGAGGCTACTCATGTACCATACTGGCTGGAAGTGGTACATCTGTTTCTTCATTATGCCCTGCTCAGGTCTTTAAATACCTGGAGCAAACCCCAGACTCCAGATTTACCTGTTATTTTAATATAGCTGAACTATCTCTTCTCTGCTTGGCAGTCAGTGTTATTGCACAGGCTGTATAGTTGAAGATCATAAATTTTTCTTTGTGCCCAATAAATGCACTCTTTCAATAGGTTAATGCTTGTATCCTGCAATTATTTCAAACAGGTGGGCACTCTGACACTTGCCATTAGCCTGTCCGCAACACACAAATGTATTGATCAACTCAAAGATGTACTTCTGACTTGTGCTAATCAATGTATCAGTTCTCCAAGGGTTTTTACAGTGTAATGAGCAGGAAATATATATACCACTGCTAAGTTTCTCTCTCTTCAGGGAGCAACTGAGTGCACTTATGGAAGAGCTGATGTACTGATTCGCAGTAAAGTGAAATGACATCTCCAAATGAAATTTTAATCTTAAGTATGTATGTAAAGTTTTGAGGAAGACTGATGGGCAAACTTGCAAAGCTTGCAGAATTAGAGCACTTAATATACAGCTATGGAGCTACTGTGCAATTGTACCTTCTATTGTGAGTTTTCCAAGGTTAACTAGAGCTCGACCTGCTTTTAGACCCCTGCCAAGGAAGCCAAATGATGTCATAGGAAGTGGTTTTGGTGAGGCATTAGTAGTTTCTGTTCCTGCTACGCTGGAGTCAAACACATTCCTCAGTGTGTTCTTGGGCTTTTTCCTTTTGGAGGTGATATTCTCAAACTCCATATCAGTGGCTGATCTTTAATTTACCATGCTTCACCTTCAGTCTTGGAGTTGCAGCTCTGTGTTAGCAGTGTCAAGCAACAGTCATGCATTTTCTGCCAGTCCAACATTGCTTATAAAAATGAACCAATTGGTTCTCTGTACACAGTCATGAAATCAAAGCTGGCTGAAGGCTGGCATCGTAAACATATTCCATTCAAATTTACTGTTAAGACTGAAGGTCTCTTTTTCACATGAGATTTGTTGACCCACTCTCCACTGGTTCTTTCATTTAAAATTTGGAGAATAATACATCTTATCTCCAGTCAGTGGTGTCATTTGCCACCTTCAGTAAAGTTTGGTGTGTTATATCTGATTGGGTGACTGATAAGGTGGCAGATAAAGGGCTTTAATAAGCTGCAGTTAGGATTCTGGGCCAGTGCAAATCAGTGTTGACCTCAGGGGAGGTCAGGAAGAGTATCTGAGGTTACCTAAGGTTTAGCTAGCACAGCAAAAATGATGTAGAGAAAAAAAATCCTCTAAAAACTTTTGTTTACAGTGAACCGTTTTACCTGAAATAAATGACAAAAAGTATACTGTAATCAATCCCTATGGTTTTTACTGTATTGTCATAGTTATATTCTGCTCGTTATTACATGATGGGCATTCAATAACTCTCTTTTCTGTCTGGATCTCAAAGTACCTACACCAAGTACGCATGTTTCGCTCTTATGTGTTTCTGAATCAAGGATAACCAAACTAGACATTTTTAGAAAGTCTTTTGATACCTGAACACTTCTACTGGCTTTGTGTAAACGTATAACTGAACATTGTCACCAGCTGACCCATTTCTCATTGCCTACTCTGTTCAGGGGGCAAAACTCCTTATGAGAGGCACAAAAGGAACCTAGGAATTCTTAATCACAAAATTCAATGTGTAATCCACTGGCACAGCGTGTGTCATATATTTTAATGGCCAGTGTACATAGATAAAAGTGTACAACTGCAAGAAGCTAATGGGTTTACTCTTTTAATGGAGGAAGTCTTGGCTGCTAATCTGAAGGCCCTGGGTTCAAACCCTACTGATGACCCAAGTCAAATTGTTGTTTTATTAAGTAAAGGCTTAAATATGATTGATATAATTTAAGCTATTTAATCTTCCATTGTAGAATGATTAAGATTCATCCATCTGTTCTATAATCAAAGATGTTAATAAAGTTATGAAGCTAATAGTATAACAAGTGTTTTTGCTAATCCCAAATTGTTGGGACAGTTCTCATCTGGGAGCAGTGAGGGACACAGCAGGAGGAACAGTCCATCTCTATTAGGAGTGATTAGTATAACTTTAAGCTATAATTACTTGGATACATTCACACAGGAGACTGCTACCCAGCCATTAAGTATCCTTAAGAGGATGATCTTTTGTATCAAAAGGTCCAGCAGTTTTTCTGACAGTTGAGAAGTTTATCTCCACCAAGTGCCTGAAGGGTGACTCATGCATACAAAGTGCTTCAGATGGACAGAAGCTTTTTTTTAGTGACTGACAATTAAAAAAAAAAAAAAAAAAAGATGATAGATCATCTTTCTAAGGTTGTTCCTCTAAGAGGATACCCAGCAGTTAAGCAGCGTGAGGGTTTTACTAAACTGAAGGCACCTTGTGCAGCCTACCATCTCCGTAGTCACTCTGGAGAATCAAGAACTTCTCTACCTGTTTGGTGTTGCCACTTTTTTGAATGAGCTAGAAAGAAACCAAAGGAAAACATGTGAAATCTCAGGGGAATGTCTTCTACCCTAGAGTCTGAAAACCACAGTGTACAACCACCACTGGCCATTCTTAGATGCTTGCCAGGAACAGCTCCAGGCAGTATGGGTCTGGGAGCTCATGGGCGTCTATTGATAAAAACAGCAAAACAGTGACACTTCATCCTGCCTGGTGGCAGTGCATTCTCCTTCCCCAGTGCTGGTCTACTCTCTTCCTCAACCATTTCATGCTTGCAGGTAGTTTGCCTAAGCATTCCTGAAACGTACGCTGAGGTCTAGAAGTCAGGAAAGCCCTCTTTCCTCTGCAAAGATACGCAAATAGAGGATCCAAAAGGTAAAACTAATATCTCAAGAACTGCATTTGTGAGACTGAAAGTCTGCAGAAAGTTTATACTACAGCGTGCAGGTGGAAGAGTTTTGACAATCTCTTCTGGATGCTGAGCTTAGTGGCTGGTTTTAATTTCTGATAGGAGCTGAAGATGCACCCAAGGAAAAGATGCTACTGCAATTTAGCCAAACTGTTAAATGAAGAAAACATCACTGGAGAGGGCTTGAAGCCGGGTCTCTGGTACCACAAATAATCACCTCATTGTAAGTGATCCTCCTTAAAATCACACAAGTTCTCCACACTCTGATTCCCTTTGGCAGAATGTTATTTAAAACTCAGGTTTCTGGTGAGTTGGATGGACCTTCTCCTAATTTTCCATTTAAATTTTAGATTGGCCTGAAATTGGTCTTTTTCTATTTGGCATCCATTTTTAAGTGAAATCGTCTTTCTCTCTGTTTTGATTTCCTTTCTATATGAAAAGCTAGTATCCTATATCCTCCTTGGCTTTATTATTACTAGGCTAGACAAGCCTTGTACACCTGGAGCATAACTATGTTCTGAAATGTGCAGACACCTAGAGGGAGCTCCGAATGTTTACATCTTTACCAGATCTATTGCATTGGTGGCTTAGAGTTGTACGTGCTGGCTGATTAAAGGAGGACTTTCACTTCATCTGATGTTTCTGATGAAATTCCAGGTTACAGCCATAGTTCTTTTTAATGTTGCATTTAGTTTTGTTAAATTTCAACTTTTTTTTCCCCAAGTTCTGCATATATAATATTTCAGACCTGTTCCAAACCATCAGTGCCTTCCAAATTTGCATCAGCTGCAGAGCTTATTAACACATCTGTTTCGGGTTAAGGTGATCATGAAAACATTTTTTCGACTCTTTAGATTTGATCAGCCATTGAAGCAGTACCCTCTTTTCTACAACTTTTCCATTCAGCTCATCTAAATATCTACTGTTTACACAGTTTTATGCTGATCTTATTCTTTTGCCAATGCTCTATTAACTAACATTTACACGAGACACCAACAAAATCTGAACTACTAGTTCAACACATTTTACTCACAGTCCCACATTCGACATCTCAGGATTTTTTACCTTCAGGGTTCTCAATTTTTCTTAAGACCTTATTCTACTTGTTGTGTGTTAGTAGCTGGAACTGGAGGAGAGTGAAAGGACAACAAAAGCATGCTCATCTGACAAAAAAAAAAAAAAAAAGAGAAGAAAAAGGAAGGAAATATATATTGTTTCTTCAGAATTCTGACAGTTTTTAGAACTTAAATACAAATGCTCGAAGTAGAACAGTAGAAATAAGGAATACCTGTAACAATAAAGATAAGAAATGAAGAAATGTAAAATATAAATATTAAATATAGAGTCACCTAGAAACTTCTCCAGTGTCTCTCCAAGCTAGCTGCCCTCTGGCAGCTTAAAGAATCTATTCACGTCCTCATAGTCTTTATTCAGTCCCAACTTTTTGTTCAATTTTCCTGAGAAAGAACTGAACAGAAACCAACCCAGGGCTACAGTTAGTTTTGACATCTTATTTACTCAGTAGTAAGATAACTTTCAAAGATAAAATATCTATTTTAGTTTTCCTTCTGCATAGTAACCTTTGTGGGCTTTTCCCTACTTAGATCCTTTCCTGTTTGCAAGCTGCATCCATTACTGCCACAAAGAAGGCTTATCTCATGAGCAAAGAATCAACACTCATGTCTTTACCTACAAAGGGAAATAAAGGGGATTTTTTTTTTCTATCCTTTTCAACTAACTGTGGAATCAGCAAACGGACCTTACGTTATCACAAAATCAAATATATTTAGCATTTTATACTTACATTAGCTTACATTTTAAGTCACTTCCTCTGGTAACTGATTCTTTATATTTGAAAAGCATCTCGAAGTTGCAAAGTTCCTGACACAACCGTTAAAATGAAGCCCCTCTATCTGTAAGCAAGTAGAACCAGAGAACAGCAACATAAGCAACGTGTCAACCACTTTCTCCTGCCGCACAATAGATATCAGGTGCTCAGATCCGCGTATGCATCAAAGAAAAAAACATGCATGGATTGAAGTGAATGAAATGTAAAGGGTAATACGACATAGTTCAGATTAAACAAAGATGTTGCTGTGGTATATTGTTGTCTCTACTACTTTGCTATAGAAAGGAAAACACTTATTTTAGGGAAAAAGGTGCTATATGCCAGAAAACTGCAAAGCCTTCCTGCTCCTCCTTTGCAAGCAGGTGGTTATGTCTAACACTAGGTCTATACACAAAATCTGCCATAAATTGTCTCTGCAGTTAGATGTTGCTGTTTCAGCAAAACTAAGCTTTGTAACACACTGCATCAGGTCCAGCTGAATCACTTTACATCCTAGTAGAAATAGCCTGGTACGGGAGTGTAGCCTGCATTCTGGATCACCATTGCTAAAGCTTTCCTAATGTCTTATCTATTTGCCTGATTGTAAAAATCGTGAAATGTCAAGTGTTCCTTGGATCTCTGTGCACTGACTTACAGTCTGGATAGAGCCTTAATCCAGAAGAAGATAAGTAGTCTCATTGCTGCTCTGTGTGAGATTGAGGCCTTTTGCTTCAGCCCTCCCATAAAACATGAAAACAAATGGAGCAGTTTATTCCGCAAAGGTCCTTGAATCCCCAGAGCTTTCTGCGTGAGCCGGGGGGGTAAGCATCACACCTACTCCCTGCCGTGATATTCCAGAAGTTGTTGTGTTCCTCAGCCCCAAAGATTCCGTCTGAACTGGAGCAGTGAAGGGTCACAGTCCTTTTCAATGTTTGTGAGTCAGCCAAGGTAGCAACTTCATACATGCTCTAAAAAGCCAAGTGGTCAGCTACAATGCCTGTGTATTGACAAACCAGAGTACTGTGGCCTCCTGAAGACTGAATCACACTCTTAACAGTGATCAGGAATATTTAATCAGTTGTAAACTTGAGTTTCATAAAACAGTTAATTGTAGATATTGGTAGTACTAAACTTATTTTCATTTCTTCATTCGTCTTTCAGCAGAAAGACTTCCCATTGCAGTGCATTACAACATGGGAAATAAAAATAATTCCTCTATCAACACAGCTGTATAAATATGTCCGAGCCACTCTGAACAGGAAAAATTGCTAATCAGCTCACATTATAAAAACTAAATATTGGACAAAAACACTGAACACTTTACAGAGTTTTCACTTTATTTCACAAAAGAGATTAACTGGATTCAATGTGGGCTTGCAGACAGGCTATTGTAAATTGGACCAGAAATCATCAGCCACCTACAGTCTGAATTTGACCCCATTACATTAAACAAAGAGCCCTGAGAAATAATTGAGCTGGGAGCTGCACAACAGCCAAAACCCCCGCTGCCTGACAGTGTCCAGCAGAGAACAAATGAACCCACTACTAATGGCAGTCAACAGCTTCTTCAGAGGACTGAACTTATCAGCCTCTAATAAAAAACAGTGTTCTGCCCGCTTCTTAAACAACCAATGTGATGTAGAAAACTGGCCAAATTCTCAGCTACTGCAGATTGTTACAGCTCTTCTGAAATCAAAAGATCAATGAGAGTTTAGATCAAGATCTCATCAACTTCTTGCCAAACTGAGCATGTGAAAAGAGTAACAAACAAGCTCCAACCTTGTTCGTCACATGAGACCCTGCTGACTCACGCAGCCCTTAGCTAACAGGACCCCTTGGTGGTCTGGGTGCAAAGGCAGAGTTCCCAGCAGCATGGATGCCAGATCACTGTACGTTATCACGCAGTCAGGTCAACTGAGCAGGCGTGCTCCTCCCCAGGCAAACACGGCCATCTCGAACATGGCAGCATCCCAGCAGCAAACACTGCCATGGGCCCTGGATTCCATCCTTCCCCAGTGACGGCAGCCATCTGAGCAGTGGAGGCAGAACCAGGTTTTTTCACTTTTGCATTTTTAACATACTGGAGCATTAAGTAGCTCCTGCTCTAGAATAAATTGTGTGGATCCAGTGCTATGTGTTTTGCAGGCGTAATAAGGAGTGCTGTGAATCTACAAAAATGAAAGGGTTGACGGCTTTCTGGCGGTGGTCACTGCTATCAGCTATGGCTGGTGACATTCACGCTGCAAGTTAATGGAATAAAAACAACCTTACTACCTAAACTAGTTGGGATACAAAGCCCAGCTGCCGTGCAGAGAAGAGAGAATTAAATAAATCACGCCACATTTAAACTCCCCAGTACACAGTGATTTCTCCCTGAACGTGACATCTTTCAAAAAAATGCTTCCGTTCTTTCGCAGGAGTCAAAAGAGCAGGCAATTAAACCAGAACCTGAAGGTGCTGCCCCACGCCAGGCCTGATCCTGCCGCTCCCGTGCTGCTCCGGCAGCGGGCCCTGGGCAAGGCGGACAGGGAGCCTGTGCGGCACTGAGCTGTTGGCTCCGGAGGCGGTAAACCCGTCTGTCTAGTTGGTTGCCATGGAGGGGAGAAGGTCCCCCTTTCCCACCCGAAGCAGTTTCAAGCTTCACTCATTCCTCCACAGGGCCTGGAGCTGTAGGGCTTGTCCTCGGCAGGGTCTATACTGGGGGAGTGGGTGGCGAGCACAGAAATCTTAGCTGATCTGTAAAAAGAGCTTGTACACACTGCAAGAGCATTGCATTTTGCGAGAAACTCTTTTTGTGTTTAAAGTTTAATGATTAAAAACTTTTTCCTTGATGAACTGATCAGTTAAGGTCTTCTCTCAGGTTCTTCCAAATGCCCTTCTGAGTGCAGGAACTTGCGGTGTAGCTCTGAACTTCAGCACAGTCTGATGCAGAGACAGTAGATCATCTGCAGCGTGCACGTAGGGTACACTGATAATTCTGGTACCACGTAGCAGGTCAGTCTGATTAGGACTCTTTTGCCATACACTGTGTTTTGTCTTTTCTCTGCAACTGATCAGAGAATCTCGGAATTAATTAAATCTCTTGATGTACTTAGACAGCTTGTGGAATAAGTGGTAAGGTATTAGAGACACTGAACTTGTTCATTTGATTTCATCTCTGTAACCTGAGCTCCAATTTAATCCTGTATCTTCTACCCTCTTGAAGATTAATTACTGCACCAGTTAGCAAGTCATCTCACCTTCTTTCATTTGTGAAGAGTGTAAGTCGGTAGAAATGTAACTTGGGTATTACTCTGGCTTTGTACATGACCGGTGAAAATTCAGTTAAAGATTTAACAGTTGAATATAGTTAGCACTACAACACTCTTTTCTTAAAACCAGCTCTAGGGCCAACTCAAGCACGGTCACGTTACAGGTGAAGGAATACTGCTAACGTTTACTTTCTGTTTTCAGTTGTCTCAGTATAGATATCGACATCTCTTTACAGATACAGACACCCTCACCTCCCACTCCTAGTATCAGGGGAGTTTTCTGGATTTCACTCATCTTAGGGAATTCTTTAGATGTTTTACATTTTATTTTAACATATCAGAGCATTATAGGAATTACAGGAGCATTGCAGACCTGATTTTGTAGTTATAGCATGCAAGTCTCTCCTGGCTCTGCAGTGGTCTGATGACACAGCGGAGGGTGCAGGAGCAGCTCTGAGCTGCAGAGTAGCAAAACATCCTGTTCACAGATACCTCTGCTCTGGATGCTTCATCTGTCTAAGACGAGGTACGCAGAGAACTTAAGAAGACTCCATGTTCTGGTAGCTCTACCACGAGGAGGCTCCAGCGCAGGGTGACCAGCTGGCAGCAGATTTGTGCTTGTGCCAGGAATACAGTTCTGGAAGTGAAAGAAAGCACAACAACTTGGAAATAAAACGAGGTAGAGACATAGGAAAGCGAAGCAGTATAGACACTCTCTTCAGCCTAAGCATGGCCTGTTGAAGAGTCTTTAGCTTGCTGGAGAGTAACTTCTTTGAAAAATTAGTGGCCAGAAGAATATGAATTTTAATTTCTCAGACACTCAGCCAAGCATACTTTTCTGTCAATATGAAACTGAGTAATTCCCATCCATTTTCAGCAGTCCATAATAGGTGTAAATCTACCTTAAACACATCTGAGGTTTTAGACAGTCTTGGCTCATGTATTTAAGTCTAGCAAACCCAAGCACTAGCCACATACAGAAAGGTTCAGAAAGATGTTATGTGCTAGCCCAGGCAAACTTAAGTCTGCATCACAACTTCCCCAAGGATCCTTTCCTTGCTCCCAAGAGCACAGCTAGCTTTGTAGACAACCACTCCTTGTAATCTTGACACTTACCACAATTATACATAATACAAAGTAAAAAAACAACTCCAAAACTGTGCTTCCTTATGTGCCAAAACCTGCCCCAACCCTGGCGGGCGCTTGGTTTGCCGATGAAGCCCTTACCTGTCCCTATGATCACTGCGGTTCCTGACATTACTCTTAATATTGTCATTGCTTCTTGTAGTGCCCACTAACCTTGTTGCCCTGCGTAATGGCATCAACATTCCCACTCTTGGTATCTGAAATACTTACTGGTATCTGAAGTACTTACACAGTCTTTTCACAGCACAGACACCAGTGATTCTTTCCTAGAAGCCCTTGCCCCAGGAAGGCCAAAGGTGGCTTCTCGATTTATGCCCTTAGGTTTAATGGATTTTTCCAATGGATTTTTTTCCCCCAGCAGCCAATCTCCGCTTTGCTTCTCCATACAGCTCCTGAAAGACTGCTTACAACACCATCAAGAACCCATAGCAGTTGCCTCCAGGAATATTGTGAAGACTAGTATTTGCTTTCTTGGGTTTCTTTTAGGTTCCTTCAGTTATACACCCTAGGAATTCATCCAAGCGCAAGCATTGCTTCTGCTTTAGCAGGGCACCAGGTTGCCTGTTACAGACAACATGCAACAAGTCTTGCATTAATTCAGACGTCCATCCCTTATCTTGACATCTGAAAATGGCACCTTCTGGCAGCTTCCCCTTTGGTATTGTCTCTCTTTTAAGGATGATGTATAGTGGCAATTTTGCTTTATCTGTTAAGACCACCAACAAAGTGGCAATCCTGTTTTTTCATTGGCAGTATTTTCGATAGGTGATTTGGGCTTTTTTATTGCACAGTAATATGATGTCTGAAAAACCCAATGCATGTCTGGAAAAAAAAAAGGGATGTTTGTTTTGTGCTGCGTGTGTGCATTAGTAAACATTTGTGAATTTTATGAATTGCTGCATAAGTGTTGAAATTCTACTATTTTTTATATAGTTAAAACAGACCTTATTCCCATGTTGTTTTACATCTAGCATCTTGAGCCTGAGTATTGCCTCATTTATACATGACAAAAATGCTGGTTTTGACTTTTGGTTCAGCAAGATTTGTGGCTGTGAGGAAATTATTAATTGTGATGGGAACCCTAAAAGGACCTCCTTCTAAACCAACAAGAAATTTCCTAATCTGAATAACCCATTCTGAATTTCACTATCAGTCGAATCATGTTTTTCTTTTTTCTATAAAACCTATAGAAAGACACAGTCATGAATCTACTAAGATGTCTTCATATTTCTCATACCATGATGTAGAAGGTTTCCAAAGCATCTTCAAAAGGCAGGAATCTACTAAAGTATTCAATACCAAAGGTAATCAAGATGTTTTAGAGACTAGAGAGAAAATTATATATATATTACATAATATAAACTGTTTTATACGTATAAGCTACGGCAAGTAAACAGTACAGAGAGTTCATTCTGTCCTCAGCTTTGAATGAGCCAGTGGCTCAGAGCAGCTGCTTTGGCTGCTTTTGTTTGTCATCTTGAAGAGGAGGAGCAGAGGAGCAGCAGCTCCCAGAGCTTCCCCTCCCTGGGGTGAGCGCTGGAGGCTAATTAGGCAACACCGCCGGTGAATGGCTGTACTGGAGTAGCAAAGGAAGGTACCTGTCATTGCTTACCATCTTAATAACGCACCTTGTTATTTCATCTTTTCTAACATCTGCTCATTACTGCAAATCTATGCTTTCAAAGAAAAAGAAATCCTATAACATAAAATCTCATCTAATGATGAAACTGATAAAGCATTTGGTTATCCCAGTGCTGACATCTTTAAAACTGGGGTACGAGGCTTCTCCCTCAGTACCCAGCATCCTTGTGCATTCCTTCACAGCGCTAAGAGATGACGAGACTAACAGGTCTTTTCCCCTGAATGATATAGCCCAGTTTAGGAGCTGGAAACACAGACATCTCTGTGGAATACCTGTCTTCTGGTGACCAGCATGGCTCATGAACGCTTTCTGGTGTGAAGAAATCAGTGAGGAAAGTGCAGGAATCTGTAGCTTGTTGGAATTACAGGAGACTGTAGCTCCTAATCTTGCACCATATGAGGGTCATTCAGCTGCCTTTCTTTCCAGAAACATCTGTTTTGTGCCATTACACAAAAAGCAACACTAAACACATGCAGTAGAAGAGTGGGGTTGTACTCTGCTCTGTGGAGCTCTGTGGGCACAGCAATCTTTCTCCCAACAAGCAGCCTTGCTGGACACCCCTGAGGTGGGTTATGGGAGCAGGGTGCACAGTAGCAGCTAAGTTAGCAAAATATGTCTGTCTGCATGCATGCCTGTGGGTTTCCTGGGCCATATGCCTGGTAAGAGAAGTGCCGCTCTGGCCTGTGGCACAGGGATAGGGGTGATTTGGAGCAGATCCATGGATGTCTCCTTGCAGTGCTAAAGAACCTCCTGGCTACCTTGGGATCTGCACCAGGACACCACAGGCTTTCACTTCTGACCACCCCCTGCACCTTTGTTTCTCCCACCTTCTTCACTGTATCCTTTCCCTGTTGTAAATGCAAGGTAGCTTGAAGTACCTTGCTCATTAGTTGAAGACGACAAGCAAATGACCTTCCTTAATTGAAGAGTGCCAATAAAAACACAGGCAGCTGACAGCCTTACCCAGCCCATGTCTCTTATTAGCCTACCTACCTACCCTGTTGCTGATGCAAACAAAGCAAAAGCAGTTATAACTCTGAGGGTATGCTGAAAAAGTCACCATGGAAGTGTTACAAAAAGGTTTTTCCTTGTCAGGGGATCAGAGAAGTCTTTGGATTTTAAAACTCTAAAGGCTGGGAAATTATCTTTCTGAATTTATATATAATGGTAAATGCTGATCTACAGACACTGGTAAGTTTAAGCTTTTCATAAAAGAAGCTTTTACCTGCCATCATCACACATCGTTATGCCACGTGATCTCCTTCTGGTCTGCAGCGTCCTCCACGAGCTGATGCAGAGAAGGTGATTTTAATCCTTCCTTTTCCTAAAGGAAAAAAAAAAAGAAATCCACAATCTCCCCATAGTCCAGCACCTCATCCTTGCCCCTCCCCAGGCTGACAGCTTCTTTGCTTCTTGCTTTGATGCAAGGCTGACTTTGATTTTCCTCCCTAGGCTAAAAGGATTGATACAGTCTCATCCAACATCCATGTGGTCTTTCTCATATCAATGCAAAGAGAGAAACACTAGTTACAGGGGCCAAAGTAGAAGCCCGTGTTTAGTCACCATATTAAGTTGTCCATGTTTCTCTGTCCACAGCTTCGGCCTTCAGGCCCGTTGCTCCCTGGGGATTTTTCAGAGTTTACCTCTCTCAGATTGTTCTACCAGACGTCTGCTTATAGTGTCTTTCATTGGAATTTGTGACCCAAAAGATACTACTTGCAGTCTTGACTTATTTTATTGGACCAGTAGGAGTGACTTTGCCAGAAAAGTAATCTTGACAAATATGTTTTTTTATTTTCCTGGCTTTTCATTACAGTAAAGAATTGAAAAAGAAAACAGAAATAGCCGAATTTTCCACAGGACAGAAATTCTAGCTCCCCACTGACACTCTAAATGAGATTGAGACTCACCTTCCTATCAGCAAAGCGGCTTCTGATTTTTCTGCTTGAATGTATTATTTTGTGTCACTTACAAGCTGATAATTATCAGAAGCTTTCTGCATTAGGCATGAGCACACCTGCCTTTTTGGGAAGTTCATATTTCAGTAGGGATCCAAACTTTGCAGCTGAGGTCCATGGCTAATGGTGCTGAGCAGGTTTTGGAAAAGAAAGCTGTGCCATGATGACGAACATCAAATTAGATTATCCTGGAAACTGTAGCAGTGACGACTTCAGCTTCTTTTGAGATGTGAGGTTCTCAAGTATAGACAAAAGCCAAAGCTGGAGGAAGCCATCCAGCCCTGCTGGAGCTGAGGAAGGGCAGGGCGCTTGCTGGGGTCCCAGCCCCGGAGCTGAGGTCACTGGGAAAGCTGATTTTGCTAATGGTGTTACACCCCTGCCAGCCTGCACGTCTGACATAGAGGTGAGGTGGTAGCCAAACTGCCTGGTACGGTGAAAGCAGAGGCTAGCAGACAGACGCAGAGGGGATGCTGCTGCAAGAGCTGTGAATAGCAGATGATGTGAGCTGGGTGGGAGCCCCGTCCCACCCCAGCAGACACGCAAGGCACCGCTCCGAAAAGCTGGAACCACGCTACAGGATACGCCCTGCAAATGGCTGGTCCATCCAGTCCTTCAGGCAACAAGCCCATTTCCCCGTGTTTCAGGCTCAAATTCATCCGTACGTGAGAGAAAGCGCTTGCCAGTTGCGGCGAAGGCGTTGATGTCAGGACTGTGGTAGCACTTGTAGGAGAGCACTGGAGCAGTGTAGGGGAAGAGTTCCAGGACTCCAGCTTAGAACGGCACTACTGCACGTGCGTGATATGTCTTTAGGTGATTGTGGTTGAAAACCATTTGTATTTTAATAAGGGAATGACTACTCAAGTGGGCACAATGGGAGTTCTGCCTGAAGTCGGAGTGACTAAAGGTCCTCAGAGCGCATGGCGTGCTTCGCCCCGTTGCCAAAGCTGGGGGGAATGAAACCGCTCAGCACAGCTAACAGGTACAGTTGTGAAAGCTCCCGGGCGCCTTTCTTCCTGCAAACAAATATGCCCCCCCACCCTCCTCCCACTTTGGCAACGCAGCGCATGGCTGTTTTTATTATGGTTCTGTCACTTCACACAGTCCAGTTTTATTTCAATCATAAAAATATAGAAATATAATTATCATCTTTGTTTTAAGGCACTGCGTTTTTAAATTGCCACGTGTGACAACCGTTATGGCAGTGAAATCGTTAAAATCATGTAAATGCTTAAACCATGTAGGCCTGGGAGATTATAGTTTCATTAGAGAAAAGGCTATAAAGTTAGACCTAGGTAATTACCTTTCCCATTAATGCTCGAAAATTCTTTGCTCCACTGAGAAGTGATTGTGGTGCATCATGCCTTCTGTGCTTTTACATTCAAACTGCAGGAGCCTTTATTTCATCAGCACAAACTGCAAGGAAACAGCGGCAGCCTTCCAGGTGTACTTTGCAAATTGGGGTTTAAATGTGGAACACATCAAATTAAAATTCAATATTAATTATTTTGTCTTGCTAGGAGCCTGAGTAGTTTAAAGCAGCAAGGGTAATTGTCTAACTCATTGTATGTGTCTACAGCGAACTTAATCATTATGTCAGCTTCCTAATAAAAGGTTATTATAGAAACAAAGATCCCAATTTTACATATGGTAGGCAAGGGAGAATTCGAAGAGCTAGTCTCCAAGGTAGACTTGAGGTTCTTGACAAATGATGCCCATGCTGTGATCAGATACTTAACAAGAAATCTCGTTATTAACTAGGCCTGTACAGATAATTAGCACTTGAGCTTCAAATTTTAAATCTGGCTTGAGATGTATAATTTATCAAAAGCCCTAGCTCGCTGTCAAAGTCCTATAATAAGGCAGTGTTATTGATGAATTGAGATTAAGAGCAGATTGAAGAGAAAATTAGGCCACTGGTTAGTCTGAAAGGTCTGATTTCAATATTTGCAGTACTAATTTGGTATTATTTTGGTAAATGGATGTGGTCCCCAAGTGCTGTATGGTATAAAAGAATAAACTGCACTTCATTATTCTAACAAAAAAAGTATTGTTTACTGTATACCGAATTTTGCAGCACTAGCAGTCTGGTTAATAAGCTTCTTTACAGGATAAGTGTAACTGGTTTTATTGCATTAATTTATTATAACACATAGAGAACTCTGGGCTTATATTATATTATATTATATTATATATATTGTATATTATATATTTTTTATATTTTATATATTTTATGTTATATATGTTATATATTATATGTTTATATTTTTATCTATTATGTTATATTAATTATAATTAAAATTTATATTACATTAGACTAATGATGATGGGGTATGCCAATTCCTAATTTAGCTGTTTCATTTATATCTTATATCATATATCTTTGAATTGTCTTTCTGATATCTTATCATATATCTTTGAATTGTCTTTCAAGCATTCTTTACCCCGGAATGCAGAGAAGTACCATTTCATATATTCAAGCTACATAAAAGGAGCAATCTTTTTTTAATGATCGCCAGTAGCACTTCATTGCAAGTGGTTCCAAGAAAAAAAAAAATGAAAGAGGGGCTGCATGCAATCTATCTACAGTAAACTGCAGCTGCAGAGATGTTACATACACATTCATTACCCCTGGTATGCTAAATCTTTTTGATACACATAATAAAATGACATTTAGGGCAATATCTGATTTCCAGAATTATGTTGGGTAAAACGTAAGGTTGGGACAAATTCTGTTTTTTTCAGGGTTTAATTCTCAGCTCAAGCACACAGATCATATCAGAAAGGCACTACGCGTTTACCAAATATACTGTTAAATATGTATCAAACGCAACCGTGTGGCATCACATATATCCTATATATCACATCAGTATCCTCCAGCAAAATAATAATGTCCATTGCTGCCTGTTTCCAGGAAACTTTGCCCTGACAATCCCTTGTAACCCGTTGTTGGCAGCGGCTCGGCTCCTCTCAGTTTCCAGCTGTCCAGCGGGGTATGCCAACTCGCAGCAGGACCTGAGGAGTGTTTGTATGCAACTGTGGCACCGAGCTCTGTGCAGATTTGCCTTCGACATCGTGCGCTTGCAGACAAGCGGGATTTCCAGGGCCCAGCGGGGCTCCCCGGTGTTTATGTTGAGGTGGTTAGCTAGTTGGCAAATTGCTTTGGGCCAGAAACGGGTGACAGAGGAAAATGTATTGCATTAGCTTTTCTATCAATAACATCTGAACGCTGACTTATAACACAATTGCTTTCATGCTGATCTGACCTCCTAATTTTAATTTTACGACTGATCGAATTTTGCAAAGGCATCTTTGGCGATACTGGAAAGAACAGCTTTTTCTTCCTTTCTTAGGAATAACACGCTATTAAAAATACAAGCAACAAAATATAAACAACTTCAACCACTCTAATAAGCCATTGACTAATACATATTTACACTGATTTGGAAAACATCTAATCTTTTTGATATATACATCGTAATCATCTCAAGAAGGCTTAAAATAATTTATTCTTTTAGCTGTTACTCTGCTATACATAGTTGAGTAGCATTTTGCAGGAGCTCTTGAGTCTTGCAGGATTTTTAGTAGATTTGCAAGCGATCCCAAAAAAGGAGGGTGCTGCAATTCTCAGCAGACAGAAACACCAATTTATACTTTTGTGGGGTTTTCATACAGTCACTTCCAAGTGTTACTCCCCTGCTATGGACTGACTCTGATCTAGTTTACGCAGGACGTACTTATGCTGTGCATTAGTGCGATTTGAGATCGGGAGACACTCCTGGTTGAATGAAGACTTACATCAGTGTAAGAGGTAAATCTGAGGAGCTTTAGGGTCATTTCAAAAAAAAGTAATTAGTAAGCTACAGCATAGCTTAATTCAGAAAAATTATTTAGGAAGTATTTTATATCTTTGGAGGACGTTTTCAAGTGTACTCAAAGCTAAAAAACATTTAGATATTTCAGAATTTGGGAGAAAAATGAATAAGTGTATGTCAGACAGAAGCAAGGGGCACGTCACCAGGCTCTGTCGATCTAGGACACTTTGGAACTCCTCAGATAGGGCTGCTTTCCGAGAAACTTAGCTACCCAGCCGCCCGACTTCGAAGTCCTTTCTCACTCCCACGACGTGTAAGGCGAGCTATGCACACAAAAGATCGGCGGTAGAATGCATGTTTGTATATTGGAATATATTCGTATAGCAAATGTAATAACGATGCAACACTTTCATGAATTGAGATGGGAAACAACAGCTACCAGTGACCGCCGTGCCAAAGAAAAGAATGGAAATGCTCATTATCTAAGAGCCGGCATCTTACACCGCCTTCCTAAAAACAAAGGGGTTTGGTACTCGGGCGGTTTGCACAGGCGTTCCCTCATGCCCTCGCTAAGCGACTTGGTGGTGCTGGCAGAAATGCCCACATGCAGACTGCATGAATAATAACACAGAAGAGAAGCAGGCTTGAGTGTTCCTATTAATATAATTACAAATACCGACTACCCAGTGCAGTGCACGATAATAAAGCAGGGTTTTGCCAAGCTAAACTCGACCCGCTTCGGTGCTGTCGATGCTGCTGTCAGCTGCGCGCCTCCGGGGAGCCGAGCCGCAGAGGTGCAGGGGGAGGATTTCCCGCACTCAGACGCTGCCAGAAACACGGCAAAGTTGTGCCTCTGCCCAGCGCCTTCCCCGACCGGCTGTACACACACCGACTGGGCGTTTCCGGTTCGGAACCGGGGCACGGGAGCGGGGCTGAAATGAGGCGTTTTCAGAGCGGAACCGGAAAGCTCCCGGCGGTGCGTTTCGGCGCGGCTCCCCG
>Ga0065711_1029803_pt1 | contig 34763 bp, 21 predicted proteins | sample Hoacrofraction12_FD_59098 | JGI IMG/M metagenome (GOLD analysis project Ga0065711, IMG submission 59098) | Hoatzin crop microbial communities from Cojedes, Venezuela - Epithelial fraction 12 v2 (version 2) | ecosystem: Host-associated > Birds > Digestive system > Esophagus > Crop | place... | reverse complement strand
CGAGGCGGCTCGCTGCGGCCCTCACCTCCCGCCGCCGGGCACCCGGCTCCGGCCCGGCAGCGGCTCCGCTGTGGGGCCCGGCCGTGCCTCGGTGAGCACCCCGCCGGAGCCGTGCTTACACAACGTACAAAAGTACACATGCAGGCGTGTTACATGTGCCCTTAGTTTTGGACGAGAGGGTGCGGTGGGTCCTTGGGACGGGAGCTGGTGGGTCAGGACCTTGCGGAGCCCAGAGCAGGCCCTGGTGTTGGCCCTGCCCTGCTTGCAGGCCTTAGCGTGGTAGTCGCTTTTGCTTTTTTCTCCCCATTTTCTCCATATGCCTGTTCTCACCTTCTGTTTTCACTTTTGATTGTATTTTCCAACCGGCTTCATGTCTCTGTGCTGTCTTGTCAGGTTGATACCTGTTAGGCTTTTCTGCTGTTTCAGAAGAACAAATGAATTTAAATGCTTTATCAGTTGTTTAACAACGTGCTTCCATCCCAGAAAAAAAAAAATAATTAGCCATTAGCCGGATCAAGGCTGTATAAAAACAGGTATTCCAATTCTAATGGCAGGTAAAATTATAGGTAGTGTTGGTATTTTAAAACTTACTATTAGGCTTTCACTAAGTTTCTTTTTTGAACACTGAGACTTTAAAAAAATTGGGCCACATCCTGCTTTGTTTGAAGTCAGTGATGAACCTTTTACCGAGAAAACATCAGAAAACAAAACTTCCCCAAACAACGCGAAACAGCACAAGTGCTCAGTGTGGCCTGAGCTGTACACTGCTTTTTTTCAGTGAGTCCACGACAGAGCTACTCCTGTCAACACCTTCCTCACTAAGAACTTAGCTTGTCTGAAATGCGTACTGTTTTAATCGATTGGGCAACATACGATTCCTCTGCGGGTGCATATGGAACAGTCATCCCCAAATCTTATGTTTGCTATTTATAAATCTTATCTGTCCTGTCCAGCTTTTCTTTTTTTGACTGCCCACCGTACACACGGCACATCAGTTACATCTTACCAAATGCTTGGTATTGGAAGACTTATAAGTCTTCCATTCACTGAATTTATGAACAATCCACTTACCTTTCCCCTCCAAGCAGCAGTTCTTAATCTGCAGTGCTTTTGAATCCGTACTACTCACACTTAAAAAATGTTGCATATGTAGTTAGTGTTTGTCTAGTCCAGTGTACACCCATGCTCCATGCTGCACATTTCCAAGGGGTCCTTTTTCTTTTGGCTTGGCTTATTACACAGTTCAGATCACCAAATCTTTACAAGCATATGTTGAAAAGACGCAACTCTTAAGAAGAAACAGAATTGAATGTGGTGTGTTGCTGATTACGTCAAGCTTGGAAAAGTGATATCTGATAAAAAGAGTAATGGCCTGTCACTAGTGGCATAAGCATCCTTGGTGCATTGCAAGGCAGAGATACAGTACTCTGCTGCAGGGTTTACAGCCTCGAGTAGCTTCTGCAGGCTTGAATGTGTTTTGAGACTTCCGTTAAAAAAAAATAAATTGGGGCGGGGAGTAGTTAGAATGGATTAATTATTAAGTTACCTTGTGAGACTTGAAGGGTTATTATCTTCTTGAGGTTAAATAGTTGCTGTTAAACACAGATGAATTTCTATTTTTATTGAAGTCAGTGGCAAAATGTAAGTAGCGTTTTGTGCTCTTAATGGTAACATCTGAGCTCAGGTTCTGCAAGCACTCATATGAATAACTTTGCCATGTAAAGAGCTTCTGGGCCTGAAGTTATTCACATGTGCTTGCAGGCATGGGCCTTGATTTGTGTTGTAACTTCCTCACTGATGCATCTCAGTAATGTTTGCCTTTTTCACCTCAGCCAAACAATGGACTGGTGAGTCAAATGATTTTTCTAAAATCCTTTCAGTACCTTTTCCCTTGCCAGTATCCTGCATGACCGCTTCCTTTATTTTTTTAATGACACCTTTTTAGGCATATGAATCTTTGGGGTTGAATGTATTTGTTCTTCACTTGCAAGATTTCAAATGTTGACATGTTAAGCAGACTCTAGGATCAGTCTGTCAAAAAGAAAACCTAAATGGGATACTGTGAAGGCTGCATAGTTAAGCACTTGGGTGTCAAGAAAGGGGCAAAGCTTTTATGCATGGGATCTTTAATGTCTGTTGCAGTGCCATTTAATTTTCTTCATTGTATGTTGCTCAGTGTCCTACAATTTATGCAACGTTTTAAACAATGTATATTGCACATCCGTGTCTTTTATGAATCTTTGAAAACATTTTCTGTGTTTTGTGAAAACTGCACTGTAAATTATATTTGTACAAATTGTGAGTAAAAACTGCAGGTAAGATGTTCCACTGGATTTTTATCCCATTGATAACTAAATTACCATCATAGGTACTAGCTTTTTTTTCTTAACTGTACAGAAAACAGGCTTCCTGGAAAGTCTTTATGGTAATGCATGTACAGAGCAGTAATAATGTTTTATATAGTGTGTCACGCTTTATTTCTTCATTTTGAGTGTTTAACAATGCAATCCCAATGCTTTTTCTGCCCTTTAGCCAGATAATACAAAAGAGAATTTACATAGTGTAGCTAATGCCCCTTGCCATTCACCTGGTGTGTATTTTACAGCAAAATTAACTGTGCCTGGTGAGTAAATGTAAGCTACCCTTGGTCCAGGTACTGCTACACAGTTCTGGGCATAGCTGTTGTATCGTGCATGTGCAAAGTGTGACTTGCTATCTTTTTAAAGTCCGACTGCTTGGTAAAATATGAACTTATTTTCAGTGGGAAGTTCTAAGGCTCTTCTCAATGAGATCTCTTTCCATAGCTCATTTTGCCTTTGCCACTGTGCTCCTTTGTCCATTCAACGTAAGGTCAGAAACTGATACTTGTAATGGGAGCTAGTGTATGTAATATTTTTAAATTTGATATTATTTTGTAACCTGAACTACACTTGAAACAGTTTAAAATTGCATTGAAGAAAATTCAAAACTTGGATAATTTCAGTAGCTAAATTAAAGCTTAGAAGCTATGTGAAAACTGTGGGCTTAGCATGGAAACACTTGTGCCTCTTGAAACTTAATGTCTGTTGTGGATAGCATGTGAGTAAGTTTTGGTACTTGTATTGAACTGCACAGCACTGATATGAGATGATTTTTAAGTACTGTGTTATATCTCTGTTTCTAATGTAATAATTCCTTGGTGCATGTGTGAACTTTTATGCATTGGGTACATACTAGTTATCTCTGTTACCTAGAATGTATAAGTTATTTAAAAATGATTGTCTTATGAACAAAGTGAACGGAAGTATCACATGTTAAAAAAGCTAGTTGTAAAATGACAATTCAAGTCAAGGCATGAACCTTACATCAGTAACTGGTGGGACTACTTGCATGCTTAATTTTAAGTGCATGTGTAAGTCTTTTGAAGAACAAATTCCTGACGGTGAGAAATATATCAATAAGGTAATACAAAGAGATTTGTTGCTGACTTTACTTACATGACAATATTTGGGACGTTTCTAATGCAAAGAACATTTGTTACACAGTTGATATATTTAACAACTTTTTATTGTCTTTCTGCTTGTGTTTTTCTGGAACTGTTTATTATTGAAGCTGGATCAGTGGAGTTATATGTTCTTCCCAGTCACTGCCATATTTACCTTTAAAATCCTAAACCTTGTTGTATCAAAAATAGTTAGTCCCCACTGCAGGCTTCTTATATGTCTTAGTGTTAATACAGTCAGACATTTCCCACTAAGCACCCCGGTCCTGCAAGACGCATCACCTTGACTGAATCAATTGGAGTTCTGTGAAGTATTGGTGCCACTGGCCCTGGCTCTGTGGGCCTTTTTGTGTGCAGAAATGATCCAATTCCTGCACTGGGCGATGTGAGTTAATGAGGTCTGGAGAAGCAATGGCTGAAATAAATACGCTGTTGCAATGCAAGTCTAAATGAACATGATTTCAAACAACCCTGAAACGATTAGATGCTGGTGCAACCATGCCACATCGGTTATTTTGCTGCCGTGCATACCCAGCATGTTCCTTTGTGCGTCATCCAGCTCCATCGTGCCTCTTCGTTCAGCTCCTTCTCCCGTGCTCCTCTCCCCTGTGCCAGCAGTAGGGTGGGACGTGCCTGGGAACAACTGGGTTAGCTCTTCTTGCCCTCGTTGATGCCATTCTTCCCTTCCTCCAGCAAAATGGTAGAGAATAATTACATTGCATTGCATATGGATTGTATGGGCCCTCAGAAAAGAACAGGTGAGGGATCCTAGCATCATGATGGGCTACTGTGTCCATGAAAGGAGTGGAGTTCCTTACAGACAGGCTCCAGCCACTCAGTGAGGTCAAAATTGTGGGGGGAGAGTGGTTGATGAGTTAGGACAGAGGAATCTGTGTTTCCCTGAAACATCACTGTGTTTGTGTATTGTAGACTTGATACTGTCATGACACTTAACGGCATCATAGTAATTTTTTTGGATGTGATAGCACCATGTAAGATCCACATGGAAAGTCCTATTGCTAGTCTGTACAGGTGCAGTGGTGCTTGCTGATGCGTAGTTACGTTTTGGAACTGCGCCTAAGTGTGTAAATTCTGAAGTACCTTATGTACCATGAGAGTCTTCTTTCCACTTTCTCCCTCAGAAAAAAAGTGTGTATTTATGCTGCTTATGACTTATTACTGCATCTTGACTGCTTAACAGACCAGAGTTTGCCTGAGAAAGGAACACTGAATTTGTACGAGTGCCGAGAACTTCAAACCTTCTCCAAGTGCAATGTAGCATGCCCAATGACTGCGAATGAAACAGAGGAGAAAACAAATAATTTATTCCCTTTCCGTGTCCTCCCCTCCATTGTTTATGTGTTTAGTTTCATTTAGTTTCTTTTACTGCACAAGTCTTTGCTCATGATGTTTACACTTAGGGGACTGCTTGAGTCCTGATCCCACAAGCGGCACAGTGGGTTATGGGGCCCACTGGCAAGAATAGTCCCAGGGAAGCTACTCGTGGAGCGGCTCGCTTGTGGAAAAAGTCCATACAACTCTCTTCTGCAGTGAACGCTGGGTTACCCTGAAAAAAGAGCTTTATTACACTGGGATTTTTTGTCTTAGTTGAGTTTATCTGTTTTTCTGTACTACTGTTTTCCCCCCTTTTCTTTATCAGAACAAGGTGCGGGTGAGAGGAGGTGGTGAAAGAGGCTGATTAATGTCTTTAATATGTTAGAGAGGTACTGCTGGGATCGCAAGTTGCAACTGCCAGTGGTTTTAAAAGTTATTGAAACTTGCTCTTTTCCATTATGGGGTCCCTGTAAGAGGAGTTGTAGGGTGACCTCGCTTGCTGTACAGCTCTGGGAGAGTGTGACTGGACCAAATAGTTATGTGTATGTCCTCATGGGCATCTCATCCGTTGTGAAGCCCACTGAAGAGTATTTTAAGTTATCTGGATCTTACCACATTGGGAAATGAATTCCTCTTTCTATGCAGCTTTGTGAGGTTAGAGAAGCTCTTGCAAGTGTGTTAAAGGCACTCCTCCTGACCCTGTAGCCTTACGTCTGTGAGCTTACAGCCCTGAATGATAACAATGTGTCTTCTGACCAGCTTGTTTAGGCCAATATCTATTTTATTTATCTATGTTGTCCAAGGAGTATGACGAGGAGGTATGTGATACTGTATTTCCTGGAAGATGGCATGAACTGCTGCTTAATTTTAGCTTCATTTTTGCTTTTGATCTGTGGAGTTGCTGCTGCTTTGGCTATAGAATGGCTTGACTGTACTGAATGGAGCTGGTATGCTTGTATGGAATCAAAACTAAACTTGCACAAGGCTTCTGGGCACTGCTGTGGCTCTGCTAATCGTGCTGTTTTGCTTCAGCTATTACACGATCTTCAGAAACAGAGCAGCTGATGTTTTATGGTACTAGGTAACTATGGTTAGTACAGCATAAGGCTGCATATTTTCTGGTGCGTTCTCTTTCTGGAAAGTAGCTGTATCTCAGTCATTTACAGGGAGATAAAGAGGTCCTTATAAAAATACTCTATTTTCAATTGCTTGGGAATAAAGCAGTTTCAACTGAAGCTTTGTTAAAACACTTAAAGGAACACTGCAAATGCATTTTTCATAAGATTTTAAAATCATTTCGTGCTATTTACAATACTTTAGAAACGTGCAATTGCAATTATATTCTTTACCAGAAGTGTTATTTGGCCTGCACAAAACCCGGTATGTTAAAGGATGAAATTGCTCTTAAGGAGTGGGTTGTTGGCATTTTACTTTTTCTCTAAAGGTGGAAAAAAGAAACATTTGAGAGAGAGTGGAGACGTGCATGCAGGTACAGCAAACTATGTACATTTAGAGAAGAATCAGAAGAAATAGAGCTTGTCACAAGCCTGATGAAATTCCTTTTGTTAGATACTTGTGAGGTGCCTACCTTTCAGCTGATGGATTCATGTGCTTCTGATGTCTTGCATGCCTAGGCAACCTGCGAGAACTGTTTCTGTATTCACCAGTAAGCTCACTCTTGGGGTCTGCTTGGAGATCTGTCTTACTCACTGGCTTACTCTTGGCCATGTGAAAACTAGAGCCTGGAGTTTAGGCTAAGAAGACTTTTTGGTATTCTCTAGATCAACATCTCCATGCCTAAATTTTATCCACTTGGCTTTGGAAGTAGAATTGGGAAGCCTGTCTGAGGTATCCAGGAGCAGGTATCACAACAGCCAGCGTGCTGACTAAGGAGCGTCTAAGTCAGCCAGTGGAAATAAAAAGATAGGCATTTCCCTGGAGGATCTTCAAACAGCAAGGCTTGTGTTTCTATTTCAGGCAGGGATGCTGGGGTGGCAGGGGGGTGGGCCAGAACCCGATGGTGTTGCTAGCAGTGAGGGCACCCAGCTGGGAGCGGGGAGATCTGGATTCCCTGTTGCCAGTGGAGTTTGTGCATTTTGCATGAGGTAACTCCACCTGCCGTGGTTTCAGAGGGTTGCTGTGCCCGGTGCTGCGTACAGTTCTGCCAACGCGCATTAGACGTGTTACACGCATGGTTGCTGGGCTGGAGCCGGGAGGCCTGGTCAGTGTGTGCGAAATGTCTGTACATGCTCAGCCGGGGCTGTGGCAGTTCTGGATGTGCACCTTGGTGGAACTCCTGGAATCCTAAAAATCTTTAATTGCATGTGCCTTTTTGTTCGTAGATGTATTATTTTTTGCATCATGCTGTGACTGAGGTAGTGGAGCGTGCTAATGGATCTGACCCTCAGAGGCCAAGCAAAGTGGAGTTTGCAAACAGACAAACACACATTTTATGTGTAGAGAGAGCACTGAGACTGGCAGACTTATGCCTAGCCAAATCTTTTAAATATAATTTTAAAATCTTCGTACTGTCCTGTAGTTTTATTGGTTCTTTTTTGGAGTGTGGGCTGGATCAGGCCTCTGGGACTGGTTCTTTGCCTTTTTTGCCTTCCTGATACTGGACTGATTATTATCTGCTCTGATGCCAGGGCTGAACTCACATAGCTGTTCTGTTGGTTGGGTTGATGTGGAGAGTTACCTGTTTGTTTCCTGAACCACCAGGTTGCTGTGTTTTCAGTTCAGTGGTAACCCTGAAGCTGTGATTCAACTTGAATATCACTAAACATTCAGTAGCAATACTAAGGTAGTGTAATGGTGCCAGGGTGAATGAGAGTAGGTAACTGACGTGGCAAAATTAGCCCAGCTTTTCCTTTTTTTAATATAATTTAGTTTTGTTTGCTTTAAATGAGAGCAGTTCCCTAATATGGTTCACAGTAAAGCAGCATAAAGAGTTAAGTGGATGGCGTGCTCCAGTGTAACACTGAGCATAGAAATACCTTAAGGTGGGAAGCTGTGAAGGGTTGTCTTGTATTACAACCATAGGACTATTTACTGCCTTGCATTTATGCATATTTTTGCACTTTCCACTGCTCAGCAGAGAAATGAGGAGGAGTTGTTTTTTACCAAAATTAGGTCTGGTGTTTTCTGTGGGTCAGGCGGTTTGTTTGTTGACAGCCCTTCATGCATGGCTCGTGATGGGATAATCATAGAGATGGTAGGCCTTTTTCCCTAAACCTAGGAGGCATGGTGCAAGAACGTAGCTGTGGGGATGTAACGGTAAGTTTTGCACAGGCAAAATTGTGGGATTGTCATAGGGCTAATTGGTCAACTTACATACCCACTAGTTATTTAAATGCCAGTAGACAGCAGGTAGTTTAAATGTTCAGAAGAGGGAAAGTAAAAAATGGAACTGAAACACCAAGAAAACTTTGCCACCATTTTTCTCGTTAAATATCTATGCTAAACTCTTTGAAAGTCTTTTGTCTCATTTTCTCCATGTAGCCCAGTAACTGCACTGATAGGAGCATTTTTAAAAGGAAAACTTTCATGTGAGTTTTCTGTGGAAGCAGAAATAAAAAATCAGACTGACCTTCCGAATGGTTTAGTGTTGTGTTGTTTTTGTTTTGTAGATATATCTCTGATTGGCTTGTTTGTGTATTCAAATGTGAAATGACTTTGCTGTAGGAGGAATAACCTCTTGTTGTCTCTTGTTTTAGGCAAGTTTATGGTTGTATTTGCTGTCATTAGCCTAGCTGGTCCCTACCTGTTTTTCTAACAGTGCTGATCAGTTCTAGCTCAGCACCACATACAGAGGATGACTGCAGTTGTAGCCTGTAGGAGTCAGGCAGCCGGTGAAATCCTAACTCCCCCGGGCTTTTTGCTCCCTTTAGCAACGTGGGAGAGTAAAGGGGAGTGACCTTAGTGGTGAACATGATGGAACCTTGCTTGCGATGCACTAATCCTTATGGTTTTTTTCTTAGCTTGGTAGTTTTTGAGTTACTGATACATGAGAATTTGTAAGCACTGTGGCATTTTATGAATTATCCATATTAAAATATATAAAGGTCAAAATGAAAAACCTAGCTACAAAGAGGTTTCGTGCATTTGTGTTTTATGTTACTGTTGCCTTTATGACTGTGACCTCCACATCCCCTCAGTCTGACTTTCTGCCAGCCCCAGTTAGCATAGATAATGTTGGTGCTTTGCTCATCCCTTCAGCAGGAGATCCAGTCTCAAAGGCTGTGGACCAGAGCTGAAGGGTGGTTTATATCCCTCTGGGAACAGGTGCCTGGGACCTTTTATGGGAGTCGTCGCTGTGGGGTTTTTTTAACCCAGGTAGCATATTTGGAAAACATATCCAATCTGAGTTTATTGTAATAAATAGTACTACTGTAACTTGAGATGGCTTTAGTTATTCTAAAATATATTTCCATTCTGAAATTACACATTTCCTTTACTCTCCGCATCTCCTGTCTGTGGGATAGAGTGTTCTTGTCCCCACAGTATCCTTTCTTACACCTGACAGTTTTTATTCCTTCTCAAGCACAAGCAGTTGAGTTTACTGAATTTAGATATAGGCGATTTGGGGTATCTGGGGCTTGCCATTAGTTAGAGCTTCATTTGATTTAGATAGGCATAGTTACATCAAAATACTGACTGTGGAAGCTGAGAAGGCACGACAATTTTTGTTCTCGCCCAAGCTTTCAGTCGACTGGTGTCCAAATAGCCTCTTGTTTTCAGCAGATGTTGCAGATTTTTATATTAACCTGTCTTGTCTCCTTAGTCTTACCACATTTTGGCACTCTTACTGTTAATATTTTAGGTGGCTGTGATTGTAATGAATTGGACAGATAACTGCTCCTGAAACTGTTAATTCTTGCTCCACAAACCGTGCTGATGAGAGCTCAAGACTTCCCAGCCACATTAGTGCTGTTTGAATTATTAATACTTCTCTTTGATTAGAAATAGTTGCAAATAGTGAAAAAAGTTGTCAACACCGCATCTTATCACATAGTTCTACGTTAATTAAATTTGATGCAATGTGGAGAGAAGTGCACAGACATGTGTTTTCATACGTGTAGGTTTCACAAACCTTTGTTGTGAATTGCAGTGCTTCACAGAACGCAGGTAAACAATGTACTGCTTCAGCACCTCTCTCGGGTATCTGGGGCAGGAATGAATGTCTGACAGCGAAACAGACTGATCAGGGAGGCAAATGGTTAATGATATGTTCTAAATTGACAGAGAGTCTTTTAGAAACTGACCTTTTTAATGCACATTAAATGCTTTTTGACCAGCATATCTTTTTTCCTAAAAGCTTCCAGAATACAGAATTGAATTGACCTGCTAAATTTTGGTAAGCCAGCAGTGATAATCCTGGAGTTGTAGTTATCTGTAGAACTATCGTTAGGTTATATTGAGATTAGCTGCGAATTATATAGCTGGAACTTGATTATGTCTTTCATTGAAAACAGAAATATTAAGAAAATAGTTTTACTTGGAGGGTATTAGCATGTAGTCTTTAATTTTTTTCCAGTCTTCAGGTCCCCCCTTAAATCAATCCCATGTGAAGATAATATACCCTCAAACTCTTAAAGTATATTTTTTTAAAAAATTCTCTTCGGTATAAAAATTTCAAGGCTTTTAAAGGCTATTTTTGCAATTATGGGGACCTATCAGAAGAGTAATACCTGTGCTTTTTACAACTATGATTTTTATGTCCTTGATGATTAGGGCAATTGAAGAATTGCAAAGAGCAACCTTAATTCCAAAGCCAGAATACAGATGAAGGTGTTGTATAGCTAGATGACCATAGTTATTAGCCAACATTAGAAATAGATAGAAGCTGACTTTTTTATCCCTCCTCCTTCAGATACCTTTATGTAATTAGTGTTCTGGAGTGTTAAAACTTTGGCTCTTGAGCTAAACAGCTGTTGAGCAAATTGAAAACATAACATTTCTGAGCAGTTATGGAACTGCACGGAGAGGGAAGCGTAAGGGGTCAAAATCTGAATATTTCTGGTGTAGATGAACAATTTTTTCTTAAACTGAAAACTTTAGGAAAATGATGAGAACCATTATTTGATGTATTTGAATTCTATTTGTTATTTCCCCAGTAGAGATTATTCTTTCTCTCTGTCCATGTATGACACTGTGGTCTTGTTGATACTTTCCTGCATAATTGAAATTGATTTACTGAAATTCAGATTGTTGTGTAAAATGCCATTGACCACAGATTTTTCCAGTTTTGTGCACAATTGTGTATTCATTTTTTCAGATATTTCACTTTCTGAAGGTGAATACTACCTGATGTTTGTTCACTGAAGATTTAAAAATGTTCTTTCCTGGAGCTGAAATTTATTTCATAGAATCTTAGAATCATCAAGGTTGGAAAAAAGACCTCTGAGATCATCAAGTCCAACCGCCAACCCAACACCACCATGCCTTCTAAACCATGTCCCGAAGTGCCACATCTACACATTTTTTGAACACCTCCAGGGGTGGTGACTCAACCACTTCCCTGGGCAGCCTGTCCTAGTGCCTGACCACTCTTTCAGTAAAGAAATTTTTCCTAATATCCATCTGAACCTCCCCTGATGCAACATGAGGCCATTTGCTCTTGTCCTATTGCTAATTACTTGGGAGCAGAGACCAACACAGTACCTGATGGAGTCATTCTTAACTCGCAGACACCCCATGAGGTCCAGGTGCTCCAGCTCAGGGCAGCACTTGGCAAGGTCCTTGACTGCCACATCGCTCATGTTGGCATTGACAGCCAGCGACACTTATTTGAGCCTGCCACACTTCTGCGCCAGGTAGCAGATGGCCTTGTCCTTCAGCTGCCGACAGCCATCAGGTCCACGTCCTCCAGCGCCTTGCAGTGGCTGGCCAGACTGCGCAGGGACAGGCTGTCCACCCACTCGCAGTGAGCCAGGGAGAGCTGGCGCAGGTTGGGGCAGCCCAGTGAGATGGCCACCAACGCGTGCTGGCTGAACTGGGCGCAGCCCTTCCGCTGGAGGTGGTGGTTCTGCCCGATGATCGGGAGCAGCTCCCTGTCCATCAGCCAGTCGGAGCAGTTCTGGAGTGCCAGCTGCTGCAGTACTTCGTTGTCCTTCAGCAGGTTTACGAAAGCTGCTCAAGGGGTGGCAGATCTGATCTGGGTTGAGTCAGTTTCTATCTAGGAGGCTAAGTTTAAACTTACCAGGAAATGGAAGGTTCAAAGAAGGTTCCTTGGCAGGTTGGAGTCTATTTTTAGTTCTAACTTTGCAAGGAGATGAGGAGACAACAAGAACTAGCACTCTCTGTTCTTTGTTTTTCTTTCTGACATGGTGTACTGGAAAAAATGTCTGTAGATTTCAGAATATAGAGTCATAGAAGGGCACACTTTGTTCTACCTTCTTCCTGATGGTGTTTGCATGCTGCCTAAAAGCATACTTCTTCAACAGGGGAGGATGCTTTCACAAGGATGATCCTGAGCCAAATGCCAATCATCTAGCCAGTAGGAGGAAGAAATTCTAATTGTCTTCATATTTAAGTTGCTGTTTCTTATCCCGACTTCCCCGAACTCTCTCAGCTAATAGAACCATCACTTATTCGGGGTTTTAGGTTTTTACCTCAGTCAATGGGTATTTGATTCTGGGAAGGTAGCAAATGTGCCCACTTCATCTAAGTAAAGCAGTAAATTACAATAGTTTTTTTTTAAGTAGTTTTTTAAGGAATTAATTAGAACAAGGAGTAGTTTAAGCGGCATCTGACTACATCTTTCATCAAAGACTGATAGGTGTTAATCAAAATGCAAGTAACTTCTCCAAAACATAAAAGGCCTTCAGCAGGATCATGACATGAAGATTCTACATCTGTTCGCACAGCTCTGGTTTGGAGGTCTGTGTTAAAACATGAGCACAAGTGGTTTCCTACACTGAGAAATGAGATCTGCTGCCTTAACGCTTCTTCCTACTTCTGCATGTTTGTACTGTTGCTTTGCGTTTTTGCTGCTGCTCTTTTATACCTGGTGTCCACTACAGCTTCTTAGTTAAGTCTCTGGTCTGGTGTGTGGTGTTACGGTGCGGGAGCGAGACTAGGATGTTGTCCTGTATCAGTAGCAGGGCAGTCTAGTAGGAGGCTCCCTACTTAAAGGACTTATTTGAAAGGTATATTCTGCAATAACAGTCGAGCATTATCATCTGTCCTTTGTTACGTGACTTTCCTGTCACAGTCATCCATGGCATGACCTGATACATAGGTCTGATTTTAGGATAGAAGAGGTCTGAAAATTAGTATTACTGAACAAACAGCAGGCTGCTTTTTATTATTGTCATCTTTCTGGGTCTTGGAAATATGACCTATTTCCACTCTTCCCTGAATCCTCAACTACTAAAACCTCTTGGTCACGTATTTTATTATTGTAGGTCTTTATCATGTTTGACAACTACAGTTTGATGGAACATCACTGATTTAACAGATCTTTGGCAGAAGAAACCTTGAAGTGAGGCATTGAGTATGAAAAGCCATTAGAAAAACTGCAGTATGTAAAAATACTGTGTCTGGCTGATTCCTGCTCTCAGCCCATTGTGCAGTCTGAATCTGACTAGAGAAATCTTCACGTGTTTAGGGGAAGAAATTTTTGAATAATTTCACATTTCCATTAAAATAGTTTTTGTCACTGACATCAAGTCAGCCTTCCTCCTTCCTGTCACTTCACCTGTCTAACGCTGCTTGCCATTGTGTGTCAGTCTAACTGGAAGCTACTTTGTAAAGATCATGAATTAGTCCCATGTTGATGCTGTTCGAAAGGATGAAAAACATGGCAACAGCAAACTTTCCACAATTGCTTTTACTCTGTTCACATGCCCAAATCAGTTACTTGGTCTGCATCTTTTCTTTAAAGGCTGACTGGTGTGAAGCAGTGTATTCAGTCTTTTCTGCATTGTGAAAATCATACTATAAAAGTTTTGGGCTTTGCTTCTTCTCACAATAAAGAAAAATGATAGTGACTGTAAACCTCTTGCAATTTTCTTTTGGTGTTCCATTACATGTAACTGGTAGATTCAGTATCTCAGTTATGAGAATAGCCCAAACCAGAATACTTAATTCTCAGGTGTGTAAACATTCAACCCAAATACTGTATAATTAAAATAGCACTTAATAGTTCCTTATTCTTTATGCCATTGACAAATTAAGGATAGTAAACCAGCTTTGTCCCTTTTTCTTGTGGATAGGTGGGGCGGGAAGGAGGGCACTGAACTTTTGAAAGCCGTGGGGGTATGCACAAAAAGACTGTCAAATACACTAATTTCCTTTGTTTAGAAAGTTTTGTACAGAATATGTGTCTACAGTTCTTTTGTGGCTTTGAAAGCATGGGGGTTGTTTTGTGTTGTGTGTGACCCACAGTTTGATTAAACAAAGGGATATATAATGAAAACTAGCGTGAGGTCTCCTGGCTTTTCTTTTCAGTGTTTCAAGGCTTCCTGGGCTGGCACAGGTTGTGAAAGCTGTGAGATGTAACCACTGATTGTTCACCCAGCATTTCCAGGAGGCAAAGCGTTACTTTTTTTCATTTCAAAGGGCTAAATCGACTGGTCGGAAAGAAGTTTTTGGAGTTTTACTACGTTTTTGACAGTTAATGACAAAAAGGGAACTACAGTGTCAGCTGATACCAGTAGCATACTATGGGATGGCAGACATAGTGCTCTGAATTCGTTGGGTGATGTCAGGGTGCTGACATCAACGCAAGTGTCCAAGGAAGGAAATGGAATACTCCTTGTTAATGAGACACTGAAAAAATAGTGCTAGAATTTCTCTAGTGTCTTTACTCTGCTCTGTGTTTGGTTAATCTGGCATTTTTAGGTTTTAGTTCAATTGCAGTGCCAGCAAAGAAAATGGAAATCCTTTTCTTGGCAAATAAAAATAATTTAATTCTCTTTTCCTCTCTGCTAAACATGCCTGCCTGAAAGTAATTTTAGCTTTTTTTTTAAAATTCCTGTCTTTAAATCGGAGTGCTTAGTTTGACATCATCATAATTTCCACTGCAACCAAATGATCTCATAAAAATAGAGGGCTATGCTGCAGAAGTAAATTTAATGTTTTAATGAAACAATTATTGCTTTATGCAAATATACGTAATAAAATAGGCTCGCAGATAAGAAGCCAAAATCATTCAAGCTAAAACCAGAATAGTTTCTAATTAAAATGTATTAAAATGCCGGAAATGTTTCCCGAGTTTCTTAAGGAGATGAGATGTTTTTAATTATTTTTGTCAGGTATCCTACAACTTTTGCAAATTATGGAGAGTTATTGTGAACTGTTTAACAATTTTTGACTGAGTTGTGCAAGTCACTGGCAGGTGAATCTTTAGTATTGCAGTCAGTGCCTTACATAAACGATTTTAGGTCTTCATTGGATTATTTGATACTCCCACATGAAGCTGCAAATTATTTCAAAGTACCCTCTTTGATAGCTTCAACTTTCTGGTCCTTAGCAAGAATGAAGTGGCCTGTGGCAACTGTGTAATATGCTAATATTTAAGCACCAAGTATTTGTTTATTGTTAATACTGAAGGCAAGAATTGTAAAAGAAAATGTTGAACTTTACTTTTTACTCCCTGTCTTCAAGGAGATGATCTAATAATTTAAAACTGAAACCTGTATGATGCGAATTGGACAAATGGTGATACCATTCCTTTGGCATATGTATTTTGAGATGACAGGTGAAAATCTTTAAGGGAGAGAGAGATATTTTGTTACTTGAAAGTCCAGGTTTTCCATAGTCAGAGGTTGGCTAGCATGTTTATCTGGTGAAGGTGGATAGCTACTGTGACTCTTTCAGCTGTCACATGGGCATGCTCCCCATAACCCAGTACTCTACTGTGCTGAGTGCTGTACAGCCGAAAAAGAAAAGAAAAAAAGAACCTGTGCTTTATTTTTTTTCTTATTGTTTCAAGTAGCACAGTGTTGTTATTTGCCCAAGTATGTGCTGGAATGCTGCTGTTATTTTTGCTAGCTATGAGGAAGGGTTTCTGACCACGGTACTTAAGATTTTCTTTGAGTCACATCATTTATAGCCTTTAATAAGTGTGCTTTGTGTGTGTGATGCAGTTTCCATTGTGCAGTTGTCTTTTGCTCTTTTTAAGTTTGTAGAATTGGATCGAGGCACATAGGGACATAGGGATTCATGCCCACTCCCACACCCTTCCCAATTCTCTGAGCTGCTGAGGTGTAGCATTTTGAATAGAGTTGAATAGATGGATTTGATTATAAATAGAATCTTGCAAATTGAACTTCTGTGTTCAAAGAAGAAAACACAACACCGAAACAAAATACACTTACTTGTCAGTTATTCCTACATAATTCCTGTCACACAGTTATTAGTCAAGACGTGTAATATATAGGAACTTTCCTCTGGCACGTTTCTTTCACTTGCTCCTTCACAAGCATGAAGTCACAAATAACAACAGTTACTTTAGCAACAACTGAAGACAGACCTTTCCACAAGTTTATAGGCACTGACTGCACATCCATATAATACTTTTTTTTTTCCTTATCGTGGGATTAGTAGTTACCTAATAGCAGATCATTCTTTTTTGATACTCCTGTATGATGCTGCTCCAGGTTTGCACTCTTCAAAGGGCAGCAGGTTTTTGTTTATTGCTGCAAACAGTCCTGCTTACTCACTGGGACCTTGTGTCACAGTAGAACTTCCATTGCATTGACATCCAGGAGAGAAAATCACGAAAAAACCTTTTGTAACATTGTTCAGGGTGTCTTTTGCTGCCATTGTTCTGTCTTGGTTCTGTAATTTATGAAGTTGTCAGATAAAGCACAGGACACTTCTTCTAAGGTTGCTGTGTGCATTGCATAGTGTCAGGTGCAGTGCAGGTCTCTCAAGAAGTTCCCTGGTGGTACAGCATCATCTCTGTTGTTTGGAATCTTTTGTTTGTGTCTTATCTTGGTAGAAGCACCTGATCATTTAAGCTGTAAAAGCTGCTTTGTGCCATGCCAGGGGCAGAGCGATCATTTGGGTGTTGGAGGCTGGAGCTGGGAGCCAAGTGAAAACCGGGAGTGATTGTCTCCATGGAGCTGTGAGGTGTTGGGAGCCCCAAGCACCATGAGCATGGGGACCTTGGAGAGGCTCGTTAGTAGTTTGTGCGTTGCACAAACTACTCACTACTCAGCAGTGGCTCTCCCAGAGCTCACTGGTACTCTGCATAGCTGTGAGACGGTGCTTGTTCAAGGTGCTACCTTGTGAGAACTGTGGTGTTAAATGGCCTTCTGTCTTAATTGTGGTTTACCCATTGCTTAATCCTGGTCCAGATACGTATTTTATGCTAGTAACATTGGGTGCCAGATAAAATTCATGCTGCCCTAATAGTCTGCCACTTCTCCTTGACAAATTTTGAGTGATAACAGCTATCTAATCTTCTGTTCCCTCCAGGAACTACTTTTGATCTTGCTGTTACACTGGAGAATTTTCCTATCCATTGCTTGTTTGGGTGAGATGACTATTTTCCTGCAAGCTGTAAGCCTGAAGTTTAGCTCTAGAAGACGGATTGCTAGCAATGGGATGATTGCTTTTGGAAGAGCAGCGTGAGGCAGTGGTCAGTGCACTGGTTGTACAGTAGCACTGTTGTAGCAGAACAAGCCCTGGGAGAATCAAAAGGGGAAGTCTATTAACTGGGCTGAAGTAGCCACCAAATATGTTTTAGCAGGTTGACGTTCATAATGCTAAGATACGCCTCAATTTCTGAAAGGTGTAAAGAAGCAAAAGGGAGAGGAAAGTAAGAGTGTTAGCATCTTATCATCCCATCCGTCTGTGGTGAGCAAGAGGAGGCTATTGTTGAAAAATACCCATGAGTTGATGGAAATGTCATTTGACCGTTCTTATTAGTAGATCATTTGGAAAGAAATGTTTTTATTGAAGAACTGCTAATATATCCTAAGTATAATTATTGCATTTCTGCAAGTGAGTGGTGAGATCTAGTTTGCTGAGATACATTGGGATATGTTAATGTAACATAATGGCCATAGCAAAGTAGATTGCTGTGTATCTTTGGATCACAGTCATGAAGATCATCTGAGTAGAAACGTGTTGCAGAGGAGCTATGAGACAATAGAGAATATTACTTTGAGGAAGAAGATGGACTGATGCAGAGTACTGTAGCACTTTATGATAGATAGGCAGAGAAAGTGATTGGAGAGCTGACCTTTTTCTGATAGGGACATGAAAAGTGAAAGAGAAATTTCTGTTTTCACAAAGAGTTGGTTTTCAGGTTCAGTTTCTCGCTGTAGTGTAGCACATCATGTTTTCTTGTAGGAATGGCAGCAGCTGCATCCTTGTCCTAGGCCGGAGGCTGACTAGCAACTAATAGCCCAGTTTATTCCTAACTGCATCTTCTGATACATGCTTAAAGTTTGGAGTGGCTAGTATAGGTCATAGTGTGATGCTTTTTCCTTTTGTTAAACAATTTTGCTGAGCGATGACAATGCCTGGCTGTTTTTACCTTAGTGCCAGGCTAGTTTTATGGTCCTTCTGTTTTCCAGGTCTTTCAGTAGGAAAATTGTAGAAGTACACAGTCTAAATGTCTTTTTACATAGCATTAACTAGCTATTCTTGGAAATTCTTGTAGCTGTTTTGCTTAAGATATATACTACTCCCACCTTTGTTTCTGTATTTACTTGGAAGCATTGGACGAACTGGACAAGAATTTTCCTGTGTGTGTGTTACTGATAACTGTGTGTTAGTCCCCGATCAGTTTGTGTGCAAAATTACTATGGTTTATTGGGAATCTCCTTGTGTGAGAACTGTCTTATGAACAAGCCAGCTGCATTTGCTTTGGGACTTTGAAAGCAGGATCAAAGCTAGCAGGTAATTGCCCAATAAAGTAGGTCTGTTAGCTTTGATGCACTTGGGGGAAGTGAGGCTTCCACTTATCATGGTGCAGAAGCGGGACTGAGAATTGCCCAGAGATTTATAATTGTGACAGGGTCAAGATGGATGGGAATAGTTTTGCTTGAAATTTTCCGTCTCTGTTAGCGAGCAAATTTTGTTCTGCTGCACCATTGTGTGAGGTAGCCTCAGTACAGCTGTTTAGTTTCAGTAGTGTTTATTCTGTAGCGCTGCATACTGAATCAACCTGTATGATCCCAGAAGACTGTTGATTAGTGTTAATAACATTTCCTTTTTTTAGTTTAGCTAGGTGTTATTAGACAAAGGAATGCAGTACTACTTACTGTAGGGTTACACTTTTGCAAAATGTAAGTGTAATGTTTGAAGATGAGAACTGTTTTTTGAAATTAAATGTTTTTGTCTAAAGGCTGACTGTGTTCTGACTGATCATACTGAATGTAATAGAAGTACCTGCTTGGTATTTATCAGCTTCTTTTACAGTGCTTCTAACCCTAAGCTTTTGGGTAGATATGCCAAATGCCATCTGATTATATTTTCCTAGGAAAAATATTTAGCTTACTGTTAGGGAGGTCTGGGAAGAAAGTCTTTTTGATCTGCATTCTGTGCCAGCTCTCCTTGCAGCTGTCTGGTTCCCTGCTTTGTGAGCTGGTCCACATCTTGCTTGCAGACTTCCCTGTGATGCTGAGTTCTGCACAGATTGCTTTCCATTTTAGATCACAGTTGAGTTATTTCTTGTATTCTGTCAGGCAAAAGGAATGACTGTGCTTTTGCTGAGGTGAGAATATGCTGAAGCATCTTGAGCTAGCAAAGAATGGTTGTTGGGGCAGCTGAAACAGGAGAGAGTGTCCTGGACAGATGTTGATGCACATCACTGTTATTAACTTACGATGCTGTGTGTGATGAGGGAGACTGACCAAGGAAACCTGCTAGGTTAGAGGAATCATTGTGTATGTTTGTGGCAGTATTAGTGTAAATATGGAAGAAGACGATTCTCATCAATGTAAGCAAGTTAGTTGTATTAAAAAACAAACTGGAGTGTTGTTTTAGTGTAGTGCTTACATAGCATTAATAGATTTCTGGTCTGGATTCAAACTTGGCCAGTAACTGCTCTTTAACTGGTTTCTAATATTGTAGTCACTCATTTAAACAAGAATGTAAGGTCAAACCCTGGCTTGATCTTCTCTGGAGTCTCGCGTTCTGACTGTATATGTATACTTTTAGCCAGAAGGAAACATTATGATGATCTAATCTGACCTCTTACATAAACTGGGCCACGTGTGTTTGAGTCTTATAGGGGGACTCAGTAACTTGTGATGAAACTGAAGAATATCTCTAGAAGACATGAGGTTTCAATCTTGATTTGAGGTGTTTTAGTGTTGCCAAATACATTGCGTTCTTTAGTTGTGTTTAACGATGGAAGAACTTTAAAAAAAGTAGTCTAACTTAAGCATTAAGCTACTAGAGCTTGTGATTGCTTGTTAGGACTTTCATCGAACATTTTCCCTCTGTAAGTGCCCATAGATGATTTTCTCTAGATTTAAACAGACTGAGCTCACTACTGCCCAGCAGCAAGGCATCCCTGCTACAGCTCTGGTTTGCTACTTGGAGAAGGGCTCTCCAGCATCTTACCTGCTCAGTGTCAGGAGTTTTTGAAGATAATGAAGTAGAGGGGGACATCTTTACCTGCATCAACTTTCTCCTTCACACTTGAGCTGTATTCAGATTAAACTGTGAGGAAGAGATGGTATTAGAGATGTTTATGTTTTTGATTAGGACTTGCTGTTGTCTCAATAAATTGGAATATTTTAGCAATACTCAAGTGTTCCTGGATCCCCATCACCATTATCCAAACAGTGGCTACTAAAGCGATCTTTACTGTAAAGGTGAGAAGGTCAGACATTTTATGTTTGCCGTTAGGTTAATGCTATATTGGCATTAATTCTGATTTTCATACTGCCCTCTTTCCCTCTTGCCCACCCATGTTGTTGTTTTTCTTTACTGGGTGGAGCACACTCACTAATTTATTCAACCTTTTTTATCTTTTGATCTAACATACCTTCTGACAACTTGGTGCTTCTGCCTTGTGTATGACAAATATATGAATAGATTAGAAATGTAATATAATTTTCTTTGATTCCCAATGGATTCTGTTTTCTTACTTTCTTGTACAGTTGCTTTTTTCTGGGAAGAGTCTGTTTGCATTTCTTGTTGGTGGTGGAAGTGAGACTGAAAATGTGTGTCACTGTAAATCGAGCATAAGTCCACAGGGAGAAAAGAGCTCCGCTGGAGAAAATAGGCTGAAATTAAAATCAAGGTGCAAGGGAGTCTAAGGATACGAACAGCTCCAGTGTGCAGACCAACTCGTGTGTTACTGTCCCTCGCTTACAGAGCTTTTCCTTTCCTTATGCACCCTCTGCCTGCCTTTGCAGAAGGTCATTTCTGATGGGAGGGATTTGGCGTTTTAAATTAAATTCTTACGTTGCCTGAGGTATACTGTGCTGGCTGGTTCTTTATATATGGTATAATGCAGGTGTACACATAGTTACGTTGGCTAAAACTTTCAAGTATCTGCTTTAGGAGTGAAAATCCCTGCTGACATTTTCTGTGTGTTATCCCAGTCTTTTCTGTGGCGTGTCCTGACTTTGTTATAATGCTGCACTTGAAGTTTCTGTACTCCATGTGGTCTCCTGCTTTTTAAAAAATAAATGTTGTTTGTTGGAAAGCTTTCTTCACTGAACCATGCTTAATAAAAGTTACTATTTTTTAAAGTGTTAGTGTCTGTTACAAAGTATCTCTTTGTAAAAGAGCAGTAACAAACATTATTTTCCTCACTTCTGCTTTATCGCATGCCTCCTCCCACAGTGAGAGAGATGCCATGCCTACCAGCTCACAGATGGTTTTATCTCGGGCTGTTTTTTTGCTTTATGGAGAGAAGATAAAGTGAAATGGAGAAGTCTTTTCAGTAACAAAACACATCACCTAAGCCCAGTTATGTGAAAGTCAGTAAATATCACTTGAGTTGACTGAAGGAGAAGCAGCTTCTGTCTGTGGGCCACTTTTCACCAGGCATGCTAGCTGTTGGTTTGCAGTCTTGGCATCAGGTTACTTAGCCCACCTTCAACTGCTGTTCATAACTGGGAACAATTTTCAGAGTGGTATTGAAAGTGATATTTTGACCTTTTCCAGAAGCGGAATCTGCTAGTAACACCTGTCATCAGGATCAGTTCTTGTGTCTGTGTGTGCAGCTTCGCTCACAGCTGGGGATAGATGAAAGGCTGAATTAAATACTTCTTCCCTCAGCACTGGTGCGGCTGCGTTAGCATTGGTCCTCCTGAAGCTGTAACATAACATAATAGAGGCTCTTTTTCTTGCTTCGCATCAAATAGACCTTTCAAAATGGAGGTTGGTGGGTGACATTATCAAACCCATTAGGGAGTGCTAACCATCCCTCTCCTCTCCTGTTCCCTGGGAAATGGAAGAGTGTGAAAGCAGACGGTGGGAAATAGAGGGAAGCCGTGGTCTGCAGCTTCTGCTTGGGCTGCCAGTCTGCAGTGCTGCTGTGCCTGCATTGACCTGGCCAGCTTCAGCCTGTCTTTCAGTAAAAGGTTTAGAAAGAAACTTGCTGTGAAGAAAAAACAAACCCCAAAATCCCCCCATAATCAAAAGGGGATTGAAAATGGTAGCTGGGCTGCAAGCACATTTTGTCTGCCGAGTTTCTCAAGATGGTTAATGTCAGTGAAACCAAAGGAGAAGGAGTGGAACTTCAGCCATCGGCATGCACCCTTTTCATCTCTGGTTTCTTTATATTTAAATATAAAATTTAAACTTTTAAGGCAGATTCAGTGTGATACCGATTATATTTTTAATGGATACAGATGTTTGAAGAGTCTTTTGTTTGCCTGTATAGTGGCAAGGTTCTGCATTGCAGCAATATAGAAATGTTGGGGTTTTTTTCTTTCCACAAAGTTCCCAGTTGCTCTAGAGTACCAGATTTTTACAAATAGGCTTAAAGTAAATCTCTGCTTACTACACAGTGATTACATTTAGGACAGCTTGTACTTTAGAAAAGACACATTTTTAGATTCCCAGCTTCACAATTACACTTTGATTTTTTGCAACTGCCTCCACATGGATTTCTGTGCAAACACAGAATTGGGACTCAAGCCGTGGACTCTGTCAGCTGAGTCCTAGCATAACTTCGGGTGTGGTTTTTCCCTTTTAAAAAAACTTCTAAAATTTCATAAGAAACGTTATTCATTTTCTTGAAATACTTTGGAGGGTTTTTGTGTTTTTTTCATTGTCTTTTTTTTCCTCTCTTCTTAGTTTTTAAATGACCCATTTAGGGTGAGGAAAAACTTACTAAAGATTCTTCATTAAATGTACATGTGAGGATATAGTGCTGTTGTACAGACTTGCACAGACTCCTACGATTTTCTGCAATATTCTAGTCTGCTACTAGAAATGAACTTGCAGTCACATTCGCCTTTACAGTCTATCATTGCTCTGGAGAGTCAAGAAAGGAGGCAGTCATGTTTTATTGATAACATTTCTGATATTTAATTCTTAGGCGAGGATAAGATTTTACGTCTTGCCCTTTTGCTGTTTATTCCTCACTACAGAGATGTTTTCACAAGTTTTTTGAAAATCCAGGTTTGCTTGTTAAATATTTTTTTTTATTACAAATACATTGATGTGCTGAATTGACTTATCAGATGATGGTTGTTATGTTGGCAAAGCAAGATTTTATCAAAGTATCCTGAAGAAAGAAAGGGAAACTCTATAGCAGGCACAGACTGAGGGGATGAATCTGCTTACTGGCAAAAGCAGCAAATGGATGGCGCGGTATGTCAACAGGGAAAATAATGGTTCGCTTATTCCATAGTGAATAAGAATATTTTTTAATTCAGTGTTTTGGGGAGAAAGAAATTCTAGTTACTTTGGGTTTGTAGTGGTAACCATAACTTAGATTTTAGTTGGAACTGGCTAGTTGTCTGATCTACAGAAAAATCTAGATACTGTGGTTTCCGAATTTAACTCATCAAAAAGGTCTACACTGTAAGTTTAAATAGTTTAAAATGTTGGAAGTAGGAGGTAGAAGTACCAATAAATAATTACATTGGAATTCAGTCTTTTAGGGAGTTGCTTTATTGTAACTTCGTAAGTATTTTATTCTTGCCATCTATCAGTTGGGGGCTGCGTGTGGTACTCTGAAATCCTTAGATGAGAGATGCTGGAAGTGTAGGAATCTATATGGTAAAGATGGTATAATGCTGAATCCCAGCAGAGAGGTACGTTGGAAAGATTTGATACTGTAGTGTCTCAGTGACTTGGTAATGTGTGCTTGTTTAAGAACTGCAGGGTTGCATAAGGGAAGCTGTTACAACAAAAATGTTGAATAACTTAGTGTAAATGTGAAATGAGTAAAATAAGCATGACCAGCTAAAGCAGTACCTAATTTATCTAAGGTGAACATTTATTTTCATCATTCATTCTGTTGTTTGAATTCTTCCTTTTAAATGACACTTTGACATCTTTTGTATAAATTATGCATATTAATGTAATTGTATTTACTTGTAGGTGGCTCTAACCAAGAGAGCTGATCCAGCTGAGTTGAAAACAATATTTTTGAAGGTATGTATAAAGTAAATATTTTACTCTTTCTGCTTAAATTTTTCATATCTTTTGCTCCTTTATTGCAGCATACAACTCTTGATAGTTTTTCCAACCATTAATCATTCATTGTATTATTACCATGTTAGACTTAAATACCATTATCAGAATTGAACAATGCTCACCAAGAAGTCAGATACATTCCTGAGTGATTATTGTATTGACTCAGAAGAACTATTACTATCTTAGAAAAGAAATGCATTGTTCAGAGAATGTGGTGGGAGTTTCAATATTGTTCCTACACGTGGTAAAATGTTCGTGTAGACACCTTGCTGTTAAACCATTTGGTAAAGCTGCTTCTCCCATCCTTGCTTCCTGCTTTCCTTAAGGGTTCTCTCTGCTTCTCTGACTTGTAGAAGTGTTGGGAAGATCACCTTGTGAAGTGGTGGCCGTATTTATTATTTAACTAAAATTTCTTCTGTGTTGGCCTGGTGTAGAAGTATACAAGTAAAGAAGTGATTTGTGTTCTTGTTAGTATACTTGGGAGAAGTGTGCTTTAGTGTTTTGCTGGAAATTGGCTTTCTTTGACCCATTTCCTTTTTATTTTTTTAGTACAATTTCTGTATTAGTGTAGTAGTCTGGTATGAAAAAAGAGTACAGAAATTGGTGGGTTTGGAGAATATGTATGTGGTAGGTGCCACAGTGCTACAGGAGCTGTTGTATCTGAATTATTTTATAAAGATGTTGAGTGCCTAAGAGAGCTCATACCTTTCTGAGTTCCTCCCTCCACCTTCCCTCAATCCAGCGTCATGCCCCACTCTCTGTGCATTTCTTGGCATGTTTTCCATTGTCCCTTGTGAGCTATTATTAACAGTATGTGTAGGTGTCATTATGTATATTGCCAGTATTTATAGTTTTATCATATACTGTCAGTATTTCTAGCTCTGAAATCAGATTTTCAGTTGAGAAAGCCAGGATTTAACTTATTAAGTTCTGGAACTTGTGACTATCAGTAGAGCAAAAAAGGCTTTTGAAACAGAATGGGATAACATGATTTTTCAGGTGTAGATGGTTGAAGAGCAGGAGCAAGGCAGCAGAAAAGGCAGACAGGGAATAGACCACTGGCCCAAGAAGATGATAGCATTGAGGAAGGGCGTAAACACAGTGGAGAGAAGCCTGGTCCCTTCTGCAATACGAGGCAGTGCTCAGTTGTGGTGATGGGGGTTGGTTGGTTGGTTTGCTGAGAATGGCCTGAAAATTGTTTCCTACCTGCCTGTGAGTATTCACCTCCCTTGAGTTTCTGAAGATTGATGCTCCCTCAGCTTTCAGTTTTGGTGGATTGAATGGGTCGTGGTTGAGCACACTAAATACCACCTCCATCTCCTTTTTCTTCCTTTCCTGCTGCCCTTTCCACTGAAAAGAGGTCTCAGTAAAGTGGAGTAATGAAATAGGAGCTAAACGTTTTGTGCAGTGTAATACAGAAATTGTTGTGCCGCTTACTACTGAGAAGGAAAAAGGATGAGTGAATGTAGTATGTTGTTTTGTGTTCTGTGGATAAGTGATGACCAGAGTGTTAATTAAGCTTCTGCAGACAAAGCATGTACAATACAGTTGCTTCTGCAAATTGTGGGATCTTCACTCATGGAATAACTCGACAACCACTCTTCCTACTTCAGTTAAGAATTAAAAAATATGATTGCCAGGTAGGAATGGTACCCACTGCGTAGAAATAAATATTGAGCTATCAGTTTTAATACAGGTGATTACAGTCAACTTTTAGCATATTTAATCCATCAAACCCCCAATAAAATCTTTGGAAATCTTACTTAAAATGGGGTTGAACTGGTTAATACTTGACTATCTAAAATGTATGTAAATAAGTTACCAAAAAGCCATTAAGTACTATTGTATAATATCAATTTCTCAGTGGGTATAATTGCCAAAATGGGGAAAAATACAATTGTAAAGAACCATTTTTTTTAATGTCTCTCCTCACAAACCAATGAAATTGATGTTTTTCTTTTTTTGTTATGATAATTTCCAAGAGTAACTCTACTTTTTCTAAGTCTTCTGCCATAACCCCTAAGAGATTAGATTTTAGTCAAAGTGATCAAGCTGACATTTTCCAAGGTCATTTTCTATATGTAGTATAGAGTACGTGATTGGATTTCAAATACACTTGAGTAAATCACAATGACAAGAAACAGGGGGACACTGAAACCTTGTGCTGTTTTCTGTTATTGAGTGCCCTAGCAGGGGGTTAGCCTGAATGAAAAAAATGAAATATAGAAGCATAGGCTGTCTGACTTATTTGATTTGTTTCTCAATAGCAGCTGTGTTAAAAGTTTCTGAGGCTGGGATTCTGAAAGATTCTGTCTCCCTGCAAATGATTACATTGAGATCAATTGATCTGCTAGTTCTTATAAAAGTGTACAATTCAAAGTTCCTTACAGTGTATCAGCTAGAAAGCTTGCGTTATGAACAGTGTCTATTGAAACAGGAATCCTTAAATGCTAACTGATATATAGATGCCAAAGCAAGTTACGTTTTGTTCAGGCTTGCTTCTCTGAAGCCTTGTTTCTTGAAGATATTGCTGTACCTGAAGACTGTATTTATATAGCACTAGAAGAAAATAATCTACTTACTGTTACACTTTGGCATCCCTCTGAGAGTTATATGCCTACAGCAGGTATAACGGTACTCTGCAGGCACCAGTCTATGAAATGAAAACTGGCAGTTTCCTTCCCTTAGCAAAGCCATAGCAATGTAAAACAAAAGATGTGTCTTTGAAGTATGCTACAAAATATCAATAGGCATCTAATTTATTTATTACTTAAGTGTGGATAATGCTCTGTGGGGAGCTGCAAGAATGGTTTATCATTCTGCCTTGCCTTAAAAAAAATGAGAAATTAACAGTTGCTTTCCTGTTTTCAGCACACAGTTGTTGTCCCAAGACAGTTGTGTTTCCCTTAAAGCTAACACACAGTTCTGCAAATATTACCTGGGATTTCTCATCCTCTTAATTATTATCCTTTTTCTTTCCTTAAAAAAGGAAAAAAAAAAAAGGTTGATTTCAAATTTACCCTTCTACAGAAAGTGAGGGCTTTAAACTTTGAGGGATGACTGACGAATCGGGGTAAGGGTAGTAAAGGCAATTTTATTTATCTATTGTCTTCAAAATATTTTAATATTCCTTTTCCTTGATATGTAACGTGTTACTGGAGGCTTCCCTTGGGAGAAAATATGCTCGGCTCTGTCAACAGCTGTTTTCTGAAGTACTGTGCCAGTAACTATGGTATAAAGCGGGAGTAACGTATGCCAGCGGTGTTTGGTAAGGTGTTGGACATCTTTTCTCATTTCTGCAGTGTTAACTGTCAAAGTTCGTGTTTTCTGTTACATTTTTCTGCAAGTGCTGTTCTCTGGCCTCCCTTTCAGCAGTTCAGGCAAGGAGGAGTATCTGTAGGTTGTCCTTCAATTAGGAATGAGCCGTGGCTGAAGGTGATGCTGCAGTGGAGTTCCTCCGGAGCAGCACCCCCAGGTGGACACTCTTGTGGGATCAGTTATTCCACTGCATTGCAATGTCATTTCGCAAGGGTAAACCTGCCTTCTCATCCCGAGGTAGAATGGCTACACAAAGGAGTCGTTTCAGCTAAATAAGATAGCTGAGTATCCCGTTGCTGTCAGAGTTTCAGTACATGTTTGCAAATGTGCGTGTGCTTCTTGTTCTGCTTCAAAAAAACATTTGGTACTGGAGCATTTCTAGACTATCATGGAGAAGTTGTTGACATGATACACAAAAAATCATATATCTGCCACTCTGCTGGCTGGGAAGCCAAACCTTCAGCTGTTTGGGTAGTCCTCACTTACTCTTTCCTGTTTGGGTGTAGGCTGCAGGTTCTTCAGAGCAGAACTGTCATCTGCTGCAACGTAAGACTGCTCCTGATTGGAAACTATGGGTGGAGGTAATAAATGCCTGGAGAAGGATGTATTTGAGGCACTAAATATTGCATTCGTTTAACAGTATGCAAGCGTGGAGAAGAATGGCGAATTCTTCATGTCTCCTGATGACTTTGTTACACGGTACCTGAAGATAACTGGAGATGGTTTGCCTAATGCAAGCACTGTACAGCTCCTTGCAGGTGTGGTGGATCAGACAAAAGATGGGTAAGTGTTTTTTGTGGGGCTTTTTTTTTTCTTTTTCTGTAGTTCATTTAAAAAATACAAAACCATTCTTCCATAACAGTCTGATCCCTGAAGGGTGATGGAATTTTGTTTTCTTTTTTTTGCCTGCAGATACATAAGGGAATACAGTATCTTTTAAGTGGAAAGACTAGAAACAATGTTTTGGGCTGCAAGTTCCATTTAGCTCAGCAAACCATTTTCTGTCTACTGTGTATTTTTAATTCATTGAACCTTTCATGTTTGTTGGCTGGCTCCCCTAACTCCTGCTTTTCTTTCCTTCCATGAGTCTTTCTGTCTCTGTTTATTTTATGTATCTGTCACAAACACATTCAAATAGCAATCCAAAATAAGTTTAGATGGTGTAGGAAGAGCTTGTAGAAAAAGTGCCCCTACTTTGTTTTGCCGTAGCACTCTTAAAGGATTTTCCCACTGCTTTGTCCTTTGAGAGAGAGGAGGAGCAGCTAAGGTATTTAAGGAGCCACTTCACAATCTTGGGAAGACAGCAGTGAATTTGGTTGCACGTGGTTTGCATTTGAAAGGCTGACTTGCCAATAGGCAAGATTAGCTACCCCTCCATCTTCCTCCCCCCTTTTCTAATGAAATCCTAGCTTTTGCTTTTGGTGCTTGCCCAGGCAAGCTGTCTCGTAACCCATATGAATGCATTTTTTGAACCCTGCCTTTAAAGTATCTTTAGAGAAACTTTAGAATAATTAGCTATGGACTTTAAGTCTGTAGTTGTAGCATTTTTAGAAACCAGAAGACTTCAGGCATGACTCCTATCAGTGGCTGCAGAGAGTAAAATGTGAGATAAACAAAGCATGACTAGAGAATGCAAGCTTCCTAGGGAACAGATGTATGCAGAACTGAGAACTTTTATAATAGTTTCTGTGCTTTCTTTTCTGCTGAGCCAAACTCATGTATTGGACAGCTGGGCACCTTAAACCTTGTGGATGAGTTAATGTGATGATTGTTACCCGTTGTAAAAGAATTCTGTAAAAGCTTGTGTTGGTAACATTGGCATGATGGCAGCAAGAAAGTGGTGGCTTCAGAGAGCACGACTGAAAATGTTAAACATTTCTCGTATTTCTTCCCTTGGTTTGATGCAACAAAAACAGCATTTTCCAAATTGCAAGGCTTCAAATCCATTTTGTAATAAGAAGACTGAGAGTATAAGCCATACCTTGTGATTTGGATCTCTGTCACAAGCAGAAGCTGGTGTCAGGAAGAGGGAAATGTGAAACTGTAACCAATGTGAACTTGTTGACAAGTTGGGTTTTCATAACTTGGCATGATCTTGGAGGAGTTTTGTGGTGTAGTATTGAGGCTTCCAGTTGCTGCTTACTGCCATGGGTAAGGACTGTTTCTGCAGTCCAGACTGTGCCGTGACAGGGGACTGCACGTTCCTAGCATGTCTGTGGAGGGTCTCTTCTGGTATTCAGGGTGTCTTCTTGTTTAGCTGCTATACTAGTATGTGAAAGAATTGGAGAAAGTTCAGAAGGTGATTAGCATCCATCTCTCTCTAACCTGGCATTGTAGCGTTTTTTGCCATGTGGCCAGGCATTTGTACCCCGTTCTAGTGGTGCATAAAGCAATTCGCAGAGTGATCATCTGAAGCAAGGGTCAGTCGCTTTTTGGTTCCTGGGATGAAATTTCCTAGGATTGGCAATAAGACCTACTTGTCTTCTCGTAATGAATTCTTTCCAGCTTGACAATCCAGGGCTCGTAGTTTTAAAGAGAAATACAAAACTGCTTTTTTTAGTGTTCATTTTTAGTAGGCTCGTCAGTGTTTAGAGACTTACACATGTTTAAGGTCATATGAGTCTGTTCAATAATTTGGCTTTATTTCTAGTATCAAATAGAAGGTAGCTTGCAAGAGCAAGGACAAGTTAATTTTGTTATAGTGTTAGTGGGTTAGAGTAGTGCAGTTCAGAAAGCACTGCTAGGATATTTCTAGAAGCATTTATTCACTTGCTTGGATCCCTGTTTCACTCTGAACAAGTGTCTGTTTTTCATGACTGGTGAGCATGACCACACTTCACTGAAAGGGTTGGAGCCCAGAATCACCAGGGTTGTTCCTAGCACTTTTAAAAATGCTTTTTAATTCCTTCTGATTTTGGTGAGAAGTTAGGTTTAGGTGCCAGGTGTAATCAGTAAGAAATACTTAAATGGGTAAGTCACATGGTTGAAAGGCAGACAGCACAGGAGCCTCAAATAAACACATAAAGAGTTGCTTACCCCAGAGCTGAAGAAGTCCTGCAGGTGAAGTGTAAAAAACCAGTAGCTCTTAGGTACAATCTCACTGTGGTTGCTGTGGACAAAATCTCTCGTGTAGCTCTAGCACAGTTCCTGCATTGCCAGAGATTAAGGATTTGAGGGTACCTACAGAAGCTGCTGTTGGTGTGACAAAGGTACAAGATCTCTTAAGGCGGACTCTGTCGTTCAACGAATATCTGTTGCCATAGGAGCAAGTTTTACCTCCATCTTAAGTCAGGGCATAGGGTTATTTGGAGGTAGGCATTTCTTCTGTCCCCTTACCTAGGCATCTATTTAAGGTTTCCTTTAAGAAAAGGAAATGCTTTTCTTGCCAGTGGCTAGAGAAACCTTTCAAAGTAATCGACCAGTAATAACACAGATTTTTTTAAATTGTTGTGTAGTGTGGCTGTAGCTTATGTGAAGCAAGCTGAAGAGCCTTGACTGGTTCCTGGCCTTAAGCATTCTCAAAAAAACCCCGCTTCATTTGGCTTCAGCTGGATCAGAAACTCCCCTGAAATACAGTGACTTTCTCAAGGTCTATCAGCAACAGGCCAGGCATGTTCCATCCTGCCTACTGTAACATATTGTTTTTCAGACTTTTGTTGTTCTTCTAAACATCTGTCTAACAAAATAAGTATTTACTGCACATCTCTGTTTGGACTGTAGTAACTAACACTTTACTGAGAAATACTGTATGCTTTATTTTTAGAAAGGACAAACTATTCAAAAATAACACTTGGAAATGCTGGGATTTTCCATTATTATTGGATATAAATTTATCCTCTAATGCACCAGTTTACACTATACTTAGTTTACTTAGGTTGCAGTGTAAAATAATAGATGTAGCTTCAATTTGTGTCCCATTATGTTACCATGTTTAAATTGCTGATACAGTAAAAACATATGCATTGATTTCTGAAGAAACCTCTTCATCATTGCATTTATATGTATTATTACAGTGGGTAGTGGCTTTTTTTCTTCGCATGGCTACATGCAGACTTTCTCTGGTGGGAGTTCATCCTGTCTATGTGGTGCCCTGATACCGTAGTTGTGAGCACCAGGAGAAGAAGCATGGAAGAAAGGAGGGAGTAGTAAACAGTGGTTTTGCTGCACCATACCCAGTTGTTGTGTTTGGATTGTAGCTCTTGTGTGGGCGTTTTTTTTTTAAATACCAAGATTTCAGCCTTCCTGAATAAATCATGCAGTATTGGCACTGATAATGATGATGTGAAGGTGAAGGAAGACTTTGACCAGCTGGGTAGGATATCTTCAAGACAGAAGTAAAATTTTGTAAACATTTCAGCTTCCTCTCTTTGCACTGTGTAAATCACTAGGCTTTTCTCTGCTTTTGTGACATAAATGAGCACTTGTTTAGGTAGATAAAATAACTCTTAAGTAGTATATTGAAGTCCATGTTAATATGTGCTGTTTAATGACACCTAATGATATTCAGTGAAGGGTTATGCTAAACCCAAAAGGGTGATGCTAAACTGGAGAGAAAATGTGTTACCCAGGCAACTACCCTTGTGCAGTATAGAGAAGTGAGCATATGGCTATGTAGTACACATTATTTCAGCATCTTTAAGCATTAAGAATCACATGTGTAATTGGCTGTGAAAAATTACTGCTCAGTTACTGTATTGTGTGGTCATAATAGAAGTAAATGAATACGTCATTGTTGTTAGAATAGATCTGTTGGGAATCACTAGCAGGCTAGTCTACTTAGGGAGCAAAAATACAATAAGAAGAAAATAGCTGGTTTAATTAACATGTAAAAATTGGGTTAATTTGAATTCAGCTGGCACAGCAGATATTAATGTCTCTTTTTTAACAGTCTGGCTAGAACCACACAATTTGTACACTTTTAATCTTCCTAGTACTATGAATAATTGTTTTTAAAAATGGGTATGGGGTTATTTTAAGCATCTATCTCTGACTTATTTGGGGGGTTTGTTACTTGTCTGTACTGACAAAGAATTCTTCTACCAGCAAAATATCTTGTAGTAGCGTTAATACGTGGAGTTTTAATCAAATCTAGGCCTAATAATACAGAAAATGTTCTTAGCATGGTGCTGGGATTCTGCTGGGATAGGTGCTGTATTTCTTTTCTGTGTTCTCATCACTGTGTTGGGGTCTATTGATAGGGATACATGCTGGTTGTTGTTTCACACAAAAAGCGGCTTTATCAAAATGGTGTTGGCAGATATTTTACATTTTTAGTTCTAAACAATCCTATCCTAGAGTCTTGTTGCCTGCTGTCTATTTTCTTCTTTCTGTGTGTGGGCTTTATAATCTTTGGGACAGAAGAATTCAGTGCTTTGTATCTGTTTGCTGTTGTGAAAATTGTCAAGTACATAACCAATGATAATGGATAATAATGAGCTTTTATAACCTGTAAGTCACATAGTAACAATAAATATGCATAAATGCAAAACTAAGTAGGTTGTGATATATGGATTTAAAATTGAAGGAAATGTTGCATTTTTAAAAATTTCTTTTGGCTTAAGAGGGATGGAGTTTTCCTCCATTTAAAGATGCAGTATCTGTGTGTCCTGTGTCTAATAGTGAGGAGTACTGAGAGCTCCCAAGTAGTTTAAAATAGATGACTCAATAGCCTGCCTGTGTGCTAACGTGTGTATATGTAGCAGGTCATTGGCTTCTTTGCCAGTAAAGCTTAAGGCATGGTTATATGTTTACTGGCATCATCAGTTGTGAGTTTAACATTAAGAGTACCTGAGGAGGTTTCTTTTTATTTATTTCTCACACTACATAATAACCTATGGTGGCAAGTTCCCAGAGCTAATTATTTGTTAGACTGCTATTTCTGACTCTACATATGCTTTCTTTTATTTAGAGCATATATATTGAGGGAGCTTTCTGGCTTTCTCTGTGCTATGCTTTTTTTTGGTGTATTCTGTTCATTTTCTCATGTTTTCATATTCTTCTTGGAAATCAACTTCTGGTACCCTGTGGATGTTTGGCTGCTGACGTTCAGCAAGCACACTTCTGTGTGACTTGAAATTAATTTCCTTAAGACAAGGTGACTGGAAATTGCTGTATAGTCATGGGGTGTCATTAACTTGATGGAATGAATGACTTTTCCAGCCTGTTCCAATACTTTGTTATTCACTGTTACTGCATACTGAGTGGAGGTTTTCATTGAACTAGCTGCAGTGCCATTTTGAGTCAAGGTTCTAAGGATACAGTCAGTTTCTAATAAAAAAAAAAAGAATCTGCTTTTGTGTGTGTTTCTTGACGTTTGTTACACTGAATCTTGTGCTTCTCAGAAATAAACCTTTGTTCCTCAGCTACTGCCACGCAAAGCTACACACTTGCTACACTGATATAAAGCAGCCTCAAGAGAGGGCAATCTTAAGCCTTGAAGACTGCCAGCAGGCCCTGCAGCCACACATTTGAAAATGATTTTACACAGTACAACCTAGACATTGAAGTAGTATCCAAACAGAAGAATGGTTGGCCTTTGCCTCTTTAAGAATAGGAGTTTGATCTCTGTTTGAACTCTTGGATGTGACCCAGAGAAATTAGAACTGCTCAAGGTCTTTGCTGTATCTACTGCTGGAAGCAATGCCAAGTTGTCTAATTACGTATTTCTGCTTATTAACTAATTTAAGGAAGGGCACCTCTGCTTTTGTCTGTGCTCTGCTACTGTGCTCGTGTATTGGGAACCTGGCTGTAATGATGAATTTGAATAAACTGCTCTTGGGCTGAGGAAGAACGTACAGACTACTGCTTGAAATTTATGACTCAACATGCAGGACTGGAGGGCTGTGATAGATGACTAATAAGTTGCTAGCAAACAAATAGCACATTCTGATCGGTTCCTTCTGAAGTCAGTGGCAGCATGTAGGTCTTGAATGGATTTGCTGTCCAAAAGCCTTAAGTACCGAGTCTTGAGGGAAGTTACTCATATCTTTATTGGCTCTCTGTCTTGCCAGCGGAGGGAGGTAGGCTCCACACACCCCCTCCCCCCCCCCCCCCC
>Ga0065711_1002873_pt1 | contig 34763 bp, 16 predicted proteins | sample Hoacrofraction12_FD_59098 | JGI IMG/M metagenome (GOLD analysis project Ga0065711, IMG submission 59098) | Hoatzin crop microbial communities from Cojedes, Venezuela - Epithelial fraction 12 v2 (version 2) | ecosystem: Host-associated > Birds > Digestive system > Esophagus > Crop | place... | reverse complement strand
TTTTTTTTTTTTTTTTTTTTTTTTTTTTTTTTTTTTTTTTTTTTTTTTTTTTTTTTTTTTTTTTTTTTTTTTGTAAAGAGTAAGTAATTAAATTCAAATGTTGCTTTGGGTTAGCTGAGATCCACAGTGAGACACTTTGTAATTCTTTTTTGTTTGTGAATAAATATACTTTTCAGAACTGATGTTTTAAAATCTTCTTCAGATACAGCGGCTGCTCTCCAACCCCTCCAGGAAATCCTGGCTGCATGCTTAATGTCTGCCTGGCTGCTAGCAGCCAAGTAACTGTGTTGAACACATTTTTCAGGAGAGGAGCCGTCCTCCAGGATATTGCCAGGTGAAGGTGAGCGGTTCAGGCAATCGCTGGGAAGACTTGCAAAACTACTGATTCAGCACTGTAATGTTTAGGTAAATGCTACAACAGCTATTTAAAAGAGAAAAGTGAGACACTTCTCATGTGTGACTCACTAATCACTGTCTGTGCTGTAGAGCCTGGAGTACAAATTCCTTTTGTCATGAAAATGCTTGCTCCTTTGATCCCCACAACATCATTAAACAGTTCTAAAGAGTAAGTAAATCTTTTGGCACGCTCTTTGCAAAATAAGCATTTCAGGATTCAGACGCATGTGGGTGTGTTTGTGATGCCGAGGAGATTGATACTGATACAATTTTTAGCAGCGGGTGCAGACTGTGTGTCGCTCTGCTGAAGGAAAGAGAGAGAGAGAGAGGTTTTGTACCTCCTTTTCCAAAGCAGTTATGTAGAAAATTGAAATGCACACGGTAGCCATGCAGAATTGCTGCACAGAGGCTGTCGCGTTGCAAATTGAACTTATTTTGCCTGTCTGTATGATGGCTACGGATGTAAACCTGCCTGTTGGCACATGGCATGTGTCCATCAGCAGGCTTCCCAAAGTATTTTGAAAAATTTCATCTTTGTTCTCGTAATTCAGGTAAAATACATAGATGGTCTTGCTGGAGAGCTTGATACTGTTGAGAACATTAGTGGCTCTTTCCCAGAAGAAACCAAGGCTACAGACAGGTGGAGCATACGCTTCAGACTGCGTCCTGTCTCCTTGGGGACCCAGTGCAGGGTGCAGGCACAGGGACGTGACTTCATTTATCAGAGCGGATGTGCATTAGAGTCTGTGGATCACTTTCTCAGCTGCTTCAATACATGGCAGTTCTGGGTTTTTTTGGCCTTATGCACATCAGTCCAGTGCCTGGATCAGCTGCCCTGCTGTCCCTTCGGAGCTCTGCGGCTAGTAAATTTATGGGGACAGGGGCAGAATAGTTATCTATAACAATTTCACCAAAGGTTCTGTGGTATTTATCTAGGAACTTCATAAGGCTTTAGCTAAAATGGGAAGAGCTTATGAGCTTACTGAAAGAATAATGTAAATCTAAACCATTCAAGGAAGCACGACTGTTTAGAAGGGTAAGAACAGCATTCTCATGCCACATAGCACTCTGTGTGAAATAAGTTTATACCCTTCCAACACGCCATCTGGCAGCAAACAGTATCTTGGTTTGCATCCCAGCCTGTGATCTTGCAAGAAAAATTAAATCATATATAATAAAAAGCACTTTTAAAAGACAACATTTTCAGTAATGTTCAGTGGAACTAATAGACTTCAAAGTATTTTCAGTTATCTGTCAGAAAATGTTTTGGTAAACAAGGGTCTGCACTCAGTTGCAATGTGCATATGAGTAAAGGGATTTATGTCACACACTGTTGTTCGTGCGCATATGCACCGCCTGAGTGTTCAGAACATGCAAATCTATGTTTGTGCCTGAGCCACTACAGTGGGAGGAATCAGATTATGGGGTTTGAATTGGTACCCAAATTATGGGTGGAAGTAGTTGTATGTTTGGGAGAAAATGGAACAAGGCTGCTGTTGGAGGAAGTTAGAGACTGATTGCAGTGAGATACAATCTGTGGAAGTTCACATGCTCAAGGGCCCCTAGAACTGCTTTTTCTCTCCTATTTTGATACCCTTAAGTTTTAGGGAAGGTTGATTGATGTCTATGTTGGACAGGGCATCTCTCTAATCTAAAGCATCTTCTTTCCTAGTACTGTGATAATTCCAGGAACAGGAAGTCTGGTGAAAGGAAGTAGAAACTATTTGTTTAAGATTCTCAGCAAATCAGGCAAAAATCTTTGATGTGGTTGGATTACGTACAATTGCATATCTCAAGGAAAACGAACAAGATAAAATACATGCTGGTAGATGTGTTCTCATTAGGTCTAATGCGGGGAAATTAGACTGACCACTGGATGTATAATGAAATTATTAGGTAGAACCTTCTATCTAGCTGTATACACAGGGTTGCAGCAATCTGATTAAGTTATGTGAAAAATAACAATGGGGGCTCAGCTTTATAGGGATGAAGATGGGTTAAAATCATTCATGGAGAAATTGCTGTAATCAAAAGCGCTCTAACTAGTATCCAGAATCTGTTTGTCTCCTTCCATTAAGGGTGCATCTTCAGGTTTGCATTAATATTGTCTGTGGCTTACCCATGTCTAGGAACTCTTTCATTTGTCATTCCATGTAAATTTAAATTCTATCCTACCAATCAGTGTTTTGAATCACTGGGATATTGAGTAAGTATATAATTCTTAGCTTAGACGTTGAGCATCTGTTGCCATTTGTGTCCAATATGTAATTACAGCAGGGGGAGCTGGACAATAGGAGATTAAAAAGATGCTGCTTAATCTTCCACCACATGTTTCCACTTAAAAAGAGTAACACACTAGAGAAATCTCATAGCAACTTATGCTATATCTGCTTCTCCCTCTATGCTTGCTCAATAGATAAGGCTTCATCTGATTACTGGCTGAAATTACCATAGTCCTTGTGTTTAGACCTGGGAGTATACTCATTTAGACCTTGTGTGGCCCATGTGGTAGGGAATGCTCTGAAGAACTCCTTTCCTGTTTTTTCCCAGTTAAAATATTTTAACTTGTGGTATTGCTTTTGCCTGTGATAATACATGTGTTTATGTGGAGTAATTTTCACCAAGAGAGCACCAGCCATTTGGAGAGTATGGGCGCTAGCATAAGCAGAGCTGGGCAGAGCACATTGAGATGGACAACGCAATCCTCCCTCAAGCTTTCTGTCTGAGTCAAGGAGCGCGCTGGATGTCAGACCAGCAAGGAGAGTGTGGTAGGTTTTCCCCTTTTCTCAAGACTGAACTGTAGAGTTTCCAGAGGGACTATTATAGGAGAGCTAGGAGTAGCAACTGTGGCGCAGTGAAGGCAAGCATTAGGGAAAGGGCAGAAAGCCCGCGGTTGCACAGTCATAAAGATGGCACAGAATGCTGTGTCTTACTCCAAAGCAATGTTGCCAATGTCCTTTGCAACTGTATTTACACAAAAGTGTACTGAAGAGCTGATTCATAGAATCATAGAATCATTAAGGTTGGAAAAGACCTCTAAGATCATCAAATCCAACTGTCAAACCAACAGCGCCATGCCTCACACACTGAGCTTTAAGAAGGGACTGGAAGTTAAAATTGGGTGCTATATGGAGCAAGAGATGATATTCCAGAAGCAGGCAATGGGAGAGGGAAAGGTCACAGAGGTGTTCGCCTCAGAAGCTTTCTCTGCCAGTGACTTTTCACCAAAGTATGAAAATGTGTGTCGAGCACAAGTGGAGCACACTTGTGGAGATTGCCCCATGTATGTCCTGTTGGGGAGGCTGCTAACAGATCACCTGTGCTGGCTCAGTGGAGCGGTGCTCCGTGTGATTTCTGGGTATTTGGGTGTGCACCTAAATGCTGCCACAGCTCTGGCACAGGAGTGAGCAGTGCTGTCAGGATATTCAGCTTTTTTAGAGAGAAAACAAGAAGGGAGGCTGTGATTTTACATCACTCCAGAAGACGTGGAGACACATTAAAGGAGTCCCTCTTTAGGGAACTGGTGCATATTGATTTTTCTGGGCAGGGTGCCTGCCCACGTGACAGTTTTCAGATTTGTGCTGTTAGCTTCTGTACTTTTCCCAGTACATCCTTCTAGTCTTTATTAAAACTCCAAAAGTTTGTTGTAGTATACTGAAACTTTCCTCTGATTTTCTTTAGGACAAAACTGCAAAGATTTGTAAAACAGAAAAGAATTTCTATTTTTTTCCTGAAGAAAATTAATTTACAACTCCATGGCACCATGAGAAGATTCTGATTTTCCTAAGAATAGGCTTTGGGACTGGAACAGATTAATTGAGAGAAATTTACCGAGACACTGGATTTCAAAATGTCACATGTGTTAGGTTCAGCCCTTAATATTATGGCATGGTAAGGTGGTCTATCAGACTTCACTCTTAAGAAGTGTTTTGCTCAAACAGTAGGTTCTTTTAGCTGCAAAGGAACAATTAAAGAAGAACTATTGACTTGTTTAGTTTGAAATATTAACAAACACAGTTACGCCCTAAACATCCTCAGAACTGCTTTTGATGTGAAACTAATAGCACTGACATGGATGAGGGCGTGCACAGTGCTGGGTATTCAAAGGCAGTCACAAGTAATGCTTCCCCTTTCCAGTCTAACTGCATTTTGCCCCCTCTCCTAGCACATCTTTAGTCCTGGGAAAAAAGCAAGACTCAAGGCTTGCTGAAAGCAATTGGAAGGAGTTCCCTTGACTTTGGTGTGACCTGCAGCCATCCCTGCCAGCTTTGTAAGCCCTCCGTGTACCACCCTTTCTGTGCCTGCTGTTCTCACCCCTGGGAGAGGATTGGCACCTTTGCTTAGAGACTTCCCAGCTCTGCTGCTGCTCACAGTACTGTCTGCAAATGGTAAAAGGAGCGACAGAGGCTGAGCTCCATCTGCAACAAGTGTGAGATGGAAGAAGTGTTATGGTAGATTCATGGTAAAGACAATGACAGGACTTTGCATAGACCTTGCCTGTGAGCACTGCTTGACCTCTGAGTTGTAAAGCCTCTTTCTTATCCTTTTTCTTCCCCAGCTGTCACCGTGGCAATGTGGTACTCCCTGCTCAGCACACAGAGACTCCTCCTGTCCTTCCCCTCCTTCTCCAGGCATGGATGTAGTCTTCGCCCCCGCACAGAGGACTCGCACAACCACCTCCAGCAGCGCCTCACCCTTGAGCAGTCCACTTAGAAAACTTCAATGGGCTGAAATGGAAAAATAGCAGTGTTCATGGAGTTCAGATGTGTCTTACTGCTTTAGTGAGGTGCACATCAGGAAAGCCGCTCCACATTAGCTAAATGTTCTGCTTCCTCCATCCCAGGTAAACACCAGTCCCTTTAAAAACAACAACTATAGGCCCTGGCCAAATGGGCTTGTACCTGTGGAGAAATTCTTGCTTGAATTTGTTTCCTAGTTCCAATGAGACGGTATGTGGAGCAGCAAAATACTGTCATTGATTTTGAAGATGACAGATTATTTACAGAAAATGTGTGGGTGCGTGGAAGTATGTGTTTGTTTGCAGTTTTTGTGCTGCTTAAATGTCAGTGGCCATTTAGTACACTTTTACTACATTTATAAACTTTGCAGAGCTTTTAAACCATCCATGGGAAGAGGTGGGAAGGTTTAAGAGACAGCACATTCATTACCTGCATGGTTCTTCTTGCAGCTGGTGTAGCTCATTCTCAGCTGATGTTAAATTTGGATCCATAGTCAATACTGAAAAAAATATTTTTTTATTGCAACATTATTGTCTTAATGATTTTCTGGTTATTAATTTTTGAACTCCTTCTTTTCTTTCTAGCATTTATTTTTCCCCAAAATCTCCAACTCACCTAAATCCCACCAAACTTTGACTGCCTCAAAAATTTTTCAGGAGTTTATGTATTTTTAAGGGGTTGTATAATACATTTTTCCACCCTTTATGGTGTCCTTGGAAAATCGTGTCAGAAGAATCATACTTAGCACAGTAGAATTTAATTATGCATTAAAGTGCTTCAGGATCCATGTTAGTCTGTAGACCAGAATAATGGTATAAGCATCTTCACAAAGTTTTGCTGGATTTAGCCAAGATGTGTTTCTTCAAGTAGCCTGTACTACTCCTTTATTTCAGATACACATGAAATCTTTATTGATGTGATTTCTTGAGTCACATTCACTCTCTCTCTAGATGAACAAATGATAGCATTCAGATGATATGATTTCATGCACTTATCTCAAAACTCTGAAGAAAAAGTAGGGACTGAAATACACATATATACATAAAGAACAACAGGATTATTGTAGCTTTATTGCATTATGTTCTTCGCCTTACTTTAAAGACCCACTTCTTTTAGTGATTTGTGATTTTTTATTTTAGTGATAGTGATTTGTATTACAGAATCATTTACTGTCAGTAATGGATATATAGGTACTCATATTGTTTTGATAATTCTGGGTAGAAAAAGTCCTTCCAGTAGAAGATCATAAGGAACAATCAAGTTTGTCTTCTTCTGGCAACATATTAAAAATGAAGTCCTAGCTTCCCATCAATACATCTACCCTCATTAGGTGATGGCTGGAGTTCAATTTATTTAATGCTGTGTGGTGAGTTTGTGGCCAATGCTAGGCTGAGACCCAGAGTTTTGGCTTTCCATGCTGCCCACAACCACAAGATTGTCCTATGGAGGGGTCTAAATGTAGTATAGGTCTGCTATTTCACAAATGGGGCAGGCTGATTCTACAGGGAAATGTGCTTTATTTTTATGATGATATGGACCTGGTTTCTTTAGCACAGAATGTATTATCTGGACTTCTTTCCTCCTAAACATGCTTTTAGAAAATGACTGCAAATTCTTGCAGAACGATTATAGTGACAACTGTGGGAAGCCTCCAGCTCTGCAGGAAAATGATTGATGGTCAGTGGTGAACACCTGCATATTGCGTCCCTATTGAAACACATTCATTTAATCTCAGGGGCATTCATTTAATCTAAACTACATTTTGCAAACTTGAACACACTGCTCAAGTTGAAGTGAAGTAGGTTTTTCTGACAGTATCCATTTGTGTGGAATAGTGTATAAAATGCAGTATGTATTACTAAACCTGTCTCAAAGTAGAAAGATCTGGGAAATTGCTGAAGATGAGATATACTTCAAAAGTCCCGTTCCTTAAAATACGGGTAAAAATAGCCAAGCTCTTCCCTCACAGACATCACTTAATTTGTTCTCTCCCAGTGAAACTCTTTTAGTATTTCAAGGGCTGCAGAAACCACAACTTGGATCTCTTTGAAGAAGAGAATTTTATCTTCTGTCTCATTAGATTCCTTCTAAGTTAATATTTTTTCCTGTGCCAGGCAATCTTTGCAAAGCTTCCAATCTCAGAAAGTCCTTTAAACTTTTACAGTACCATAGCTGTTTTAGTGTGTTCTTCCGTTGACCCCACCAGGCTCTGCATCAGGCCAATACTGGCTATTTGTCAGTGTATCCAGGAGTTATATTGGCCTGTATCATGCCAAATTTCATCAGTGTGTTTGCAGTTCCTAAGCTCTTTGGCAGAGTAAGCATGCTATATAGTTGGCACCACTTGGAAATTGCACAGCTTTGTAGTGTTAGGCAAATAATAATACTATTTTCTATCTGCTAATGGAAGACATGAAGTTCTTTTAACAAATCTATATGCTGCTGTTCTGATGGGGGCATTTGTCTCTCCCCCCTCTCTGCCCCCAACAAAATGGATTTTTTGACATTTCTCTGACCTCGTAGAGAAAGAATTAGGTGCACAGTTACCAAGCAACAGAAAGTCAGGCAACACACTTTCAAAGCCCTCTAATTGCCCATAATGGTAAGAGCAGCATCCATGTTCACAAAAGCTTCGTATACTTGATACTTATTCTGCTGCAGGAACTCGTTTACCTTCTATTATCAGTGTGGTGTTAAGCTGTAACCACCAAAGGAGGAGATGGAAGTCTGAAGGGTCTGCGAGACTTGGAGCTGCTCTGCATATAGAGGGCCAAAAGGAACAATTGTCATTTTCACAATTCATGCCTCACATGTCGTTTATCTAGAATATTTTAAGTGCTTAACTCACAAGAGAGAAGGCACATTCATCTCTACAATATTAAAACCAAAGTGAATGCAAAAAATTACAAAGTCTTTCAAAGACTTAAATGAGACCAAAGAAAGGCTTTAAAGCACAATGTATTCTGACAACTTATCCTCCAAGGTTTTAAAATGACATGTTTCAGGTGTCACACAATGAAATCTCTATGGGGGGTGGGGGGGAAATACATGAATACATGTTTTAGTATTTGAAGAATTTCTTTTTTTTTCGCCAACTTGTACCTGACTGCATGTGAGGAGTCAAACTGTTCCCTCCTAGCATGGCGTATCTGGGACACTGTGTGCCACTCCTTCCTGAGGCTTTTCCATTGTCCTCAAAGGCTGTAGCAGTCTCCATCTACCCTTCACAACCCACTTTCATCAGGGGGGTTTAGGAATTGTTTTGCTTCAGGCACTGCATTGCTCCTCGTAGAGACTGTCATGAAGGGACAGTCCTAGTCTTTGCCACTGGGCGTTTTGGCTTCACCTTGCTGTTTCCTGCAGAAGATGGTGTTGGCCATGGGCTGGGACAAGGGACTGTCACTGGCTCCACTCTCCTGCCACTGTGCCTCAGGGAAGCCGTTTCAGTCCCACATGGGAGAGGTGATGTGTCTGCGCTCCAGACATCAGTGATCTGCTTTTCCCACTCTAGCAAGGGCTAGTTTTAGTGTTCAAAAAGGGCTTCTCAGTATTTCTGTGTATATTTTTAATTATTTTCAAGCATACAGATGTGTTTCTTTAGAAACATATAAAGCTCTAGAACTTCCTTCTCATGTGATTTACACTGGGGTTAGCACTGGTGAAGTTAATAGACATTATATTAGCATAAGTGAAGACAGGGACCAGAAGCCATGTTTTTTGGCCCAAGACTCAAAGCAAAGCATAGTCTAAACTTGGCATGCAATTCTGAGCAAGAAAGCACCTTGCAGATGAGCTGTTCCTCCAATATCTTTTCTTTTTTTCACTTTTGGCTGTGCTTCCATCCTTTAGCCAGAAATGAAGTCTAGTGGAGTGGTATCATACAGTGGAGGTGAAATGGCTAAGGGCTCAGTCATGCACTCTGTCAAATGCTATAGCTCCAGCCCAGCAAAGCCCTTAGGCATCTGACTGCTTTCAGAGAGTCTCACAAAATGATACGATACTTCAAACTGAGCCATGAATTGCCAAGAAACATGCACACAGGGTAGGTGGCTACTCAGTATTTTGAACTTAGAGGGAAAAAAAGGAATCTGAGGTTAATGTATCTACAAGTACATCGACATTTGAGCTGTGTTTTTCTATTTAGGACCTTTTTACTTCAATGACCGTGTAATTACCATCATTTCCAGTGGAGTTACTTCAAAATTACTACGTAGTTTATTGTATCTGTCTAATTAACTTGTCACACAACTGTAAGTGGAATGTACCATCATTTCCAATCTGGGAAGCACTTCTTTGGAACCATGTTCTGACAATTAAAGAATATTTCTGCTATGTTTTCAATTCTAAGAGCAGGTATTGTTTGGAGACATACAGTCAGGAGGCATGAGAGGAAAGGGAGAATTATTGTGTTTGCCTAGTGCCTAAAGTGAAGCTATTTTCCCCATATATGGTTAACCTATTTGTAATAGAAATTGATCATATTGTGAATTGGAACTTACATTAGAAACTACATGTTAGAAAAGCACAAGTAGTCCTGGCTGAATTTAGATTTTCATTGCTGTAGGGTGCCTGAGAGCGCATTTATGCTGACCCTTGCAGTTAAGGTGGAAATTTAAGTGGTATCCTTTTACAGTTATACTAACCCCTCAAATCTTGCCCATCTTGCTATTATTATAAATTCAAATATTGTCAGTGTAAACAGCACTATTGTTGGTAGATACATCAAGACAAATATATCAAGACTCCCCTGTATAAGCCAGGTCTACAATTGGGAATAAGATGGGGAAAGCAAAGTTTTAGTGGAAGACCGCAGAAAGTTTCCCATCCTAATGTGTGTTTTATTTTTCCTCACTATTGAACGGTTGTGGAAGCAAACCTCACTTCTAGCACATTATTACTGTACTGCATGTAATATACTGCTATCAACAATAGTTGTCTCAGCCTTTTGGTAGCAGAAAGCTATACAGATATTGTTATCTAGGAATGAGAAACCTTTGTAGGCAGCTTGGTTTTAAAAAACAAAAGTTCCTGTCCACATGCATTTCTTGCAATACACTAATGAAGGCTTCAGTAAATTCCTGATGACAAATTTGCTGTTGACTTCAATGAGGGCAGTGAGAGAGTGAGAGAAAAATATAATACATAGGTACCCTCACGATATAGGTACCCTCTGGAGAAAGATGCTGTGGCTCTCAGAGTAATTATGTATAGTTCTGGTCTTTTTTGGTGTAAAGATACAGACCAGAAAATTAGGGTTTTCTATTGCAAGTGAAGTGAAGATCAAGAATGCTTATCGCTCATTCTTTTCCTCAATCCAACAAACACACTCATCCACATGTGTATCCATATGTGTTCTCTCCAAACTGTTTGCACATGTAAAGGCTTTGTGAGTCTAAACCATTATTTTCTCTCTTTCTCTGAGCATGCTGCAAGGAAGAAGTCCAATATATGTTTAGTTCTGATTTACTTTTTTTCAGTGGTTAGCATTATACTGCGTAGCAGAATATTAACCATCTGCCATGAATTTTCTTTACTGTTATTCCAGCTTTGAGAAAGTCTCTGGAAGATTTTAATTTGAACTTTAATCACCCTGAACTCCTGTCACTGGACATTACTCTGTAGGTTACGTATGCCTGACACTGAAATGAATAGTGTTGCAACCAGGTCTTAATTAAAGAGTTGTACCTGTACACCGCTCACATACAACAAACTACTTTGGCACCAATCAGTCAGCTACCTTAGAAACATGCCAGAGAACGTGATCTCTAGGGAGAAGTTCTCTTTTCTGGTGCATGTGGGGGAAAAAAGTAGTGCATCACTTGGAAGGGGCCAAGTTCCTCCGTACTGAAATGTCTCACAAAGCAGGGAGCCATGTGCTCCCAGATCACTTGGCAAATGATCTGTAGGTCTGTATGCAAAACCTTCCAGGGACTGAAAATGAGTTGAGGAAAACTGAGATCCCTTTTACATCTCTGATATAATAACATATGTTCCTCTTCTGAAAGTCCAAAATAGTCTCCTTAAGGTGTAAAGAGGGTGGGGAAACCTAACTTCTAGACCCTTCCTCCATTTTCTTCATCTAGTTATCTGCAGAGTTAAACACTTCCTTTTCGGGGGGAAACAGTGGTTCACTATGTCCTTATGCTCTTTTCAAAGAGAAGCATGCCAGCCCCACATCTCCTTTGCAGCAGAAACCCATCGGGGAAACTTTCCAGCTTTGTCTCCAACTTCGAGGATCTTTGGCTGTTGCCCTGACCTGGAACCCACTTTTTCTGTATCCAGGGGGAAATCTAGAGCTGTCTGTAGAAGAATAAGAGATGGGAATTTGCGACTGACAGATTCTTTCATATCCAGTCGCAAATTCCCATCTCTTATTCTTTCTATTGATGGCACTTCTGGATTCTGGACTAGCAGCTCTCAGCATCTGGCCCTCTGTAGGCTTCTTCTGTAGCTCTCAAAAATAGAAAATTTCTCTGGGATTTTTCCTAGAAGGCACTCTGAGTTTGCAAAAAAAAGTGATGCACAGGACCTCAGCTGAATAGTGACCCTTGTGAGTGTGCTGCTACTCAAGAAAAAGAACTTGAAAATCGTTGTGGAGTGCAACTATAACTGTATTATTTCATTTATTTCACAAAAGCCATGCAATATTACAGGTATAGATTAGTCAGTAAAGTCAGATGTGAGTGCTGACTGGGTCTTCTGGCACTTGTTTCTTGTGCAAATAACAAACAGTAATAGTAACTCACTCCTAAAGGTAATTGCAACAATATCTGCCTCCTTGCTTTGTGTGCTCAGTCTACTTCTTGGAGCCGTCTGAACCTTGGGGCTAGTGTCAGTGGAAGACATACTGGTTCCAGCCATGCATAATTAATACTAAAAAGCCAGGAAGCTGTAGATGGCATCTCCCTCTTCACTGTCAGACCCTCCTCCTGAACTATTTTACAGCAAGAAAGTGCCTTGTTTTCTAGCTTGAAGTGTGCCAGTGACACAGCAGTAACAGATTGCTCCCGGATCTTCATCTGTTTGACTTGGAAATTGTTCACACTTTTGGCCCTCTGAAGGCTGGGTCCTGCCACAGATCATCCTGTATCTGGTCCTAATGCTTGAGGGCACAGCTCATGTGAGTAAACTGCTGTGCCTGACTCATACAAACCCACTCCTGGAGAAGTGCTCTTGGGCAAGGGGGTTTGAACACTGGTTCAGAGAGGCTGAGACAGCAGGGGACTGGCTGTGGTCCTCACAGATGCTTCAGTAACTGCTCAAGTGTGTGGAAGTGAGGTTGTCCCTGGAGCTGGTCGCTGTTAGTGTCGTCGGGCTGGGATGGCTCTGCAGAGATGGGATGTGTGCTGAGCATAGTGCTGGGCTGTGGGAGGCTTTGTGGAGTTGTCTGGTCTGTTCTTCTGGGAGCGGGAGCTTTAAAGTGAACTTCTCATGCTTCTTTTGGTTTTGATCACCCCAGGTGTCTCTGTGTCTGGTGAGGATAGAGGTACTGCAGAGATGAAGGAAAGACTGGCCTTTAAAGGCTAACTGTTACTATCTTGTGGAAACATTTTTGTTTTAAAAAATGAAAACTGTCTCTTGAGCCAGGATGAACGAACATGGAGGGAAAGATTTTTGTCTTGGAGAGCATCTTTCTATGAAATCTCCAGGCCCAAAGTATTTTCAGTTTTCGCAGACAAGAGGCTGGCTCTTCAGAGTCCAGCCCTCTAGAACAGACATAAAATGGGGGAAAATCTCAAACTGAGGAGCCTTGCTTTTCCCTGCTGATCTCACCCTACCCAGGCAGACGTGGCTCAGTTTGGCTTTTTCGTTTTGTGGTGTTTTTTTTTTTTTCAGAAAAACTCTGCATGAAAAGAGATAAGGAACCAGCTTTTTGACTTTGACTTGATTTGTCCTCACTGTCACGGAGAAGATTTTACACTCGCACCTCAGATCCTTGCCAGTCATCCACGTGTATTCCCTGCATGGGCTCAGCATCCCTGTCTGAGAAATGGATTTGCGGGGCATTTGCTACAGGCCAGGCTTCAGGCCTTGCAGGCCAGTCCCTCACACACAGTGTCCAAGCTCACCCGGGAAGCAGAGCAATGGGCCCTGCAAGTAGGGCAGGTTGACCCTTTTTTACCATATTATTTTTTCTGAGGAGAACAGCTCCACACCTGCATGGGTAGCAGCTTGCTGTGCCACAGAGGTGACCTTCAGTGCAGGCTAGGCTCCAGGGGGCCAATTTTGTGTGCAAGCTCTCAGAGAGTGCGAGCTGTCACAGGGTGACCAGGTTGCAAACTCCTGGGCACTACAAATTAGTTTTTAGCACTTCAGACAGACTCCTCAGGTGTTTTATTCAGGTGTTATCTCCATCTCTGAGGTTTTTCTGAAATGCTTTGCCAGCAGAAAGCAAGATCTTCTAAGTAGCCCTTTCCCTGTCTTCTGAAAGTCCCTCTTAAAGAAGAGACTGGCTGTGAAAGTATCATTTTCAATGTAAACAGATTCACTTTCTGAATCTCCTTTTACAGACTTGATACATCTTACTGTCCTGTTTACTCACAAAGGAGAACCAGGCCAAGTCTGATCCTCTTCAGAAGCAAAGTGGATTTCTTTTTCAGGATCGCAATGACTTGTAAATGCTCAGACTTGATGGAAGCTGAGAACGTCTTCTGGAAAAGAAGTTCTGTAGCAGCTCTTTCTCCCAAAGGAGGAGGTATGGTCTATTACGGTCTATTCATTGTCTGTACCAGTAATGGACGGCTGTGCTGGTTTAGGTCTGGCTCTAGGTGCCTTTTTATCTGGTACTTAGATGTTCCTGTTCCTCCCTCACACTTATGCACCTCAGTGGGAAAGGGAATAGAAACCCATTACCTTAGATGAACATCTTGATAATGTCCACCATCCTGCCTGAATTAACAACTTTCTTATGTGAAAAAATGCAAACAGCATTTTCCTCCTCATCTTCGTTCTACTTGTTCCATGTTTGTGTCAGTCCACATCCAGTTTTACACATGGTGTCTCTGTTCCACACTATTTGACTACCTGTTACGCAAAGCTGAAATTGGGTCAGCCGTACTGTGTTGTCTTTGCTAAGACATTAACTAGGTAGTTTTATCCAGGTTCTGATGAGCCATTTTGTGCTAACCAAGAAAGATACATAGTGTTTACTCATTCTTGTTTTCTGCACAATAGGGGAGGTTAGTGCAGTGCCACACTTTCCAATGGATAAGGGAATACAGGATACTGTGGGAACAGGGGCAGGTGTGGTCTTTATCAGCAGACTCCAAACCTGCCCACAGTGCAGTGTGAGCATGTCATCTTGCATCAAAGGAGTACCAAGGCTAGAAAAGTGTGTGACTAAAGGCAGCTCTTGCAACCTGGTTTCACCATAGTGTGTGAGAAGCTTAGTCTTCTCATCCTGTACAGAGAAAGTTTATAGATCAAAGTATGTGATTGCATAATAAAAGCTATGCATGAAGTAGGAAATAGACATATTTATAGTTCCATGGGTCCCTTTTGCTCTGACTCTTTTTTTTTTAAGTATTTGGTTGAGTAATGCAACTTTTTGAATGTAACTCTTCAAAAAGAAAAATCCTGGAAGATAGAAATCAAATCACACGAAGCCTTACTGAGTGCTTTGTATCAGTATTTATTTAGATTCCCAGTTCAGGTCTCAACTACATGAGCCCCATGAATGTTAGGAGCAGTAACTGCCTTTTCTTCTATTATCTGTGAAAGAAGACTGGAATACAAACATTGCAAGGGTGTCATATACTGTTTGCTAGCTACAGATGTTTGAATGATATTTCTCAAGTTTTTCTTCTGACTTTGGGGACCGTGATCTCTTAGATAGAGGTGCCACTGACAAGCACATAAACTTCATACATGCATGCACAGACAGTATGAATCGTTGGTGGAGACCAGAATCTGCCACCTTACAGTGGGTCATAATTTCACATCTGCAGGGAGTGAAATATACCACTGGCAAATGATCCCATCTCTAAAATAGGCAGAATATTATACTGGCCTACTCCTTGCAAGAAGAATGAGGTTTGAGACACAGTCTTTGTCCTTTGACGAGAAGTCACACACAGGCAAGTAACAAGGAATTCCCACATTTGTCTGGAATTCCTAGTCCTTTGTACCCTCTTCTTCAAAGCGCGGCCAATGTATCTCCACATCTGGTACACTGACACAACATCTTAAACCTTTCATCAGAAGCTACCATACCTTCAGACAGCTTTGCAAGCCCAAGGCAGCTGTGTAACCTGCATGCTTCACTGGAACTTTTGGAGGGCATTGCCATGTCTTTTTCTCACTCTAGGCATATGCATGAACTGTGAGATTCTGCAGGAGGCTCAGTGCATGAGACAGGCTAGGCCATGTACACTGTCTGTCCAGGATATCCCAGACTAGCAGAGGGACAGCTAGTCTGTGTCCTGTCAGAGCTCCGTCTTTGCATTGGCTATATAGAAAGATCTGTGGAGCAAAGTCATGTGCTCCATGAAGCTGATGTTTGCCAGGCTTTCAGCAGTAAAAGTCTGAGGAACTTAGCCATGCACATGCAAATGAAGGTGTGGGTGCTTCTAGACTAGGCTGGTAATATTAGCTGGTATCAGTGGTAGGCAGCCCCTCAGCTTTGGTCCTGTATCTAAAGCAGTCTGGTCTGGGCATGAGATTCCTCCTCCATGACAAGAGCAAATATCTACTTCCTTTGTCACACTATAGATACGATAAATATCTGACAGTGCAATAGTCATTTGTTCCTGTTCTACAGAAATGGATGCTAGGTTTGGTCTCTGTAATAGCTTCTTGGATGAGCATAAGTGAATCATCAGAGAGCACGAGAACAGAGATTCCAGGCAATGTGAACGAATTCAAAGCAATGCAGTTCAAAGGTATACGCATGAGAAAGAAACCAGTCTGTGAGACCTGTGGGCAAGCGGGGTGCAGGTGCTTGCACAGACTCCTGTCTCACCCACTGACACGACTTGGGATGTGTGCATTTGGTCAAGTGCTTTAAAGGTCGGACGATATCTCCTGCTGTACCACCTAATAAACAAGAGAGGTGTTGACTGACTGTGTACTGATTGCAGTTTATGAAATGAACAGCAGGTGGGAGAGAAGCAATATGCATTCTCTGGTAGACCTCCAGCTAACTGCTACATCTGAAAATGTGTAGCATGCGAGTACTGAAATCAAACCTTTTATATTGCACTACTTGGAAATGGGGAGAGGTGGGAAAGTGAAGACTGGTGGGGTAGAGGAAGGGGAAACGTGAACTAATGGGATTTGCGTATGAAATTATTTTTCTTTTCGGTGTCTTTGGTCCTTCTTCTCCATTTCACACTCATATTTCTCTGTTGCCTGACAATTTTGTCACTCGTCAGCCTTTCCAAAGCAGTCTGCCTCCAGATGATATCTGCCTACCTTGGTGGCAGGCACCTCTCTGACTATTCATCTGTCTCTTGCCTCCTGCCTTTATGTTTTGTCAATCTGTTTATTTCAAATGAGTTTCTCTGTGCCCCATCTTTCTTCCATCCTTATGCCTATCCATCTATCTCCATTGAAATCTAAATATTGAATATTGATAAAAATAACACAGCCTGTTTAGGGAGGAGGCCATTTGTGTGGTGCTTTATGACTGACTGTTGATTTGTGATAAAATGCAACAGTCATAAAAGGGCTGTGAATCAGGCAAATGACATAAAATGCACACATCAGCAATTAAAATCAGCTGTATTATCTGGGCACCCAGCAGGGCTGCCTAGTTAAGGCCCTGCCAATGTTTTGATTATTACAACTCTTTACAAGAATTCATGCTGTTCCTCTCTCCTCACCCCCACATCTAATACTTGACCCTTCCTTTCTTTCTGTGTGGCTTAGCTGCTTACGCTGTGTTTTGATTCTCCCCTGCAAGACATAGCTTCCTTGGTCTTTCTTTCCCTCCCTTCGAGTCATTGCAACGCAACGCAAAATTGTCTCTCTCTCCTACCTAAATGCAGACTGCATTTGTCCATTTCGGGATTCCTGCCAGCACTGTTTTTCTACCTGCCATGTCCATTTCAAACACATTGTCCTAGTGAAACCCCACCTGTCTCTACCTCTGTCCTTTCATTTCCTAACCCCTCCCTCGCTTCCCCCTTGCAGAAGAAGATGTTCTCATCCCCTGAGCGCTGCAGGCTGCTTGCAGCGGGTGGGAGGACCCCAGGATTTGTGCGGGGCTTGTGGTCTGCAGCGGTGCTTTGCAGGAGCACTGGGTCTGCCTGCCTGCAGCTGCTTGCAGGGAGGCTGCGTGGAGACGGTGTCTTTCTCTATCACCTTCACGCTCACTGCACGTGCTAGCGTCCCTCCTTTCAGCGTGCTTCACGTTTCTCCCCTCCGTGTTTGACTCCCTCCCACACGCTTTTCAGTCTCTCTGGCTATTGAGCATCACCACGGAAATGTTCCCTAGAGCACATGTGCAACCCGCTGTGGGACTGTCCTCTCCGTGCTGCAGTGTATTTTTGGAGCCAGTGTGCTATCATCTACCACACATCTGCCACTTGCTATATATATATATCAAAAAGACTATATGGTTATATTTGAGTACTCACCTGTCTTCATGTCACTATAATATTTCTTCATTGTAAACACTTAGACTGTTTTTAATGAAATGATCTAAGAGTGGAAACTAATCTATGGTAGTATTTCATTTAGTGTTCTAGGATTTTTTGGTGTCTGGCCAGTAGACAGCCTTCAAAGTAATTCTGTGCCTCGAGTTTTGCAATATAGATTTCCTTTCAGTCGAGAAGTTTCAAAAGGGGCCTGAAGAAAAGATCTTCCTGCATTCTTTGTGGCCATCTCTGGACAAGGAGTGAATCAGAGGCAGTGTCACCTAACCACAGGCAGGTAATGCCGTTTGAGACTCACTAGGGTATCCAAAACAGCAGCCAAGAGCTGGCAGATGTGATGCAGGCCCAAGAAGAAGCGTGCGGCTTCCTGGTGAGGCAGCTGAGGAGATGGGGACTGAATGATCTCTACTCCCGGTTGCTGCTGAATCCTGCAGCGAGTGTCAAAAACAGATTGTACTGAGAACATACCTGGTTTCCATGCTGCCACCCTCCCACCTGGGAAGAAACTCGCTTGCAAGGTGCAGACATGGGCTGTTTTGGATCTTTCAGGCGCTTTATTTCCCCATACTATGCAGAACCTGCAGTTACCACCCATGTAGCCTTAGAAGACAAACTACTGGTCTAGTAGCCAAGGGAATGAGGAGACAACTTGTGAGATATTTGGAGAAACTTTGGCTGTTTTTGGAGGAACTCTGGAGAAAAGGCACCTGCCTCCCAGCAAAACTTTTACAGTCTATGACGTCTGAGCCTACACTAATACTCTAGTAACACCCATGATCTTTGTTAAATGCAGGCCATTCCCCCTGGCAGAGCAGCGTAAGGGAACAATGCACCTGCTTGTGCTGCCCACATGGTGCATAATGAAGAGCTTTTATTTTGTATTTTGCATGAAATGCAGATTTTTGCATGAAAGGGTGCAAAATAATATATTTCAGTCAGTGAGTTCCAAACTTTCAACTCCTGATCTGGCTTGCTTAGGCGCATGTCTTACATAATATATGATTACGATTTTCTGGTAGGAGTTTTAGAATCATCCAAACTGATTAAAGAGGAACACCATGGGGAAAAAAATATATTTTTTTATTCTCCCTCTGCTCTCCTACTATCTAGGCTGCAAAGAAATAAAATCACCCAGCCAACAGCACATCTCTAACCTCACAATTCCTGGAAGTGAGTTCTTCCACTTATCCAGCACTGTGCTTCCATTTCCAACTGCTTGTGGCTGTCTATGATTCCTGGCCTCATTGAAATCAGTGACAAAGTGCTAGCTAGCTACAGTGCTGCTGGATCTAATATTGATGGCAAATACTTAGGTTCCAGATGGTTAGGAAGATTTCCATTTTCCATGTTCATTATTTCCACATTTTATAGATTCATAAACATATTTTGCTTTAATCTGTGGTATTTGTTTTGTTGTGATAATGGACAGTAAATTATACCTTGAGACTGGTGTTTTCAGAGCCCTGAGACCAGCTTCAGAAATGTTTCATAAAGATTTCTGTATGTTTGCTTGATGTTTGTTTAGTTTTAAAACCACTTGGTATTGTGAGAGGTCAAGGCAGGAAGGTTAGGTTTCTTGCTGAGACACCACTAAACAGACAGAGGTATTCCTTAATTTATACCACGTCAAACCATATTTCAGTAATTTATTTTGGTGTCTTCTTCTCCAGTACTTTGATAAGTAAATAGACCCCAATAATACAGCAGGCCAAATTAGGCGTATTTCTCTTGAAGGGAATAGGTTAGTTATCTTGGGTATGTGATACAAACCTGAACAAGCATTTGTCCATATGCTACTTGGAAAAGTTAACTCAGCATCCGACTACAAAGGGGACACATTAAACATTATTAGCTGATATGGCAAAGCAGCTGCAAGGTCCACCTGGCCAAAAGTGTTTTCCACTCCTTGCAAGTGTGTGAGATGAACATGGTCTCATACTTAGGGATGTCGGCAAGGTGAGGCAGCTGGGAATAAGTTTTCCCTCATTAGCACGCAGTTCTGCTGCTGTAAAGCGAAGAAGGAGGAGATGAGGGGAGAGGGTAGGGGAAGAGCACTGCCACAGTGGAAGGGATGCCTGGCAATAGAAGGAAGAACAACTCTGGGGCTTAACTGAAGTGGCGAGTCCCAGGAAGACGGTGAGACGAAGGCATGGAGGGCTTGTTGCTCTTAATTTGCAAAAGCATCTATTCCATGAGCTAGAAGGGTACCTGCCTGGGGAGGGAGGTAAGGAAATGACACTTGAAACACGGTATCATCAGCATGCCAGTCATGAGGCAGGGAGTCAGCAGCAGGGTGCTTTCAAGAAACTTGCCTCTCTTTGCAACCTTTAGCAGCCTCATCTATGCACTGTTGCAGAGATTGGAGGTACGTGACGACCGTGCTGATAAGGTGACGGTCACACTGATTGGGAGGTTCAGTGGTGAGATGCTTTCTGTCAGTGTACAGGTGGTTGTTGATGCTCCTGGCTGTTGTTTGGGAAGAGGTGCCTTGCTCCTCTTTTAGTTTAAAGAGGTGGCCAAATACAAAAGAAATTAAACATCAAATATGCATGTTGGGAGAATCCTAGATAAGCTAACAAAAGTCAGGAATTTCAGGGCTGCTTTCAGCTAATGCTACGATTTTTACCAGCCTGGGGAGAACAGGGAAAAGGGTAGTCCCAAGGTCACTTCAAATCACAGGGTTTTGTGAAGCGCTGCTACTGTTAGTAGACGAGATGAGCTGGCAGAGGAGAGTTGCAGAGGTACAGGCCTATAAAAATACGTTATTAAAGAAAATCTGAATGAAATGGCAACCAGAATGGAAAATAGCAAATAATACTTACAGCGTTAGAAATTCATTTCAGTTTTATGGAATATAGCTTGGGTATAAATATAAAGCATTACATTAAAATTCATAATAACAGATTATAGGCTTCTCCCCTATCTGTACTGCTGCAGCCAGTGTGCTTGCAAGAGAGCTAAGATGAGCAATTTAGGGACAAGATTGATAATTCATGTGGCAGTTTTTGGTGACTTCCTTCATTCACCACTTCAAAAGTAGCCAACAAGTCGCACCACCATCCCCAGTGACAGCCATCCAAACAATTCAGCCTGACATCAAGAATCAAATTGCTGCGGGTGCTGAGCAACACTGAGAGGAGCTGTGCTGGTGCAGGATAGCAGAGTAGATGGTGACACATTCCTGCCTTAACCTGAACGTCATCTGTCACCACCAGCTTTTTGATTTTCTACAATTTTAATGAATTATTTTCTACAACTGTAGTGTATTCTAATGTCTCTTTAAGATTACCCCAGCTGAAGTGGACATATATCCACGTAAAACAGAAGTAGCAGCAGCACAGCTAGGATTTTGTCACAATTTTCCTTTTATTAAAGCTTTACTAATCTTCTTGCTCTGTTGCTACCTGAGGTTTTTAGTACTGTGTCCTGTGTGAGAGATAGGGACGGCTTTCTATTTCCCAGAATTTCCTGGAGAGCATCATTAAAATTGTCAAGGTGGGAGGGGAATGGATGATGTTACCCTGTATGTGGAGGGTAATGATAAATGTAGATATGGCTTGTCACTGCTTTTCCTGTGGCTCCAAGTTTAAGAAACAATTACAATTCCTAAGGTGCAATGATGACAGGGGTAACATTTTCAGCAGCCTCGGATGGGACATCATTTTTCAGTCAGTTGACAGATTTGAAAAACGTGCCTGAGGTATTTATTGTGTTTGAACAGTACTGTAAAATATGTTTTATATCCAAACTGCATGATTACTGGCCTGAGCTCCAAGCTCATGTGATGTTTCTTGTGAAGTTAATGTGCAACACAGAGCTGTTTTGTATTAGAATACTCTCTGATTTAGTAGTGTGAGCAAAGTGCTGCTGTAGGGAATACCTGGGCTAAGGAGTTACCTGAGTTTTCTTTCTCCAAAAAAGATGACAGGGTTCTTCAAAACACCATGAACATTTTGTAGTGAACAGTTTGTAAGATATGGATGGCACTAGCATTGTGATCTGGAGAGGCAGGAAAAACTCATTTCGGATTGTCATGGGTTAGGGCGTGGATGTTTTTGCTGGAGAAGAGAGTCATGGTAATGAAGTACCAGCATTGCCCCCCTAAGTACCTGGGGGTATTTATGTATCCTGTTAAATGCAAAAGAACATGGATGACATGTTTGTTTTCATCAGCCACAGCAAAATGTGCTGCTCACAACAGGTACAGTAAGTTGTTACTCAAAGTTAGTTGCTATTGCTCTTCTGAGGTCAGAAATAAGGATCACTAGGGAATTCACATGGGGACCTCCCAGCTTGATCATTCATGAAGGCATCTCATGAGCTCCAAGATCAGTTCTACCGATTTCTTATCAGTGTGCACTGACTGAGCACCATGGCTGTAGATGTCACCAGCAAAGAACAGAGCTTTCACTCAGTTGGGTTCCCACCTCGAGCTGTGAGCTGGCTCTGGCTGTGCCTTTACGCTTAGAGTTTGCTGCCCAGATTCATCGACTCCCAGTGGCCATCAGCCCAAGGGAGCTCCAAAGAGTTCTGCTAAACCAGGCAACTCTCTCCTGCCTATGTACGATGCGCCTGCATGAGTCTTCGTGTCTTTGCATTAGTGTTTGGTATGATAAACTCGTATTGATCCATGTCAGTTCATGCATTTTACTTGCTACGTTCAGTGAGCAAACCTCTAATGGTCGCTGATTTTGTGAGGATGTATTTAATATCATAAATAAAAATGGTTACTACTGTTACTCAGTGGTCATAACCTTGGAATGAACTGCCTGAAGGATCTGAGCTTCAGATGGGTGGACAGCACTGTGTCAAGGAAGGGCACGTGCAATTAAAAATGTTAGCATTGGCTTCTTCACTGGCTGTGCAGCTGGATACATTTTCTAGTGGACAATGGTCCTTTCTGGGAGAGGGAAAAAGAGTTAGTTCATCATTCAGGGGCTGCATTCAGCAGCACACAATCCACAGTGAGTCACTGCCGAAATGTATGGCAGGACAGGAAATCACAGCTGTCAGGAGAGATTGCCTCCTGTGCAGTTATGAAATATTCCCTTTGCTGCCAGAAACAGCCACCCCCAAGATGAGCAAGAGGCGATTTTTACCATCTACTTTGTCTAGGTCTGCACGGCTGAATCAATCCCAGTACTTCTAGCCCCTGTAACTGTACAGAGAGCTTTTGAGGGAAAAAAAATTAGTGTCTGACTGGTGTGGTGACAGCTCCTGTAGGCAGCGATCAGAAAGCAGCAGCAGCAATAGCTCTGAGGTGTATGAATTGCCCAAATTTATCCTTTGGGTCAATTTGAAACCTAAAGTTGCTAAAGGCTAATGTAGCTAATTTCACCGCTAATTAATTTAGCAGAAATGTCCAGTTAATATAGTTATGTCTTAATCCTAAATCATTTCCCTGCACTTTCCCGAGGGCCTCCAATATGCTGTACTTTGATGCTGAAAGCTTTGGTTTTCTCCCCTTCACTTTCAGCTTTGAATGTGCAGTTCTGCATTTTCAGAACAAAATTCTGCAGCATGCAGAACACTGATGATATAAAGCAGGATAAAATAAATTGAATTTAATGCGGTATAGATAGTGCTGTGGATACTGCATTACTTTATTTCTTTTCTTATTTAATCCTAAAAAGATCCCTCCACTGAGATTATCTGATTCTTCTCTAGATGATGTTTTGCACTCTTTCTTCAGATTGCTAGTCTAGTTTGCTGGGCATAAACAACTAGAGAAGCATCTTGATTATAGCCTTATAAATGAAGTAATTATATTTGAGGACAGGAGTATGGATAAATTCATAAGTACAAGAAAGTCTACATGAGGGGCAGTGATTGAATGCATAGTCTGGGTCAGTCATCTGGATGTGGAGGGACAGCTGGGAGAATATGAGCCTTTCTTTACCATTCGTACATGAAAATGTACAGATTCTATTATCCAAGGTGAGTGAGGCTTCTCCAGCTGATAGACAAATGCAAGTAATATCGATATGACCTCCAGACCTTCTCTTGCTCTGAAGTTCTTCAGCAGAAGCTGCATTAAGGATAAGCCGTTTTGGACCAAGCTGTCCGTCCATTGTGGGGTTACTGTACCCACTGACCAGGTAAGTCCTGTAATACGGAAATGTGTCACTGCAGCTCCCAGAGCAGATACAGAAGCTGTCAGAAAGGCACAGACTCGTAGCTCAGAAATGAATAGTCCTAGGAACTTTTGCCATTCCTTTTGGGGTATGAGCAGAACTATGAACATGTATGGCTTCATTATCTTCCGTAAGCTTTTTCAGTGTTGTGCGGGAATGGGTAGAGAAAGAGAGAAAATTAATTTGCTGAATGTTTGTTTTGAAGGAATTGAGATCACCTTTCTGTCAGTCTGACAAAATAGTTTATGAACCAGAACTGAAACTTTAAAGAGGAGGAACCAGTATACTGTCCTCCCATATTACAGAGATGGACTAATAAAGACAGGAAACGAAGGGCTGAAGAGCACAGTGCAGAATGCTGCAAAGATTGCAGCCTGGGAGTTTTCTCTTTGGATGATCAGAGAGGAACAGGACAGGATGGTGTGCACACACGCTCTGAGCCTTACATGCTCTCTTTTAATCTTTATCAGGCACAGCCATTTCCGGGGAATGAAGGCACTTTGTACAAAGAGAAGGCTGACATGACACGAAATACCTGTAAGGAGAAGTTGTCATCTGGTTTTGATCATTTTGCTGCTGTAAAAAACATCTTGATGCATCTTGTCTTTCAAGAAATAACCATAGTTGTGTCTCTCATTCTGTCTAGCTACTTGTTAACGCTCACTTCTCCAGACCTTTGTGTCTTCCAGCTGCTATAGATTGGGTAAGCTGTGGTGCCAGGTGACCTTTCCATGTTCTGGGCTTTCCTGTGTGAAACAAAAGAATATATTGAGCTATAAATGGGAACATAACACTGTGCTATATGGGAGACAATAGGGCAAGATTGTGGGGATGTTGGGGAAGATGCACTTCTTTACTAGGTCTCAGAAAGTCACATTGCAGAAGTAAGCCATACTGTTGACTTGGACTATTTTTTTTCTATTTCTTTTATTACCCAGTAGTTCTGAGTCTTTAAGAAAACCAACAGATATCGGTGGGTTCACCAATCCAATAAGCAGTTTTTTATAAACATGTCATACAGTGACCAAACTGTATGCAATTGAAAATGTACCCAAGGAAGCAAGAGCACACCTATGGTAGAAATCATGGGCACCATCTGTCTTTATTTAGGAAGTACTGTTTTCCCACTTCTTCCTCTTCCCTTTCCACTCCCCTCCTCTTCAAATGATTTCCAACTATCATACTGTCCTTGTATAAAGCTCCCTGATTCTGTCAACAGATTCCAGTACAACAACAGAAAAAAAAGCCTTATTTTTTTTCTCCCTTCTTATAGTTTACGTGAAGTTATTCAACAACTGAAATGAAATGTCCACCATTCTCATGCTATAAATTCACTTTTCCCTGATAGGCAAGTGAGTCGGGAGAGACACAGACCACAGCCAATACTGCTTAGAATACTTTTTATTCATTAAGCTGTTCTTAGCGATAAAAATAAGCTGTTATTATAATGGCAAATAACTATTCACACAGCACGTTTATTGTAACAGTTCACTCACACAACCACTTCTCACACAGCTCCCAGTTGGAGCAGCGGCTTTGAGGCCATTTACTCAGAAGCAGAGGGTTGTACTGATGTCCTTGGTGGCTTCTAGGTAGCTTTTTTTTTGGAGGAGTCACTCAGAGGGTCCTTTCTTTCAACAGACATATACACAATCTTGTAGTCTTTGCATATAGCAGCTACCACACTTTTGGATATGGTCTGACCTACACAGCCCACCATTTGACTCTCATATGTGCAAGTGACCTTGAGCAAATGCAGCAAACTCTTGATCCTGGATTTATCAGTTCTTGAATGTTCAAGTGGAACATTAGTCTCCAGGGTTTATCAGTTCTCGGGTAACTTGGTGTTGTCTTTCAACCCTTTTTCCATTCAAACTTATAGGTACCTATAGTACTCACTCACACAGAAAGGGCCTTTACAATGATGAAGTATTACATTGTAAAGTTGAGTGCATATTTTATTAAAAGTAAGAAGCAACACATTAATGGCATGGAAGTAAAAAGAAATAGTAGTAGTTATTACATTCATCTATTGCTTGTGCCAAACACTGTACTGCAATAAGGAGCATAAGCTGACAAAACATTTCTTCCAGCTGTATCATGTCAGTTCAGTTTCTGCAGGTTAGCACTGCAAGATCATCCTCCTGTCTGCTTTCTTTAAGGGATTGTAACTAGTCCTGGATGAAATGGTTAGATCAAACAGATCCTCCAGTCTCTCAACCATTTTCTCCTTCCTCAAAAGTGCATCAAAGCTAGTACCTTTTTAAAGCTTAAAATATAAGAACTAAAGTGAAAAGCCAGACATTAACAAAAACATCCGCCCTACCTTGATGCTACTCAAGTATTGAAAGTTTGAAAAAATTCTGACTAGAAAAAAAAATTCTGTATTTATCCTCTGTGAATTATGAAGTGAGGACTGGTTTCACAACTCTCCCACCTCGGGAAAAATAAATGGCTCCATTTCACATGTAAGGCTCATTCCAATGTGAAACAACTTTTCCAAACATCTCTGTCTTGGTGGGACTTCCTCAGCAAGAAGAAAAGGGAAACTAGAGTGGTTCTAATGTTTAAAACCATAAATAGTGAGAGGAGACCAACAAGGTGAGTTTCCATAGCAGAAACACTGCGCAAGGTCAGAGAAAGCTGGCTGTAGGATGTAGTGACTCTCTGATCTGGACAGGTCAGGTGAGGGACGAGCAGTCCTAGGTGACACTAACTGCACCCCAAGATGTCCTTAAGATTAATGTGGAAACTAAGGGCAGGGAAGGTGTTGGGGTGTTTGTCTGGTTTGTCTTGTTATCTATGGTAAAAGGCACTTGTGATAGAAATCTCTGCAAAGTACATACACAATGTGTTTTCTTCAGGAACATCCTTGAAAAATAATCTGTGTGCCAGAACATGTTTTGGATTGCAGTACTAGCGAAAGGTATGCTTGTTTCTATGCTGCTGGGGTCTGCATGCATCTTTGTAGATGCCAGCAGTTCCATTTCGATGGGTCTGTGTCTAGGAAGAAAACCAGAGAAGTGAAATGAAGAAAGACTGCTGGAGTGCTACCAGAAAGGAGAAACAGAAGTGCGTGGTGGTCTTCAAAACAGGTTAGCCTGACAGGGGGTCAGCAGAAGAGGAAGGATGAAGAAGGTGGCGGTACTTGACATTAGAGAAAAGGCACCTGTTTAAGCATGGGAAAACATGTCCCCATGGCACAGATCTGAATAGCTGCTACGTTTTGTGAACACTGAAAGACAAGGCTTGTGTCATATGTTTTCCCTGATTTTTGGGTGTCTGCTCAAACAACATACATTTCACTGTCCTCTTTCATCACCAGAACATCATGACAGAATGACGGTCTCTGAATCAGTCAGTTCTTTCCCTGTCACTCTGTTTTGTGGGATGTGTCCTTCTCTGCAGTTTTAGGGTAAAAACCTAGCAAGTGAATATGGAACCCACTGCTGCCCCTTTTAAGTTTTTTCCTACAGTTTACTTGCACACCCATGGGCTGATCTTGAATAGACTGACTCAGAAGAGAAGGTTGTGCCTGCACATATACATCATGATGCAGATACTTTATATTCCTGCACCTTTGTTAGAACATCCACAGGTTTCAAGTGGCATTTGTCATCTCCTTGGTAGGCTGGGAACAGAGAAAAAAGCAGAATTTAAAAGGAAATGTTTTCTCTGTTTTGAATATTTTCTTCTTTTGGAAGAGGAGTCAAAGTGCACCCGGAAGAGCTGCAGAGAAATACTGGCCAACCAGAGGACTGCGAGACCTTTCAGTGATAGTCTATGGCCATAAAGGAGATTTCTGCCTCATTTTTTCTTCCTGCCTGTCAAGCCAGTTCTAAGGCACATCTTCTTCACCACAAAAGGCTCACACCCAGACTAGCAAGGAAAGACTTCATTTTCCCCAAATTCAGTCACAAACTGACTTTCCAGTACAATTTATTATAATTAATCTAATTGTTAGCAGACTACCATAAATGATACAGTTCACATAAAACCCTGGAACTGGACAAGGAGGGTTTTTTGTGCCCTTTTCCAGGACCTTGCTTTCCAAGCCATGTGCATGAGAGTTTAATGTGCTCTTATTTCCTGACACCCACCTCTTTACAATCATCTACACTCTTCTCCAATGAACCACACCATTGTGAATCTTGCAGAAGTCTTGTTCCCTTATGAGCAAGCCCTGTGTTTATTGACTTGCAGCTCATGGAATTGACTGTGTTATTCTGCTAAACTGTTTCTTCCCCATTGTTTTTCTAATGGGTAAAGTCCTTTGGCTTCGCCAGATCAAAAAATTTCCTCAGTCTCTGCCTGTCTTTTCAGTCTGATATTTGGAATGAGACCACACCGGTGTCTAATACTCAGCCTGGTGTCCACCATAATGCATAATTTTCATCTGCTGTCGATCCAATTGCTTCTCAGGTGTGATACACAGGGTTATTCCATCCCCAGCTGCAAAGCTTTGTGCTTCTTCTTGTTGAACCCCATGAGGTTTCTGTTCACCATGACTTCAAGTTTCTCCAGACCCCTGTCATTTCTTCCCTGTCCACAGATCCCTGCTATGTATGGGTTTGGCAGGGAAGCGGAAGAGGGAGCGTTCCACATCTGCTGCACATCCCTCAGAAAAACATGGTCTTTTGGACCAGACTGTTGAAGGTATTTCTGTGCTTGAGAGTTTGGCACTCTGTGCTCATGTCTCCTCTGCTTTGGGGACTGCAGGACTCCTGGGTGCTATGCTCAGTGATGTGTTAGCCCTGGACACTGTGTATTGGCTGAGGGAGCAGGTGGCCTAACCAACTATGTCCTCTGTCTGCTTCAACAGAAATGTTAGTACTATCAATACAACCTGGGAAATTAAGCTGTTAGTGAGCAAAATGTGGCGTCTCCATTGTTCTGTGGGTAATACACTCTATTGATCATATTTCTTCACTAAAGCATTGGTAAAATATCTCGTGACATGTCTGAGAGCAGAGTGCTTGGTGCCTGTAGTCCCTCCTACATTGGACTGAAATGCCCTCTGCAGTCAGAAAATCTAAAGCACTTTTGACGGCTGAACACAGTCTATAGCAGGTCTTTCAAAGTTTTTTGGGGTATGTGTCTTTTTGTGATTCTATGAAAAGATCACGAGCAGCTTTTTTAATGAAGCCTTTGTTTTGGATGCAGCATGTTGTATAATAAAGCTGAAAATTTTGGTTTCTTTCTGGGTCAGCTGTCTGTCATTTCTTCTGGTTTCCATATTACTGCTGATTTCTGTGAAAATACTGAAGTTATAGAAAGTAAGCTATATGAATAAACAGATCAGTCAGGTTGCTTTCATTAAAGATTTAAGGGGCTTACTTACCATAGGCTCTGTAACTTTTCCTTATACTGTACTCTGCACTTCCCTGCTGGTGGTCCCCCAGTTTCTTTCTTTAGCCAGCCTGGGTGAGTGATCCCCTCCACTCGTTTGTCTTCCTACTCTTGGAAGTCTCCCACAGCTCTAATCAAGGTGTCTCTCAAACATACCCATCTAGAAGTCTTCTTTTCAGTTTAAAAATCTCAGTTTCTGTCCAAAACCCTTCAATTCCTCAGCTCTTTCTCTGTATCTTAATTTCCTGGTACACGGTTCTCGTGTAAACAATCCATTCTGGCTTTGTTGTTTTGTGGAGTGAAAGTCATATATGTCTACAAAACTGTACTCTGAGGTACAAAGCCTGCACAGTGGTGTCTATACAAAGATCTGTACAAAGCTTTTATGAAAAAAGCAGCACCAGAACACAGAAATCTGTTTTTTCATATGGCTCAGCCTTCTGACTGAATAGAAATGAAAAAATAAATGCCAAATATAGTGAGTATGAAGCTAAGATACTTAAGATATAGTTAAAAAAATAGGTGAGTGTAGAGTAAAATATGTGTTTCTCTTTTCTGTATACAATTCTTCTACATAGAGAACCTGAAATGCTGAGGAACAATGTCATGGTTCAACACAGAAGAAAACAGAGATTTTTTTTTTAACAAACAGCACCGCCTCATGATCCTTTTCTGCTAATGTCAGGAGATCCAAGAGGACTGCAGTTCCACACGTTGATGAACAGCCTGGCAAAACCCTGCTGGTGCCTATTCTGAAGCAGGAACAGACATAGGTGTCTATTTGGAAACACTGCACTTGTGTAGTGCCTTTCAAGTTGTTATACCTGCACCCTGGGAAGCTGTCCTCATGACCCATTTGAGAAGTGGCCTCATGCTGCCATACGAACAAATGCCAGATGATAAAAGAAAGTCATACAGTGGCAGAGTTTGCTCTTTCACAACTGCTGCTGCATCGGGCCTTGGTCTTGTAGTTTCTATTTAGGAGTAACTGCTGGTGGAACCAAAGAATTTCTTCACCAGTAAGAACTAGGTCATCTGGTCCACAATAAACCTGATTTGTCTGATTTAGGAGGTACCATAAAGACTATGCAGATAACATATTAGAGAAATTTATCCCGGCATGATTTCCTAAAATTTTACTTGTAGGGAAACAAAGGCTGTATAAGTGAAGATGAAGATACCTGTGAAAGTTTCTTAAGTGAAACTTAGAACAGAGTCTGTGAGATAGACTTTCTAGGACATTTATACATAAAATATAAAATGGCATATTTTGTTCCAAATGTGGTTTGTAAGTGTAACGCAACACTCCGTTTGCTAACTCTCATTAGGACTCTCATTCTTTTGCATCTGCCCTTTGTTGCTTATTTGATTGTCTAGACTGAAATTTCAATCAGACCAATCTGAAAGTCCTGAAAAAAAGATTAATGGGCTCATTTAGCTGTGTCTAAGAAGCTGGCTGTAAATTTCAAAATAATTTTTGTATATCAATGCAGATATCAACAGTTTTCCTGAGATTGTCACTAAGTACCATAGAGAAACTGGTGCATCAATAATTCTTCCTACAATCAGTGGGCCTTGAGGACAGTTGTGTTTGTGAAATAGTGTTCAAAAGCCTTAAGTAGCATCATGACTGCATTTTGATGATAGTGAAGATGATGTCTTCTTTGCTTTATTGTCACACCATCCATATTCTTCTCTTCCAAGACAGTAGTACACAGGATCCTTATAAGTCCAAAGAAATTAGTTTTCTGTCTTTTTTTCATACAGAGACAAGTTCTTTCTAACTAATTCTTGATTATATCTGTGTTGCTCCTTAATTTTTGACATAGTTCATATCTTGTTTTGAAATACTTGGGTTTTCAATATTTAACTCTTAGAACTCCTTCTATTACTTTCATGTTTAAGCATATTTAACTAGATGCATTAATTTAATGATATAATCGCTACAGTTAATTGAAATGGCTGGCATTTTCAGGATCACTGTGAAATTCAAAGGTTTGAAATTATAAAAAACCCTGAGCATTTTCTAGTTTTTGGTGAACATTTCTATCCATTACCTAGTGCCTCTGGGGGATAGCTTTGAATTCCTTACAATTTCATTTTGAAAAAAAAAAAGCAACTTAGGCTGTAGATATTATTTTAAGTGACAGCATTTTCTGTCTTTCTAACAACCATCCTATTTGCAATTCAGTGATGGTATGGATCATCAGCTTTCACTTTTTGCACAGTAGACTGCAAAACAGCTACTCTGTGTGTTGAACACTGAAAATTCAAGCTGGTAATTGTTTTAGATAGAACTTCATTTTGAGATGCTGTGCCTATCCACCAGAAATTTCTAGTTCCCCTAATAGATCACAATTCCACTATTTTCCTATTATATATCCAGTGGCTATGGATTCCATTTACTGTTTACATCTGCAAACACAAAAAGACTCCATCATCCTTTTGCCCATTCATGCATCTCAGGCTTTGTTTTTGCTCTTAACTTTCTCAGGAGATACAGCAAGGATCTCAATGTTCTTATTAATACTCTTTTAACTGTTAAAAATAACTTTCATTCACTAAGTGAAAAGTTTTTTAGCATACCTGAATATATACTAAGAGCATTAAATGTGTTTCAGAGGGGTATAGGAATTCAGCAAACTGGGAAGGAAACAATAAATCAAATTCTTATATCCTTTATCTTGCTTTATCAATCACTGCTGGTTTTCTTTTGTTAAGAGGATAATATATACGACTGTACACACACACGCACACACACATATATATAATGGCAGGGAGGAGCAACAAAGGAAGGAAAGTCATTTTACCTCAGTCCTGTTCATTCAGAAACAGACCGAAATGTTCCTCAGTGACAGGAACAAAGTCAAGGTCAAAGGCAGTGGCCACCATATGGGCCTGAGTTAGGGCTCCATCACCATTTGCCACCTGTGCTTTTTTTTAAGCTCTCACACCAAAATTATTACAGAAAGTAACAGCTTTATGTACATGGGGGGTCAGAGATAATATTATTCCTAAAATTAAAGCTGTTGTTTCTTTGTCTTCCCATGGCTGGGCAGAAACTGGAGGCAGAAGGTGGGTCTAGGTGCTGACAAGTTAGCAAAGTAGGTGTTTTCTGTGGGAAGTAAGTGCCTGACCCTACTCTCCAGTCCTCCCTGTTCTCCCAGTTTCTTCATCATGCCAATAGTGAGAGCATGGGAAGTGAATAAAGAGAGGAGGGCATTGCTCCCTGCTGTATCTGCCTAGTGTTCACTGCTAAAACCAGCCAGAGAAGGTGACCCTGGGTCTGGACCATTCTCCTCCCTGTTCTTGGTCACCTGTGTCCCAGGCTCAGCCACGGCACGGAGGTGACAGTGCAAGCTGGCTGAGCACCTCCAGGCTGAAGGGCTTCTGAGGTGCTTGTAGGGAGGCAGAGGAGTTTGGTGAGAGGTAGAAGACAGAAAACGATAGGCACAGCCTTTGGAAACCATGACAGCTCCCCCTCAACACCTCCCTTTCACCTTGCTTCTCTCCTATCACCCAAATATCCTCTTTCCCCTCAACCTCCCCACTCCAATGGATCTTTCCCTGCAACCATTAAAAAAATGGAGTCCTGTCAACATGAGTGAAATGGACAAAATCACTTGGTCTGTTCTGTATTCTCGTGATGGCAAATATCAATGTTGCATATATTATAGAGAAGACTTGAGTTTTGTCTGGCAGGCTTACAAAACCTCTACAAATGTCACCTGGGTGAAAGATTCAAGGAGCCATTTTGAATGAGCCTTGTTGATACCTAATTTTACCCAGTTCACCAATCCCTATTATAAGCCACTTTTAATTACATCGGTTAATACTCTAGAGTACAATTCTTATAAACTATAAAGATTTTTTTTGCCAATGTCTATCAGCACTTACTACTGTACCAAAATTTCCATGTTATCTTATTCTTGTAACTTCACCTTGTGTGCTAGTCAAATACACGTCAGCACTAATCTAATACATTCCTAGACAGCTTCCCACACATTCAAATGGAAAAACCACGTCCAATCTTTATGCTTTTTCGGAAGAAACAAGCAAATGTCTAAGGCCTCAGTTTCCTCTGCCTGCATACCTACAAAATTAAAACAACAGAACCAAGCCAACTGTCTGCTAAATTCTGTACTATTATTTTTCCATTTTTTAATCTTTCCTTCACTTTCCTGTACCTTTAAATTAAAGAGAGGTACACTGAACAAAGTAGTTCAAAGCTAACTCAGATATTGGAAGCCTGCTGTGTCCGTTCTTTTCCTCAAATTACAGATAAAGTAGCTTTCTCAACAGCTATACTCACTGTAAAAATTGAAATCAGATATCTCCACAATATGTTTCACTTGATAATGAGCATATCCCATCTGAAGGACAATGCACGTTCACATTCACATTTTCCCAGATTATATTGCTTTATACTATTTTTTCTTATGCCAGAAACAGTACAGCTAAAATGTGAGTATAACTGGCTTAAAAGCCTTTGTGTTACAAGAACACATCTGAGAAGGCGGGGTATAACTTTAATATGGAGCAGATTCTGTTGCTCTATAAATTGACTGCTTCTTTCAAGGGTCGACATCAGGGTCTTGAGGGCACTAAAAGGCCTGAATGGCCCCAACTGGCTTCATCTGGAACTCCCATCCCATGTCCATGGGCATGGAAATAAAAATTCAGCCCTACAATAAGGGGATGTAAAAACATTTCACAATAAGGAGCAAAAGTCTTGTCATTTGCTGATAGTGATGTATGCTAATTTTATAGCCATCATGAGTTATTGAAGTAGTGCAAACTGCTCTAGTTAAAATATTACTTGATATTATTACTGTAGCAGCCAGAGGCTTAAATCAGTAGCTGTCTGGGGTACTGCTCACTGTGTGAGCACACAGTAGGAGGCTAGCTCTGACTCTGAGACATTATATGCTAAGTAATGAAAAGTCGAGGAAAGGGAAAATCGTCACCTTTGCAGGGAAGGAACACCAATATGTACAAGGTCAAACTGATGCCAGTCATAATTATACAGATCGAGCTGATCCAGTATTGGCATGAGGAAACAGATGAGATGAACTTCACATTGCCTTTCGGCACTTTTTATAATAGTGGGGATTTTTGCTTAGGTTTTTTTTTTGTGGGTGCTTTGTGTGGTTGGATTTTTTTGTTTTTGCTATTTTTTAAGGTTCACACCTCTAGTTCTCTATCTGGTTGGAGTGTGGAAATGGAGATGTGGGAGAAAATGGGAGAGACTGTGGTACGGTGGTATGGTGAAGTCCTGCCTCAGTCCCGGGTGGCTCTACTTCTCTGCTGCTGGTAGCACAGGAGTGATTTTAGGTCCACAAGCTTAAAGAAAGCCTTTAAATGAACATAGGAGATTTGTTCGATTTCTTCTACTTTTTTTCCTACTCAGTGTAGGTTTAAGACAGTGTTTGTTCCTGGACAGGCTGGATTGATGAGCCGAGGCCAACTGTATGAGGTTCAACAATGCCAAATGCCGGGTCCTGCACATGCGTCACAACAACCCCATGCAACACTACAGGCTTGGGGAA
>Ga0065711_1006109_pt1 | contig 34764 bp, 15 predicted proteins | sample Hoacrofraction12_FD_59098 | JGI IMG/M metagenome (GOLD analysis project Ga0065711, IMG submission 59098) | Hoatzin crop microbial communities from Cojedes, Venezuela - Epithelial fraction 12 v2 (version 2) | ecosystem: Host-associated > Birds > Digestive system > Esophagus > Crop | place... | reverse complement strand
CCGAAGCAGGGTCACCTACAGCAGGCTGCACAGGACCTTGTCCAGGCGGGTCTTGAATATCTTCAGAGAAGGAGACTCCACAACCTCCCTGGGCAGCCTGTTCCAGTGCTTCGTCACCCTCAGAGTGAAGAAGTTCTTCCTCATTTTCAGACGGAACTTCCTATTCTTCAGTTTGTGCCCATTGCCCCTTGTCCTGTCACTGGGCACCACTGAAAAGAGATTGGCCCCATCCTCCTGACACCCACCCTTAAGATATTTATAAGCAACACAAATTTTTACTATTAATCACCATCTAAACCCCCATGAGCAAAATTTAATTGTGATAAATAGATCCATAGCTAGAATTCATCTGCAATTCAGTCAACTTTGACTTCATATTTAAATGTTAGGGCTACTTGTTTGGGTGCCCACATACCTCATTTTTAACACTTCTCCACATCCTCACTATTTTCTTTGAAGACAGAAATATTAAAAATACTAATTTAAAAAATTCTTCCACATTATTTCACTTTTCTGTTCAAAATATAAGTCTACTTCACCAATTCTAAGCTCATTTTGAAATCTATGGGAAATAAATATTTTTAGCTCACTCTTATTTTATGTACTTGCTTTAACTTCAGATAGGAAATTTGAAATTACTATGATTCTTTATCATTGCAGAGTATTTTTTTTGACACAACTATTACTTTTTACTAATGCTGCAGAAGTTAAAGTGTTGGTTGTCAGTTCGTGTAAATCAACATAGTTCCAGCGAAAGTCCGTCTTCCACCACCTAAGAATCAGGTTTGCAGTTTTTTCAGCCGCATGTGATTCGGTAGCAAGAGAAAGCCTCTACCTACTGTGCATAAGTGATATTTAAAAGCTGAGTTCTGATTTAGAAAAACTGTGTTATACATTTTAGGAAATGTGCATTGATTTGTTTCCTCAGTCAAGGATATAGAAGAGCATAGACTTTAAGGAAGAAAACTGTTTTTTCAAGGGTCACCACAGCAGCCTTTCTTCTGTCAATCATTCACTTCTATCAGTCACTACTTCTGCAGCCGTTCCTTTATACAAGATAGTTATCCTGTTAGACACTAAGCTTGCCTCCATTGCACAGATTTGTTCATGGCTCACACTTTCGCCCCCCCTGTTTATACCAGAAACAAGCTGCATTGTTTCTCTCTTTGTAAGCACATCATTTAGTTTTCACTTAGCCTTTAACAAGGTTTTGCTCCCATTAAGAATAAGTATGTTTTGCCACGAACATATTTGACTGCTGGAGCATATTTATTTTTTTAATTTAATGCTGTTTTAAAAAAGGAAGGGAGTGCTAAAATCATTATTGTAAAATTAGACTAACATTTGGAAGAAAAAGCAAGCTCTTACACAGCAAAAAGATTTGTAATAACACATCCCAATAGTCAGCCAAGTGCTGTGATTTTTTTTAAGCAGTCATTTTATTTATAAATTTTGGATTATAATGAAAGATAGCAATTGAGTAGGTTACATTTTTAAAAGGAGCTGGCAAGAGCAATGGCAGTGAGAATAGTGGAAGCTACTGTGTGAAATGAACTGTGGAGAATATATAGCATCTTTTATGCTTTGGAACTTTGTACAAAATTTGGAAACCAGGGGAACATCTGTCATTGCAGACAGGGGAGGTGTGTGGTGATCTCCGAACTAGTCTGTCCACAGAGCTCAAGTACAGAGTCCTATGGAGATACTAGCTGATGTCCTGCAGTTAACTGCTTTCTTTACCAAAATTTGGCATCTGACTTGACGACGTGTCTTTCAGTGGACTGGTTAGCTTAGACATAGAGATATGCTGATACACAGCTTGCATGTTCAAGAGCTTACTTTGCCAGTTTTACTTCAGAAATGCTTGCAAACATCTGCATCATGTTACAAGCATATTAAGAGGCTTAAGGCTGTTACGTGCTCTGTTCACACTGATTTCGTAACTCACTTTGGCTTCCTTGATTTTCAAGGAAAATCCATTAGGACCAATCTCATTTGTTTCTTTCCATTAACTACCAAAGGTGCTAAATCATTCTGTAAAATACTTCTCAGTTTTATTACAAAGCAAGTTTTATGACTGTAATAATTGCAAGATTTAGTTCTTTAATCTACAACACATCATCTCAATGAATTCCCTTTATTAGATGCATTGAAGGACCAAACTGCTTTTGTACAAAAAAAACCTGAAAGGTATCTGAACAGACATGAAATATCAAATCCCATTACATAATTAGAGATAACTTAATAATAGCTACGTCATTCAAAAGATACATGCTATTAGAATGTTGTCATTCTCTAAATGAAGAATGAGAGCAAGCATATATCTTAATTAACAGTCTGAACAAGTCTTTATAGATCTTATTGCCCAACAACAGTATTTCTAACTGTTGGAAACCTGTGCAAACAAGATTCTCGAGACAGCTGATGCTTTTAACGGCTGAAAGCTGGATGGTGCAATCCTCAAACATCCCTATCAAATGGAAATGGAAACAGTGTACTTAGAATTTAAAGAAAAATTTTTCAACAAAGTGCAGACTTCTGGCTCCTGTCCAAGTTATGTTCCTTCTCTTCAGCCTACTTCTCAAACCTTGTAGCTGTTCTTAGCAACACTAATGATATCATCTGACCTTTCCCTCTATTCTCACTCTCTAAGGGTACGTCCATATTTGGAGTTGAATATACTGTTGAACTGGATCTGATATTTAATTCTGAAATACTAGTCTTAAATGAAACAAATCTGCTCTGACTGGCCCAAAATGGATGAACATGTCTCACTAGGGTGACCTATGTGTAAAGAGTACCAAAATCTTCTGAAAACACACAGCCAGGAGGTCAATTGCTCTAACTCAAGTAATATAATCTTGTACTTCATGTCCTTGCTTTGTCAGAGACATTAAGCACATGTCTAGCTTTATGTACAGGAATAATATTTAGCGTGATGGAATTTCCTAGTCCTTAATTGTTTTGCTGAAATTATTGCAAGCTTAGAGTTTGATATCACCAGCAACACAAGACATTGACATAGGAGTGACTCCTTAGGACTAGGCCAGTTGCCTGCATAGTCTGCCCTGTCTTGGAGGGTGGTCAACGAATGATGTCAGAGGAAAATTTTAAGAACAGAGAAGACCTAGAGGTTACTTTCCTAGCATGTTTCCTCAGTTTCCAAATTTGCATCTCAGAGACTTTCTCTACATGTAAGAACTACCTGACTTTCTGTATCTATTATAGCATATATATTTTGTGTCTTGTTGCTATTGGCTATAGTACTATTAAAATTATTGTAAGGTTTTCTTTCTGAAAGAAAGATGTCTTAGATACCGCCACTTTTGCAATTACTCACAAAATATTCAGATGGCATTAGTCTAAACATTTACTCTCCCCTACTCATTCCTGCATTTTTAAAAGCTATGAAACAAATCTGAGGTTAGTAATAAAAGCAAGCACAAAAGAAAATAACAACTTCATTGTGCAAACGTAAAGCTCCCTGAATGTTTGTTTTTGCTTTCAAAGAAATTTTTATAATGCATCCATTTTTAGACACTCAGAAATCCCAACTTACTTTCATTACTGTGTGAATTTTGTTAGTTATTTGTATTACACCAAATATTGGCTGGCTTGGCCAAATGGAATGTTTTTCACTGCCTTTGTTTAATTTGAGTAATTAAAATGCATGTTTGGCTCCTCCCCTTCACCCTCCATCTCTCTAATGGGCTTTTTATCTAGCTGAATAACAGCTTTCCTGATATTCTGTAGGAAAAATAACTTCATGCAAATCACATTCTCTAAAGTAGGTCTTATGTTGACAGATTTACTCATTTCATTCGGTCTCTCAACACATTATTCCTTTAAAGATGCTAAGCATATTGTTTCATAGGCCATTTACCTTTATAGTTATGGACATTTTAGGACTATTGAAATATCAAAAATAGCATATCTTAAGCTTTATGTCCTTTAAGTCTAAAGATAAATAAATAAGTTGAATGAATATGTGTATACACATCTACCTCTCTGCCTACTGCGTAAGGCATGTACTGCAACATGAGGTGATATAAAGATTTTATCAGTGCAAATTTAGAACAACCTCATTAATTCTGAGTGGTGCAGCCCAAAACTGAATTATGTCTGTCACACTCTGAAGAGCTATATAATGCCAGTAAAGAGTATTGTATAAAAGTTCTGCAGAGTTGGATGAACTTAATACTGCTTTCTTGATAACCCTTTGTGCTTGAACCTGACAGCTTAGAAGTCACAAAATTTGCAATTAATTTCATACATCCAGTCTAGATGGGCAGATGTCTGCCTACATTGCAAAGTCTGACTTCTTTACTTCTTTAATAACATTTTTATGCATGAGTAAAATGCTAGTTTTCTAACAGTAGCACCTTACTAAAAAAGCAGGAGAGTACATTTCCTGTCTAGGTCAGCAAAATTTCTCACTACTGTTGCAAACCACATGTGTGAACTTTGCATAATTCTGTCTATATGTTGTGCACTAAGGAAAACCCGAAAGATGCATTAACACTGCAGTCACTATCGTGTCTGTAACTTAGCAGATATATCAGAGTTGCTAGCTGAGGTGACATAAGCAACATAGCCATGGCAGCACAGGAGATGGTCACATCATAGGGTGGCTTTCATTAAATGTTTTTGTGACAAAACCACTTGCTCTAGATAAGTAATTTTGAAGCCAACTTCGAAATATCTACAGAAGTGCAGGGCATGTCTTTAGACTTCTTGTCACTCTTGGCTGTCCAGATGGTAACAAGCAAAAACTTTATAACCATGCAAAACCAGAACCATTTCTCTACCACATGATTTCTCACATGACAACACAACTCCAAGACAGCGAATTTCTGTCTTCATCAAGATGCATTACACAGGAAATTCTACTTCCACAGAAGCTACAGGCCACCTAGAAGCAAGCCTTTCTGGTAAAAATCACAGCACACTTGTATTCCATTTTCTACACAGAGGAATAAACAAAAACAAAACCAACTGTAATTTATAGTAAGGTCAGCAATTTTAAAGCCTTCAAACTGTCATGGGTCAAACTATCTCACCACTTGCTTTGTCATCCATTACGCCTTCTGGAAGTGGTTATCATCTAAAGTACTATGGTGAACATTCCCCTGAGAAGCATTCTCCGCAGCAGAGGGCAGGCTCCTCTCCATCAAACCCGTAGCTATGAAATATACTAGTGTTGCAGAGCACAATGAGCCAGAGTCTTCACTGACATCTCAGGGTAAAATTAATCTTTTTAAACAGAAATTTCTCCATTAAATCACAAGCCTGATAGACGTGCAAAGTTTTCTTATAGAAATAAATTAAATTAATCCTATTTGAAGGAGCATCTTAAGATTAAATGAGAGAGAATGAAATTTCCTTTCTTACTTATGTCATTTTTAATATAGATAGAGCTCACAGCAATATCCATAGTTAATATTGCAAAGCACTTCTCAATGTAACTATCTTGCAGTTGCTTTCATTATACTACACTTTAAATATTTGAGATTAAATTCTCCCTCCAAATGTCATTTTAAAAATTGTTTCAGAAAAAAATTCATCCATTTTTGAAAAGGAGAATTTTTCAAATGTAAAATATAAATAGGTTATGAGAAGGTTTAACAACTTCCTGATTTGAAACAGGATTTTGCAGTTTGGTGGCAACTTGATTTTTAGGATACTGCATTGGAGGTAAGATATGCTTTCTACCAACCAGGCCTGACTGAACTGCAACATTCTGAATTATTATGAGCACATGCTCTTAAAAAGGGACATCAAAATCCCCTAAAAATTTAATCCGTACTGAGCAACCTCTTTAATAAACATGCCTATCTATAATTTCCTCATCTGTTTGTTTAGCATAAAAAAAATATGATCCTTGTAAGCAGCCACTATACAATAATACAGCACAAATTAAACTTTTAAATCTCTTACAGAGATAGACCCTTACATGAATAAGAAACGGAACTTATTTAGATCACATTTGTAGTCTAGCTTGTTAAAAACAGACCAGAGGTTTTCCCTGATTCAGAGCAAATCAGGTAGTAAGAATAGATACTGACGCTTTTCACTTACCTAGCAATAATATTTACCTCTCCAAATCCTTCAAGCTATTTTCATTATTAACAAACTAGCTCAATGTTACTGCAGATGTCCAGGTGCTGTATGAAATCTCTGAGTGTTTGTTTTTTTTTTACGTTCGGCTTCAGATGCAGAACTGATATTAAATTATTGCTTATATAAAAGATAGGACCAGAAATAGAAGATTAATCCAATTTTGTCTCTATTCCCAGATTTTATAACTGCTGTATTGATTTAAGTCAGTTAGTAGTTTGTTATTAAAAAAAAATCCCACTATAGCCATAAAATTAGATGTTTATTAATTATATCATTTTTCCTCTTTATTTTGTAGCGGAGAGACACTCCATCCAGTGGCACAAAACACAGCTCTGCTGCCCGTGGCAGTATGAGTTTTAAGGGCACTTCTGAGAGTTATGAATATATGTGTGGATTTGAAGTCTGGGTCATCTAACGCAGAGAAGGATTTGTGTGGTGGGCAGGGCCACCACTGAGTATACACCCAGTCATGAAGTCAGACATTCAATAAACAGTTATTATAAAAGTATTAGGCTTCCTGGGTCCCAAAAAGAAGAGAAAAGCAAGTCTAAACCGTAAGTTATTTTCCTGGCTTGGTAAATCAAAGACAGGTTTTGGTTTTAGTGAGCTGTAGCTCAGCAAGGTATTCCACATTTAATCTACTCCAGTCTTGTCATTACTTGTGCTTTTATCACTAGTTCTATAAAAGTTGTGGGAGACAAATTTGCTAGCACAGGTATATGCAAACCTATGCCATTTATCTTTAAACACAATAGCATTGATTTACCCTGTCGAGAGCAGGCAGCATAGACTGTAACTGAGGGAATTAATCTCACTTTGGGGAAAGTTTGATGATATTTTTCCCACTGTCACCTTCAAAATATGACCAAAGGGAAAGAAGTTATTTGTACAAGATAGATCTATGTTGGAGGCCCTCCTCTGGGATCATGGGTGACCTGCTGTGTTGGGTACCTGGTGTCCCACTTCCTGGTAGATGGGCAAGTGGGTCTCTGCTCGTGGTGTATGCGGAGCCAAGCCAGCCCCCTGCTGATGCGCTCACTGGTTTTTGCTGTAGCCACTGGGCTGATGCAGAGGCATCTCCTGACACCCTCTCATGAAGGAGGGACGTCTGGAGCCAATGAAAGGTAAGGGCCTTCCTGGACCACTGGAGAAACCAGAAGCAGAGTCACAGTAACCATGTAACCCTGTCATGGTAATTCTGCTCCCAAGAAATTTCATATGGTCTGCCTAAGTGGCTGCTCAGCCCTTTCAGTTTGTGACTGCCTGGGTCTGTGTATTAGGTGCTAGATGGGGCCTGAGAAGCAATAGCTGCATTTCTGGTTCAGCTGACTAGCTCTATGATCTTGGCAGGAAACTTTACTTCCTTTTGCATCTATTTTTCCCCTACAATTTTTGTCCTTTTGGCCTCTTTAGACTGTTAACTCTTTAAGCAGGGCCTGCTCCATAAAGCTGAATGTGTTTTAACATGTGATACGATGTATAAAGGGCTTCCTAGAGGTTTGCTGAATTAATAGATAACCAAGCAGTTGATGACAAGATATCACAATTACTAAAATACTTTAAGGCAGAAAATGTTTACATTTTAGAATCCACTCTAATACCCTCTTTCATTTAGTTTCAAACTCTCCCACTCAATAATAAGGAAATGTCCACAGCTCTTGAATGGCACCTTAACTGGTTCTGAACATTGAGAATGGTGGTTCTGTCCTTGAATACACTTAAAATCTATGCAGAAGGGTTAATATTTAGTCCAGTGCATGGGGATTTATCTAAGTGATTTCCATTTGCATTAATAAATACAAATATTTACAGTATATTTTTCCCAGAATGTTTATGCTGAGATTTGGTGGAATTAAGAGTCATGGGGAACAAAGTATCAAAAAAGTACTCTTCCATCAAAAATAATGTACAATATCTAACACAAATAAATGTCCCACATAAAAGACCTTAGCCTAAGAGTGCCCTACAGCGCTTTACAATATCAACATTTCTCAGTATTAAACCTGCAATATCAAAGGTAATGCAAAGAGGAAAGTAGGATTTTTTTCTTCTTTGGAACCAACATTTCTGTACCACACAAGATCCTTATTCTATTCACTTTCAGGCTCGACCAAAACTTTACAGAAACTGCAATACAACTGACATAACTGAGCTAGTTTTAAACTAGATAGCTCAGGTACCAATGGCGAAGTATCTATGACAACACAGAAGTAACTATAAATTTGTCACGTACAACCTACTACCATACTGGTAATATCCAGCTTTCTTAGCAGTTTCTGTAGTCACATACATGACTGCACTGCAGCACAAGTTAAACCACCTTAGCAGGAAGTCTTCTTAGCACATTCTAGGTGGCCATGTTTCAAGAATTGCGTTTTTATTGGGAAAGACAATATACAGCATCTGTATGAATACCTTGAGTGGTGGTTCTGACGCTTCTTCACTGTTGGAGATCTCAGCAGCAGCAACACTTCCCGCCCCACTGTGTTGTGATGTTGGGTTTGGTGCCAGCACATTTACGTTTAGTACTGAGCCAAGTAGGACTCAAATTTATGTAAAGTTACAAAGTCCTTGTAAGGATGGACCCTTATATTAGGCAGGTGAACTTGGTTAGTTAGCACCACGCTGTATATACTAACACCACAAGAAGTGCTGTTCTGCTTCTCAAGACCACACCCTTTGAAAAGGTTCTCCCCACAATCTCCCATCAGCACTGGACAAAGTCACCTTCAAAGTGATGCAGATCTACTTTAATCTTACACGAATCTTCATTTTGAAGACTTCCTATGACAGACACCCTTGGCCAATAATTTTTCCTTATTCCCAGTGGAATTAATCTATTCAACATCCCACTATAATTTCTAACAGTTAGTCCTTTTTTCATTAAATTTTAAAGGTGGCTGGATTATTTTCACTTGCAATCTGAACTAAAATGCTAAGTGAATGTTTATAGCAGAATCTCAATTCAGTGCCACAAAAATTAACAGCAAGTTAAGAAATTTCCCAGATGACCCCAGTTCCATCCACCAAACAGAGTTTCACAGTGTCTGCTGTATGTTGCCCCTCCTGCGTGCTGTCCTGACATCAGAGGCACTCAGTGGCGATTAGAACTGCATTTAAAATAAAATGTTCACTTTGCCAGCTGTGAATAACACTTGCTGTCCAACATCTCTCCTAATCCACCTTTCTCAACTCTCAATTCTCCCCTAGGATCACGGATCCTATAAAACCAGCTGTACAGATAACACAGTTGAGGCCAGCATGAATTCCCACAAGTCTTAAGGCTAAATTTCCATTTAACAGTTTAACAGCAAAAATCTAGGATTACAAGGATAGGGCTAATAAGCAGCTCCAAAGCACTGCCTGGAAAAGAACCAATAAAAGATTAAAACTGAGCCCAGTGATTAAATAGAAATATATATAATAAAATGAACACAGTCAAGCTATTGAACTCACAGCAGACAGGCAGAGAAACTGTTCTCTGAATGGAAGAACAGACTTTTTTTCATTGGTATTCTGTGTTCTGTTTCCCCTAAGGAGAAAACTAAAACCAGAAGCTACAACCTTAAACCAACAGATAATTCCCATCTAAATTGTGTTTTAAAATCAAACCCTTCAGGTGTCTATTCTACTGGGAAATGACATGCATGAACAGACTGCATATGGCTTAACAATTTTTGTTTGCATCAATGTAAGAATAAAAACAACTACAGTACTGATATGGATGTCCTTGATTTTGTTTGTTTGTCACCAGTTTATACTTTATTGGAAAGTAATTATCTCAACTTTTTCCAAACTAATATCAGATCAGTTTTCATGCATACCAATAGTAACTTTGATGCTGTAAAACTGTATTTCAGCTTTTTTTCTAAAAATCATGCATTTCCCAAATCATTTTGTCCCCTCTCATTTCAGTGCTTGTCCTGCATAGTACCAAACTGAAACAACAGTACTAGAAGTATTTCCAGGCCCATTCCTTTAAACTATATTATCAAAAAAGCAGGGAGACAGACCAAGTCCAATCCAGTTTGAAATCTTGGGTGATTTTCAAATGAAAATGGATCGTGGAGCCACACATAAGGAGACCACATAAAAACTACCTAAAGTAGGAAATGGAATTAAATATAAATGCAGATTTTTCATGATGTTCCCCTACTGCTATCTGCCAGTATGACCCCAACTTCTCAGTGGGAAGGGCACTTCAGCACATGTGAGTTACAGGACAATTACAGATTTTAAACTCAGAATTTAAAGCTGAGCATTAGTAATGTGAAACTCTGGAGTTTTCAACAAAACAATTAATGGATGATTAGCATTAACTGCTAAATATTATGATTTGTTGTCTTTCCTCCTGAATGGGTTATTTTAAAAACAGAAAACCAAACATACTTCAGCCACAGGTCTTCTTTGGAATTTCCTTTTTGTACCAGCAGTGTTGCTGCCTCCAGTGCAGTTATAGATCAGCCTTGGAGCTGAACAGCTACTGAGGTGTACTGTTTGGTCTCTGTGGTCCCTGAAGTCCTAAAGAAAATACTTTGTCAAGAAGTTAATGTACATGTATGGGCTGAAGTTGGGGAAGGAAAATAAGGAAATACAAAAACATGGGATTTAAATCCCCTAGATTAAATTTTATCTTTTTTTTCCTAGCAACTAATTTTCTTTTTTCCTAGTGTTTTTCTGCTGCATACCCTCCAACAGAGGGTACGGTCCCAACTTACTACACATGTAATAATAATAATAAACAGCTTTTTCAACTGATGAAGTTTGCAATGCTAGAGATAGGAAAGATAATACTTTCTTCCTACTCAAGTAAAACAGGCACAGGGAGTGTCAGCAATTTGTCCACAACCAGTCACTGGGAAATTCTGAAATTATTTATGTATCTTCTAGGTCCCAGTTTTCTACCAAGAACAAAAGACCATCCCATCCTTTTCATTTTACATAAACATTAGTTCCAGAGGAGAATCTAGTGTCTCTGACTTCAAAAGCACCATCATTTCAAGACAAAAGAAACTCCTTCAAAAATAACAAAACCAGTTTTATAGCATCACTTTTCCTTCAATTTGAGAACAAAATGCAAAGTGACTCTCACGTTTGTTCATCTGCAATTTTTCCAGTGTATCCAATTAAATGTGTCTGCAATAAACATAAATAGACATTCCACAGTACTGTACCCTTGTAGCTAACAATCTCACTGTGCACTAGGTTGCCTATCATCACAAAACACCTAGGAAAGTGTGATGTCTACAGCTGCTTCTGTACTTCAGACCTTGATTTTTTGCACGTCCAGTGCAGAACACACTTTTTTTATTTTTTACATGGGGTGAAGGTGACTAATTGTTCAACATTTGGCGTACAGCACTGGACATAATACCTTAACAGATCACAGGACTGACACATGGGTTAATTAATTTAGAATGACATAAACCAAGCCAATGAAACAGAACAGGTTTCAGTTCTGTTTTCTAATAGAATTCTACGAGAGAGAAAATAATTTTTTTTTTTCCCCACAGTGTCAAAGAGTCTCGGTCCCAGTACTAAAACCCTCAAACCGCCTATCTTGAGCTTTAGTGCCAAAAATGTTTGCCAGTTGGATTGATTATTCTCTTCAATAGGGTTTACCCATCATTTAGAACCCAAGTCCATGTTAATCTATATATAGTTAACAATGAAGACTGCTTGTATTCATATGGACTGCCGACCCAAAACGTTCAAAATTTTAACCAGAGAAAGAAGAAATTAAAAATATCCTGCAGTGTACAAGGATGGACAAAATTCTCAAGTGCAATAGACCCTCCCATGTCTGATAGTGAAACCAATAATGTCACATAGTGATTCTCTGTGAACATTTCTGCTAATTTCTACTGAGGAATGAAGGTCTAAATTCTGTGCATTTACCTAGTGCAACCACATTGATTGCAGAAATATGTACCAGAACTGCACTTCTGGTTTGTAATTATTTTTGTGTGTGTTTTGCTAATACCCTATTACTTTAAGCCCAGAGCAGATTGCTGTCAAGTGACATCCCTGAAAATCAGCAAGCATTTTTATTTGGCAGTCAAGGCCAGGGAGGCAGACTGATGAATAGTGTAGAACACTGTAATAAAAGAACTCATATCAGGAAGAGTGTATTTGATGGGAAGTGTTGTGTTTATGTCACACTAACAAGTATGCAGATTGAATAGATAGTGTTAGCATCTTCATCATTTAGTCTTATCTACTCCAAATAAACAATGCTGTGTTGTGGTCGACAGGACTCTTTTACTGCAGTATCTCAAATGAGTATGTAAACATTTATAAGTATAGCCACACTGCTTTCCTTTGTAAGAGGAAATTAGGTTCAATCCCATTATTTATGTGCCATGAACTTGCCCAAGGTCACTAAAAAGACCTTTGGGAGATCCTGGAAAAGAGCCCAGGTTTATTGCACGTAAATCACCACAACATTTAACCCTCAAAAACTGCTGAGGAGAGCAATATAAAATATAAATAACTAAAAGATTTTCCCCATGCAAGCTGATAAACCGCAGGCTGGCTTTGTCTTAGATTTGGCCTTTTTAAATTTTGTCATTTAAATAGCTAAATCTTTCCTTCTAATAAATAATAAATTTGAGTTGAGGGTTTCCTGCCGTATTTGGGCAGAATACATTATCTACCACTAGATAAAAGATACACCAAATATGATATTATAATTATGAAAGAAGACTAAGTGACATAGGAACTTAATTTCTTTGGAAATGCAAAAATAGTCTAGTGCCTGACTTTACTAGGCACTACTGAAAAAATCTCAGACAAATACCAAAATAGCTTTCCTCTTCAGTTATGTGTCTACCTTAAAACAAAAGTAGCGATTCTGCTGTACTTCTCTGGAGTTTCAGACAGGTTATATCTGGCAGATCTGAAAGGAGCCCTCCATTTGCATAATCTTTGAACCTTCTTTTCTCCTTAATCCTAGTGGAAATAAAATTATTGATGTCTATAAATATTGGAAATTAATGTAAAGAAATAATGTGTGCCAAAAGTAAAAATGCAGATGTAAGCCCTGCTAAGGGCTGAAATTTCGTTTTACAAAGTTTGGGGACCTTCTGTCCAGAATCTTTATTTGAAGAGTTATGTCTGCAAGACTGATCTCTGAAAAACTCAGTTAAAATCAGGTAAACTTACAATAGTTAAAATGGTCCTACTTATTAATTAAGAACAAAAAACCCCCAAAAGACCAGATGGAGAGAGTGGGAAATCAGACAGCAGAGAGACTGGGAGCCAGAAGAGATGTTAATAAATGGGAGGGTTAAATGGAAGTTTCAAAGGGGTTAATATAAATCACTTCTAAGGAAAGGAAAGGATACGCTGCTGACATCAGTAGACGTCAGCTCTCCAGTAGGATTAGTACCTCTCTGTGGGAGAATTTTTCTCTGCCTTTGTTTTATAGTGGAGAGCCAAACAGGTTAGCTCCAGTGGAGTGGGACAAAGCAGGGCTCACAAAGGCTTAAGCTGGTGCTTTGTCAACAAAGGTAGCAGTCCTGTGCCATAGAGATTCCCTTCAATCACATAAGATTTGGGTAATTGATTAGATTGGACCAGGGTGTGAAAGCAGGCCTGCAGAGCTGGCACTGGCCTTGGTGGCAACTGTGAACTGAGAGGTGTCTCCAACCCCTGCTGTACCCCAAGTTCAAACACTTGTTGAAAAGGTGACATGTCAGGAAACTTGCCTGGCCAAAGCCCAGATTTCAGACTCACCTTGCACATTTAGAGAAGAAAGTCTAATATGGACAGACTCCTAAGTCACATCCCTAACACAAATGATTATTTTGTTGATAATTTTGGATGAACAAGGAAATAATATAGCAAGTTGCACATGCAAAGAATGGTTCTTATTTTGTTGCACAAAGTTGCTTTTGGTGCTCTTGGTCTTTAGTTCCTGACTAGACACTAGAAGAGTTGTATTTGAGTCTCAGCTGCTGTCATTATCAGGACTGCAGCATTCTCAGGACTTCTCAGTCTTTAGCCAATAGACTAGGGTCTTTGTTAAATGTTTATCTGCTCCAGAGCCTACCAGTTGTCAGACTTAAAGGTGGCACATTGCACAGCTCATACTTGATATTGTCCTATAAAATAAAAATATGGAAATTCGTGCCTCCAAGCAAACTAATGTGTTGCACTCAGAATAGAAAGAAAACATCAGCTTCTCCAGAGAAGCTGAAATCTGTCTCAATGTCTTTTGCAAAAGTGAAAATAAATACACATATTAGTCCAACATAGCAAGTTTTGAATTTGTGCTAAAAAAAATGATATAAAATACATATAAAAATATGTATTACTATATAAATATTTTCCCCAAAGGATCTCAAGATCAATAATTTTGAAAACAAGTTAATTATATGCTGACTCCCCCACATTGCATTTTGGTGATGGAAAATGGTCAATACACAAATTATTTTAAGTATACCTCCTCCAAAGGCACACTGGCTGACCTGTGGCACAGAGTAAGATGTTCCACATGGTTAACATATAGTGACTCAGGAAATGAATCAAGAGCAAGACATAAGGGAGCCATTCTGCATTCCACCTTGGTTTGCTGTTTAATTACAGTCTTTCCCCTACTGTATTTCTCATGTTGCTAAAATAGAGGAGGAATTTCTTTTCATCAATGATAAGTACAGATGGCTTTTTTAAACTATATCTTTCTTTAATAAAATTGGTAATAACAAAAAATAGATGAGTGGCAGTTTGTAGGAAAAATGAACAGTTCAATGCAGAAAATGAGGATTGACAGCAAAATATTGAAGCTCTGGATCAATGTTTTGTCACATATAATATTACAGAGAACAAATATATCAATTTTCCTAAATGTATAAACTGTATAAACTTACCTTGTCTTAAGCAGTTTGTTGCAGTCTCAGAAACGAGGAGATAAAAACTCACATCTGCCAAGAACTGTAAAAGAGTAATACCTGTCAAAACCAACATAATTGTAAAATATTTCATGATAGGAAGAGGCAATAGGATATTGTAGCTGTATGATACTATAACTGTGTATGCAATAGCCTAAAAGTCTAACGGAATATTGCCCATTTAGAAACATCCTAGAGGACATACTGAGAAAAGGAATGCCCTGTTAATAGTGAGAGATTTCAAAGATGATTCCTGGAAAAAGTGAATTTAACATGGCTCATAGCAGTAGAATTAACAAAAACAATGGAAGCAGCAAAGAATAAAATACAAGATCTGCTCTTAGAATGCAAATAGTCAAACTAAATCAAACAAAATGAGAAGCTAGGTTGAAGCAGTCTAAGCAGTTCATTTTCTTTAACTTTATACGTTAAAAATGGTCCAATGATTTCAATATCTTGAGCTCAGATGCTTAGCAAAAAAAAAATGCAAATATTAAAAGCAGTCCCTAGCCTTGAAAAAGTGGAGTCTCCAAACGAATAGAGGAAAAGAGAGCAATTGCCTTGTGGTTAGAGAGTAATAACAATTATATTGCATCAAAAATGGAAGAAAAGGACACTTTACCACAATAAGCAACAAGAAGGCACAATAGTACACTGGTGTGTCAGTTTCTCTTATCAACTAATGTATATATCAGCTGGGCAAAACAAAAACCAGATAATTTTCTTCCCTACTTTCAGTACTTCAGGGATCAAGAAAAAAATATTGGCAATAAGAACAAGTCCTCATCTTATCTAAATTAAGCTGTAGCTAATATGAATTAATTATGATCTTAGTTGCATTTCTCAGTTAAGATCTAGCAAATGGCCATCACTCTGGAATACCCATCACTTTGCACTCACCCTTACTTAAAGAAAGCTTGGAGACCTTAGAGGAGATAACAACTAGTATTTTTAATGGAAACCAGAAGCAGAAGTCAAATTACATATATGAGTTCTCATACCCCAAGAGACAAGGCAAAAGAAGTGAGGTCAGGTGACAGCAGGTAAGCAGGGTTTCACTATTGTCAGTACTTTAGGAACACCATATACTCATGCTAAGGATGTCTGCAGGAATTGTAAGTCATGGTGAAGCATGAAACCTTACCACACAAACCCATAACAGGTCTTTATTACCAACTGCATTCTGGGACAGAATACACCCTGAACGATTTCAAGGATGACACCATCCTGAGGGAGTGCTCAACATGGCAGAGGGCAGGTAGGACTGCTATTCAGAGGGACCTCAATAGACTGGAGAGATGGGCTGACTGGACTCACCTGAAGTCCAGCAAATGCTAATGCAAAACCCTGCACCAAAGTGTAACTAACTCCATGCAGCACGATAGGCTGGGAAAGTTAGGCCTTTTTCAGAAAAGGACCTGGGTAATTTGGTGGGCAACTAATAGAACATAAGCTGGCAGCATGGCACTGTGGCAAAGAAGGCCGACCACATACTCTACAACCAAGGTTGTAGCCAGATGATCAAGGGAAGAGATTATTTTCTTCTATTTAGCATTCATGAAACTGCATCTGGAGAACTGTGTTCAGTTTTGGGTTCCCCCCTACAAAGACAATGATGATATACAGCAGCAAGCCCAGCAGAGTGCCATCAAGATGATTAGGGGCTGGAACATGTGACACATGAGGAGATGGTGAAACAAATGGGTTTGTGTAGTCTTAAGAAGAGGTTACAGGGAGATCTCATTTCTGTCTTCTACTAACCAATGAGATGGATCCAGGCTCATCACAAAAGTGCACATTGCTAGGATGAGAGACAATGGACATAAGTTACAAAACAGGAAATTTTGATTTATGAAAAAGTTTTTTCAAAATGAGGATTGTCAAAAGCTGGGAACACATTTCTTACAAAAGCAGTGCAGCTTCCATCCAGTAGGTACCCAATGCCTGGCTGGACAAAGCCTGGACCTGCTTTGAGCAAGAGGTTGGACTACAGATGTCTACAGGTCCCTTCCTATCTACATGGTTCTGTGGCAAGGGACAGAGCTTTTCAGGAGCGTGAAAAGCCACTTCAGTTCTCAATACCTGTTTCCTCATTTTAATATAAGGAAAAATTTATAAATCATGAGAACAGTTCAGCGGGTATGTCTTCAGATTACAATGACTGAGAACAGGTTCATTCATCCATAGTTACAGGCAGGAAGACAATTACTTCTGAAATAAAATTCTTTCTCTACCCTTTTAAAAACCATTTACCATTGTGACAGATTACAAATCACTTACACAACTCTTCAAAACAAAGGCACACTGACCACAGCAGATGTCTGGCTATCGTACTGAGCCTAGTGACACATGGATGTATAATAGTCTATAAAACAGGCCCTTCAGCAGATGTCTCAGTCAATTGTCCAATCTTGAATCTGCCTCTGTGGAGTGCCCAAGAGAGCTTTGCGCTATGCATGAAGTACATGAACCAGGTACAAAAGCACCCTTCTCAAAACAGGGCTGCAGAAGATCTTTTCCATTCCTATATGCAGCAGCTGAACTAAAGATTAGAAATGCTAAGCAGTATTTTCAGAACAATCTGATATTACTAAAATGAATAGACCCTCTGTTAAAGATAATGGAAATTCCTTGGCAGAATCACAGAATCACACAATGCTAGTGGCTGGAAGAGACCTCTAGAAATCATCTAGTCCAACTCCCCTGCCAAAGCAGGGTCACCTAGAGCAGGCTGCACAGGACCTCATCCAGGCAGGATGTACTCCAGATGGGGCCTCACTAGGGCTGAGTAGAGGGGGAGGAGAACTTCCCTCGACCTGCTGGCCACACTCCTCTTGATGCACCCCAGGATACCACTGGCCTTCTTGGCAACCAGGGCACACTGCTGGCTCATGGTCAACCTGTCGTCCACCAGCACTCCCAGGTCCCTTTCCACAGAGCTGCTCTGCAGCAGCTCCACCCCAAGCTTGTACTGGTGCATGGGGTTGTTCCTCCCCAGGTGCAGGATCCTGCACTTGCCCTTGTTGAACCTCATCAGGTTCCTCTCTTCTTAACTCTCCAGCCTGTCCAGGTCACGCTGAATGACAGCACAACCTTCCGGGGTATCAGCCACTCCTCCCAGTTTTGTGTCATCAGCAAACTTGCTGAGGGTACACTCTAACTCTTCAGCCAGGTCATTGATGAAGAAGGTGAATAAGACCGGGCCAAGTACTGACCCCTGGGGGACACCACTAGTTACAGGCCTCCAACTAGACTCTGTGCCACTGATGACAACCCTCTGAGTTCGGCCATTCAGCCAGTTCTCAATCCACCTCACTGACCACTCATCCAGCCCACACTTCCTGAGCTTCCCTAGGAGGATGTTATGGGAGACAGTGTTGAAAGCCTTGATGAAGTCTAGGTAGACAACATCCACTGCTCTCCCTCATCTACCCAGCCTGTCATGCCATCATAGAAAGCTGTCAGATTGGTCAAGCAGAGGAGAAGAAAACACAGTGTAGCAGCTGTTTGTTTCACAGAAATTTCCACTAGTATGCCTCTCCTGCATAGAATAACGCATGCATAGCAATCCATGGCTGACATGAAGATCCATCCAAGTGACAGGGCCCTCCACACGGAGCTTCCCTGCTTCTGTATGGCTTTTGGACCCTATTTTGACTTCCTGATTTCCAGGTTCTCTTTAAAGGGAAAGAAACGATTCCTCAGCACTGGGTGGGACAAGTAGAGATGAAAGTATAGTAAGCAACAATTCAGTTTATTCAAGCGTCTGTGTTACCACAGGTTCCAGAAAGTGGGGGAATGGTCATTCATCCAGAATATGACTAGAACAGGCTATTTTGTGAACCACTAATACTAGAAAGCCCAGGTCACAAAGGGGTGAAAACATGATGGGAGGTAAATTTTTAAATTATACTTTAATCTGTATGGTTATGTTTTAGGAATGAATGAAGGCTTATTACAGTTCAGCCACATACAGCCACATCTGGGCATCTATCCAGATACTCAGACTGAAGTTTGACTTTGAAATACAAATCTTAATTTCTTATGTTATATGTAAGTAAATGTTTTTTTAGGTTAGTTTCTTATGACTTACCTGATTCTTATACTATACCATTTATAGATTATGTATTTGCATTAAGTTACAGAGATGCTTTGTAACTGCTGTCCTTATACTGACTCAGTAAAAACCAAGATGTGTAGTAAGAATTCACTTGTTAAATACCTTGATGAGCTTGCTCCAGGCAATCAGAAAAGCACCTAACACCCTATGCAGCAGCCATCTGTTGTCTTCCCTAAAGTCCCCACTATTGTTTTTAAATCTGTGGAAAGTAAGCTTTTTATCAGTTCTATCCCACAGTTCTTAATGCACTCCCAAAGAGACTGATGTCTTCTGAGTGTTCAGGTCTGGACATATTACAAGAAAAAAAAATTCAATATTTCAGAAGCAGAAAAAATACTACTTTTTATAACATTGTTTAGCTTAAATATTTTTCATTTATTCTTTTATTGTTTCTGTCATGCACAGCCATGTGTGATAAGCAATTAAAAATAATTCTTTATGAAATTGCATTGTGTTGTGTTATGGTTTGTACTATATGTAACCCAAGGCGTTTATCTCTAAAGAGTTAAATCAATTGAAATATGTGATGCTTGGAGGATAATAAGACCTGGTGATACAACTATTTGACATTTAAACTATTAGGCTTGATTTTCAAGGTAATGTGAAATGTAATAGATTATTTGCTTGCTTGCTTGCTTTTTTTTTCAGTTCAAAACTCTAGAAAATCAATTGTGAAAAATACAAATGGTGTTCATTACATTCACCTAAATCTAGTCTAGAAGTGGCTAACTCACACACCAATTATGCAGTGATTTTATGACGTTTCCTTGAAGTATACCCCAATTAAATATATTCAATAGGTTTCTTGTTTATTTTATTAACCATTGCTGCTAGCACAACGTATCACACTGAATTTTGTAACCTGACAGTATGAAGTCAAAGCAGGGAGAGTGGAGGTCAAAAAGAATTCACTTCAATAAAATTGACATTTCCATTCCTGAGATTAAATTACCACTAAAAATCCCAGCATTTTGCCTGAAAATTTACATAACTCTTCACATTAACCCAGACCTTTGGAAACTACAAATTCTAAGTAGAGTCTACAGTTCTAGAATTCAAGAAAGATAAACATCAAATGGCTCTAAGGAGTATTTTAATACTTCAGGATATTTTTACAAGTCTGCTAGGACTGATGCACTTCTACAACACCTGCCTGCCTTAGCAAGAGAGAAATTAACATCTGCCCCATTTGCTTATATTTTTTGTAGATGGCACCCCCCCATCCTCCCTAATAGATGTTTTCCACAAATACCATAGTCTTTTACACAATGAAATACATAAAATACCTTTACAATAGGCAAGAAACCTATCAGAACATTCATTTACAAGTACTTAAGGTCCAGTCCACTTAGTCCCAAGAGGCTCACAAATATTACTCATAGATTCTCCCTAAGGAAACCTTTTCTTTGCTGTCATTCAGCTTGAGAGCCTTACCTTGTGAATTATGTCTCAAGAGTCTCAGCAGTCCTTCCCCTTCCAAACCTTTTGTGCAATTCTCTTTTTCATCCTTAAAACTGGAAGATGTTCCTTCACCATCGTTCCACATAGGCAGAGTAACTTCATCATTCACTCAACATCAATACTGAACTGCCACTGTTTAAAATGAATGGGAAATAATGAATATTGTGTTCTAGTTTTTAAAAACTGGGCAAATAATCTACAGAATTATGGAATTATATGTGACACGTAACACATGTTGATACGACATATGAGAGTTCACAGAAGAGCCTAGAAAACAGTTATATGGCTAATTAAGAAAAATAAAATACCTGACATATCACGATCAAGTAAGGTACAAGTAGCAAAATCTTATAGGTAAGCTTAGATTTCTTAGGGCATGAAATACAACACGAAAAAAACCAGATGATCTTCCAGATTAAGCCTTCCAGAAAATCTGTAAAAGGTTCATAGGTTTTATCAAAAAGCTAGTTTTCATCAACCAAGAAAAAAAGTTCTCTTGACAGAAATACGGGAGCAGCACAAGCAGTGATTTAAACTGCTTGAAAATAGTTTTCTACTCTAGACCCAAAACAGGCCGATGAAAACACTTCCAAATGGCACATCCTCCCAACAAGCACACATGTGTACTGCAGTGATGTTGAAGACCTGCTTTTTTCAAGGGGCTAATTGTTTAGCACTTTGAAGTAGTCGGACTCTTTGATTTCCAAATACGCCTTAGAAAACTGTCAGCAATTTACTGTGGAGAAGGGAGAGAAAGGAGTGAGTTACCAGTACTGGAATATTGCTTGCTGGACACGCTGCAAGATGAAGTGTTTGGTGGGCACAGTGTCAGGCACTCCAGCAGCCACTCTCAACCAAATGGCAGCATAACGTGTAGGTCCATAAGGGAGCTGTCAGCTCAGCTTGCAGCTGGGACAGTCAGACTGGGAGACCTAGGAGTAGAACTTGCAACATCCAGTCTCCCAAAGGAAAGCTTCGTAGGATCAAAACAGCCTGATAAGTCTGGGAAGAGGTACATGGCAGCTCACTAAGCCGGCACTGTTGCAGCCGAAAAGGCTGGCTAGAAACTACACAATCTGGCCAGCTTTCCTGCCAGACCTGGTTTCCACCAAATGTTTTGATGTAATCTCTGTAATCTTGAGAAATGTTTTGATATCATAGACTCCTCATTTTCCATGGAAAGGCCACACAATGGAAGTGAAAGCTGCAAGTCCATAAATGCAGAAGAAAAGAGAGAAAAATTTACACCCATTTTACACCAGTCAGAATTCTCTGGTCACAAAAAACAACACAAGACAGACAGAAGTATCACTGCAGACAGCTCAGTGAAAATTACTCTCCAATGTGTAAAGAAATCACAAAACAAAGTAATTTCAGGATGATCAAAGAATAGAACAGAATATAATATCAAAACTTCTGCATATCTTTTAATACATCAGTGATTTTGGTAGTGCCTCAAACACTGTTCTGGTCATTTTATGTAAGAAAGGTTATTGCAAAACTGAAGGGGCTTAGAGAGTTTTGAAAAGACATTCACATAGTCAGACATCACCTATTTTAAGTTATTTTCTACAGAAAACAAAAGAAGCGGAAGGTGTAACTGTCAATGCATGTAAAATACTGAGTTTCATAGAGAATACAGATGACTTCTGTCTTACAGACCTTACCAAAGCCACGCATTAAATGAAACTGAACAGTGGTAAATTCTGGTAAAAGCTTGTATGTAGCAGATAAGAAAAGAGCAGCCTAAGGAAATACCACCAGAAATTTGTTCTCTTTGCACTTTCACCCTCTTCAGACTGAAAGTTTTGGGGCTGCTAAGAGAGGAATCGTTTGGATCTGGGCCTCAAATCTAAATGAAATCTGATCTTAAACAAACAAATAAACAAACTAGTAAAAATCACCACCAACAGCCACCAGATATAGGCATTTGGGAGGTAAAACTAAGTTTTCCAAAGTCTCTAATGCTGCTACTTATTTGATTAATGCCATCCTTTCATCTTTCAGTGAGCTGTAGTTTCCAAAAGCCTGATTCAATGAAAAATCCCTAACAACTGGGCAGGTTACAAAAATTGCGTGGTGTCTTGAATGCAAGGTAAAATGGAAAAATTCACATGTAATCTTGAATACTCATCCAAATCCAATAAGTTATAAAAATAGAAAAGCTGATAAGAAACTAAACTGGCATTGGCCAGCTAGAGGAAGGCAAGATTGAATACTGACATTCATTACTACTGAAAATGATAGTAAAAGCAGTCTTTTCAAATTTTCAGTTTGGAAGTTTCCTATTTCACAGCCTATGGATTATAGAGGATGCTCCAAAGACCATTCAAACCATATTTTCAGAACTCAGCATGTATGAAAGCAGTAAAATAAGTAGTAAGATTTGTAAAATAACTTTGTGGCAGGGGACAAAGTCTGTCTTGAAATTTGACCTTCCATTTATAAACTGGAATTATAGGTCATGGCTTCTGAAAATATGTTCCTATTCATTTTGTTGAACATTTATAACTCTGAATTTGAGATAGTTTTCACTTTCTCAGTTTTTTACTTATATTAACATCAGTGCTAAATCTTCTAACGTGACTGTACTTTGTACATCCAATACTCTATTTCATTAAAAAATATAAAAAATATGCTATGACATCTTTTCTATGCTTGCACACATGTCTTTGGAAGCTGATGTTACTTCAAAGGGGCTAACAGGTTAGAAAGAGAGAACAGTAATACCTTGCACATCTGGGTAGTGATAGTCAGCACCTGTCTGGTGTTCAGTTAGGGCTGTGTGCAGACGACAGGGCTGCTGCCCACACCCTGGCCTGAGGTGCACCTACAAATTATTAGACATGACAGATAACAGGATGAGAAGCTTACAAAACGTAAAGATAATGCCTTAGGGGTGGCAGCATTTCACTGGTGGTACAGGTGGAGTTATGTATGAAATGGCCAGACTTTACAGGTAACTGAAAGGGAGTACTGGGGACCCTTTGGGGAGCAAAATCTTGCATGACAAAAAGCACCAGCGTAATTGTGTCAGTAAAACTGTATGAAGCCGAGATTACCTAGGTAATGGTATCTGATAGCATCAGGGTGTTACAGGGAACTTCCTGGCATGCTCAGCTTGCAGGGATTTTCTGTAGAGGACCAATGATTTTCATCAAAAAGTTTAAATAACTGTAAAGTGAGAAATATTGAGTTATACTCAAAATGTTCTGATCAGGGAAAAAAAATCTACTGTTGAAACTTGTAGTCTGTGTGATTCTTAATTTTCTCAGACAATAATTCTTCTCTGAGGAGCAATAACTACATTATATGAAGGAAAACACATCATGGAAAATAGTCATAGACTCATAGAATGTTTTGTATTGGAAAGGATGTTATAGATCACCTGGTTCCAACCCCCCTGCCATGGGCAGGGACACCTTCCACTAGACCAGGTTGCTCAAAGCACCATTCAAGTTGGCCTTGAACACTGCCAGGAGGAGGCACCCACAGCTTCACTGGGCAACATATTCCAGGGCCTCACCACCCTCATAGTAAAGAATTTCTTCCTTATATCTAATCTAAACCTACCCTCATAGTCCTCAGCGAGTGAACTCAATCTGCAGGTGAAAACAGAGACACAAAGCCCAAATTGTCCCACAGAACACAGCAGTGACATCTCAAAATTTTATCTTTCTTTATCCTAATGGATGGTGCGGGGGATGGGGGGAGGGGACAAAGAGTGAAAAAAACCCCCATACCCAACACTGGAAATAAATCCCATTTATATGATTTCTACTGAACCAGACAGACACTTGAAGTAATAACGCAGCTGCCAGTGCTATTTGTTGACTCCTTGTGCTTACACATAGATTTTGTAAAGGATTTGAGAAAATGAACCGTCTAATAGCAGCACTGGTATTAGCTGAGGCAGCTATAATGTCCAGTATGGTGGGCTGACCTCCACTGGCTGCCAGATGACCATCTAGTCACTCTCTCACTCCCCCTCCTCAACAGGAAAGGGAGAAAATAAGATGAAAAAGCTCATGAATCAAGATAAAGACAGGGAGATGACTTGCCAGCTACTGTCATGGGCAAAACAGAATTAACTTGGGGAGAAGTAGTTTAATTTATGGGCAATTAAAATAGATTTGGATGGTAAGAATCAAAGACTAAAATTAAAACAGCACCTCCCCACCATGTTTCCCAGTCTCAACCTCACTCCTTCATTCCTGACCACTCTACCCACTCCCACCTCTCCCCAAGTGATGCAAGGGTGTGGGGAATGGGGGTTTATGGCCAGTTCATAACAGTTCCTCTTTTCCTCCTCGTACTTTTCCCCTGCTCCAGTATGGGTGCTCCTTGGGCCACAGCTGCTGTCAGAAGAAGCTGCTTGCTCCTGTGTCAGCTCTCCACAGGCTGCAAGGGAATCTGCTCCAGTGCCCAGAGCGCCTCCTCTTCCTCTCCCTCCTCCTGCTGTGATCTTGGTGTTCATGGGGCTGTTTCTCTTACTTTTTTTCCTCACTCCTCACTGCCTATGTGGCATTTTGCCCTTTCTTCAACATGCTCTCACAGAGGCACCACCAGTTCTCAGTGAGGGGCTCCGCTGTGCCCTGCTGCGGGGCCGTTGTGGAAGCGGCTGTGCCTGGCACAGGGCAGCCCAGGCCGCCCCTCACAGAGACCGCAGCTGCAGCCCCCTGCTGACAGCACCTGGGCACCTGCACCCAACACATACAGCCGTTTTCCTTCACACTGAGTCATGAATATAATGATTTATACAGGAAGCGGAAAACACTTGGTTTTAAGAAAAATGGGAAAGTCCCCTGGACGTCTGATGGTGGGACTGGTCTGCCTGCTCTAATACCACAGGGTAGATCAAGAGTGAAATGCTGTCACAGTGTTAAGTGAAGTGCTATTAGCATAAAACCTCCTTACCTCATTCACTGCCATACATTATACTGTTTGCTCTTGAACTGCTCAGTAGTTACTGCCTTTAAGATGAAGAATTTCTTATTCTGTTTCTAAGTAATGAAGTACTGATTGTTACCATCACATCCTGTCAGTCTCTTTATATGACCAGGACTGCCCTCCTTGACACCATTCAATTAACCTATCATTAAAACATGCAATCAGAGCAGACACACAGCAATACACATTATAAATGTCTCTCATATATGCTCACTCCACTGTTGTAGAAGTAATAAGCAGACCTCACCTACTAAGGACTCACATGAGGACTTTATTTTTCATTCTTTTGACTGTGTTTAAACCCTCTTTGTAATAAAATTAATTATGCCCTCTCAGCTCTGGCAATTCCTCTTCAATCAAAACGAATGACCAGAAGAAAGCATATTAGAGTTTTACACAACAGACAGCAGACTTATTTGTTGCTATTGCTTCAAGGAAAACTCTGAAAATGATCCTTCTGTTAACATGAATACAAATAATTTATGTGCCCCTTTCTTAGCATAAAAAGAATGTTTGCTAACCACTTTCCTCATATAGCATCATGAAGTTTACACATAGATTTCTAAATATTAATAAAATTGGATTTACCAGCTGTGAGGGCACAATTTACAATAATAAAACATTTGAACCTGTTAATGATCTTGGCATTCAGTATCTTTCTAACTTGTAACGTATATTTTAGAACTGTCAACTGTACCGGGTATGAAAATTATTTACCAGATACAGGTGGTTCAAAAAGAAAGGGGACACAGTCCCAGCTGGCTTTGGGAATGTTTGTGGGTCCATCTTCCTTGCTCCTCAGCAGTGATATGAGAGCTGATACCACTCAGACACAATGTCCTGTGAGTATGTGGAGCTAACAACACCATTCATTAAGAGAGTATTAATAATCTATTTGCAGAAAATATCTACGTCCTGAATTTGGAGAAATGTGAATTTGTATATCCTATTGAAAGGACCATAACTTTTACTTTCTCCAAAAGACAACACTCATGTCTATGCAACAGCAAATACACTAGTATTTAGAAAGCTCCACTGATATCCAGGGAACACAGAAAACAATGAATTATGTTACTGAGATTTCTTGAACATATTATTAATATTTTCCCACGTAATACAGTAAGATAATCATCCCTGCCACAAGCCTCAACATTTTCCTATGCTACCCACTCAAAAAGACTAAGTTCATCATTCCTTTCCTTTAGAAACTATTTAGACAGAACTTCAGAGACAACAAAAAAAAAAAAGACAATGAAATCTAGGTGCAATTGTCTCAAATGCCAGCACAGTTTCCTATTCTGATGATCCTGATATTTGATTCTGCAATGCTACATTCATTACTTTTTTCTAAAGATATTCTTTACATTTCAATTTCTTAAATATCAGCACATAACAATTGCTTGTCATTTAACAGAATGCTGTACATCTTCATTTAAGGAGTTACAGATAGTTTTTCTTACTGATCTTCTATAAAACAAATGGCTGTTCCTAAGTGGGTTTTATAAGAAGGAAAATAAAGTGAAGAGGAAGTGAGAGAAGGTTCATGCAGCAGGACTGCTTGGCTAATGGGAGCCTGACCTAGCAACTAGTATCTCAGATCATATCATAGTCAAAGCAAATTTGTACAATTAACCTTTGAAGTTGATACTCTGTGATTGGAGTCCAAATCCTTCTAAAAGGTTCACAGAGGGATTGATGGTCACAAAAGAAACCTCTGAAAGCCACTACCTCTCCTCATGCTTGTCCTCTTTATTTCAAAAAGCTAGACACAAACAAAGTTGAAATCTCTTTTCTCAAAGGGCATCATCAGTTTTGCAGAAGCCTGTAGACTGCAGAAATGATTTCACCAAAAATCTCTCACAAGAATATTCCCCAAAAGTCTTTTCCCAAAGGAGCTCTGCTTAACAAGAAAATTAGAAAGTGCAGTCTCCTATGCACTGAACCGAAACTTCACCAGTTAATGCCAGTCTTCTAGTGGCCTGTAGAAGCCATTGCAAACAGGCAGGAAAGTGGAGCAGGGTTTCAGTAACACACCCCATCAGTGTTTTTAAACATATCCCATGTCCAGACTTAAGAGCAAAATTATCATATATAGAAGTTTGAAACCTATATTAGAACCCCCCCCAACTGCCACCCCCTGATTTGTTTAGGAGATTAAAGAGAAACAGTGCAATAATAAATCAAGATTCCTTTTTTCCCCTCCTTCTATTTTCATAGGTATTAAATCACTTCATTAGATCAGCTTCTAATACAATCAGTTTCACACACATACAGTCCAGTAAGGCTGGTAAAATATCCATATACATTTTATATCTATTATATTCAAAAGTGAGAATGGTTGAATTATTAACACAGTAAATCATAACTTTTTATTAAATAAGCTAGACTCTATTTTTAAAATATGCTAAAATTCCAGGATTCTAAAGAGTATATAATTTCTGCTTCTTCATAATGCATTGCTATGTAGAGCCCACTGTCATTGCAGACAGTAACATCTGTAGACTACAAGCAGTGATGTATTCCTGTTTCTTCTCTGTGATAATCAACAGATGATAAAAGTTTCTGTCTCTCCTAATGGTAGAGCTTAACTGTAAGACTTTATTGTAGCAGTTCATGATTTTCAGTTCTGAGTTTGGACAAGGCAGTTTCCATTAGATAATTACATACAAAGTTTGTAGATTGGAGCCAAAAAAAGTCATATGTTAAATCTCTGGGATTTCCAAGGATATAGAGCACCTAAATCCTAAATTAGGCAAAAGAGATCATTCATTGACCAATGGGGGGTGGGGGGGAGGAAACACACTTTGGATTTTATTTTTTTATCCCAATCACCATATGAAAAGAATCAGCAGAATTTTTTAAAAAGTAAAACTTTGGTGAAATTCTGTCTAACCTGTAGCACACTTTCTACAGATTTTTCTCTGAAATATTTTAATTCTGTGTAGTCAATGTTTTCTGGCAGAGAACAGTCCCATGTATCAGAAATTCTATATGCCAGTACATTGCTCCTGAATACAATACAACATGGTTGTGTAAATTATGCTAATGTATCTGTAATCGTGCCTCATGAATGTCCTGTACTACCTGATTAGGCTACAACCATTCTCCGAGCTGTAGCAGACAGGAAAAACTTTCACCGTATTATTCCATTTGATGCAAAGAGGCTGGGAACAAAAGTCACCTGTAGAGTTTTTAAAAATACTTTAGGTCTGTTATTACTGATGATCGTTAAAATATTCCAGTTGAACAGATTCATTGTTTTCACATACTTACATAAGCTCACACAATATTAGGAAGCTGACACTGTTCAGTGCGGACTAAAATCTGAGGCCCTATAAACATCTGGTTTTGTATACCAGAAGCTTATGCAAATGCCTAAATGTATGTAGAATGCAGTCTAGATTTACAGGAGAATTTTCAAATATTACTTAGGAACATTATTAATGTGGTAAAATGGATTCAGAAGTAAAATGTTGATGTAACTGTGGTGAGAAGGACATCATGAGTGAGTCTGCAGGCAAAAATGAACACAACTACAAAAATGACCTGATACTATAGTCATAATTGTTCAAGTGAATGATTTATTTGTTGAAAAATATACTTGTGAAGTTATTAAAATTATTAATCCAATCCAGTACTCAAATTCACTAAGAAGTTTTATCATAAAAAAGGACAATTTTTAAAAAGTCTACTTTCCAAACATGGAAATCTAAAATGTTATTTTAGATGTTTTAGATCAAAGCTCTTGTAATTTTATTTCCAAATATGAAAATAAGAAAACTCTTCCCCATGCCAGAAATTAAATGGTTTTATTTTATTTCATGATTAAACCATGGAACCAAACCAATAATTATTAATACAGGAAATATTCTATTATTCTACTCCATTATTTTATAGGAGAAAGCAAAAAATCTATGGCAAGAAAATAGGTTTATATTCCATGCAACAAAACCAGAGAGACCCAGTAATTCCAGACCTTTAATCTATTCTTTGAGGGCCACTGAAAACAGTAAGTCTTATATCATAGACTGCAGCTGAAACAAATTTTGTATTTGATCCATAACCTCTCCAAATTGAATCAGTATCAGAAAAACAGTTGACGAAATACATAGAAGCACTACAACATTGCACTTCAGATGCAGGACATTGTAAGCCTCTCATTCTTACCCTGAAATCTACGAAAATTTTACTTGTTCCTTGTAGCAAGTAACTAACATGAGGAAACAAGGCAGAGAAATTAATATCAGTTAAAATTTTCTATAGTGCTGAATGATCATAAATCTCAGCTGACACTAGTCAGAAATTCACACCTTCATCAAAAGTGGAACAAGTCCCCAGGCACAATAAGGAACCTCCAGGCATTACTGTAATTTTTAACTTTAAGTATTTTACATCAAAAGTGGTGCCTTTACCATAAATATATAGAAACATTGCACTAGACACTACTTTCTGCTTAAAAATAAGCACATTTTAATCATTAGCATTCATCCTTAAAATTTAACTCCCTTCATTTCATTTTCATTTCTATAATCCAAGCAGCTTTTTTTTGCATCCAAATTCTTAAATAGATGGGAAAAGGTAAAGTTAACTATAGCTGAAGCTATAATTTTAAATTCAGTTACATGTTGTTTCTAGGAAAAATCTTCCAATGGCTTGCATTTGAACTATATTTGGCTCCTCAGCCTCATATGCTACAACTGCATTAACTAGGAGACACAGAATTTATTTCTTTGTCTTTTCTATAGCGTGAATAGATGCAGATGTAAATATAATAAAATACTACCAAATCATTGTAAAAAGAGATCAAGTCAATTTTTACAGCTTCAATGTACAAATACACTTATAGCCCATTACGGCACTAAAGATATTTAAAAAAAAAACTATATATACATAACAACCAATATCACAAGTGCAAATTCAATCCTTAAGCCATATTTTTATCTTTGCATGGTATTTTATTTTCTATTCTTTAAGTATTTTCACAGTGACTGTAGATCATTGGAAAAAATGAACATCAATTCACAGCCTGAAGGCTCCATATGAAAGAAAGTCTCCTGCTATTTCCCTAGATGATTAATAAATTGTTCTATAGGTCTGCCAAGGTTTAGGAAGAAACATTAAAATTTGTACTGTTACAACTTTGTAGATACGTAGAGCCTAGCCACCACAGCTGAGACGTGGGTTTGGCCTGTTCTGAAATTTAGGAAAGAGATATTCTTCTTCTATACAAATTACTAAAGGATAACAGTTGTCAGAAAGTTTTATCCCACCATACCTGAGCCATCAAAAAGGTTTAAGATAAGGGCTTGAACTGCAAATGGTAACCAGTCAAAAGACTGAGCTGATGGGCACTGCTGAACATTTTATAAAGCATCACTAGCAGCACTGTGGCCAGAAGACTGCTTCCAAAAAGCCTCAACTTTGGATTTCATCAGTCCTGTAGTTTTAATGCCAGCATCAGCTGTGATTATGACCTGCTTAAGGCATAATCCTCTTCCTCCATATACACACACTAGAATACCTGTGTATCTAATCCTCTGATGAATAAAAATAAAAGCATCTGAGATCACAATTGTTTTCATATTGGACTGATGATTTGATGAAAAAATGGATGCATGTTATTCTCTGAAATCTCTTCTAAAGTGATAACCTTGTAAAGAGAATACTGGTGATACTACAGGTGATATGAAAGTTAGCAGAAACGAACGTGCCATTGCCTTTTCCTGTTCTCGGCTCTTGAGTTTTAGGTGGATAGAGGTAGGATTATCCTATCTTAACTTTCACATGATACAATTTCTCTTTATTAATAACATTTCATCTTCCCAGGAAAGACTTACTGAAGCATATTATCTGATTGCATTTTCAGATCAATTCTGAAATTTTAAGATTGCGATTACCCTAATCACTGTCCTTTGAAATGAGTTTCTGCTATGGCAGATTTTACCCCAAAATAACTACAAGATCTAAAAATGCCTAAAAATATTTAACAAGATGATGCTTAAGAGTGAAAAGTGAATCCATCTGGAAACTGCTAAGTTTTAATGCTTGAAAGATGTCAGTGCATTAAACAGCTTGCAGGAAAAATGTACTGTATTTTCATTAAATATCTGCTTTTATTAAATACATACTTCTATTTTGTTCAAAAAAAGCCTAATAAAAGATTTCAAAAGTTTTTCTAAATGAAGTATTCTACAAATTATTTAAGAAATAGTTTGCAATGGGGCAGAGACTGTAATATACATGTAAATGACCAACCCAAATGTACTGATTATTTGAAGTAAAGAAAGGGAACTTATGGGAGTGCTCTCCCTGCTAACAGCACTTAGGTCCCAAGGAACTATTTCTCCTCCTCTTTCCCCTCCTCCAGCAGGAAGACTGAGCATGCCTGAGGCAGCAGACCATGCTCTTTGCTTTCCTTGCTCTGCGATCTGAGTGCCTGTGCACATACAACATGACCACCAGAAACATGCTCCATTTTGATATAACCAATGGCAATAACATTTTCTGCTCTGTATCATTACAGGGAATGGGACCATTTGTGCATGAATCTCCCCCCTTGCAGAGGGTAAAAAGGACTATACCTGCCACATTAAGAGGGGGAAAGTCAAAGGCAGATCGAAAAAGCGGGAATGAAAGAGGCTCTGAGTATGCTCTCAGCTGTTTTCAGGTCCACAGGGAGTGTTTTGGAAACAGCATTTAGGGTGAGGCTGTGGGAACTTGTGTGTAGTGGTAAACAACAGACAACAGCTGCAGCCACCAGTAGGTGATTTCCCTCGTACAACCTCAACATCAGGATTATTAGCATCAGGCTAGCTAACACAGCTCTGTAGTTAAAAATACCTGTTTTCTAGGGGGCTGGTATAACTATTTTTGGCCTTTTTCCCCAGTTTTGCTGCAGTTTATGGTTTTGTGGTAGGGGGTTTTTTGGTTTTATTTTTTGGTTTTGTTTTTTGTTCCCCCCCTTTTTTTTTACGTAATTCCAGTCACAGCTCCAAATTTCATTTACAATTTGAGATTATTTTTCAGTCAGTGTCACCTGTACATATCTTTCTTTTTGTTTGTTATGTGTAATATAATCATGCAGGTCCTAGTGAACTATCATTGGTTTCAGGACTCGCATGCTAATGCCACGGTGTGTCACTGTGACCTGAAAGAGCATCTGAGGATAAAAACTTTGGTGAGACTATAATGACCATTACGCGCAACATAGAATTAACTCTTCACAAGCATGGAATCTCAGAACTACATTATGGGGCAGATTTTAAGTCAGAATATTGGCCTTTTTCACTATGCATGTTACAACATGACTTTACCTGTCACCTGTATAACAATTCCCTGTGAGATAACACAACTTCTTATTGCAATAGCGTTTGGGATGATCCAGGGGCCTTAAGCATTCAACAGGACTGACACACATTGCATACAGGGAAATGTAAAGGTCACGGTGATGCTTTACTGCAGCCCAGCCGATACACCTGTTTTAGGTCAGCTAAACTATGGGCACAAATAAGAAACTGGAGACTGACTTGACAAGTAGGGAACCAAAAACAGCTCCATAACATCTCTCCTCCCGCATCAGAGAAGAGTAAAGATTTTGGTATTTTATTGGGTCTTTCAAGGAAAATAATTGCTAAACAAGTTGCCATGTTGGATATAAAGTTTTCAGCCTAATCACACTGGCACGATGCAGAAAGAATCCTGTGCAGTAGGAGGAGCATACAGTGCATTACTTCAAAACCTCCCATAGACTCCTGCTAATCATGGCAGACTACTGCTCATAACTGAAATTATTCACTGGGGAAGAACAGAAGTTTAATCAATGAATCCAGGGTCAAGTCACCCATACTAGAGGTTCAGAAAAAGAAGATACCTTGAAATTCGGCTGCAAAATATTATGTGTTTTGAATGAAACCTTAATATCTTCTCTTGTTCCTATATTCATTAATAATAATAAACTACAACCTCACCTGACGTTTGCCTTCACAGATTTGAAAGACAGTTTATGAAAATCCTTAGCATTACTGTATTTCTTTACCACCACTTCAGTACTTACGATACCTTCAAGAATACTTAATGTTACAAAGACAGCTCTTGATCTTTCTGCAGAGCTATCTGTAAAAGCAGGTATAAAAGACAAGCTTCAAAAGAAAGTGAGGTATGCATAAAGCTAGTCCCCGTTGTTTACTTTTCATCTTCTGTATTGATAGTTAAATGGTAAAGAACCAGATTGCAATATGTATTGATACTACATACTTTCATAATTGACAGGGCCATAGGCAAGTGTTAAGTTATTGTACGTTGCTGTAATTATAGTGCAGACCGATCACTCTCTAAGTCTGCAGGAAAAGCTGGCAGTTACAGTCACTGCATACAGCAATCACATAAACACCAACAGGCGGCTGTCAGGCAGGCAGGGGCATTCTGGAGACAGATAACAGAAATGCCAAATCTAAGACAAATACCCTTGGAATATGTAATAAATCATATTAGCACTCTGATGCTGCTCCTTGATGTGTTGATCATGATTAAAATAAACTAATTAGAATCGTAATCATGATGTGCTGGAACAGGAAACAAAGATGTGAGCTATGCAACATGATCTTGAAGTGTTCTCTAGCCGTCAAGCCAGAACAACTCCTGGTTTCTCCACTTATTAATCAATTACAGGAACTAGTACACTCTGCATCAGGTTGTAGAAGTGTCAAATAGAAGCATGGATGTATAACCCTCATCTGAGCAATTGTATGTAGATGCTATATTAAGATCTCCATTTATCAAGCATTGGAACAGGCTGCCCAAGGAAGTGGGCAAAAAGGGCAAGAAGGAGGACACAGGGAACTACAGGCCAGTCAGCCTCACCTCCGTCCCAGGAAAGATGATGGAGCAACTCATTCTAGAGGTCATCATCAAGCAAGTGGAGGAAAAGAAGGTTATCAGGAGTAGTCAACATGGATTCACCAAGGGGAAATCATGCCTGACCAATCTGACAGCTTTCTACGATTGGCATGACTGGCTGGGTAGATGAGGGGAGAGCAGTGGATGTTGTCTACCTAGACTTCATCAAGGCTTTCAACACTGTCTCCCATAACATCCTCCTAGGGAAGCTTAGGAAGTGTGGGCTGGATGAGTGGTCAGTGAGGTGGATTGAGAACTGGCTGAATGGCCGAACTCAGAGGGTTGTCATCAGTGGCACAGAGTCTAGTTGGAGGCCTGTAACTAGTG
>Ga0065711_1008439_pt1 | contig 34771 bp, 31 predicted proteins | sample Hoacrofraction12_FD_59098 | JGI IMG/M metagenome (GOLD analysis project Ga0065711, IMG submission 59098) | Hoatzin crop microbial communities from Cojedes, Venezuela - Epithelial fraction 12 v2 (version 2) | ecosystem: Host-associated > Birds > Digestive system > Esophagus > Crop | place... | reverse complement strand
GATCAGTGAGGTGTCTGGACAAGAAATAACAAGAGACTTTTATAGTCTCCCAGGTCCAACTGAAGCAGTGATCAAAAGGAATATGAAATTAAGAAAAATTTTGGGAATGCACATAAAAATGTATCCTGGGGCGAGTTATTTCTCAAGAATCACAAAACCTGTGATTCTTGGGAGCACAATACTGAGGCTGACAGAAAGTGGGCTTAATTGGGGAATGGCCGTGGTTTATGCGGTAGGCCATGAAATAGAAAATAATGTAACTTCTCTACAGCCAGTGCAGAAACTGGATAGTCCCTGACACAGATAATTACCTACTGTGCAATTACCTTTGCACCAGAGCAGCTGGGTGGCAGATCTAGCCCAGCTCCTGTTAGAATTTAGCATCACTGTGCAGTGAAGTACTTGTCTGTATGCACATGCCCTCACTCTGTCTCTGTGATGTCTTTGAGGTTTTATGCCACACCAAATCGAGTTAAAACTAACCAGTAGGCGGAAAAATTAGGGGAAATGGCACTGAGAGAGACAGACCGATCAGCGGAACGCAAAGCCGGAGATTGTTTAAGCTATGTGTCCTTTAGACTAAGAAGTGGTCCCTGCTCCAAAAAGGCTGGGAGGGGGGCTGGACCCACTTGGGTGGGATGGGATGGGGCGTGATGGCCAAGCTTGGTGGGGACATAGCCCCAAAAGGGACCAGGGCTGCGTTTTGCGGGGCCACATCTTGCTGTGGCCAAGAGGCTCTGCCGCGGGGGGCAAAGCCCTGATCTGGGAGCAGCTCCCCTGGCCTGGGGCGGGCAAAGGGACGTCTGCCCCCCTTCCTGCTCTGCCTCTGGGCTGGCTGCGGGGAGATGCACCATCCCCTGGGGTGTTTTCTGCTGGTGTTGTCTCTACGCTGGAGGTAGGGCTGGGTTTGTCTGAGTTTGGCTGTCTTGGAAATCTATACTCTGGTTTGAGCCAAAAGAAGGTTCTTCAGGGGATATGGGCAGTTGAGGACCTGCGCGACAAGCCGAAGCTGGGCAGAGGAACGGAGGTGGTCCTGGCACTGTGCCCGCCAAGCACCATGGGACCCACGCTGCGGGTCATGACAAGATTCCCCCGTCTGCAGCACGTCAGGGTGGGCTTTAACTGCTGTGAGAGATATCTAACTGCTGGGTTACACTCCAAAAAACTCCCGGCTAAACAATAACTCCATCACCCCACCGCCAAGGGCCGCCTGAATGTGGGTTAAAGCACTTGGTTACATGGCTCAGTTTTCCTCTGCAGAACTGATTTTAGCGAATGAGGCATGAGCACGTGCGAAATACCAGCCTTCACGCATGCTTCAGGGTGGGTTTAACCCAGTGGGTTTCCAGTGCCACCATTAGCTAAAGCAGAAACATCTCCAGGTGCAGCTGCACCTTGCAGATGTTGAGCCTTGGAGTCCAGGCTGGCATAGTCACAGTGATCCTTGCTTGTCACCTTTTTGCATCAGCTGCATTTTGAATATTTAAGGCACAAACCTTAATGCGGTGTATATGCCACAGTCAGCTGCTTTCATAAAAGTAAGGATCAGGAAAACAGCCAGAAAGACACTGATGTCTGCATGAATCTTTGTCTTTCCCATCTTTTGTCTGTTGAATGCAGGCAGGACAATGCTCACTGAGCTGTAGTGCTGCCCTGAATAACCACAGCAACACGAACCACCTCTGCCTGCAGATGTACTGTAGCACTCGGGTCAGCCTGTGCTTGTGTCGCGCTGGTTTTGGATCCAGAGCTCTCCGTTATTTGTCTGTTTTCTTTTTTTCAAGTTTGCAAACTGTGTCCTCAGTCAGCACTAACCACAGGGAGACTTTCCACTTGGAAAGGACAGGCGAGTTTCTTTACTGCTGTGCAGGCACTGGAAGGCTCATTTTCGACTGTAACAGGGAAAGGGCTGTTCTCTTCCACCCTTGCTCACCGTCTAGGTCTGAATGCTTAAAAAGGACAGCTTATTCCACAAGTCCTGATGTAACCCCATGTATGGCATTTGCCCCAAGGCAGTGAAATTCCAGCAACTTGATACTTCAGGCTATGACCTTCGAAGGGTTAAGGGAGGCCCAGCTGCAACCTCCTGAGCTCACTCTGATGCTCAGTTAATGCTTGGACAGCTGCACTTGTAATAGCACTGAGTTAGGTGCTTTGGGCTCTGCCAGACCTCTGGGACACGAGTGTTGTCCCATGGGGTGGGACGTGGACTTATATAAGTATCCCCTCGCCTTCCTGAGCTGTGATAACCGGCTTTGCTGGTGCTTTCCTGAGCTTGCAGTGATTTAGAGCCGATTCCTGCGCAGAGGCGAAGGCAGAGAAGAGGAGGGCTGGAAAGCCGTGCCTTGCACGGGAGCGAAGCCGCCCGAGTCTGTCTGGTGGCGCTGGCGGGGAGGGCTGGAGCTGGGACGAATGCGGCTGCGTCTTGGCGAAGGAGCGCAAGTGGGAGTTTCTGGCTGAGAGGGAGCGACTGGAAAGCAGGTTTGCACGGGGTGGCCGCTCTCCTCCGGTCCCCACCTGCCTTCCTGTCCTCCCCCTGCCCAGTTCCTCTCTCAGCTGCTCTCCCGGCTGGGAGGTGGTTGGGCAGCCGATGGCTGCTGCAGCGGTCTGGATCTCGCAGGTGGGAGTCGTGGGCTGCGGTGCCCCTTGATGTGCCAAATCACAGTGGCAACCTGCGAGGCGGCGAGGCACGTGCTTTGTCTCCATCCAGAAACCTCCCTCCGGGTGACGGCTCCGGGAAGCAGCGTGGCTGGGTGGGATGAGCCCTGGGGTTCAAGGCAGGGGTGAAAAGCCTTTGCTTGGTCCCTCAGGGCTCCAGCTCTCCCACTGGGTTCAAACAGCTTGCCGAAGCGCTTGCAAAGTGACTGTCCCCGGTGGGACCTGCCCAGGGCTCTGCAGCCGGAGCGACCCTGCGTGGGAGCTGATCCTGCGGCTGCGTGGGGACCGCAGCACAGCCAGCAGCCGGCTGTGAACCGGGGGCCCTCGCAGCTTGACCAGAGCTCTTGCAACGTGGATATTTTTAGCCCATGCAAATGGCAGTGGTTATTTTGTACTGTTGTGCCTTTTAGCCTTTCCCAGGGATTTTATTGCTCGTGAAAGCGAGGGCCTCGGAGCTGTGTGAGTGTCTGTGCTGGCTGCTGCAGTGACCATGTCTGCCTCCATTGCTCCAGCTCCATCTGCCCATGCGTTATCCATCCGATGTCCCCCAACAAGCCTGTTTATAGTGAGGTGGTGAGATGTGACTGGCAGAAGCACCTCAGCTTACCTTGGTCCAGACTTTTCTGCGGGGCTGGGGTGCCTGCCTGACACCCTGAATGCGTGCATGGGGTTGGCATTGCGTGTGCGATCCCCCTCATCGGGATGGGACAGAACAGAGGAACGTTGCAAGCTCATTTATTGTCAGTGTTTCAAATCAGTATTTTTTATTACACAGACTCATCAGGTTGCTCACACTGTGGCAGGAATTTAATAATATAAGGCAATAATATAAGGCACAGGGAACATTCAGAGGTAAAAAAAGAGTTCTCAGCCTGTGAGACTTAACCATCCCTTTGCTCCTGTCAGGACCCTCTCTATAAAGCAAAATCTAAATACCTTCTCCCTTCCCTCCTGCCCATCTCTGAAACCCCCAAATCCACAACAGGAAAAAAAGTACTACAGCCTTTCCCTCGAGCATGTGGCAAGCACCCCTCTTTCTGAGCCGAAATGTCCCTTCCAAGCCTGACACAGCTTCCCTGGGAGAGCAGGGCTGGAATTTAAGCACGACCGAGGCAGAGATGGGAAATGCTCAAGGGCACTGTGATCTGGGGAGAGCCAAGAGCTTGATCTCCGCTACAGCAGAATCGCAACAGCAAGGTCAGCCACACGCGGCCTGGGGGAACAGGCGGCCGCCCCCAGTCTCTCTTTGCAGCACAGAAAACGCGACAGCAGTACGGTCACTGAGTAATGGTAAAGCACGTAGCACTTTCAAACCTTTATTTTTCAAAGGGATTTTACAGGATGGGATGCGTTTCATTTTATTTGTCTCAAATTTTGTGTGCTTTCCTATTCATTTGTTTGATTAGTTCTTTTTATTTTGTGCCCAATGATTGTTAAATTCAAGCCCTGGGAATGAAAAAAAAAAAAAACCAAGGGAAAACAAAATCCTGCCACTCTGTCTTTCTCACCCCTCTCCTTCCCGTCTACCATGACCTGGGTGACCACAACGTCACCCGCAGCTGCTCTGCTCGAAAAGCCCAGTCCTCCTACATCCTCTGGCTCTGCCTTCCCTCGCTGGCGATCTGTAACTGGGGGCGGTGAATCGGCTGAGAGCTCTCTGCGTCTGCGCTGACGTGTCCGAGAACGTGCTGTTAGTAAGAAGTTAAGAGAAGTCGATCCGAGAGCGGATACGGAGACGGTGTGGATATTTAGGACAGGAACAGGGTCGGTCAATGGTAAAGACACGTCGGAGAGGGAAAGGGCTGGTCAGAGTGTGTGGAAACAGCCGAGTGAGTAATCTAGTGGTAATAGATTAGGCTATGAACGAGGACTGTTATTTCTCTTAGCACCTTTACTACGTATGTTTAGATCTATATTAGCACCTTGTTCCCAGGGAAGAACAAAACATAACAAAAGCCGTTTAAAAACTGAAGGAAGTGGGAAGGTTAAAACAAGACAAAGTTGGCAGCAGAGAAGGAAGCTGGGAGTTTAGATCACAAGATCCTTGTCGATGTCCTCTGGAAGGAAAAGAGAGAGACCAGGTTAGGAGGTGGATGCTCCCAGGGTCCCGCTGCTCCTGCGATCCCCTCCCCGCTCTGCCCTGCTTTTCCCTCCCCAGGACCGGTTGTAATGCCTCGTTTCATCCCGAGTGGGGTCTTTGGGGGTACTTTTGGGTATCTCCTCCAGCCCCATTCCCTCCCTGCTCAGTACTTACTCTCCTTAATGCCAAAGCAGCTGGCCCACTCCTCCAGGGCGATGTACTTGTCATTGTCCAGGTCGCAAGCCTCAAAGAAGCGGGTGGTGCAGTGCTCCATGGGGATGAGGGGGGCACGGAGCGGGGCCAGCTCGGTGTGGGAGAGGTACCTGCCAAGGTGACCACACAGTCAATGTGCTGCCCACCAGCTTCAGCTGCGATCCCGCGGGAGGGGAGATGCTCTGCCGGGTGCAGGGCCCAATGCAGGGCACGATGCTGGCCCCAGCTCTCCGTCTGGTTTGAGAGCTGTCCCAGTGCCCTCCCAGTAGCTGCCACTGTCATTGAGTTCAATGACCGGTGTCTGCTTTTGCAGCCGGCTGTGCTAGACACAAAATAGCCAGCAGCTGGGGTTCCTCACCAACTGCCCCCACCCCATGGGTCTCTGCGTGTGATGGCTCTCATGTCCATCTCCAGCTCACGGCTAAGCCAGCAGCTGCTCTTTCAGCTGTTGAAGTTATCCTGGGGCCTTTGGACTAAGATATTTTAGGGAACTATCATAGGAGAGTAAATCTAAGACAGAAACTCCACATCTATGGGAGATGGGAGCAGCTGGGGCTGGGGGAGGCTCCTCTTTCTACAGAAGAGCTTTTTGCAGAAGGCAAAACTGCCTCTACCCCTACCTGGTTTGCCTCAACCCCTGCCAGATACGTGCAGGGTTGTCCCTCCACAGGGTTTTGCCTGTGCCTCTGCCACCAGCCACCCACTTGTGCCACATGTCCAGCCTGCCTTGACACCTTCTGCCACCAAACCACCCTGGTCCTCGAGCAGGAAAGGGTGCTGGTGGGGGCCTCCATCCTGCTCTACCAACACTCACCCATCAATGGGGTGCTGGTCCAGCTGGCCGAACTGCCAGTGCACGGGGAAGATGTACATGTTGTAGTTCTTCTCAAAGTCGCGGGCCAGTAGCTCCACAGTGTGGTCACCGGCCTCCAGGCGCTTCTCGTTCTCGTGGATCTTCTTCACCTGTCATAGGAGAGGCCAGGGAGACCTTGTCAGCACAGGAATGGGGTGCAAGGGGGGATCCTGGGAGGGGCTTTACATGAGGTGTCCACAGGTCATTCTGGATGGGTTCCCCACGTGTGCCAGGCTCCGTTGGTGGGATGAGCTCCCAGGCACCCTCCCCAGCCCCTCACCTTGAGCTTCTGCTTCTCAGTCAGCAGGTTGTTGTCCTCATCACGCTCGTACAGGGTGATCAGCACGTTCTTGAGCCAGTCCCGCATGCGCAGGGGGAACTCGGTCAGCTCTGTGTCCAGGCAGGCGGGGATGACTGGAAGCCATACACGGTGGTCAGCACAGCGCCTGGACATGCAGCTCCAGTGCCCTTGCACCTCAGCTCTGCATCTGCCTGGAGCTTGGTCTCCCTCAGCCCATGGGCAAAGGGGCTATGCTCAGGTTAGGGCTCCCCTTGTCTAATGGAATGGCTCCACTTACATTTGCAAGGCCCAATGTAGTCCAGGTGCAGCTTGTGTCCTTTCTTGGTTCCCTCCAAGGTGCACTTAGTGGCAAAGAAATGGCAGGAGGAGTCATAGGTCTTGTTGTCGGTGCCACAGACCTGTGCAGGATGGGGAGATGCTGCGTGAGGTATGGTGAAACCCAGCCCTGCTGCGGGGACAGCAGGGAGAGCCTCCAAATGAGATGTTTAACTTGTTTCCTGGTGGATAATGGCTCCTTGGTCACTACTGGCTGAGGCCAGCTGGGGACCTCCCACCCTGGCTCTGACTGTCTCCCCCACCATCGCTGGCAATGTCCCATGTGAGGTCCCTCCCTGCTCCGGCCGATCAAGCAGCTTCTGCCCTCACCTTCTCGAAGACACCGGTGGTGGCTGGGCAGCTGGAGGGGTCCTGGCACACACACATGGGTGAGTTGTTGTCATCCACCTCGCACACCTTTCCGTGCTTGCAGTGGTGGTTCTGGCAGGGGTCTGGGAGAGGACAGGGAGCAAAGTCAGTGCCTGCCCCATCCTCACCTCCCACAAGCTGCCTGGGGCATCTCAGCACAGAGGAAAGACAAACATTTCACCAGACACAGCCCCAAGCATCTCTCCCTGCACTGGGAAGATGTGAGGGTCTCCAGAAGCCCAGGATTAGCCCAAGGGCTCCTTTCTGTAGCCACAAAATGCAATGGCTTTTCTGTTGCAAAAAAAGGGGTTATGGAGAATCCAGTGTAGGAAAGAGGTCATGTACCTCTTCTGCTTTTAAGTGTGCATCGAGGTTGGCATTGGCCTTGTGCTACAGCCCTTCCCAAAGAAGTCCCTCACTGCTTGGGGTAGCTAAAGCTCCCCGATTCAGGGAAGGGATGGTGTCTCTGCCTGCTGGAGGGCAGGGGAAAAGTGACTTACTCTCTGCAACAATCTCTTCTACATCCTCTGTGGGTTCCTCGAACTCTCCCACCTCCACCTGGACAGGGTTAGCTCCCACGGGCTCCTGCAAAAGAGGTCGGTGTTTCTGGTAGGGATGTGCAGAGAGCTGGGCCCCATTCCTGAGGGGCAGAGCAGCCCTCCCTTTGCTCCCGCTCCCCTGTGCTTCGGAGATGCTCTTCCCAGGGCGGTGGGTGCTGCAAGGGATGGGTGACAAGGAGGAGCAGAGTCACCTACCTCTGTGGTGGGGTCTTCGATGACCTCTGTCTCATCTGGCAGAGCCTCCTGCTGCAGGAGAAAAGGACCATGAGCCAGGGTCCGTGGAGAGGATGGTCCCAAGGGGGGTGACCCACCAGGGCAGGTGACAGGGCCACCCACAGGTTTTCTCTCCCCCCGCTGTCCCCCATACCTCGGGGCTTTATTTGTTATAAAAGAAAACCCCCACCAGATACATCAGATGGACAACCCTGACAGCAGGGAGGCTCCGTTGTCTCCCGTACTTACCGGAGCTGCCAGGGCTTTGCCTGCCAGGCAGAGAAGGAAAAATATCCAGGCCCTCATCTTTCAGCAAACCCTGAATAAAGGAGAGGAAAAGGAGGGATGAGGAAGGAGGCCGCTGCGTGCCGCTCGGCTCCAGGCTGAGCGCACGACTGGCAGTCCGACGCTTAGAAAAGGGCGTTCTCTTTATTCCCTGCCTCGTCTGTTCGATATTACAGCCCCACATGCTGTCTTTTCTAGCCAAAACCTTAAGCCAAATCATGCTTTCAAAACACATTCTTTTAATTTTGCAAAAGGAGATGATGGGGGTTTAGATTTCTGTTGCTTTCCTGGATGCCTTTAGAAGAATTGCGGTCAAAATGGCAGTTCCTCTGTCCTTCACAGGAGCTTTTTTAGACCAAAAAACCCCAATTTTTCATCTTAAAAGCCCCTGATATGAGCACTGGGTACAGGCAATGAAACTCCCTACCATTTTGTTTGTCAATCAGAGGAAAAATGAAAGTGTAGGAAGGAAAGATAGAAGAGAGAGACAGTGAGATGGGGCACTCGACAATTAAATCCTGGAGAAAACCCCTTCCCACATGAACACAGACATCTCTCTGGGTGTCAGGGACCAATACCCCACCCCCAGCACCCCCAAATTTTGGGGGCCTGCTATAGATTTTCATTTTCCTGCTCAGAGCTGAGGGTCCCCAAACTGGGTTTGAGGGATACAGGACGCATCGGGGTTGTGTCCTCCTGGGAGATGAGCTCCAGGAGGACAAGCCCTTTGCACCCTCTCGATGTGGGCTGTTGCAGGGACTCTGTAGGACGGGCGAGTCAGGCAGCCCAGCTAACACTGGCCGCGATGTGAGCCAGGAGAGCGCAGCTGGTGAAATCGCCCTGTCCTTGCCCCCTCGGTTCCTGTTTGGCAGGATTGAGCCCCTCTGTGTGCGGGCAGAGAGGAGCTCAGCTGGTTGCTTAATATGCCGGTGGCATCCAACTGCTGACAGCAAGGGCTGCCCGCTCCCTTCCGCCCGTCGGGAGAGTGAAACACCCCTGGTTTGTCTCCTGCCAGCGAGGGGACTTGTCCCCATGCCAAGGCTTCCGCTGCCTCCCTTCCGCTCGCCTTCCACCTGCGTGGCCGGGGCATTGCAGCCCACCGGCTCCCTGGGGCTGGGCAGATGGACGGCTTCGCTGGGACAGAAAGTGATGGACAAGGTGCCGCCTTCTCTCCCAGCAAGCATGGATGGATATCTAATTCACCCGTGCATCTTTTCCCTTCCTCCCTGTGCGTGGCAGGTCTCTGGGTATAAATCTGCGCCAACGCTGTGCTGCCAGGGCACCAGCCAGCCTGGGCTGTGCATCCCAATTTAGCAAGGTTTGGCCATGCAGAGGCTGAAATCCTCTTCCCAGTCTGAAAGCCTCACCCAGCCCCGGCTGGGTGCCCGTGCAAAATAGGTGTCAGGGTGTGGAGGGCACCTTCCCAGGGACATCTGAGAGCTGGGAGCACGGGGTGGAGGGGATGGCTGCTGTGGTGGGTCAGAGGACCTGCAGGGAGAGGGTCTGTGCGTGGGGGTGGATGAACCCGTTTGCTCTGGCGAGGCTGCAGCTGAGCGGCTCCCTCCTCTGCTGCTCGGTACGCGCCGTCCCTTCCCCTCACTTTTATTTGCTCTGGAGGCTGCTGAAAGCTCTCCTGGCATTTGCCAGGAGAGATCACCGGTTCTTCACTTCTGGAGGGGTGGTTTGCCGGGTGAGGGGGGGGTGTGTGGAAAAGTACTGGTGAATCTGGCCATTTCCCCCCTTACTGCCGTCCCCTGGCTTGTCAAGGCTTCTCTTGGGCTTCTCCCAAGGGGCTTGTTTGCTTTGGAAGATGCTCTGAGATTCAGTGATGCTTGTTGGGCAGAAACACAGCAGTGCCCAGCCTGGAGGAGGGGGCAATGTGTGTACACATAGAAGATGGCATTAAGAAGAACCCAACCTTCTCAGATGATTTCCCCAAGCCCCCAAAAAACCCTGAGTTTCAAAGTGTGGGCATGCAGTAAGCTGGGGTCAGGAAATGACGTGCTTGCTAGGAGCCAGCGGACGGCCAGAGCTGCCAGTGTTATGTTTGGAGGAAGAAGGAGCACGAAAGAGTCTGAGCAAACAAGGTCTGCAGAGCTGTCTCGCGCCGGAGATGGGAAAACAAGTTTATTTGAAAAACAACATCCTCCTGGAGGCATAGCCTGTGCACAGAGGACATTGCAGCATCTGTGAGCCCCTGGCTGTTCTGCGAAGGCATGGTCTTTCCTGAATGCCTGGTGGCCAAAAGTCCTGAAATAACGGCTCAGGAGCCCTGTGCTCAGAGCTGCTCCAGCAGAAAAGCCTGGCCCACAGAACAAGTCACTGGTGCAAGTCCTCCTCCCTGTGGACCTACCATGGTCATGCTGTCCAAGAGGATGCTCTTTGGAGTTGGCAGCTGGGCCATACCATGAGCTCAGCATCCATCCCCCAGCTGGAGGTGCTCGGGGGGATGCCTGCGAGGGGCCCTGCACTGGGATGCCTGGCACCGCTCTGCAAGAGCCCTGCGCAGGGCGGAGGGCAGCATGAGGGGCAGAGCGATGGGGCACAGCAGGACATGATTTTGGACCAAGGAGAACAGGGCTGGGAAAGAGATTTTACAAGTGGAGACTTAGACCCTTCTGTATCCTAAAGGAATCAACAGAAGCCAGCACATTGTGGGTGCAAAGAGGGCTGCTGAATACAAATATATCACCATCCCCTTTGCAGGACCCATGGTCTGCACTGTCTTTCTAACACTTGACCCCACTTGCATCCTAAGGGACTTCAGCTCCCAGTCGCTGTGCGAACACAGTCTCGTCGCTCCCTTTCTAGCGCGGACCAAGCTATCCCTCTGCGCCGGCTGCTCATTGCATTTTGCAGCGATGCGGCTAACGAGAGAGCCGTGGGGTGTGGAGAGGTCTGACACAGACCCTCAGCACCTCCATAAATTCAAAGCAGGCTGCTCTGGCAAACTCTTTTCCTCCCTCCCCCCCATCCTGTAGCACTACCATAAGTTTCTCCTACTGAGGAACACGCTCCACAGTGATGCATGGAGGAGAGTTTGGGCTGCTGGGTTCTGCCAATTCCTCTTGCCTCCTCCTGCCCAGCCTGGGGGCCTTTGCGGGCTGAGGGGGGCCAGGACCAGGCGGGCGCAGCCTGCGGAGGAGGCTCCGTGGATGGTGGAGCGTGGCCCATGTGGCGCTGGCCCCGGCCAGGGTTGCATAAGCCCTTCGGGATGCCACGTTAGCGTGGGGAGGAGTCTGCCTGGCCACTTCCACTGCTCCTCCCTGAGGCCATGGGGATGACCCCAGCTGCCTCTGCCATAACCCGGGCCAGGAGCCCCGCTGCTACCTCCCATCACCAGGAGAGCAGCAGTGGGGAATCGTTGAGCAAAACGCCTCCCACATCTTGACTCCCCGCCAGCCCGAGCGGTGGGGTCTGCTGCGCCCACCCTCCATCTGCTCATTGCTCTTCCAAGGCTCTGCAGGGTCTGACATGCCCCAGCACCTCAGACTGAATGTAAAGGCAGGACTGGCACAGAAGAAGCTTCTGCCTCAAAATCCCACCGTGGGCCAGTTTTCGAGATGCAGATGGGTGACCGAGTGTGGCCACCACAGCGATGCAACGCGAGGGCTGTGAGCCTGCCGTCTGTCCCTGACCTCCCTGTGCAAGCAAGACCCTCTCAGCTTTACTCAGCCAGCCACTCCTGGGCTAAAATTCAAGCTGAAGTCAGAGTTGTTTGCACGAGTCCCCATAAAGCTCCCTGTCGAACAGGTCCCTGCGTGTCCGGGCCGTGCTGCTGGAGGTGCCGGCTCTGTGGACGTGCTGCTGCTGCGCTGGGTCCCAGGGGAGCGGGGCAGGAGCAGAGGGCTGCGGAGAAGCCAGGCTGGCTCCTGCCACCTGCGCCATCCCCTGGCACACAGCATGCAGGCTCAGAAAGCCAAGACGAGTTTAGACAGAAGTAAAATTCCATTTAGCTCGTGCACATGCTTACAAACTCTCAGGAAAACACAGGGGAAAAAAAATCTGTCATCTACCACATCTGTCCATGCAGAGTCACTAAAGACACGTCTACACCCCCGCGCTGTATTAACCCATTCCCCTTGCAGGGGGCTGAGCAGCTGTGATTGCCCTCACAAATGCTCCAGATCTTGCAGGCCTTATGGGCAGAAAGGCAAGAGCCCATATGCCACGATAGCTGTGTGCTGGGTTGGAGCTGTCACAGTCTGTCTAGGCTGCAAATCGCATTCGTGTTGGGAAACAGTTAAATTAGTATCAAGAGGAGTGCATGGATGAGACCGGGGCTGCAAGCCGTGGTTCGCAGATGAGCCCTGGGCAGACCTCGGTTGGAAGGGCAGGCGATACAGCATTTTGCTGTCCTGCCTGAGCTTTTTCTTTTGTTCGGGCTGGACGTGGGGCAGTGCCAAAGGCAGCCCAGATACTCGTGTGCCAGGTGCACGCGGTCCCTCTGGCTCCCGGGGGATACGGAAAGCTGATCCGCGCACAGCTCCACAAAGGAGAGAGAGAATAAACTGTCTGCTAAATATTCTGCAAAAATACAAGCCATCTTCAAAGCATTCCCTGGGCTCGCCCTGCCACAGCCGCTCCAGCGATAACAGTCCCGACATCCCTCCGACCAGAGGACCCAGAAAGGGTTTCCATGGGAGCCGACATTCCTCTGGGGCTGAGTCATGGAAGAGCAGAGGGTTGTGGAAGGAGGGGCTTAAAAAAAAGTTTGAAAAGTTTATTTCTCCTCTTCCCCCTCCCAACACCCCCCGCATCCCTGCTCCTGCCTATGTGGCAGACAATAGCTTGGCTTTAACTGCTGAGCAGAACGTGACAGCCTTTTATTTGCACCTAAAACTCGCCTGATCGACCCTCACAAACGGCAGCGATTTACTTTTGTCCTTTTGCGGGGTTGCTGAGTTTTTGGGCTGTTTCGAGTTGGTGGTAACTGGGGGCTCGGACCACTGGTGACCTTCCCAGTGCCCCNGATTTCACTCCAACGTGAAACTGTTGCCTTTTGGTTCGGGTGGGTGTTCAGCCCCCATCCCCTTAGGTTTCCTTCTCTTGGCTGGATGCAACAGAGTGGAGCTTTCTTAGAGAAGGGACACAAAGAGCAGAGTTAGGCTGGCACGCACGTCACCGGGACGGGAAGGACAGCGGCTGCCTTTAAAGGAAACAAGCGCTCAGCTTTTCTGCGTGGACCTAAAATTGCGCCTGACTGAGCCCAAGTTCTGAAAAGTTTAAAAAAAAAATCAAAAAAGAGCTTTTTTCCTCCTCTCCTGTGACCTCCATCTCTAACAGTTGATCAGCTGGAGTTATGCAAACCGGGGCAGCAGGACTTGAAATGGTTTCAAAGTCTGCTTGGAACAAAAAGCCGAGTGTCCTTTTATTTTTTTTAGGAGAAATAAGAGCGGCTGTGCTGAAAACAAAAAAATAATGCTGCTATGAAGTCGACAGCTCTTTTGTTCTTCCTCTAGATATTCTGGTGAGTAAAATATCACCTGCCAACGCACCTCAGACTGGGTGTAATCGGGACTGGTCTGTAACTAGACCGGATTTGCGCTGCAGGTTGGTTTGATGTGCCCAGACGTTGGTCTCGAGCATCTCGCTAAGGAAATACCCCACAGCTGCAAACCCAGAGGGGAAAAGGGGAGGAGACAGAAACATTAGGGCAGGTTAAAGCTTTACAGTCAGATGTCACCAAAGCGTTAATGTTGGTAAGCTGGCAGTGAAATAGAGTAACAGACTCCGGAGCGGAGACGCTGAGGAGAGGAGAAAGAGCAGCAGTCAGGAGAGGTCTCTCAACACATCACTCGGGGTGGGGAGGCAGATGCTGTGGGACCCCGAGTGATGCATTGCCGAGAAGCAGATGCACCCCATGGGCCAGGAGAGCGGCTCCTGGGCCAGGGACCCCCACAAGTGGGGCTATCGGGACCCCCATGCTGGGAGAAATAGCGCGGCAAAGGCAAACACGAAGGTCTCGGGCCATACCTCGCAGTCCCGGCAGCAGGGCTGAGGAAACTTCAGGCGCTTGGACGGGCTGGAGGAATCTGCAGGTTTTAGAAGGAGGCAGGAGGAAGCCAAAGGGTGGGCTGGGTTTCCCGCTGCCTCTCCTCCTCCTCCTCCTCGCTATCTTTCCAAATCGGTCTCTTCCTCTCCCTCTCTCCCCAGTGGGCAGTCCCACCCGCCCCAAAGACGGGCTGAGGCCCAGCCTGGGTCCAAAGGGTAGACCAGAGAAATCAAGCAGGGCTGGAGATCAAGGGGGTCTCTTGCAGGGACAGATCAGCCCCAGAACAACCTTCCCGGCGGAGTTGTTGTCACAGCAGCTGCCTGCACTGCTGCAATGAGTTTGTCAGTGCTCTGGCTCTCTGTCGGATTAACAGTACAGGGGGAGCAGGGAGGAACACCATCTCTCTGCTTGGTTTGTGTGCCTCCTGGTACCTTGGCCTCTTGCAATTAAAGCGTTACATGCTGCCATTTCACAAGGGGGTAGCTGAGCACCCAGAGCTGGTGTTTCCCGTCCACGGGTGGATGCAGAGGAAGGCAGGAGAGTCCTCGCCCCTCCATCCTCTCTCCTAACACTGCTGCCATATGGGACTGCCGTGTGGTGAGGGAGAGGAAAGAATGATCCAGAGGATGTGGAGAGTCATGTCATGTCTGAAATATCCTCCAAGTAGGCAGAGAAGTGCTGGGCTGGGAGTTGTGACCCTCAGCAGATTGGTTTCTCTGCCGTGGTTATCATCCAGCAGATCTGGACCAATCGAGCAAAGCCCACAGCTGAAATTGCTGGTCAGTGGTATCCAATGGTCTTTTCAGACATCACTGAGTATTTCAACCCAAGAGATCATAACTCAGCTAGAGCAGCTGCCCAGCCAGAGGCAGCCAGGCAGCGAAGCTATTTGGAGTTGAATTTTCCCATCTGTTCCTCTCGATGCTCAGCATGAAAACCCAGCTCCTCTCTCCTTGCATCTCAGCATGACTGAGAGGATTTAAGGTTCATCTGCTCTCCTGGCAGAACCAGGCAGCACGCCTTCATGCACCAGCATGGCCATGGCGCTGCCTCACAAAGTAAAACCAGCAGCCAAAAGGAGAGGCTGTCAAATTGCTGGAATTTGGGCACCCCTGAAGAGTGTCTCCATGTCATACAGGGCTTCCCTGTGCACTGCAGATAGTCCAGCTCTTGGCAGCTTGTGATCCTCCGGTGGCACCAACCCTCACCCTGGCCAGGGTAATGCAAGGTTGCTCTCCAGGAGCTCCTGGAAGGCTCCTGTAGGCAGCAGGACTGAGGACATGTCATCTGGCACCAGCAGTCTGATTGCAGATGCTGGTTGAAGGACACCCAAGACCATAACAAAATGCAACATCATGTTTTGTCTTGGCTGCCTGGGGTTCGGGTTCGTTCCTCGTGATTACACACTATCTTTGAGAGGGGCTGAGACATCGACCTGGGTGCTTAACTCTTCCCATTGATGTTGCTAAGGATTTAGATGTCAACATAAGAACCCGCTGGGCTGTGCTGGCTCCTTGCTCTGTAGGACGCCTGTTATTTTGTGATTTGTGATTCTTTATCAGCTCAGTCCTTGTCCAGCCTCACGGCACTTCTGCTGTAAGTGAAAGAAACCGATGTCAGACTAAACATCCATATGGCCAACAAGAAACAAAAAATAAACAAACCAGAAAGGGAAAGGGGAGGGGAAAGATAGGGAATGAGGCCGTGAGAAACCATCATCGCTTCCCAGCGAGATGGTCGATCTCTGTGAACAGGCAGCCCGGGAGGCTGGCAGCAAAGAACAAGAGGAGAAAGTCTTCTTCACTCATTTCTTTACTTGGCTACACACCTCTCAAAAGCCATCCCTGTGTGATGATATGTGGATGTTGATACCACCCACAGAGACATCCATAAATACCCCATGCGACCCTCTTGGGTCCATGTGGAGGCCAGCTTTGTGATGGTGTCTAAGACCACATAGGTCCATCCAATGCAGCCAACGGCCTGTGGCAGGCATCTGGAGCATCTTCTCCTCCCACCACAAGTGTCCATAGCTCCCATGTGCAGCTCAGTGCCACTCGTAGGTCCAGTTTGGCTCCAGAGGTCACACATCCCCTGAACTAAAGTTTCATTTGCTTGATTTGCACCCTGAGGAGTTGAATGTTCTCGTTGAATGCTCTCTGCGCTGGATTAGTCACGGCTCGCATTGAAATTGTACAGCTGCTGGTACTTCTCCTAAGGAAAAAAAAATAAAAGAAGACATCTGGAAAAAATTTTAGGGAGGGAAAAAAAAAAAAAAGAAGAGAAAAGAATACACGTCTTTTCGAACTGACAACGTGGCAATTGCTCGGTGCTTTGCACTGTAGCCTGAAGCTAAGCCCTCTGCTAAGGGCTTAAACAAATGATAGTGCCAGGAAGATAATTATAATAGGGATTTCTTTATATACGTGGCGGCTTAAACCCTGGTCTTGAGTGAAAGTAAAAGCAGCCCGCTGCAGTGATGCAGCCACACTTGGCGATGGCCCCCACGCTCGTGGTGGTGAGCCCTGTGTGGGTGGGAGTGAGGGGTCCTCACGGTCCTCCATGCACATGGTGGGGACAGCCAGGTCCTCCTCCTCGTGAGGGGCACGCTGCCAGGCCCGGGTGTGCGTTGTCAGTCATGGGATGGAGTGGGATCGCATGGAGAGGGAAACAAGAGCTTAGAGAAACTGGCTGACTCTTTGATCTCAGCAGCTTTGAGGAGCTCCAGAAATGACTGAGAGCTTGCAAAGGAAGCCCTGAAAAGTCCTCTCCACACTTACAAGGCTTAGCAGGACCATCAAAGAGGAGATTTTGGTGTCAGGCTACCAGGAGGAAGACTGGACCTCATATATGCTAGAAGCTCATCTTATCCCATGGGGGGCACTGGATGTGCAGGAGGTCACCCAAGGGGCCTCGCCAGCTCTGGGAGCCCTCGCAGTGCTGCCTGCCTTGGAGGTCCAGCTCAGGCTCTCCGGCCACGTGCCAGCAGGGTTGTTGGGGCACAGCTGACGGACACCATGTCTGCCGGCACTCGCTCCCAGCTGAAGTGGCTGCACAAACTCCAATGGAAACAGCAAACAGGACAAGACCCCTTGAGGCCTGAGCTTAGTTTACAGCAAAGCCAAGGGGTTTGCAGGGCTGAGGTTTGAACTCCAGCTAACCCCAGTTCAAAATCCAAATTCCTTCATCCCATTTTAAGCCAGGTCGAGCAGATCTGGGCTGGCGCAGTTGAGAAAACCCTGGTGCTCTCCAAGAGGGGAACAATTCTGCTGCAAGAGAAGGAGAGAAACGAGAGTGAGCAGCTTGGTGGAAGTGATACAAGTGAGGATTAGTAATCCTGCTGTCTCCTACTCACAAATCTGTCAATCTAAGGAGTCTTAGAGGAGGAACCTTAGAGGAGGAACCTTAACGAGCTCTCTCTGCTCTTGGAGGGATTCTCTAATGAGTTTTTCTGGAGAGGATGTTTCTGCATTAATCACTGGTGGACACTGCTGCAAAACAATGAACCCAAAGTGCATATAAATAAACAGGATGCCCTGGAACCACTGCGGGAATGTCATTTTACTACGTGTTCATTGCTGGGTGTGTGGCTGGGGGCTGAGATCCTCATAGCTCAGGAAAAGGGAACCCAGCACCCAGCTCAGGAAAAGGTGAATGAGACGAGTAAGTGCCGAGCAGACAGGAAACTGCTTACCCCAGGAACGTCCCAGCTCTCCTGCTACATGTGAGTGTGTCAGCAGGTCTTGCAGGAGCGTTTCTGGTTTTTTCCATTTCAGAAGCAGACCAGAGGCAGAAAGGCTGTGCTCTCTAGACTTGCACTAAGCAGATGCATGGCCACTGAAAGGACCAACTGCACAGGGCAGGATGAACCCAAACTGTGCTGGGAACTTGCCTGAGACTGTCTGTCTTTGTCTTACTTCTCCGCAGTCCCATGGGCTCAGCAGTAGGACTGATGTCTGGTCCAGATGGAGCAGACTGACACCCAGCCAAGGTCCCTTCCAATGCCTGGACAGGGAGAGCCTGAGCCTCAGTGCTCTGCAGATGGACTGGGAGTGAGCTGGCTCAATGGGGTGGTGCAGGCAAATGGGGTGCTGTCTCTCCCAGGAGCAGACAGAGAAGGAGAAGTGGATGTCATTGCAGATTTTCAGCTGTAAACCAGAGGGCTTCGGGGCAGCGGGTGGAAATCCAGCTGCGCATGGCTCTGCGGTGAGTCACGACCTGGGAGCAGGCTGCGGAGCAAGGAGGCAGAACATGCTTGCTGTGGGATGGCTTGCTCTTTCCACTCTGTGCGTGGGCTCCTGCAGCTGTCCCCTAGGGCCATGTGCAAGCAGAGAGCTCTGTGTGCCGCAGCTACACTGCCCTGGATGCCTCTGGTGGGCATCAGGTCTGAACATCGCAGCTGGGCCTGCCCCCAGCTACCCCCAGAGCGGGTGGTAGCTATAACCCCTCTGCCATAGCCCCCACTGCGTCCCAGCAGCAGAGTCCCCACAGCCCTGCCTGGAGCCGTTGCACTGGGCACCAGCAGATGGGACAGATCTTCAGCCGCTTTGAAGCTCCCATGCGTGGTCTGGCCACATCCAGCCTGGCTGAGCTTGGTCCCAGTCCAATGCCTCCAGTACCCAAAGGACCTGATTGCCTTTCCTAAAATGACTTCTCCCTTGCTGCAAGAGGCTGTTCTCTATTAATGCTGAACACAGGGATGTTGTGTCCCTGAATTGCAGTCTGCTGTCTCAGCCCAACTTCGCTTTTGCTCGAGACCGCGCATTGGAGAGGCATCTATGACCTGCAGAAGATGCAATAAAGCTTCCAATGGAGAAGTGCAGCAAATGCTGCTCACTCCAGGCAGTCCCACCCTGCTTCTGATGTTGACCTAAGATGCACTTTTGAGTCCTCTTGGGCCTGACGGATGCGGCTTGGCAGCTTTTGAAGGCTATGAATAGAGCTGCTTAAGGAAATAAACAGGAATCCACCTTCAAGCCCCTGGGACTTGCAGAGAGAGGGAAGCTCCTGGGCTGCAGTTGCAGCTCTTTTGCATGGATAAACACAACCTAAAAGTCTCTCCTAAATGGCAGCCTTGATGGGAGAACCCAGGTGAAGCTGTGCCAGCTCCAGGACATCCAAACGCCATCTGGAAAGCAGTGACAATAACCACGGTTGAGGAAAACACCCAAAAGGCAAATGCTAGGGTTCAGAAGGCTCTCTGGGGCCAGCTGCCTCTGCTTTTTTGGGTCATGAGTGTGAGGTCCTCTTAGAAAAGCTGGATTCTTAGATGAATTGGCTACATACTCTACAGTCACTGATAACCAGACCCCTTTTCATTTGGTCGAATCAGCTCCACAACCTTACATCCTGGAAGTGAAAGGAGTGGTTTTCCTGGGCCATGTCTTTGCTGGGAGCCCCTTGGTGAGTGGCTGGGAGCCCATTTAGGTGGCTGCCCTGCCGGGGACACGATGCAGTGGTCAGACTGGTGAGTGTCCAGTGGGGCTGAGCGGGGAAGGGCAGAGCTGCTGTGGATCGGGATCACAGATGAGGCAAAGCAGGCAGCAGGGCTTAGTGTCATCCCCAGCATAATTTGCTGGCTGCAGGAGCATGGTAGCTGAGAACATGGGCTTTAAATGATGGCTGCCTTTGCTCCAGGATTGTGCACTGCTGGAGGTGAAGAAAAACAGGGAAAGATGGTCTTGGGCACAGCAAGGCACGCTGGTGATGAGGAAGCTGGGCTGCTTGTTAAGTTAAAGTCTGGAAAGTTTAGCAGTTCCCTGTGGAGGCTCAAGAACAGGACGTTATTCTCCTCCTATTAACCACCATTGCTGGCAAAACCCTATAAAAATATCCCCCCTCCCAGCCAGCCCTGCCCCGCAGTAATTCGGTCTGTGTATGGCTCGGTGCTCCCAGCACCGTCCCCAACCCCGGCCGGCTGTACAGCCCAGGCCGTCCTGCTGTTGCATAAGCCAGGAAACACAGCTTCATGCCGTGCAGAGGGATCCCAAGAGGCCACGTCCCCTCTAGCATTGCTCACCGGTGAGCTATTACAGCATCCCTGGATGGGAATCGGACCTTGCTAGAGCTGCGGCTGCATCCCAGCACAGCGGGCAGGGTGCCTGGGGTGGTTGGGGTGCTCAGGCCACCCCCGGCTGAGCCTGCACATGTCCACCCTGAGAATCTGCATTTTTCAATCCATTGCTCCGACGCTTTCTGCTTGAGCTGAACTCGCTTCAGAACAAGCCCCTGCTTGAGATGTACCAGACGAACGAGCCAGGCTGCCGGATGCAGGAGGCTCCATAAACAGGGTGTCCCTTGAAGGAGACAAAATGGGATTGATTTTGGCAACGTGCATTTGGGAGGATCCCGTACAGAGGAAAAAGCCAGTCACAGGTAGGCTTAGAAGCTGGCAAAGAAGAGATGTGGGAGACAGGAGGAAATACTTTTTTCACAACAAGGCTTTGGAGCAGGATGTCTCGGGAGGCTGAGCCTGTGAAGCAGCTGTGTGAAAGGCTGTTGAGACAGGGTAGGTTGTGCTGGTCAGGGCAGTGCTGACAACTGCTCGAGGATTTTAGCATCTCCTGATGCTGTGATTTACAAACACAGCCACTCCAGGCCAACACCAATAGCGAAAGTGCTGACCTCCCTGCCATGTCTGCTTGCTGGCTTCCTCCAGATCGTCTCCAAGTGCACTTCTGAGCTCCTGTAAACTCCCCTGCCCAGACTGGATTTTACCCTGGTGAGAGTTCAGGTCCCTTAAAAATCTTCCTACCTTGAGCAATTCAGATCTTTATGGCCACACATAAATATTCTTCTCCTTGCAAGGGCCAGTCAGTGGAGGAATCATTTGCTTCATCTGTCTGGAGTTTGATGTGATTTCACTGATCAGAGGGTAAAAGAAACCCAAAAGGACACAGCCCCCTTTGCTGGATGAAAATACAGGTGCCATATGAGGGCATATGCAGAAAATACCTCGTCCGTCATTGCTTCAGTCTGAAGAGTTCTGGGGATCTCAATTTAGCCCTGAAACTTGTTTACTTCCATTCAAAAACCACCGTCCAGTTTGGCCAGCATTTGGCAGAAGCTGGCATTGTGGGCAGGAATAGCTGGGCTGTGGGAAGGCTCAGAGCTGATGCTGCACCATGTCTGTGGGCTTGGGGCAAGGTGGGACATGGTCAGCTCCAAAATAGCAAGGTCGTGCGGGGCCCTGAGCGAGCGCTGTGACTTTCCATCCTGCACCTGGCCCAGAGCTGGGTCCCTCCCTCGGGACCTTCTGCTAAAATTAGCAGCATTTCCCCATGCCGTATGCCCTGCGTCTGTTATCAGCAGCTGTTTAAGGAGATGGAGGGACGAGAACCACAGTTTAAAAACACATCAGATTTGGAGAACTCCCTTTTCAGCTTCTCTTTTATGGGAAAAACTAATGGAAAAAATTCTTCCCTGAGATGGCAGCTCTGGAGAGGTCCCTGGACCCTTCCCTGTGTGATGCTGAGACTGCTAATGAACATTAATCACATCAGGTATCTGCAAAGAGTAATGAGAAAATTACCGAGGCAAGGCACAAGCCTAGGTGATGTCACTCCCCCCAGACCGGCCCAGAGGTGCCTGCCGCATCGCCTTTCCTGCACTAAGCTGCCTGCCGACGCCACCTCGGGAAGCCAGCTTGCCTGGGATTTGTTACCAGGATTAATGGAGTGGATTGTTAACAGCATGGATCTCCTGTTATTCAATTGGGGGAAAAAGGTGGGAACTGGGAAATTAGGGAAACACCAGCTTTGTCAATGAGTGGGATGGTGAATTGTCTGGACGTCTCTGGAAATAACTAGTTGCAAAACAGGAGGAAGACCACACTTTGCTTTGGGTTTATGGATGGTCACCCGGCTGGATCCAGGCAACTTGCACCATACCTGCGTGGGGATGTTCAGCTATTTCCTCCTCTAATGCACACAGAGGCCGATGCAGCTGTGGACAGCAAGGGCATCCCAGCAGCGGGCAACGAAGCTTGGCTCCCACTGTGCCCAAGGACTCCTTTCCTGCTCCTCTACCCCTGGTTAACTCTGACGAGCAAAGGTCCTCGCAGCCTGAGGTGTGTCTGGACTGGCACTGATGTCTTCTTGCTCAAGATTTGGACCCCCATAGAATCATTAAGATTGGAAAAGACCTCGAAGTTCACCAGGTCAAATCATCTGGCCTCTGACCGCTCGCTCCCAGCCTGGGAGCAAGCTCTGCTCTGCAAACCTGGGAGGGCCCTTTTCAGTGTGGGAGAGGGACACTTTCCCTCCCCACTCCCCCATGCGCTGTGGGGCTGAGCCGTGCCCAGCCGGGGGCCAGAGAGCCAACGCCAGGCGTGGGGAGCAATGCCTGGCTTTCATTTTTATGCACGCACTTACAAACAAGTTTTCTTCTCCAGCAGCAGTTGGCAGCTCCTCTGTTGGGTTTGTAAATCTGAAAATAACAGCTGGAGGTTTTCTATGTTATCCCACTCTAGGGATGAATTTTAAAACCCTCCCATGCTGGGTTGCGTTGGGTTGGGACTATTGTTTTCCATGGCAGAGAGCGGTGCTGGTTCATGCCCAGCTCCCTTTGCCTCAAAGTGGCTCTTCCAGCATCTACCGCAAGTGCAGCTCCTACTGTTTGTTGGAGCTCTGGGCAGTTCATGGAGAAGTTTTGCTGGCTTCTTGCTAACACATCCTCTCTGCTGAGCTGCCTGGCATGCAGCTGAGCACCCATCGCTCCACTGGCACACTGAGAGAGGTTTAGAGGAGTTGTGGACAGGCTGGGTCTGCTGGGGAGGAGAGAAACAAGTGGACAGCAGGAGAGGCTTGGAGACACTCAGCCGAGATGGTTGGTGGGGCACACGGTCCCCACCTTTCTGGTTTTCCTCTGGATGCACCAGGAACTGCAGTTCCAGCTGCCCCAAGCAGATTCATGATGGAGGTGGCCCTGGGTGGCTGGTGCTAGTGTGGCAAAGGATGATGATCCTTACCTGGCAATACACGTCCCTGTCTTCTGCACATGGACCCTTGGTGAGGAGTCTTTAAAGAGTCAGAGCTGGCCTCGTGGCTTCTTATGCTCTTGCTCTGACTGTACTTTGACATATTTTGACCTCAGGGCAGGGCAAGCTTGGAGGGCTGCTCCTGAAACTGGAAAGCTAAAAACCCCCCAGCAGTTGTAAAGCCAGCAGGGAGGACTCTGGATGTGCCACATCTCTGCTTTTTTGGCTTCTCCCCTGGCAAAGGACAGGCTGAATTAAGAAAGCAAATGGAGAGGAAACTGTGGAGAAATAAGAGCGGCACTGTGAGTCGAGGACACTCTGGACTCAGTCCCATCCCGGTTGCCCTAGAAATTGGATTGTTCCCACCGAGCCGCCTGCTTTGCTGGCTGCTCCTGGGAAGGCACAAGCATTTAGCACTGGTCAGAGGCAGGGGAGGGAAAAATAAAGGGAAATATAGATGCAAATATTGATATCAGGATTTTCTCCACCAAAGGGAGACCCTAAACTCTTCGCCCCATAGCTTTGTGGGGATGATAGGAATAACTCACCCCCACCAGCTCAGCTGAGCCACAAAGGCAAGGCAAAAGCCAAGGGACGGTAGGCTCTCTTTGTAGGTCAGCAGCACAGCTACAATCCTGCACTTTGGCTTGCCTGCCAAGCCTGGGAGAGCCAGCCCCAGGGACAGCAGGGCTGCTCCCTACAACGCTGTCCCGAGCAGGCAGCACCCCAGGCACCCCCACTCTGAGCCCTGCCCGCCCTCGAGACAGCCCCGTGTCCCATGCAGGCTTCTGATGCAATCAGTGGGATCACCCCGACAATAGCTGCGTGGGCTGGTTTTTTTTGAAAGCTGTGCACAACAGATTAAGCCAGCGGCCGCTGTTGTGATTGCTGAGCATTGTGCACCAATGCTGACGCTGGCTTCTGTGGGCCAAGCTCTGCCCACGGCCGAGCAGGAGCTTCGGAGGGGGGGAATCTGGTTCAGCTGAAATGGGGCGGGAGGGTACTTGGGCACAGTGGACTCCTGCTCCATTCAAGCCTCTCATTTCATTCACAAGGCAATGAGCTGCATTTGTTCTTTTAACATTTTCTCCCTGTTGAAAACAGGTGAGCAGGTCTCAGACGGGCTGGCAGAGACCGTCCTGCCCTGGGAACTTCATACCGGCTGAGAACAGGGAACTGTGGAGAACTCTTGAAATGCTGCAGTATCTCTCTTCTGGCTGTGCCCTGCCCCAGTGACAGCACAGCAACCCACTGGCCTGGACTGGTGAGGAGGAAACCCGTCCCAAGCTATGTAGCACCCAGCAGTCTTTCAGGAGTTGCTCAGGAACAGGCATGATGAGCAGAGGGACAATAGCAGGAAGGGCCAGGCTGAAGGCTCCTGCCTACACAGACCAGGTTCCCTTGTCCCTTCCAGGTGGCCTGGGACAGGTCCATGTAGCAGAACAGTCACAGGGCAGATCTACTTCCCCCAGAGCAGCCAGAGAACTTGTGTTGTGTCCCTTCTATCCCACAGCACCTCCGAGCAAGATCCTCAGCCACGCTCATGAGAGCTGCCTCCCTACCCGCTCCCTGTCGCTGCCCCAGAATGCCACCGCCTGCAGCAGCTGCGGGGCTGGGAACCTCAGCTCTCCGGAGTCCAACACATTCAACCTTAATCCGAAAGGGGCCTGGGCTGTCTTTTGCAAACAGAGGCAGCACAAAAGCTGCCTTTCTCCCTCTCAGTTGACTTTGTTTTCTCTCCCTCTGTTTTTTCTCCCCATCTGCTTTTAGCCAAATGGTTGAATAGCTTCAGTATGTACTGCGGGAGGCTAAAGCCAAAGGCTGGAGCACCAGGGAAGGATGCGGAACAGCAGTGCCCTGTGGCTGCTGCCTTCCGGAGGGGCTGGGAGCTGTTTGCTGCCCTCCCTCTGTAATCCACCCTTGATCACCTTGCTGAACCCTTGGAGAAAGCAGCTCCGAAAGAAAATATTTGTGCCCTGGCTAGCACACATGTACACATTTCCTGCTCTTGAAGTCCTTAATTAAGCCTGTTTTTTGTTTGTTTGTTTTTCTCCTATTTATGCTGCCACAGGAGGGGCAGTCTGTCAGGTCCTCATGTATTTTGCTGTTTGGGAACCTGCAACGTGGAAGGCTGCCTGTGACAGTCACACAGGGAATCTGTGTGTATCGACAGGGGAGAGGGAACCAGCAAGGGCCTTTGGCGTTGCTCTGTACGTCCGTGCAGCAAGCATCAGGACAGCTCAGTGCATCACCCATGACGGAGGGGCCTCAGCCCGGCTTTGGCCTCAGACGAGGAAGACTGGGTCTTTGTAGACCTTCTTGAAAAAATCCAAGACCAGCATGTTTAGTTCAGAGAGACCACCAAGCTCTTCCCAGCCAGTCTGGGAGCTTGAATCCCTCCAAGAGACCACATTATCTGCCTGTTTCACCATGCTTGGCCTCCATCGGCAGAGATGTACCACCACTGAGGGTGATGCTGGTGACTGTGGACACCCAGCTCGGTGCAACGGGGACCTCCAGGTCCAGCTGCACGGCTCTAGCTCAAAGAGCAGCTGCTCAGGGCAACGTTGCAGATGGGAGCCTTGATCCCAAGAGCATGGGGATATGATCCTGCCGGCAAATCAAACATCAGTCGGGGTGCTCATCCAGCTCCCAGCTCTGCGACTGCCGTGCCTGGGCTGGGAGCAGGCAGGCGAGCCAAGGTGGAAGCCTAAGGCAGATTGCTTCTAACAGCAAACATTTAAAAGCAGAACAAGACTCGAAAATCCCTGTCTTTTGGTAATGAGTCCCCCGTGTAACAGTCTTAACATCCAGATACAACATGCCTGTGGAATTCCTGAGATTGTTGCAAACTGAACCCTTCATTCCCACCCTGAAATTTCACAGCAATTTACCTCTCCAAGCCATCAGGGATCACCGTTTGCAGGCACCGAGGGGGATCTCCCGTCCCCTGTCTGCTTTCTGCAGCCTGCGGTGCTATTTTGGAAATTCTCTCATTTACTGGGTGGTTCAGCCGAGTACAACTGCTCCTTTGGCTAAAAGCATCCCCTGCCTGTCAGCCGGTAATTAGAAAGTGCCAAAAAGCCACTGGTGCTTAAGGCGGCTGTGGGATAACCAAAGCAGCTTTTTCTTTTGTGGATAGAGGACGGGGCTTTGGAGGCTGCAGACTTTTCCACTGCAATCAGATTTTGGTTTAAAAAGCGAGGGAAGGTAACACTGGGTGAAAAATGACACCCAGAAGCACAGCAGCACTACAAGAAGGGCAACGCAGCAAACGCAGCGGGGTGGGCGAGAAAAGCAAATGCCTTCTGTTGGAAATACCACAGGGTGGGGAAAAGCAAAGACAATTTTGAAGCACAGGAAACAAAACAACATTTACAGCCTGCCCCTCCGGGTTTGCCCAGTTCTTACTGGTGCTGCTGTTAGAGCCAGTTCACGGACTGTCACAGTTCAGCTGGAGGTGGGCTGAGAACCTCATGAAGAAACCAGAAGTGAACTCCTGCTGCTGGGAGGACATGTTCATGGATGGCAATGCACTTGATTGCACCTCACCAGCTGCTTGTCCTGCAGCTGGCAGGGCTGACGCGTCCCTCTTCCAGCAGGTCACTGGGATGTCCTGCAGAGCCAGGGTGTCCGTGGTACAGGAAAGCTCCTTTCCCCAAGTGCCACCCTTTCCTGTTTGCATTGCAAACTCAGCATTTCCCTGTCTGAAAACAGCCTCAGTGTCTGGCATGTTTTTTCCTGTGGAAATTATTGTGACCACGTTATCAGTGCAGGCTTGTCGGGGCCCTTCTCCAGGACACACAACCTGGGGGCCAATTTCAGGCCAACCTGATGAATGATGGGTTTGAAGATCTTGAAGTTGGGCAGTGGTGGAGCAAAGAGACTCTGCCTAGGTACTGACTGTCTTACCTGTTTAGACTCTATGAAGGAGGATTTTTTCTTCCAAAGCTTTTCCATAAGCCTCTCAGCCAGCCATCCTGCAGGTCTGCTGCTCTGTTCAGACTCGACCATCCTTCCTTAACTTCCCTAGCCCAGCTGTCATCAGCCTTAATGCAGCCCACACACCAAAGCAAGGACTGCCACAGGGTGTCATTACTCTGCGTGTTCATGGGAGAGGTGGCCTTTTGGAAGGCACCCTGTGTTGCTGCAGAGCCTCCCATGCTCGCTGTCCTGGAGGCATGATCAGCAGGTCATCTTCCCAAAACACCTTATCTTATCCAGAGGGAAGGAAAGCAGGCAGAAAAGAGTGTTCTGCAGATTGCCTGGTCTGGTTGAAACACCCTGTTCCCCCGATAAGCTTGCAAGGTTGGTGGGGGAGCACACATGATACTGTTCTGCTGGGCTTTTGGTGGAGAAAACAAGCAGCAGCTTGGGCATTATCCTCCAGCCTTGCTCTAATAGGTGTTGTCCTGGTTCTTTGTTATTTTCACTAAATGTGCCTGGAGTGCTGCGGTTAGCGACCATAGCAGCACTTCCCTCCTCTCGGCTGGAGAAGAAACTTCTCCACAGGGCTGGGGCAGAGGAAGAGGGATACGATGGGGGGGTTTGGGCACTGGGGCCACTCAAGGGAGGCTGGAGCAGGGCTCATGGGAGCCCTTGGTGCTTTCCCAAGTGCCCACTCCCATCAGCATCCTCAAGGTATAGCACCAGAGAGAGGTGGCCTATGCAGACTTGTCAGTCCGCTGTCCCCTCTGCTTGGGACACCGAATGAGGAGCAGGACATCAAATGCCACAGGCCATCAGGTATGAAAGCCCACAAACCCTACACACAGAGTCTCTCCATCGGAAAGCAAGTGGCAGGGACACCTCAGGGAAGCGGCTGTGGGCAGCCCCTGCCATGCTGCGCACACAGGGGAATTACAGGGGCTGTAAAGGACACTAATGGCTGGGTAGAGCACAGCAGCCTGTAACGACTGCTTGCTGCGAGGGACAGTTAGAGGCATTTCTTAAAGCCCAGGGCAGGGATCAGGAGGGGAAGAGTCCCCAGCCTGGACATCACGGCTCCGGTGGATGGAGACCAGCTCCGGGCAGGCTTTGTGAAGGGTCGTTCCTCTCCCCCCTGCGCAGCGTGTATTCCCACCATGCTCTGCAGCCAGCTCGGGGTGACCACAGCTTGTCACTGCAGCTCATTTCCACCTGAAGCTGCAATGCCATTTTTGCAGCAGGCAAGAGCTTAAAGCAGTGTCCAGCCCATTCACCCAAGCCATATAGCGGAGGGGAGGCCTGGGAGAAGGCAGCCCTGCAGATGGCTGCTGAAACTTCAGGTATCTGCACAAAATCTCCAGGCTGGCTGTGGGGAGAAGCTTCTACTTGTCTGGCTCAGAGATAAGCAGGTTTTAACCAAAACAGATGGTTCAGCAGAGCAGGGAGAGGGCAGCAGAGCAGCTGGGGGAGTGTGGATAGCACAAGCTGCAGCTCAGACATCAAGAACGAGCAGCCTGGTTTACAGCAAGACAGCCTGGGAGTTATCCACTGTGGGCACAACCCTGCCAGTCTCTCAGAGAGCAAGGACTGTTGGCTCCAAGGCCAGCTGTGCCACCGCGTGCCACTCAGCTCCATGCCAAACCGACAGCACGCGTCCTCCCCCAGCCCACTGCCACCAGAGCCGAGCCACTGGGCAGCCAGCTGCTGGTGGATGCACTGGCCATGCCCAGGAGGAAGCTGAAAGCAATAAATAATAACATTGGCAAACACCAGCTCAGACCAGCAAGGGGGGGGTCGGCTAGGGAAAGGGATTCACGCGCTCACCGGGAAGCCCAGAGGTGTCATGCCATGCACCTGAGTGCACGGGCACAAAGCAGAAATGGGTTGCAGTTCTGGGCCTTGGCTCTGAAAACTTCCTGCCACTGGGAAGGTTTTAATGCAAGCAAATAATGCAGTGATGTTACACTTTTATCCTTTAGCTTCCCTTAAATTAAAAACTAATANNGTCTGCAACACATTCCTTGAAGTGTCTCCAGCCCCTGCAAGTGCATCTACAGCAATTAACTGTGCTTTAGGTCAATGGTCAAAAAGGACTTTGAAATACTAAACCACTCTAGGAAAGAATAAATTGCAACGATGTCAAAAGTAATCAGTGTACGAGTGTGAAAAACCTCTTAGAGTAACCTTTTCCTTCAAACTTCAGTTGGTTTTCCTTTTGGTAGAACAAGTCATATGCGACTGGTAGGCTTGGGAGACATCATCCAGGTGAAACGAGAGACAGCAGACTGGGACAGACACATGCAATCCTCTCACTGGGCTGAAAACTTCAATTAAATGGATGGGAGCTGGGCAAAGCAACAGTACTGCCCATAACACTGGTCACTGGGCTGAGAAATAAGAGACCTCGGAGAAATTACCACACCCCTCTCCTTCCTCCATCCCTCTGCACTTCTCATCAGCGCAGGCGTTCTCCTGCTGTGTCTGTGGGTGCATGCAGCACCCGGGGATCCTGCCCAGCATCACAGCCCCATGATGCTATTACCTATTTGGTTGAAATTTTGTAGGTGGGCAGGGAAGGGGGCAAGAGGAACACTTGCTAGGGGAAGGGAATGATCCAGGTGTCTTGAGCTGGGCCCAGGATCCCAGGATGACTCCTCACATATACATGGTCATGCAGTGCCCTAAAAAGCACTTTACTAAACCTAGACTGAGTCCGCACTCCCTGCTCCTACTTGCAATTTGGTTGGCCTGCGAGCTCAGTCATGTTGCTGGGGTTCAGTGACTTCTGCCTCGTGGTCCCATCTAGCTCAAAAGGACACTTGGTTATCCTTGACTTACACAGTCCCTGCTTCCCAGCACGCGCATCCCAAGTGGAAAGTTTGTCTGTTCTGTGATGGAAAGACATCTGCCAAGACAGATTCCCTGAATCTACATGACATTCAAGTTCAGCTCTCCAGAGATGTGTCCCTCAGGCAGAGGCTGCAGTCAACTTCTAAGGATAAGTGCAATATCCTGGGAGACCTGTCTTGCATGTAATGGGTAGTTTCCCATCTCTAAGAGCCACCTCTTTCACAGAAAACCACTTAAAGCAGTACAAAGACACACAAGACACATAGACATGCACCGAAAGATAGAAGCAGCACCTTGATTTACTGTGGGACTAGAAACAGCATATAACCACCTCCTCTAGATTTCTCCACTCCTAAAGCCCAAGACGCAGCTGTCTCCTCCTGCCAGCCCTCTGCTTTCCGACATCTGGCAGGGTAGTAAAGGTCAAATGACAGAGCAAGTTGGGAGATATGCAAACAGTTAAGCCATCTTTTTGCTGAAGTCATGTTTGAGTGCCTGCAAAACAAATAAATAAATAAATAAACGAGGAAAAATACCAGGGCACAGAGGGGACAGCGTTATGCACAGGTGCCCTCTGCCGGTCACAACCCAAGGAAAGCCATCCACCTCAGCTCTATGTCACTGATACGCAACTTCCTTCCCTCCTTTTGTAGATGAACCCCTAAAAATATTCCCTATGGAGGGAAACGTGCTGTAAAACTTAAATTTATTGGGTTTTTTCCTGTGACAACTGAAGCGATCTAGCAGCAACTACTTGCAAGGGCAGTCCAGCCACCTCGCTGCTTGGTTTTGGGTCTTAAGATCCTTGGGGAAGTCAAACAGCTTCAGTTTAAATCCAATAGGAAAACCAAACCATCGAGAGAAATGTTCTGCCAGGTCGGCCAGCTGAACCGACTCCCTAGCTGCCTTGATGTAATAGAAGGGAAGTGGTGAGAACACAGGGCCAGGGAAAAAAGGGACACATCCACATTATTTGAGACTGGCTTTGCTGGCGTGGTTAACTTTTGCAGGCGTTTGAGGCACAGTCCACAAGTCCCTGCCAGTCAAAAACAACTCCTGCAGTCAATACTACAAGCCGAAAACTATTTGAGGCACTAATCAATTCAGAGCATGTTTCTCTGTTTTAAATAGCAATGTTATTTGATTAAAGCTACAATTTTAAACAATTTCTAAGAAGCACTGAGAGGTTGCTGAAATGATACAAATTGCAGATTTCAGATCCATTCTGTTCAGTCTATTAAAACAATGCAGATCTATTGCACACACACATCAGTATCAGCTCAGTTCTTTCTTGTATCAGTTTAATTCCTGCTGGTGTAAATCCCCGATTTGATTTACTGACTGGGAATTAAATCAGCATGAACTGGTTTCGGAGCATCTGTGCTGGGTATTTGCGATGAGCAAACCAGCCCATTTATAACAATGTCATTGGATTAGAAAGCTCCATCGACACAAACAAGCTCTTAAGAGATGCAATATAATAATCTTGGACACTGAAGAACACTGGGTGGGCAGCCCTCTCCTCCTTCATTCTTTTCCATTGAAATTGAACCCTGTCTGCAAAAACATTTCAGTCAGGAAAAAGTTTCAGGCACATCAACATACCTGTCGCTACATGCCCTTGTAAAAAGTCCCTCTCCAGCTTTCTTGTAGGCCCCTTCAGGTACTGGAAGCCTTCTCTTCTCTGGGAAGATCTTACAGCAGCCTTCCAGTACCTGAAGAGGCCTGGAAGAAATCTGGAGAGGGACTTTTTACAGGGGCATGTAGCGATAGGATGAGGGGCAGTGGCTTTAAACTGAAAGAGGTTAGACTTAGATTAGATAGAAGAAATTCTTTACTATGAGGATGGTGAGGCCCTGGCACAGGTTGCCCAGAAAAGGTGTTAATGCCCCCTCCCTGGCCGTGTTCAAGGCCAGGTTGGACAGGGTTTTGAGCAACCTGGTCTGGTGGAAGACGTCCCTCCCCATGGCAGACGGGGTGGAATGAGATGATCTAGAAGGTCCTTTCCAACCCAAACCATTCTATGATTCTATGTCCTCAAAAGTGCCGGGACCCTAGGAAAATCGAGAGGCTGCAACAATCGGGTTGTCTTTGGGACATAAGTCCAGTTGGCCAGGGGCTGTGTGCACTGGGAGCTATTTGAAACCCAACATTTTAAGTCCATGCGGGTAGCAGAGTGCTGCTCTTTTTCCATCCTAGAGTTCAGTGGAGTATTAACAGCGATATCAACAGAATCAGATGTTGGAGGTCCTTGTGCTAACAACCAGCCCCCTGCATCATGTACCGACAGGGGTCTTTGTGTCCCATCACCCTCCCTGATATTGTTGGGGGTCACCACTCTCTCTGGTCAGCTTGTGAATGTCTTTGGGATTTGATTTCATGCATGATATGCTCTGGCAAATTCTAGGTTCACCTAGGAATAGCACAGAGTCTGTGTTCTACTTCTCCACTACAACCACGGTTGGGATCACATGGGCTTTGCAGAGTAGCTAAGGGGTCCCACACAGAAATGGTGCTGGCTGTATGCAGTCCTGCTGCTTCTCCAATATGGGGGGTTTGCTGAAGCTGGACCTGCAAGTTTTTCCTACTTTGTGCTTCCCAGGAAGCAGCCTGTTTTACTGAGAGACCTGGAACGAGCTCAGATCTCTCTCTTCAGCATTTCATACACGTGGTATATACCTAGCCTCCTCACACCAGGCAAGGCTACTGCGCAGACTTCTCCCCAAGGTAGGAAGCGTTCTTTCCAGTCTTCTTTAGGGTTTCCAAGAGGGTGTCAATGTTGTGCTCCGAGTCGATGCACACCTTCTTGTTGGGCAGGTCAATATCGAACTGGACACCTGAGAGGAAAGGAAAAACATTTGGCACAGCTAGAACAGGCAAATGGTGTGAGCATGGGGAAAGCTCACCCTCACACCTTTGTGCTCCCTAAGGCCATCAGTCAAATGCACGTGTGCCTCCTGCCCACAAACCTTGATACCACCACCAGCCAGCAAAACCAAACTGGTATCCTGCCAGCAATGGTACGAGGGAAGCCAGATCTGCAGAGCTGCATCGGGCACCACAGCTTCTCAACTGCTTTAATCTGCTCACCCCACCTTGGATCAACACAACCACTCATGCAATAACCAGAATGAGCTGAGTCTAAATCAACCACTATAATCTCCAACCAGCTCAGCCTGTGCTGTGGTTTAGCATGGATAGGCACTACCAAGGGAGTCAGCACAGGGGTTAGGACAGGGTCAGGACAGGTTTCCTCAGTGGCGGTACCAGCTAAAGCTGTAAGTAGGAGGAAGGGAGCAGACACTTTCCCATGTGGATTTCCCAGTGGCTAATATGGGTAAGCCGCTCTCAGCCCCGTGAAAGGATCTGGACATGACGTCGCTATCCAGCCACATGTTTTCACAAAATTTGAAGGTATGTGTCAGCTTGGAGAGCTCTGCCACATCATCACAAGGCTGCTATTGGCCAGCAAGTTGAAGAGTGATGGAGGTGCTGACAACCACACACGGAGGAAGTGGCATCACCACAGCCCGGTAACGGGGTCTGGAAGAAGTAGCAAGGCCTTCGCCTTGGTGACTGAAAGCTGTTCTTGCTTGGTGAGGACAGGGGAGCAGGATGACAGGTCCTCACAGCTGCAGAGTGTGGGTCAGATCCTCCTCTCTTGGTACATGCACAAAGGAGGCACAGGTTATAATTTTCCAGGTGGTATTAAAAACAGGCTGTGCAGGCCACCACCAAATGCGCTGCTCAGCAGCTCTTCTCTGTGGCTGCTGATGACACATCTAGGGAAGCACAGCAGATACCCCAGGCCTCCTTGGGAACAAGGATGTCCTGGCAGGTCATCCACCTCCCTTCCTTCTGGCAGCCTGAGCAGGGGTCTACCAGTGCGGTTCCCAGAGGGTTCAGGATAAGGCCCTGGTGATTCAGAGCCACCTGCAGCCACGGCAGCTCCTCCCTCCCTCGACATTTCTCCAAGAGCCACATGAGTCCTGCGAACAATCAGCAACTCGTTACTACGGAGCAAGCTCAGAGGAGAGCGGTCAGCAGAGGTTTCCAGTCAGCCACTTCCAGCTTTTACCCACAGCACTGCCCTTGCAAGACGGAGGATCCTGGGGCACTGACATCCCGCCGCGGAGCTGGCGTTGCTCCGGCGAGCTGGCTGTCGCACACCCAGCACTGACTCACCTCCCAGCCGGTGCAGGACACGGGTGACCGCGTTGGAGCAGCCTTCACAGGTCATGTCCACAAAGAACTCGTGTTTCTGAAAAGAGGCAGATGGGGTATCAGGGAGGACGCAGCCGGCAGTGCACCACGAGCACTCGTCCTCTGCACTTGCCTTTTTCCTTGGGAAGGTGGGTTCAAATCCTCCCCAACTAAGCGATCCTCAGCAAAACCGAGAGCTCTCGGTACTCCTGCCTGTGGGGTCCTTGTGCTGTCCCTCACAGCATAACCCTAAGGGACTCTGGAGGTTGTCCGGCCCCTACTCAGCGCAGGGCCACCTTCACGCTCCGCGCAGGTTGCCATCCTATGGGCTCCTGCTGGACTCCCTCCACTTGCCCTGGGGAGCCCGGGAGAAGCCAGCCTCCTGCCTCCAGCTACCCACTGCCCTGCCTTAGTCTGCAAGGTTCTCGGTGCTCACCCATCCTATTCTTCTCGTGTCGACAAGGCCTCTGGTCCCCGACATAACAAACTCATAAAAATATTAACAAAACTGAAATTTCAGGAACATGAGTGCTGTTTTTTCACCCCTTCACTCCAGCAGGGCCCCAGTGTTATCCTCACTGCTTGTGAGAGGTACTGGATCAGCGTGAACGTGCTTGCCTGTAACACCAATCATGGCGTTCAACCTTTGGCACCGGATGGACCCTAAAAGCACATGCTTTTTATTTTCATTTAAAAAGAAAAGTAATGCTGTTTTTTTTCATTTGATACCTGCAACCCAGACTCCTTTTTACTCAAAGCCACCCTTTGCCCCCCGCAGCCCTCCCTGGCACGCCTCGCCCCGGGAAGCAGCTCCCGTTCCTGGGACCGGCCGCTCCCGTTAGCCCTGCCCAGTTTAACCGGCGTTTTTATGATTTTTATCCCACAAACGCCCCGTGAGCTCCGGGGACCGCGGGGCCGGGGCCCAGCGCGGGGACCCCCGGGGCCGGCCTGCGCGCCCAAGCCCCGGCGGCT